>ENA-OQCF01000015-OQCF01000015.1-human-gut-metagenome-genome-assembly--contig:-NODE-15-length-58568-cov-33.032563_pt1 | contig 58568 bp, 60 predicted proteins | sample MGYA00242756_ERZ504573 | MGnify/ENA primary metagenome ERZ504573 (study PRJEB26092, sample SAMD00036240) | human gut metagenome | host: Homo sapiens | study: EMG produced TPA metagenomics assembly of... | reverse complement strand
AGATGAAGTCCATGTTGTCGCCGACTTCCTTGCTGAGGTCAGCGAAACGGCTTACACGAGAACCGGATGCCAGATCGTAGATGCCGTCGATGCCGACACCCTGATCAAGCCAGTTCCAGCCGTAGCTCAGGCCGCCTGCAGAGTTGCGGCGCACCATGTCCTCGCTGAAGGCCTTGGCTTCCGGATACATTTCGGAGGCGTTGACGTGCACACCGAAGCGAGCGCCATACTTGGAGCCCTCTTCCATCATGGTGTTCATGTCGTCGGCGCCGCCGAGACGCTGGCCGATATCGCCGTAGTCCGGGTGGCCGGAGTCGTGGCCTTCATTGCCGTAGCCCTTGAGCAGCACGGACTGGCCGAGGCCGTCGGTGTTCAAGGCCACCTTCTTGACGTTGTCAAGCGTGGTGAGGAACGGGTTCTGCGCCTGGGAGCCGAAGTTCATGGCGATACGCCATGCCACCAGTTCGGGAACTTCCTCGGACTTGTACGGGTTGTTCATGATGTCGCGGTAGGCGATTGCGCCATCCTGCCAGTTGACGGCACCGTCTTCGTTCTCGTCGCCGGCGATGGCCACGGCCATCTGCGGCAGAGCGGTTTCGGCCACGGTGTACTTCTTGCCCTTGGAATCGGTGACCGTGCGGTGGTAGTACCACGGAGCGCTGGCCAGGCCCAGGGAGGTGGCGTCACCAGTCTGCTGGGTGGTGGCGTAGACACGCGTGTTCTGGCTGCCGCCGCGCACAGGAGCCGCCACATAGGTGCCATCGTGCTCGGAGTTGCTCCACAGGCCGGCACTCAGGCCAGCACCGGAGATGAAGCCGTAGGTGTAGTCGCTATCGGTGACGTTAGTATCTTCGGTCACTGCGAAGTTGGTATCGCCAGGCTTCTGCGTGTTGGAAGACATACGAGCACCAGTGAATTGGGCATTTTCCTGGCTGGAACGCACGGAAACGAGACTCTGGTTCGGGAAGGACAGCGTCTGGATGGCGTTCTCCTCCACACCGTTGCCCTCAGGAATGCCTTCGGACAGGTTGTTCTTGATCTTGGTGACGTTGAGGTGCAGCTGGTTGGCCTTGACCGTGATCTGAACGGTGATCACCGCGTCAATCTTCTTGGCCTCATCCTTGACCTTCAGCGTGTAGGTGGCCTCGGTGTCGGAAACCTTCTTGAAGGTCACGTCGTCATCGCCCAGTTCGATGTTGGTGCCGTTGATTTCAACGGTGCGCACATCCTTGGACTGGCCGTACATCACCTTGCCGTCGGTCATCGTGTACTGCAGCACAGAGGGGAAGTTCTTCTTAATCTGAACTTCCATCTTCTTGGTCTTCAGCGTTTCGGAGGCGACCTGAACGGTTTTGTTCAGGGTGATGGGATCGATGGCAAGATCCGCGCCGGAGACCGTCACCTGCTGGGAGACGTCCTCATAGCCTTCCTTGGCAATCGAAAGCGTGTGTTCGCCTTCTTCAATGTCGGCGAAGGAGAAGGTGCCATCTGCACCGGTCTTCACCTTGGTCTTATCCAAACGCACTGTTGCGCCTTCAATGGCAGCGCCTCCAGCGTCCACAACCTTGCCGGAAACCGCGTGCTTGGCGGCTTCGACAACCTCCGGGAAGTCCTTGATGTACACGTCGGTGACCTGGTTCAGCCCCTTCCAGGAGCCGGCCTTGATGGCAAGCTTGTTGGAGAGGTTCGTCATTGCGGAGTAATCGACATCGAATGCCTTCTGGCCATCCACGGTCAGTGTGGCGACCTTGGCGTCGGTCCAGGAAACCTGGATGTCATGCTCATCGTTGGCGCTTGGAGCGGCGATGCGATTGCCGCCGTACCAACCGCCGTTGCCACCACCGGTATAGGTCTGCCAGAACCAGCCGTCTGAATCATAACCGATGAACAGGCCGCTGCCCGGATCGTTGTAGCCTAGGTAGAAGCCGAAACGGTTTGCCTTGCCTTCCTGAGGGGACTTGATGGTGGCGTGGAAGGAGCCGGCCTTGGAGAAGTCGTAATCTGTGCCCCATACGGCTACTGCCGGCCAGTTGTTGCTGGAGCTGGGGTTCGCTGCCGCATTACCGTTAGAGGCAGTGGACTTGAGGTGCAGCCAACCGTTTGCCATCTCCAGGATTTCGCCGCCCTGAGCGATGTTGGAATCAATAGTCCAGCCTTCAACCGCATCGGCTTGTGCGGAAGGAGTCTCGGAAGCAGTTGCAGAATCAGAAGTATCGTTGATTTGCTGAATCTGACTTGCCAAAGTCTGCAAGTCAGCATCAGACAGGGGCACTGCGAACGCAGTACCTCCCCCGCTGCCCATGCAGGTTAAGGCTAACGCTGTTGCCAGCGCAGCCGATATAGTCTTCTTCTTTTTCATTAACTATATTTTCCTTAATCTCTTCTTCGAGGTGAAGCAGATGCCTTCTTCATTGAAGAATACGCATTCGCAATTACGATAAGACACTTTACAAGAAGCTATTCTTAATAGCAATCTCAGCAAATACGGAGAATCGCCACATATTTGACATTGAATTACAACGTGAGTGAAATCACAAAACCCAATAAACGACTACGTTGTTAACCTTCACATCTATATTCGCATCATCGCGACACGCGCAGGGAAAAACTGCGCAAAAAAAGTAAGACGAATTTACCTGCATTCGACGCAATCAATGCAGCAGCATTACAGCAGCAAGCCGATTGAGCAAAATAGCAAAAGCCGCCTTGCGCAACCGCAAGACGGCTTTGACGACAATGGTGAGGCTGTGCTCGCTTACTTCTTGGAAGCGTTCACGGCATCCACAGCCTTCTGCAGCGATTGAGTATAAGCCTTGTACCAATCAGCCTGCTCGTTGAGCTTCGCAGTAGCGGACTTGAAGCCGGCAGTGTCGTCAGCTACGCAGCCTTCGTATACCGGCAGTTCCACGCTCAGTTCCTTGTTGAGGGCGTCCAGCGTGGAGGCATCCTTTACATCCTTCTTGGTGAGCGCAGCAGCTTCGGAAGCATCGCCATTGACCAAGTTGTTGTAGTCATTAGTGGCGTTGCGCACATTTTCGGAAGCGGTGGCGCAAGCGGCGACTGCATTGTTGTACTGAGCATCGGAGTAGGCGCGGAAGCCGAAAACACCGGCCACAACGATAATGGCCACGACCACCACGGCGATAATGGCGAGGGCCGCCTTAGACATGTGCTTCTTCTGAGCGCCTTCATTGCTTGCATTGTTGGCATTGTTTGCCGGCGCAGTCTGCTGCTCAGCAGACATACTTCGATCTCCTTCGTTCTCGTACTTTCATACACACGTATGCGCTCTTAGCGCTCTCATGTGCTCTCATGTGCAGGGAAGTCGCTTTTCAAGCGGCTACTTCCCTGAAAACAAAAAACCCTCGCAAATCCGCGAGGGTTATTGGCTGGGGTGCCTGGACTCGAACCAAGAATGGCTGAACCAGAATCAGCTGTGTTGCCAATTACACCACACCCCAATTTGGCTTGGCGTAGCAACTCCGAAAAGTTGTTCGTCGTACCCCCAACCGGATTTGAACCGGTGTTGGCGCCGTGAGAGGGCGTAGTCCTAGACCGCTAGACGATGGGGGCATATTCAGTTTTTCAACCGGCTGCGAGGCGAACCGCGCAACGAGTGATAAATATACGCAAGTATTCACCCTTGCGCAACTTACGGCGTGTCGCGCGGAATTTCAACGATTTCACGCCACAGCTCTCGCCAGCACCCGAATGGCCTATACCCGAAGACGTGCTCGACCAAGTCATTACGGAATTCTGGAGGCAAACCCCTCCAGTCGTACACAAGGCGCCTATCTATTTCTCGATGAAGTACAAGAGGCAGAACATTGGCAAGGATTTTGCCAACGCCTTGCCGAGCACGAACGCGTTACCTTGGTTGTCACTGTCTCCTCTTCCAAACTTTCCAGCGAACAGGCATTCCTATGTTACGAACTCAACGAATACACCACTTCATTGAAACCTGACACCACTGCCGTACCAAAAAGTCTATGCGGAAGATCCGGGACTGGTCTACGCCGTTTTACGTGCCAATCAACAGGATGCAGGCAAACGATTGGAAACCGCAGTCTATCTCGAATTGCGTCGACGTCAATCCGGCAAACGCACCGATTCCATTACCTCGCTGACCTTGCCCACCTCTAAAACTGAGTACAAGAAAAGGTGGGCATCCGCACATGCAGACGCCCACCTTGAGTGTCCTTACAGCTCAGCCGAGCACGGAAGGAACCTTAGCTCACAGGTGCTCGCGCAAGCCCTTCAGGCGAGCGAGGGAAACCGGCTTGCCGACGATCTCCATGGACTCGAACAGCGGCGGGGAGACGCGGCGGCCGGACATGGCCACACGCACCGGGCCGAAGGCGAGGCGCGGCTTGTAGCCGCCCTCCTCAACCAGGGCCTTGTTCAGGGTCTCATGCAGGTTGTTGGTCTTCCAGTCAGCTTCATCCACAGCCTCGAGTGCGGCGATGGCCTTGTCCAGCACCTCGCCGGCAGAATCCTTCAGCTGCTTCTTGGCGTCGTCCGCAGGCTCCAGATACTCCTCGGTGGACAGCAGGGAGCCGACCATGCCGGCGACCTCGCCCAGCAGGCGCACGCGCGGCTGAACCAGCGGAGCGGCGGCGGTCAGCACCTCACGCTCACGGTCGGTCAGGGCATCCCAGTTGTCGGCGGAAACCACACCATCGCGGTGCAGGTACGGCACCGAGCGGCGCAGGAAGTCCTCGGGCTCGAGCATACGGATGTGCTCGGCGTTGATGGAGATGGCCTTGTCGATGTCGAAACGGGCCGGGTTGGCCTTGACGTCGCGCACATCGAACTTCTCGACCATCTCGTCCATGGAGAACACGTCGCGATCCGGCGCGATCGACCAGCCGAGCAGGGCCAGGTAGTTGAGCAGGCCCTCGCGGATGAAGCCGTTGTCGCGGTGGTTGAACAGGTTGGATTCCGGATCGCGCTTGGACAGCTTCTTGTTGCCCTGACCCATCACGTACGGCATGTGGCCGAACAGCGGCATCTCCTTGGCGATGCCGAGTTCCATAAGGTAACGGTAGAGCACGATCTGGCGCGGGGTGGAGCTCAGGAGGTCCTCGCCGCGCAGCACGACGTTGACTTCCATCATCGCGTCGTCGACCGGGTTGGTCAGCGTGTACAGTGGGTCGCCGTTCGGGCGCACGATCACGTAGTCCGGCACGGAGCCGGCCTTGAACTCGATGGTGCCACGAATCAGATCGTCAAAGGCGATGTCTTCATCAGGCATCTTGATACGTAGCGCAGGCTTGCGGCCCTCGGCGCGGAAGGCGGCCTTCTGTTCATCGGTCAGGTTGCGGTCGTAGCCATCGTAGCCGAACTCGGCCGGACGGCCGGCGGCAAGGTTGCGCTCCTTGATTTCCTCAGGAGTGGAGAAGGACTCGTAGGCGTAGCCGGCTTCGAGCAGCTTGGCGGCAACATCCTTGTAGATGGCGGTACGCTCGGACTGGCGGTACGGGCCGTGAGGGCCACCCACATCGATGCCCTCGTCCCAGTCGATACCCAGCCAACGCAGGGATTCGAGGATCTGGTTGTAGCTTTCTTCGGAGTCGCGCACGGCGTCGGTGTCTTCGATACGGAAGATCAGTGTGCCGCCGGTGGCGCGAGCTTCCGCCCAGTTGAACAGGGCGGTACGAATCATGCCGACATGCGGGGTTCCGGTCGGCGACGGGCAGAAGCGAACACGAACGTTCTTGGGCAGTTCGGGTTTGGTGTTTTCAGCATCAGTCATAATCCCCTATTGTGCCGCGCGCGCCGGACGCGGAGAGCAGCGCTCCTCGCTCTTTTGCTTCGTTATTGATGTTTCGGGCCAACACCATCCCAAAACGGCCATTTTCCAACGAAATCTCTTTTGCCTGCCATTTGCTTTTCTTTTAAAAGCAAAATCAAAAGAAAAGAAAACAGCAAACGAGAATCAGCAGGCCAGGCCCACGAACAGCAGATCCCAGTCTTGAGATTCGTCTTCGTGCGATTCGCGCTGCTCAACGGCGGCATCCGTGTATTCGTGGTTCATGGCATTCCCTACATCTCTGTATGTTGCTTTATGCATAGCGCCAAAAGCTTCGTCTGCTTTCCAGTTCCGCCCCGCAACTGTGCGCAATATTCATGCAACAGGTTACACAACCGATCGATAACGTTCACCCTCAACTGATATCGATTTGATAACCATCGATTCTTTCCAGTGCATTCACCACAACTTTGGACATTATTTGGCGCAATTGTTGAGTTTTCCACTCATGCAATGGAAGAATATGATGTGACACATAGGTCTTATGAAAGGGGAATCAATGTCTGATCCAACAATGTGCCTTTGCCTCAGCAGCCTGAGGCCAACGGTACGCCCACACCTAATCCCGTACCGCAGTATGGCGCACCGGCCCCGGCGCAGCCCTCACAGCCGGCGCAGCCCGCTTACGGACAGCCGGCATACGGTCAGCCTGCTCCGACCGCGAACTCTTATGGCCAGGCGGTACCAACCTACGGTCAGCCCGCGCCCGACGCCAACACCTACGGTCAATCCGCACCGGCGTACGGCACACCGGCCCCCGATGGCAATCCTTACGGCCCGGTTCCGCCGTCTTACGGCCAATACGCCGCGCCCACTGCCACTGTGCCGCTGGATAAGCCTTACTACGGATGCTCCTTCCAAGAAGCCTTCCTGCGCTTCTGGAAGAAGTACACGGTGTTCAAGGGCCGCGCGTCCCGCAGTGAATTCTGGTGGTGGGTGCTGGCCGCTTTCGGCATCAATATCGTGCTGGACATCCTCAACACCGCCACAGATGAAAAGCTTGGCTTCCTCGCCACCATTTGGGGTCTGGTGACCCTAATCCCCACCCTGGCACTTTCCGTCCGCCGTCTGCATGACACGAACAAGCCTGGCTGGTGGGTTGCCATTTTCTATATCGCGATGGTTATCGGCCTTATCATCATGATTATCGGCGGTGGTGCGGCACTGTACGGCGGGTTCAGGAGCTTGGCAGTTATGACTATGGTTATGGCAGCATGGCCGCCGGCGGTCTTGGCGCGGCGGTCATTGGTGCGTTGATTACGCTGGCCGGCTGCGTTGTCTATATCGTGTTCATGGCTCTTCCCAGCAAGCCGGAGGGCGCACGTTTTGACGATGGCGCGGCGGCAACCCCCATGCCTCAGGGTGCTTACGGCGCACCATACAGCACGCCTGTACCCCCGAATTTCGCCGCTCCGAACGCGCCCGCACCCGGCTTCAACCAGCCGGCCCCGGCTTACGGCCAGCCGCCCATGCCAACCCCCGACTATGGCCAGCCGGCTGCACCCGCACCTGATTACGGTCAGGTGCCGGCCCCGCAGTACGGCCAACCGGAGGCCCCGGCCCCACAGTACGGCCAGGTTCCGCCGATGCCTCAAAACGCCGGCGACGAATCCGCAACACCTTCTGAGCACACGGCTCCCGCCGGCGACAATGCCCAGAAACCCTGGCAAGGCCAGTAACCGATATCGGTGAACTTCCGTTGAAGAAGTTCCCCGCAACCAATGATGAAGCCCTACTCAACGCGAGTAGGGCTTCATCATTCTCGGCACTGTATTATCGGCACTGTATTCAGCCAACTACCCCAACGGCATCACGGCAATGGACTGCGAAAGCATATACGATTCACCCGGACTAAGGGCAACGATACGGTCTCGGCACGCCGCTGCCTCCACGGCCACAAAGCCACGCCATTCACCCGTCTTGGCATGGGCAATGGCGTTGCCGCCCTGCTCTCCGGGATTCCACACCACCGTCTGCGGCGAGCCGGTCTTGCCGATGCGAATCACACGACCCAGCACATGGTCCTGCAATTCCAGTGCAGCATCGGAATAATACACACGGTCCACCGGCTGATCGCCGAACATCACCGATGGCTGTTCTTGTAGTTTTGGCGGGAATCCGGCTTCCGTGGCATCCAGATATGTTGCACCCCGCAAACCGACCAGCCGCGCGCCGAGCACATCGCCGACATGCAGATACGAGTGCAGCGCCGCCTCATACGACATCGGCTCACCTCCCGTGTTGGTAACGGTCAGCGTCATCGTCAGCGTATCGCTGGCACACACCTCGTATGCGGCATGGAAACGCACGTTGGTTCATCCTCGATCCATGGCACTTCGCCAGTCGTCAGTCGTTCGGAATCCAGCACATACCGCACACGGGCACCGGTAAACGCCCCTTCGTCCAGCGTCCACTGGCGCAATCGTGCGAACCCATGAATCGGTCGCTTCGCAGTCTGCCCGCCATGCACAAACCCCGGCCCGAACCAGGGGAAGCACACCGGCACTCCCCCGCCAACCGGCTGACCAGCTTCGAAATGCCATGTGCGGGGCGTCCAGATTACATCCGGCTGCCCCGCCGGGGCCCAGCGCAGCAGATGCGCCCCGTAATCGCTGATTACCGCGCTACCGCCGTCATTGGTGAGCGTGCGCAGATTGACGCCATTGCCCATAAGTGTTTCTTCTTCCGTTGCGTAAGCGATGTTCTTCACCACATAGACGATTTCCTTGGCACGGAGGAATCGCGAGCAGGGGTAAGAGAACCGATCAGGCGGGCTAAGCTGCTTGATTCTCACAACTCCACGGTTTCTTTGCCAGGGTCATCTTTAATGTGCGCAAACTTGGCGGCCAAGGCCTCCTTGTTGCGCTTTTCGTCTTCTTCCTTGGCCTTCTTCTTGGCTTCGTCCGGGTTCCAGAGCACATCGTCGCGGTGCTTGGTCCATTCGGCACCGGCCAGCGGGGCAATGTATTCGGCGGTGGCGGTCAGCGTGTCCGCGCCAGCGGCCTTAGCGCGCGTATCAATCAGCTCAAGAATCTGCTGATCGGTCAGGCATATGCGCGGAATCGAGCACTGTTCGCGCAGCTCGTTGACGTACAGCAGAATCGGCAGCACCTTGACCGCCTGAGCTGCGGCGTCGCCATCGTGTTCGCCGTCACCGGTCACCACGCTCAGCAGCGCATCGCACACGGCGAGCGCAGTGGCAAAACGGGTGGCCACATCAGCGGGCTCGCTGGACGTAGACAGACGGCCCTGCGCGGCGTCGTCTTCAATCTGGGCTTCCACGGCGGCAATCGTCTCACGGACCTGAGCCGCAACATCGGTGTCCCAACGAACGTCCAACGCTTCGGCGGCGTCAAAGATCAGCTGTACATCGCCGGATTCGGAGTAGTCGGCCATCGTGTCGTAGGCATCGTTGGCGGCCAGCAGCGTATCGACGATGTTCTGTGGGCGGCCGGGAATCTCATCGGCGCCTTCATAGACGAATTCGGCATCGGGCACCGTGACGTCTTCACCGGTCAGCACGCGGGCGAATGCGCGCGTGACGCGAACCTGCAGATTCTCCGCGTACTTGGCGTCATTGTCCATCTGCATGGCTTCGGTCAACGGCCACAGGCTGATCAGCGCCGAGCCGGCTTCGGCGGCCTCAGTTACCGCCGGCAATGCCGTGACCTGTGCGATTGCCTCACGATTGAGTTCAATGGTCATCTATGCTCCTTTGCGTCCACCACTCGATTGTAGTGCGTCTCTTGGCTCCCCTCAGTCACCTACGGTGACAGCTCAGCAGCAATTGCGGACGGGCCACGCCCGCGCCTCAATAGCTCGCCTATCGGCTCGTCTTCGCCTACAAACAGTCCACTGGACTGTTTGCTTCACGGCTCAGCCTCAGAGAGGGGAACCAATGTCCTAACACCAGTGTGCCGTTACTTGACGTTGGCCGCTGGGTCGACATACGTGATTGACATCACACGGCCGGTTTCGTTGTCGTACGTCACCGAGGTCACGGAGGCGAGCGCCGTGTGCCGCAGGAACATCCAGTGCTCGGGGTGGCCGGTCTCCAGATAATGGCGATAACTGAAAATCGGCGATTCGTGGCTGACCACCACAATCTGCTCGCCGGGGTGCTGGGCCACCTTCTCGCGGGCGAAGTCGTCCATACGCGCCGCGATGTGCTGATAGGACTCGCCCCAGCTCGGCTTGTACAGGTTGGTGACGAGCTTCCAGTTGCCGTTCTTCCACAGCGCGCCCTCGCCATGGCCGATGCGCTTGCCACGGAACTCGTTGCCGGCCTCAATCACTCGCTCATCGGCGGTGAGCATGAGCGGGGCTTCGCCTCGGGCCTCGCGCACGGGATTCAACGCGTCAAGAATCGCGTCGGCGGTCTCGCGCGTGCGGTCCAGGGGAGACGAATACACCGCGGAAATCGTATTGGTCTGAGGCTATTGGCCAGATAGGCGGCGGTGGCCTGTGCCATACGCCGGCCAAGATCGGAGAGATGGAAGTCGGGCAGCCGCTCATAGAGCAGATGGTCAGGGTTGTAGACCTTGCCGTGGCGAACGAAGTGGATGGTGGTTGCGCTCATGAGCCGCCTTTCTTTTTATTCCTACGGGCATCTTGCGATGTTCGCCGAAGAACATGAGAACGTTGTCTTAATATCTCCAATCTACCGCGTGTCGCGCCCTAACCAACGATTAGAGTATCCGTGACGCAAATATGCGAATAGGGAAATCCAACGCAAACTTTGCGCGACCATGGACAACACATCATTCGATGAGGGCTTCGCCGGCAACGCCACGTCAGCGGGGAACATCCAATCGGGAGCGGAAAGGAGCGTAGTGCTGTTATGTCCAACAACCTGTCCAACTCGAACACCATTATGGCTGGCATCAAGGAAGTGGGTCACAAAGTTTTTGGTGGGTATGCGGAGTTGCTGCGCATACCTCATACCGCTCGTTATTCCATCGGTTCGGTGATTGCCTGCATGCCGTTCCCGATGGTGGGCATGACCATCACCATTTCCGTGCAGCATTACTACGGCAACTACTCGCTGGCAGGTATGCTCACCGCCATTCAGGCGATTGCACTGGCCGTGGCCACGCCGCTGCTCGGCAAGCTGACCGACAAGTTCGGCCAGCGGCAGGTTTCGATTCCAACGATTCTGGTGTGGATTGTCGCCGCCGTCGCGCTGACCACATCCATCACCAATCGTGCGCCGGAATGGGTGCTGTACTGTTTGACGCCGTTCCTGGCAGCTATTCCGCCGTGGGGCGCGATGAGCCGCGCGCGCTGGACCAAAATCCTGAAGGGCGATCAGGAGCGTACCAACCGTGCGCTCTCCCTGTGCGGCGTGCTGGACGAATGCATGTGGGTAATCGGCAATCCACTGGCTTCCACACTGGCCGTGATCTCCGGTCTGCTGGCATTCTCGTTCACCGGCATGTGCGTGGTGGTGGCGCGCTGATGTTCTTGACCGAGCTGACCACTGAGCCACCGTCACAGACTCAGCTGGCCCGCGCTGAGGGCATTTCCCGCAAGGAATACCGTGAGCGCGAGGCGGCTCGAGCCGAAGCGTTGAAGGTGGAGACCGCAGCCGAGGAGACTCGCCGCCGTCTTGAGCGCGAAGGCGTGACCGATGAGGCCACGATTAACGCCGCCATTGAGCAGGCGGTCGCCGATGCGCGTTCCGGCAAGAAGGCGTCCATCTGGGGACCGGGTCTGATTGCGGTATGCGTCACCTGGTTCGGCTTGGGCGCGTTCCAGTCGGCTACAGGCATCTCGATCATCGCATTCGCCACCGAGTCGAATATGAAGCAGTACACGGGCTTTGTATTCGCCTGCTTCTCCATCAGCTCGTTGATGGGCGCCTTGGTGTACGGCGCGAAGAACTGGTCGATTGCCCTGTGGAAGCGCTTCTACTTCTGCCTGGCCGTGGTGAACATCGGCATCAGCACGTTCCTGTTCGCCAAGCATCTGTGGTGATTATGATCATCTACCTGATCATCGGCGTGTGCCAGGCTCCGACGTGGATTAACGGCAACCAGCTCATGCTGCACTTGGTGCCGCCTTCCCGCCTGACCGAAGGCATGGCGTGGATGGGTGCGATGAATTCTATCGGCTCCTCCGCCGGTTCGGCGATTGCCGGCCAGTTCATCGACCGCATGGGCTCGCATGGCGGCTTCATGGTGGTGACCACTTTGGCACTGGTCTCGCTGGTGATTGCGCTGATTGGCTTCAAGCAGATCAAGGGCTCCACCGAGCAGCCGACCTTGACTGAAGTGAGTGTGTGAGACAAAAGCTAAGCCCCCTCTGACGAGGGGGCTTATACGTCAAAACGCTACTTCGGCCAGCCTTTGGGCGTGTGTTCCAGGGACCAGATGCCGAGCTTGTGGGAGAAGCTGTTCTGCCACTTGGCTTCAAGCTCCTCGGCATTCAGTCGATTTTCAGCGGACTTCAGACGGTTCATCGCATTGGTGTGCGTATCGTCGAGCAGCCACTTGCGAATCAAGAAGTTCCAGATCATTACCACGGCAGTGGCCACCAACTTGCCGATATTGGTGCGCAACAGATATTCGGCATGCTGCGATACATAGGCATCATGGTTCATGCCATAAGTGGAAATCCAGATAATCGCGTCATTCATGAACAGACCGACTACAGCGCCCGCCACGAAGATAAGGATCTCCATCCAGCGCGCCATGTCATCACGATGCTTGAATACGAATTTCATGCTCGCCAGATAGTTGAAAATCAGCGAGATGATGAAAGAGATGGTGGCAGCCAGCACGTTGTGCATGTGGAATATGCCAACCAATAGGTTGAGGATACCCCAGTCGATAACAAAGGCGATGACGCCCACAATGCCGAACTTCATCAGTTGTTCAATCAGTTTTCTCACAAGGGTATTCAACACTATTGGGCTGACTGCGGAACATATATTGGCTGGAAAGGCCAATAATCTCCCCAAATTGGCCTTGCCCCGGTCCGTTCTGCAAGCAGCTTCCTACATCCGCATGCCATGTTCAACAGCAACCGCTGAGGCTAGACTGGAAGCGAACTGAATCAAGGAGGAATTATGCCCGTTATTCACACTCATGTGTCCGTGCCCACCACCCCTGAGCAGCGCGAGGCGTTGAAGGCTGCCTATGGCAAGGCGATTACCGCCGTGCCGGGCAAGTCCGAGGGCTGGCTAATGTGCCCGTTCGAGGACAATATGCCGATTTACTTCGGTGGTAGCGATGACCAGCCCGCCGCCTATGTGGAAGTCAACGTGTTCGGCCGCTCTGTGCCGGGCTCTGCTTGGGAAAAGCTGACCGAGAGCATTATGGCCGCGCTGAACTCCACGCTCGGCATTCCCGAGGACCGCACCTACATCCGTTACACCGCCACCACCGACTGGGGCTGGAATGGTGGCAACTTCTAGTTGCCACCATTCCCCTCGCAGCATAGCTGCTCGCATCGCCTACGGAAAGCCCGGTGGGCTTTCGTTTAACGGCTCAGGGTAGCAAATTCTGGCTCCCCTCAGTCAGCTTCGCTGGCAGCTCCCCTCAAAGAGGGAAGCTCAGATGTAGAAAGCCCGCCGGCGGCGGGCTTTCTACGTTTCAAGGGGCTGATTTCCAACATTCAGAAGCTCTACTAGCGTTTCAAGGGGCTTTTAAAACAAGAAACCCGGAGTATAAACATTGCAATTTCAATGGTCATACTCCGGGTTTCGCAATCGAAGAGCCCCTCGAAACGCAGATAGACCTCCGGAAAACCGGAAATCCGCCCCTCGAAAGCGAGTTACCTCACCTTGTGCCTGTCATCACACGATCTTGGGCATGGGGGTGGTGAGGCTGGTGGTCAGGTTGACGTGGACCAGACCGGCACCGGCATGCACCTCGACCTTCTTCAGGGTCACGGTGCGCTCTTCTTCGGGGGCACGGTCGTTGTCGGTCATGGTCGCCGGGGACTTGACCGCCACGAACGCAGATCGTCCAGCGAGATGCCTGCGCTCTGGCACAGTTCCATGGCCTCGGACACGGACTCGGTGAAGCCCGGTTTGTAAATCACGCGCTCGGCCGGTACGCCGTAGGCGTTCTCGGCCACCCACTTGGCGTTCTCGGTCAGGGCCATGCCCTTGTGCGAGTACGGTTCGGCCAGCATGGAGCCGTTCTGCAACGCGTCGACGAAACCGTCAAGCTGCGGGGCCAGCGCCTCGCCGCCGTCGCGGAACAGGTTGCCGATGATCGGCGTGCGGAAGCCCAGCTCGTCGGCGGTGGCCTTCAGGGACGGAACCTGATCGTCCTCGCCTTCCCACAGGTTGATGAGCGGGAAGGTCGGAATGTCCAGGTTCTCCAGGCGCTGCACGTGGAACGGGTAGCGCCAGGCCAGCTCGGGATCGTCGCGCCAGGTGGAGGCACGGTCACCACGATGGCGGCGGACGGCCACTGCGCGCCGTATTCGCGGCAGGCGATGTCCAGCCACTTCTGGGCGCCGGCGTCGGTGCCGTAGCCGGCCTCGACGATGACCACGTCATGCAGGGCGCAGGCCATTTCCACGGAGACCAACGTCGGAATGCCGATGGACACGTTGGCGAACGGGCCACCGTGCACGTAGACCGGTGATCCGTTCACGGTTTCGGTCTTGGCCGGCTTGACCGCGTCGGCCAAAATGCCAGTGATACGCCACAGGTCCACGAATTCGCCGAAGGTCACGGCCTTGCCGTCCTTGGTGCCGGCGATCATCTTGGACACGCGCTCGGAAATCTCGTCCATCGAGCGGGAGAGCACCACAATCTGCATGAGCTCGCAGGTCGGCGTGAGCACGACCTTCTCCGGCACGTTGCCCTTGCCGTAGTCCACAGCGGTGGAGCGCAGGGAGCGACTCGGAACCTCGGAGACACGCGGCACGAGAATCGTGTCGAGCTTGCCGTCATCGATGGCCTTCTCGGCGAAGGAGACGAGCAGGTTCTGGGCCGCCTCGATGGCGCCCATTTCGCCGCACAGACCCCAGTCGATGAGCTCGGGGTGGGTCAGGGAAGCCTTGCCGCCGCCGGAGGCACCGCCCTTGGAACCGGCTGCGGTGATGCCCATGCTCGGCTGACGCAGCACGGCGGTCGCATCAATGCCGCGCTTGTTCAGAGCGTCGATCAGGGCGATGGTCGTGGTGGTCTTGCCTTCTCCGCGCGATGCCTTGAGCGGCGTATCGGCGGTGACGAGCACCACCTTGCCGTGCTTGCGCGGGGCGTCAGGGTTCTCGGCCAGGTACTTCATGTAGCCGAATGCGTCGATCTTCTGGACCAGACCGTACTGGCTGGTGAAGTCTTCGATGGTGGTCATATAAAGCCTTTCTGTGTTTGTGTGGTGGGGCGGGGTGGTGGGGCGCAGTCGCCGCCTCTTCGCCTAAAAACAGCCCACTGGGCTGTTTTCTTAACGGCTCAGCCCCTCAGGAAGGGGAGCTCAATACGGACTAAAAGTCGGACATGTGGAAGCCGTTCTTCATTTCCATGCTGCGAGTGTACAGCACGGAGTCAAGCAGCTTTTCGGTTTCCTCCTTGAGCTGGTCGGCCATGGTCTGGTTGGCGGCGGCGAGAATCTCGCGCACCTCGGGGTTACGCAGCGCGGCGATGGTCTCGTCCGGGGTCATCGGCTGCACATCGCCATCCACGTTGTCGGCCTCAAATTCCTCTTCAGCGGCGGACTGCGCGGCTTCCTCGGCGGCCGTCAAGCCCAGACGGGCGATCTGCTCGTCGGTGGCGGCGACCAAGCGGTGGCCCATCGCACCGGTCTTCTCCTGGTAGCGCTCAACGGCGTTGGACGTGGAGCGGAAGGCGCCATCGCACAGGGCGGCGATGATGCGGTTGGCCCAGTAGAAGTTCTCGGACGTCACGCGGGTGGTGGTGTCCTCAAGGTAGGCGGGCGTGGTGTCCACGTTCGGGGAAGAACGGTACCAGCGTGTTGAACGGGTTGGAGCCGTATGCCATCCACTGGATGGCGCGGGAGGCCTGCGGGCGGTACGGGCGGATCTGCATCACCGCGAGCTGGCTCTGGCGGTTGATGCCGATCGTGCGGTACATGTGGCGGGTGCGCTCATCGCCCAGCTGGCCGTACGGATCGAACGGGGTGCCCTGGTAGTGGGAGCTCAGCACGTACTTGATATCCTCGATGGTCACCTTGCGCTCAGGCTGACGGGCCCACGGGATGTCGTCGGAGGTGGGCTTGTGGTCGGCGTCCGGGCCGTCCCACACCTCGTCGTACGGGTTGAGGAAGCGCTGCATGTACCAGGCGCGCGGGGTGTTGTACACGTGGTCGGAGTCGGAGTGGGAGCCGAAGGCATCGCGCGGGTTGAACGGGGTAGTGTTCTCCACCGCGAGGTCCAAATGGTTGGTTTCGATGAATTCGGCAAGGTCTTCGGAACACATGTGCGCTTCCTGGTCACCCAGAGCGTCCTCAAGGTCGAATTCGTCGATACCGAGCTGGTTCGGCATGGTCACGTAGGCCTCGTCCGGCACGCGCTTGGCAATCCAGTGATGGCCGCCCACAGTTTCCAGCCACCAGATTTCGTTGGAGTCGGAGAAGGCGACGCCATTCATCTCGTAGGTGCCGAATTCCTCAAGCAGCGCGCCGAGGCGCTGGACGCCCTCGCGTGCGGTCTTGACATACGGCAGCACGATGGTCAGGAAGTCCTCTTCGCCGATGCCGCCGGGCACCTCGGGCTCATCGCCCTTGGCCGGCGTGTATTCCACGAACGGGTCGGCGCCGAGCACGCGCTCGTTGGTGGTCAGGGTTTCGGTGGCGCTCATCGCCACGTTCGCCTCGTTGACGCCGGCCTCGCCCCAAATACCTTCCTTGAGGTCCGCGTTCGGCACGGCGGTGTACTGCAGCGGGTCGTCCGGCAGGGTGATGGTTAGGTGGGAGATCACCGACTTGTATTCGCGCGGCTGTTCCTCCGGCTTCACGACGATGAAGCGCTTCGGGTTGAACTCGCCGTTCGCGGAATCCTCGTTGCGGGCGATGATGGTCGAGCCGTCATAGCTCGCGTCTTTACCTACCAGAATCGTGGTGCAGGCCATAGTGTGATGGTGTCCTTTCTTTGTTGTGGTCACGCTCCCACTGGCGGGAGCTGGACGACGAAGTCGGACTGAAGGTGGTTTTGTACTGACCACCCCCAGTCAGTGATGCTGACAGCCCCCGCCTGCGGGGGCTCATGTGGCTCACGCCTTGCCGGTCAGGAAGATGCCGTCGGTGTCGGGCACTTCACCGCTGTTGCGCAGCGCGTGCAACAGCTCGTTGAGCCAGAAGCCTGATTCAAGCCGGGCAACGGCTTCTTGGTGGCCCACACCTGCAGGTAGTACTCATGATCCTTGTCCGGCGGCTGCGGACCGTTGTACCGCATGATCACCGCCGGGTCAGTGCTGCGGCCCAAGAACTTGGAGGCCGAGGAGTTGCGCCCCTGCACGGTCTCGGGAATCATGGCCGGCAGCTGACGGGAGAAGTCCGGCGGGATGGCCAACGCATGCGAATCATTGAAGTCGTACATCAGCGCATCAATCGGCAGATTGGCCACGGACCAGTGAATCCACTCGAAGCCGCAGACCGGAATCGAATCCGGGTCCACGAACTCCCAGTGCAGGTAGCGGGCCTCGGGATCCACATCATCGATGTAGAACGGGAAGGAGACCACAGGCACGCCACCATTGAAATATTCAGGGGCCGCGGCCTTGGCGAAATCGTCCGGGATGACGGTGAAATCGGCGGAAATCTTCATACGTCCCAGTATCGCTCATATGTGTGACGTACTGGGGGCTGTGCGTTACGGGGTCTCTCCCCCAGTCTCGCTACGCTCGACAGCCCCCACTCATCAGAGGGGGGCTAGTTGCGTCGGGTTATGGGATCAGGGCGCAGAAGAGGGACTCGAATACCAGTAGCGGGTTGCCGTTGCCGGCTAGGCGCTTGCGGGCGTGGGCCACTTCGTCCAGACGGGTCACGGCACCGGCCCGGTTCAACCGCACCGACAATTCGGTGATCGACGAGCGGTTCTCCAGGTTGATGAGGCCCACCGAATCCTCCGCATTGTTCTGCAGCACCGCCACATCTCGGTAGATGGAGGCGATGGAGTTCAGCGCACGATCCAATACGTCGCGCGTACGGCGGGTGACCAAACGCTTCACATCGTCTTTCTTGGCAATCTGGTTGAATGCGCCACGCAGTTTCGGCGGGATGCGGTCGCTCGGTGCCAGTCCGTTGATGCGGCGGAATTCCGCTTCCTGGCCGGCGGTGATGCGGTTCGCGTCTGCCTCGGCCTGGGCCTTGGCATTGTCGATAAGATTGCCGGCCAACAACACTGCATCCGAGGCACGGGCCAGATTCAGCACACCGACCACAAGTTCATCGCGGTCGGACATAACCCGTTCGTCGGTGGCGTACAACTTGGCGATGCCGATATGGCCTTCGGCGAGTCGGGCCGCACGCTGCGCCACTTTTGGCTCGACATTGGTGGTGGAGGTCAGGAATCCGGCCACCGCCTGGGTGGAGGGCACGGCGAGGTTCACGATGCGTGTGCGCGAGCGGATGGTGGGCAGCACGTCCTGGGCGCTGGGCGCGCACAGTAGCCAGATGCAATGCTCGGCCGGCTCCTCAATCTCTTTCAAGAGCACGTTGGTGGTGCGCTCAAGCATGCGATCCACGTCTTCGATGATGATGATGCGCCACGGTGCGGTGGCGGGCATCTGCTCGGAGGTAGTGATGATCTCACGCACCTGATCGATACCAATAGTCACCTTGTTCGTGGTCAGCACCGTGACATCCGGATGCGTGCCGGCAAGCACCTGCTGGGTGACGCGCGTGGGCTCAGCGCTCATGCCGTGATCCGGGCTTTCCAGCGCCGCCGCAAACGCACGAGCCATGTTGGAACGGCCCGATCCGGGAGGTCCACAGATCAGCCACGACTGGGTGATCTGGCTCGGGTCGCCCTGCGCGATACGACTGAGCATGTCGATTACCGGCTTTTGGCCGACTAGTGAATCCCATACGCTCATGCGAGCTCCTTGATGTCGGATTCGATGGCAGCCCATACCGCTTCAATGCTCTGGCTCGCATCGATAACGCGGAAACGATTCGGCTCGGCGGCGGCCAAGTCCAAGAAGGCCTGGCGGGTGCGGGACTGGAAGTCATCACCGGCCGATTCCATACGGTCTTCCGCGTGTTCGAGGCGATGGTGGGACAGGGCTGGGTCCATATCCAGCAAATACGTGCGGTCGGGCAGCAGGTTGTTGGTGGCCCACATGCTTAAGGATCGAATCTCTTCTGGCGTGAGTTCGCGGCCACCGGCCTGATAGGCCAAGGAAGAGTCTAAATAGCGGTCGGTGATCACCACTTCACCGCGCTCCAATGCCAGGCGGATGGTTTCGGCAACGTGCTGGGCTCGGTCTGCAGCGAATAGCAGCGCCTCGGCGCGCGGTGCGATGTCGACGGCGCCCCCATCCACACCGTGCAACAGCAGTTGGCGAATGGCCTTGCCTAACGCAGTGCCTCCCGGCTCACGGGTAACGACCACGGTACGCCCCTGAGCCTCAAGATACGCATGCAGCCGCTCGACTTGCGTGGTCTTGCCCACGCCATCGACACCTTCAAACGAAACAAACAGACCGCTCATGCTATTGACCTTAGCGTTAGGCGCAGAGTTGCGCCCAACAGGCAGTTAAACCAGCTCTACCTCCGTTTCAAGGGCTGATTTGGTCTTTTCTGAAGGTCTACTTCCGTTTCGAGGGGCTGTTGCCCAAGTAGACAACGTTCCAAAACGGCGGAATGACGTTGGCGCGGAGCCGTTCATACTCGTGGTTCAGCAGATGACCAGCCCCTTGAAGCGGAAGTAGATATTCTCAAAACGAGAAATCAGCCCCTTGAAACGCAAGTAGAGCAATAATTCCGCTCAGCCACGCTTGGGAATTACGGCGGGGCGCTCGTAGCCCTCGTTGGCGGTCAGCCAGTCGACGTCCTTTTTCACAGTGGCGGGGGTGGAACCGAGTTTTTCGGCGATGCGCTGGTTGGACCAGCCCTTGTTCGCCAACTTCTTGACTTCGGCACGGCGTTCGGCGCGCTTGGCTCCTGCGCCGAAACCGCAGCGAGGTACCGCCCTTCTTGCCCTTGCCGGCAACGGCCTTGGCGCCACCAGCACGCCCAGCACCGCGACGGCCACGGGTGGAGGGACCAGCCGCACGCTTTTCGGCGAGCAGTCGGAAGGCGTCATCAGGGGTGATGGATTCAGGCGTGTACTGACGCGGCACCGTACGGTTGGTCTCGCCATCGGTGATGTACGCGCCGAAACGGCCGTCCTTGATGGTCACGTTCTTGCCGGTGTTCGGGTCCTTGCCCAAATCACGCAGCGGCGGCTTGGCGGCACCACGGCCACGCCCGCGGCCGTACTTGGGCTGCGAGAACAGTTCTTTGGCCTTGTCGATATCGACCGTGAAGATCTCGTCTTCCGAGGCCAGCGAGCGGGTCTCCGACTTGCCGTCGGCACCCGTCTTGGTCAGGTAGGGGCCGTAGCGACCGTTGTTGGCGGCCACCGTGCATTCGGATACCTCGCCGGTTTCGGCGTTGGTTTCCTCGTATGTGCCACTTCGCGCGCAGGCTCAGCAGCTTTAGCGCGTCTTCCAGCGACAGCGATTCAGGCTCATCGTCTTGAACAACGAGGCCATCTTCGGGCGCGACGCGGCGGCGGCCGCGGCCTTCTTCGAACCCTTCTTGGCCGCAGAAGCACCAGCAGTATCGCCAGCAGCGCCAGCCGAAGCCTCAGCCGGCGGCACCAACGCCACATACGGGCCGAAACGCCCATTGCGCACCTCGACGGTACCGCCGGATACCGGATCAACGCCCAGCTCGCGCGGTCCACCGGAGTGGTTGTCGATCAAATCGCGGGCCACGGCCACCGTCAGCTCATCCGGCGCGATGGTGTCCGGCAGAGACGCGCGCTTCGGGTTGCCTTCGGCGTCCAGATGCTCCATGTCTTCCAGATACGGGCCGTAACGGCCGACGCGCACGTGCAGGCCGTCGCCGATGTCGATGGTGTTGATGGCGCGCGCGTCGATCTCGCCGAGCTGCGCGACCTGCTGTTGCAGGCCTTCGTGCGCCTCGTCGGCGTTGCGGGCGGCGCCCTCGCCGGAACCGAAGTAGAAGTGGGTGAGCCAGTCGCGGCCGGATTCCTCGCCGTGGGCGATGCGGTCAAGGCCGTTTTCCATCTCGGCGGTGAACTGGTAGTCGACCAGCTTGGGGAAGTTCGTCTCGAGCAACTTGGTCACGGAGAAGGCGAGCCAGCTGGGGATCAGCGCACGGCCACGCTCGTATACGTAACCGCGATCCATGATTGTGGAGATAATGCTCGCGTAAGTGGACGGGCGACCGATCTCCTTGGCTTCCAGCGTCTTGACCAGCGTGGCCTCGGTGTAGCGGGCCGGCGGCTGGGTTTCATGGCCGTCCGGTTCGATGTCGCTTGCCTCGACCTGCTGGCCGACGCTCATCGGCGGCAGGGAGGTGTTGGATTCGGAGGCGTCACCCCTGACGGCCTTGGCGTCCGTCTTGCCGGCGGCAGCAGCCTGGTCCGAGCCAGCCCCAGCGCCGGGAGCGGCGGCCTTGGGCTTGCGCCCCTCCCCCGTGGCCTTCATAAAGCCGGGGAATTCGATGACGGTGCCGGACGCCTGGAACACGGCCTCGCCCTCGGTGGGGCCGGCCGGCGCAGACAGGCGCACGGTGGCGGTGGAACCGGTGGCGTCAGCCATCTGGCAGGCAAGCGTGCGCTGCCAGATCAGCGTGTATAGGCGCAGCTGGTCGCCGGGAAGTTTGGAAGCCAGCTCGTCCGGGTCGTGGAAGCGCGAGCCCGCCGGGCGAATACACTCGTGGGCTTCCTGCGCGCCAGCGGTTTTGGTGGCGTACTGCTTGGGCTCGGCGGAGAGGAACTTGTCGCCGAAATGGTAGGAGACGGCGTTGCGGGCGGCGGTGATGCCCTCCTGCGACAGCGTCACCGAATCGGTTCGCATATAGGTGATGTAGCCGTTCTCGTACAGGCTTTGGGCCGCGCGCATCACGGCGCGAGCACCCATGCCGAGGCGATTGCCGGCGGTCTGCTGCAGGGTCGAGGTGGTGAACGGCGGCTGCGGGCGGCGGCGGTACGGCTTGGTTTCCATCGACATCACAGTGAAATCGGCGGTCTTCAGCGCCGAAGCCACGGCGGTGGCACCAGCCTCATCAAGCTGGCGAACGTTCGCCGCGAACCGTCCGGGGTCAGCTGGCCGTCGGCACCGAAATCCTTGGAGCCGGCGAGTCGCTTGCCGCCGAGCGCGATCATGCGGGCGGAGAATTCGGCACGCTCCCCCAGCGCGTCAGGCGCGGACAGCGTGGCGACGATATCCCAGTACGGTGCGCGCTTGAACGCCATGCGTTCGCGCTCGCGTTCCACGATCAGGCGGGTGGCCACGGACTGCACGCGGCCGGCGGACAGGCCTGGGCCCACCTTGCGCCACAGCACCGGCGACAGCTCATAGCCGTACAGACGGTCGAGGATGCGGCGGGTCTCCTGTGCGTCGACCATATTGCCATCCACATCGCGCGTGTTGTTCAGGGAGGCGTTGATGGCGTTCTTGGTGATCTCGTGGAACACCATGCGCTTGACCGGCACCTCGGGTTTCAAGGTCTGCACCAAGTGCCACGCGATGGCCTCGCCCTCGCGATCCTCATCAGTCGCCAGATAGAGTTCATCGGCGTTCTTCAGGGCCGATTTGAGTTCGCTGACCGTACGCTTCTTGTCGCCGTCGACAATGTAATACGGCTTGAACCCGTCGTTGACGTCCACGCCGAACTTGCCGAACTTGGCCTTGTCTGCCGCGGGCACCTGGCTGGGCTGCGCGAGGTCTCGGATATGGCCGACCGACGCCATGACGGTGTACCCCTTGCCCAGGTAGTCACCGATCTTGTGGGCCTTGGTCGGAGACTCCACAATCACCAGTTTGGTAGCCATACCCACTCCTTATGTATTGCGCGAAACACACGACGTTTCTGGCGTCATAATACTCATGAATCATGTCCAACTGCCAAATTCCGCCGTTGTGCCGGGCAAATTCGGCCGTTCGCACCCCATGTTTTACCGTTTGGGCGGTGCCGGCGGAGCGCCGATCAGACCCAGCCGGCTTAAGGGCGCTGCAGTGATCTGACGCAGGGCCAGCAACAGTCCGAATGCGAGCATGGCCACACCCGCAATGCCCACAACAGCGCTGACATTCGCCCCCTGAACCGCCCAGCTGGCGCTGACATTGAGCCCCGGCACCACCTGCCAGATCACATAACCGCTGTAGGCGAGCAACAGCAGGCCCCCGGTAATCAGCACGCTGCCGACGATTTGCACGCTCACTGAGGAGACGCGGCGACCCGGCTCGTCCATGCCGGACTTGCGCGTAACTGCCAGAGCGAGCAGGGCCAATCCCGCCACCAGCAGGATGGACATCGCCACATCCGAAGGGCGATGCCATTGTCCGTATATCACGGAGACACCGACGGTCACCGCCCAAACCACGCCGATGACGCCCGCCAAAGCTCGAACCGCACGAGGCACGGTAAGCAGCAGAATCACCGCACAGGCTGCGGCCAGCATCGTGTGACCGGAAGGCGCGGAATTAGCGGCAGGCGATTCAGTGTTGATGATGAACGGACGCGGCAACAGACCCTTGATACGGGTGACGGCCAAGCAGACCACGGCGAACACGGCGATTTGCCCGGCCAACCACCAGCGGCGTCGAATCAGCGCCGTAATAATGCCGATTGCGGCAATTGTGCAGCTGACAGCGATAACCAGCCAGGATTGTGCGACGGCGTTCATCACGCCGGTGGCCCAGGACGGTACATCGTTGTGCAGGTTTTTCCAGACCAGTTCGTCGTACGATTGTCCGTTTTCGGTAAACACGCACCCCCACCACACGCCGAAGCCGATAGCGATCAGGAGCAGACCGAATACCACGCACAGTACGCGGCTGGAGATTCGCGGGCGCACGGTAAGCGGGTCAAGCCGGGCCAAGGCGCGGTCGATATCAGATGCCCCATCCGCATCGTCCATGTCCAGCGGCCTGAAATCCCGTAAGGAGCCTGATGTGGATGCCGATGCATCTGAACCGGAGACCGGGCCGAGCGCAGCCAATGGGTCAACAACGTTCGACGACGAGTCAGGCTGCGCTGCGCCTGAGCCGACCAGATTGACCGCCGCATGCGGGTCGCGAATTCTAGGGGTCTGTGCGTCATTCATACGTTCGACTGTACGGCCGCGCCCCGGACAGGGGACCACGCTAGTGCCAGCTCACAGCCAAATCCGCACATAAAGAAAACCTCCACACACCCGTCAGAGGCCACTTACCCTTGCTGCATTCCTGCCCTGGGGGAGTTGGGTGACATAGCGCCGCGTGGAGGCTGGGGATAAGTCTATGGAGACGTATGGACCAGCGCAGCGACACGAAACGTGCGCGCCGGGTCGCACGGCAGACCAACCAGCGCATTCAGGCAATATTCATGCAACATCAAGAAGCGTGCCCAATTGTAAGAATTCCGGAAAAAATACCGGCATAAATGCGTGTGGTTACGCTCACGTCAAACGATTGTTCAAGGCCAACAGTTACGGTGGACACCATGGCTTCTTATACTCGTCGTGCACATTCGGGAGGCAATGGCCCCGCTCTGAGGCAACCGCGCACCGCGCAAAGCAGAGCCGGCCACTCCGCACAGGAGGGCCCCTATACGCCCCAGGAGAGCCGTTCCCGCCACGCAAGCCACAAGGCTTCCAATAGCCATCGAGCCCCGAACAGGAAGAAAAAGAACACAGGAAAAGGCAAGCACCGTGTACTGAAATGGGTGCTGGGCATCTTCTTCTCCCTGATTGGACTGGGCTTGCTGGCCGGTATCGCAGTATTCGCATACCTGTACACCACCACCGAGGTCCCGCAACCCGAAAAGTTCGCGTTGGCCGAGAAAACCACCGTGTATTACGCGGACGGCACCACCGCGATCGGCTCCTACGCGGAACAGAATCGTGAAATCATCTCTTGCGAGGGGCTGCCGGACTACATCGGCAACGCGATTGTGGCGTCCGAAAACCGTACGTTCTACACGGATAAAGGCCTTGATCTGAAGGGCATCGCCCGCGCATTCATTAATAATGTGACCAAGGGCACGCGCCAAGGTGGTTCCACCATCACCCAGCAGTATGCCGAGCGGTATTACATGGGCGAAACCACATCCTATGTGGGCAAGGCGCGCGAGGCCATCATGGCCATCAAAATCGCGCAGACCGAATCCAAGGACGAGGTGCTGTGCAATTACATGAACACCATCTATCTGGGCCGCAACTCCTACGGTATCCAGGCAGCGGCCAAGGCATACTTCAATAAGGACGCCAAGGATCTGACGCTGTCTGAGGCGGCGATGATCGCCGGCATTATTCCGTCACCGTCCACGTGGGATCCGGCCGATAACGCCGATATGGCCAAATCGCGCTTCAAGCGTGTGCTGAACATCATGCAGGAGGATGGTTACATCACTGCCAAGCAGCACACTGATGCCAAGTTCCCGCAGACCGCCGCGGTGGCGCAGCAGAACGAATACGCGGGGCCGAACGGTTATCTGCTGGATATGGTGCGCCGCGAGCTGGTGCAGTCCAAGGCCTTTACCAAAGAGGATTTGGATACTGGCGGATACAAGATCATCACCACCATCGACAAGAGCAAGCAGGATCTTATGCAGTCCATCGGCGACACCCGTCTGGACGACATGCCTGAATCCCTGCAAATCGGCGGCATAGCGCTGGACCCGAAGACCGGTGAAGTATTGTCCGTATACGCCGGTTCAGATTATCTGTCCAAGCAGCTCAACAATGCCGATCAGGCCGTATTCGAACCGGGTTCGACTATGAAGCCGTTCGCTTTGCTGGGGGCCGCGCAATCCGGCGTCAGCTTCGATACGTTGTTCAACGGCAATTCCCACCAGCACTTCACCGGCTTGGATCAAGAGGTGAACAACGCTCTGGAGAACAACTGGGGCAACATCAATCTGTATCAGGCCACCGCCAACTCGGTGAACACGGCGTTCATGAACGTCAATGAGCATCTGACGCCGAAGCGCACGGCCGCAATCGCCCATGAAGCGGGCATTCAGGGCGATATCGATGAAAACTCCATGTACAACGTGCTGGGCATCAACGCCCTGACCGTGTGGGATTTGGCGCAAGGCCATTCGACCATCGCCAACAATGGCGTGAAGAACACCTTGCACATGGTGTCCAAAGTGCTTGATTCCAACAATAAGGACATGTACAACGCGCCCAGCAACGGCACCAAGGTGTTCGATGCCAACGACTGCGCTTTGGTGCAGAAGGCCATGCAGGGCACCACCACGTACGGTACGGCGGCCGGCACATCCAGCATGTTGGGCCGGCCCGTCGCCGGCAAGTCCGGTACCGCCAACGACGAAATGGCTTCGTCGTTCGTGGGATACACCCCCAGCATGATGAATGTGTGGGCTATCTGGAATCCGGACGATAAGGGCAATCCGCAAGTGGTGCCAGCCTTCTCCGGATACGGCGTCTCTTCCACTGGATACCCCGCCCACCTGTTCCAGGAGTTCATGGCTCAGGCCTTGCAAGGCACCGAGGCGGAGCAGTTCCCGACCGCTAAAGACAACGGCAAGATCGGCGGCTCCGACGGCACTTGGGGCTTGGGCAAGGGACAGAGCAGCGGCCTGTCCAACAACACCAACAAGCAGTCCACCGAAGACGCGCAGAAGCAGGCTGAGCAGGACGCACAGCAGAAGGCGGCCGAAGAGGAAGCCAAGAAGCAACAGCAGGCTCAGGAGTTCGCCCAGCAGTGCCTCGCCAATCCGAGCTATTCCACCGAGTGCCCGAATTATCCCGGCACCACTACCGGCGGAGATGGCAACGCCGGCAACAATACCGGCGGTGACAACGGGAACAATACCGGCAACGATAATGGTAATTCCGGAGGCACCGGCGGGAACACCGGCACCAACGGCGTCACTCAGTAGTAAGTAAAACACAGACAACAAGGCTCCCTCTGATGCAATCAGAGGGAGCCTTGTTTTTGTTCTGTTAGCGCTCAGCGCTTGCGCTGGGAACGGTTGATGGCGGAGATAATCGACTTCAGGGCGCTAGTGGTAATCGACGAATCGATGCCGACGCCCCACACGATCTGCGCGTCATCGGCCTCGCCGACCTGGCATTCCACGTACGAGGCGGCCATGGCGTCGGTGCCGACGGACATGGTGTGCTCCGCGTAATCCATAATCGAGGCGTCAACGCCAAAGTTGGAAATGGCGTTGAGGAAAGCGGCGATCGGACCGTTGCCGATGCCGGAGACCTCGCGCTCCACGGGCGCATCGACCCCGACGTTCACGCCGCGGTCGAGCAGACGAGCCTTGAGCACGGTGTCGGAGCCATCCTCACCGGAGCTGACGGCCACCTTGAGCAGCTTCAAGCGGCCCCACGGCACGAGCGAGGCGTCATGAGTATCGCCCACAACCACACCGGCGGCGGTCATGCCGGACTGTTCGACCGGCAGGTACTCGTCCTTGAACAGACGCCAGATATCCTCGTCCTTGACTTCCTTCTTGGTCGTGTCAGCGTAGTTCTGCACGATCTTGTCGAATTCGATCTGCAGACGCTTGGGCAGGTCAAGATTGTGGTTGGTCTTGAGCAGGTAGGCCATGCCGCCCTTGCCGGACTGCGAGTTGACGCGAATGATGGCTTCGTACGTGCGGCCGATGTCCTTCGGGTCAATCGGCAGGTACGGCACAAGCCACACGAAGCTGTCGAGATCGGCGCCAGCACGCTCGGCGGCCACCTGACGAGCCTCGAGACCCTTCTTGATGGCGTCCTGATGCGAGCCGGAGAACGCAGTGAACACGAAGTTGCCGGCGTACGGGTGACGCTCGGAAATCTTGATCTGGTTGCAGTACTCAACGTCTTGCGAATCTCGGGCACGTTGGACAGGTCAAGCTGCGGTCGATGCCTTGGGTGAGCCAGTTGAGGCCCAGCGTGACCAAGTCGACGTTGCCGGTACGCTCGCCGTTGCCCAGCAGGCAGCCTTCCACGCGGTCGGCGCCGGCCAGCACGGCCAGCTCGGTGGCGGCCACGCCCATGCCTTCGTCGTTGTGCGGGTGGAGGGAGAGCACCACGGAGTCACGGTCGTCGAGGTGGGTGGAGACGTACTCCACTTCGTCGGCGAACACGTTCGGCGTGGTCATTTCCACGGTGGCGGGCAGGTTGATGATCATCGGGTGCTCGGGAGTCGGCTTGATAACACCGATCACGGCGTTGCACACCTCGACGGCGTACTCCGGCTCGGTGCCGGTGAAGGATTCCGGCGAGTACTCGTAGTACAGGTCGATGCCCTTGGCCTCGTTCTCGAGGTCCTTGCACAGTTCGGCGGCGTCGGTGGCGAGCTTCTTGATCTCCTCCTTGTTCTTGCGGAACACGACCTCGCGCTGCAACACAGACACGGAGTTGTAGAAGTGCACGATGGCGCGCTTGGCACCCTTGAGCGCCTCGTAAGTGCGGCGGATGAGGTGCTCGCGGCACTGGGTGAGTACCACGATGGTCACGTCGTCCGGAATCAGCTCACGCTCGATGAGCATACGGATGAAGTCGAAATCGGTCTCGGAAGCGGACGGGAAGCCCACCTCGATCTCCTTGAATCCCATGGAGACGAGCAGGTTCCAGAAACGCAGCTTGCGCTCGGAATCCATCGGGTTGACGAGGGCCTGATTGCCGTCGCGAAGATCGACGGAGCACCAGCGCGGCGCGCGCTGCAGTCGCTTGCCCGGCCACGTACGCTCCGGGTAATCAAACGGGATCTGCTTGTCGTAGGCGGCGTACTTGTTGTACGGCATACGACTCGGCTTCTGCGGATCGCCAATGAATCGCGCCGGAGGCAGCAGCGGGTCGTTGTTCCCCCCATTGGACGCTGCGGCTACCGCTGCGAGATCAAAAACGGATGATTGACCCTGACCCATTGTTCCTCCTTTACTGGTTATTGCGCGGGCCCTCTTGCGGACGCGACTGCGGCGTTGTGCCAGGGCGGCGCCGGGCCACGCGGATTTGTCAATACGCACGTAACATCCTACAGGCCGGTTCGGGCAAACCCGCGGGAAATGCCGTATCGTGGCATTTGCTTATGCACCTGGCTGACATGAGGGCACTCAGCGTCGGCGCCGGGCCACGCTTTGACTCCGGCACAACACCCCGCCTGCGATACCCCACCAGATGGCCCTCCATACGTCGGCGGCGGGCCAAATATTGGTACTGCACCGACAGCCAAACGGCTCAGCGTCGTCAGCGGACCAACTTATGGCGAAATACCGACTCTGGGAAAGCTTATCGTCGGCAAATTGCCAGGCTATGGCACACTACCGACGCTACGAGGCCCACAACCATCGGCAACGCGACAAATATTGGCCCACCGCCGACGCTAGCCTCTTTGAGCGTCGGCGCCGGGCCATTCTATGAATCAGTAACGACGCCAATGGTCTCAGAACGTCAGCATAGGGACGCTGTCTGGATCTCCACCGACGCTGCATGACAAAATCGCGGCACCATCAAGCAACAACACGGCTGCGGCACCCCGCCCTGCCCCGTCCCTTGCTGTGCCAGTCCTGTGAACGCGCGGGCGATCCGCCGCCCGGCAACATAGACTGAAGAGCTATGACGAGCTTGCGATTCCGCGAAGACGGCAGCTTCCGCGTGCTGCAAATGGCCGACGTACAGGACGGCCCCGATGTGTTGCCCGACACCATCCGCCTCATCCGCGAGGCCATCCGCGAAGCCGATCCGGATCTTGTGGTGTTCACCGGCGACCAGATCCGCGGCTATGATCCCGCCTACATCGACACGTTCCTGCGCCGCCGCGGCGAAGAGCCGGGCGCTCGCGTGCGCGCGGTCACCGAGATCGAGGCCAAAATCCGCGGGATCAAGCGTCACCCCGTAATTCGCAAAACATCCGATCGCGTGGCCGATCGTCTCACCGAAGCCGGCAAGCCTGTACCAGCCGCGCTGCTTGACCCCGATACCGTGACGAACGCCGTCGCCGCTGCCGGCGCCGATTCGACCGACGTGATCACGACTTCCGAAGTAGGCGATTCCGTTGAGACCAGCCCCACGCCCGAGACGGTTTCCACCCTCGTATATTCAACGCAATCCGGCAAGGCCAGCCCCGCACACGAGACGCCGGCGACCCTCGACGAACTCATGATTGAGACCCGCGAAAAGGTCCGCCGCACGTTCTCCGGTTTCCTTGGTCCGGTCGTCGAGGCCGGCGTGCCCTTTGCCGCCACCTACGGCAACCACGACTTCCAATGCGGCATTCTGGCCGACGAACAGGATGACATCTACCGCGAATACCCCGGCTGCCTGAACCCCGACGACAGTCTCGAGCCCGGCACGTTCGCGCTGCCCGTCGAGTCCTCCGATGGTTCCGGCCGCGTGGCCATGTCCGTTATGATGGTCAATTCAGGCGATTATGCCGGCAAACCCGAAGAAAACGACGCCCAATACCCGGCGTATGTGGTCAATCCGCGAGGACTCGACCTGGCCGACGCCGACGGGTACGGCACCCCCACCCCCAAGGCCATCGAATGGCTGGGGTCCGTCCAAACCGAGTTGGGCGAGCGCAATGGCGACGGCAAGCCCGTGCCGGCCATCGCCTTCCAGCACATTCCGCCGCAGGAATTCTACGATTGTCTGAAGGAAGTGCCCGCATGGACGCCGAACGCCGTGGAAGGCGCGCGCACGCACGCCGGGCGTTGCTATGTGCTCAACCATGAGGTCTGCCGCCCCGGCTCGCGGCTCGGCGAGGCGATCGGCTGCGCGGACGAGAATGTGGGCGAGGTGGATGCCTTGCGCGAGGCTGGCGGCTATTTCGCGCTGTTCTGCGGGCATGACCATAAGAACTCTTTCGTTGGTCATGTGCATGATATCGATCTGGGCTATGCACCCACGTGCGGGTTCGAATGCTATGGTCCCAAGTCGCGGTACCGCGGCATTCGCCTGTTTGAATTCCATGAGAGCAATCCGGCGGGCTATGTGACCCGCATGCTCACATGGGGTAATCTGGTCGGCCGCTACTCCAGCAACGAGCTGCGCGTCTGGTTCGAGGATCATTGCGTTACCGGAGCGGTCAGCGCACGCAACGAGCTGCGCCGCCCGCAGGTGTTCGCCGTGGTGGCCGGCGCGATGAGCCTTGGCTTTATAGCATCATCCGTTCGCTGATCAAGGCCGCGCGCTAAACCTACTTAAACAGACTCACCCCGCGACGGGCCGTGCAATACGCGTTGCCCAGCCAAGTATGGCGGGAATTGGGCCAGACGGCTCCCAGTCGCGGTGCGTTCTGGCTCATCCAGATGCTCGGCACGCGTCCGTCTGCGGAGCGTGAGCCGAGCAGATTGAAGCCGTTCTTTTCCAGCAGCCACTCCGGGTGCTGGGTGGCGATGGCCAAGCCTTCCTCGAGGGTGAGCGGCAGGCGCTCATCGGAGTCAATAAGTTTGCGGGCCACATCCGGCTCGCGATTGACATAGCACGTGCCGGTGTGCGGATTGACGACCAGATAGAACGGGCCTTCCGGCGGCATGAAGCCGTCTTGAGGCAGGAAGCTGGCGATGTCACGCGGCGGCATGGTGGTGAAGCCTGCCATGCGATTGATGGAGGTTCGTGCAATCAGCGACTCAGGCGAAACCAGTTCACGCGTGGGCACCAGCAGGATGTTCGATCCCAAATCGGAATGCTCGAGCGCCCCGATCAGAGGTCGGGCCAGCGAGCGGAATGCGGCGGCGGAAATATCCGCCACATCCGGGTAGCCGAGAGCCACGATACGGTCGAGCTGTTTTTGGGCCTCTACTGATGCGATAGACATGGCTACCAGTGTAGAACATCGCCTTCGCTTCATTGGGCAGCCACCATCTGGGAAGACCACTGCCGTTGTTCCGCGTGTTTCGTACAATTGCATTGTTTTACGGCCACCCGCATGACGGCCGTCCGACGTAAGTAATCCATCGAAACCCAGAGGTCATAGAGGTCATCATGTCCGAAAAATTGAAGGTCGGCATCCTTGGTGCCACCGGTATGGTCGGTCAGCGTTTTATCACGCTGCTTGAGAATCACCCGTGGTTCGAGGTGGTCACGCTTGCCGCTTCCGCGCACAGCGCCGGCAAGACGTATGCCGAGCTGTCGGCGACCGTTGGAAGATGGAAACCCCGATGCCCGAATATGTCAAGAACATGGTGGTCGTCGATGGCGACGATGCCGAGTCCGTGGCCTCTGGCGTTGATTTCATGTTCTCTGCGGTAAACATGCCGAAGGACCAGATTCGCGCCATTGAAGAGCGTTATGCCAAGACCGAGACCCCGGTGGTCTCCAACAACAGCGCCCACCGCTGGACCCCGGACGTGCCGATGGTGGTGCCGGAGATCAACCCGGAGCACTTCGAGGTGATCGAGCACCAGCGCAAGCGCCTGGGCACCACTCGTGGTTTTATCGCCGTCAAGCCGAACTGCTCGATTCAGGCCTACACGCCGGCGCTGGCCGCGTGGAAGGAATTCGAGCCGCGCGAGGTGGTTGTGAGCACCTACCAGGCGATTTCCGGCGCGGGCAAGACCTTCAAGGACTGGCCCGAGATGGTGGGCAACATCATCCCGTTCATCTCCGGTGAGGAAGCAAAGTCTGAGAAGGAACCGCTCAAGGTGTTCGGCCATGTGGACGCCGCCAAGGGCGAGATCGTGCCGTTCGACGGCGACCTCAAGATCACTTCCCAGTGCATCCGCGTGCCCGTGCTCAACGGCCACACCGCCACCGTGTTCCTGAACTTCGGCAAGAAGGCCACCAAGGAAGAGCTCATCGACCGTCTGGTGAACTACACGTCCAAGGCTTCCGAGCTGGAGCTGCCGCACGCACCGAAGCACTTCATCCAGTACCTCACCGAGGATGACCGCCCGCAGGTCAAGCTCGACGTGGACTACGAGGGTGGCATGGGCGTTTCCATCGGCCGTCTGCGTGAGGATTCCATCTTCGATTGGAAGTTCGTGGGTCTGGCCCACAACACCCTGCGTGGTGCAGCCGGCGGTGCCCTTGAATGCGCCGAAATGCTCAAGGCTCTCGGCTACATCACCAAGAAGTAGTTGAAACTGAGTCCGAAACTGAGAAAGCCCTCCGCAAGGAGGGCTTTCGTCGTATATACCGCAAAAACGCGGCTCAGTGGCTCAGCGGCCAGTACCGCCGTACACCACGGCTTCGATTTGATCGGCATCGAGACCGTATGCGGTGTGCAGCGCCTTGACGGCGTCGTTGAGCTGATCGAGCGGCACGAGCGCGGCGATACGAATCTCGGAGGTAGAAATCATCAGCACGTTGATGCCCTCATCGCTCAGGGCCTGGAAGAACTTGGCGGCCAGACCGGCATGGGTCTTCATGCCAACGCCCACCACGGCCACCTTGCCTACGTTGGTGTCCACATCGAAGGAGTGGTAGCCCAGCACTTCCTGCTTGTCGAGCAGTGTGTTCTGAACCTGCTTGACGGCCGATTCGGGCACGGTGAAGGAGATGTCCGCAGTGCCGACGGATGCGCCGGCCTGCACGATCATGTCCACGTTCACGCCGGCGGTGGCCAGCTCGGTGAACACCTTGGCGGCCATACCCGGCTCGTTCGGCACGCCACGCACGGTGGCCAGCGCCTCGGAACGATCGTGGGCAATGCCGGAAATCACCGGTGCCTCGGGGCCCAGGTCAGGGAACAGGTCGCCCATGGATTTCGCTTCTTCTTCAGTCATGTCTTGCCTTGTCTTGCTTGAAATTACTTACGATTATCGTTCGCTGTAGCCGCGCTCAGTCGAGGTTCGGCAGCGTACGCGGGTCAATGCCGTCGGGCACCACCAATGTGCCGGGGCGACGGGAGAACGAGGAACGCACGTGCAGCGGCATGTTGAAACGCTGAGCGTATTCCACACAGCGCAGTGCCAGCACCTTGGAGCCGCAGGACGCCATCTCCAGAATGGACTCGTAATCGATGGACGGAATGCGGCGGGCGGAAGGCACGATACGCGGGTCGGCGGTGAAGATGCCGTCCACGTCAGTGTAGATCTCGCAGATATCGGCACCGAGCGCCACGGCAAGCGCCACTGCGGAGGTATCCGAACCACCGCGGCCGAGCGTGGTGGCGTCACCCCTGGCGTTGATGCCCTGGAAGCCGGCAACGATGGCGATGTCTCCCAATGAGAGCGCGTTCTTCACGCGGTCCGGTCTCACGGCCTTGATGTGGGCCGCGCCGTAACGGGCGTCGGTGAAGAAGCCGGCCTGCTGACCGGTGAAGGAGTGGGCACGGCTGCCTTCGGCGTGAATGGCCATGGCCAGCAGGCTCATGGAAATTCGCTCGCCTGCGGTCATCAGCATGTCCATCTCGCGCTCGGGCGGGTTGGAGTCGATGCTCAGCGCCTGATCGATAAGGTCATCGGTGGTGTCGCCCATGGCGGAGACCACCACGGCCACCTTGTTGCCCTTCTTTTCCGTCTCAACAACGCGCTTGGCCACACGTTTGATCGATTCGGTATCGGCGACCGACGAACCGCCGTACTTCTGCACGATGAGAGCCACTGCTGTCCTTTGTTCTTCTCTTAGGGGGAGTTTGCTCAATATTCTACGCAAACGCAACGATTATAAAGGTTGCCGCGTTCACCCCGCGACCCCGCGCCGACATGTGGACACGGGCATGGCCTACGTTGTTCAGCAAATATTCAAGTTTTCACCGGTGGTTCTTTGAGGCAGCCGCATCCATCCTTTGAGATTCGAGCGGTTAACTATCAATTACCGGCAAACGAAAGCAAACCGGCGAGGTTTCCGCAGAACCCCATAACTGAATACCTTCTTCTTCCTCTCTCTCCTTTTCAAGGCCCGGTCCCGCTCTATTGTGGAAGTTGGACCATTTTCGTTGTGGAAGTTGGACCATCCCTATTAGGGAAGTTGGACACTAGATTACGAACTAGACTTTTTCGGACTTCTTATACCCCTACATTGCCCCTATATGGCCCCTATATGGCCCTCGTCGGCATGTTGCATGAAAGGCTTGGTGCGGAGTAACGTTTCGCAGTGTGGCACGTGCGACGTTGCCATTTGCGGCAGAACCTATGCCAACCACGACTAAGACGGGCCGGCCGTCTTGTATAAGCAAATCATGAGCAGATCAAGCGAAGGAACAGGCGACTATGGCATTGCTGCATCGACGTTCGACGAGTAAGCGTGCCTCACAGAAAATGTGGGAAAACAACGCGGCCATGCCGGATGACGCATCTGCAAATGACAACGTTTCCTCAGCGCGGCCCGAGCCCGCAGCATTCGTTCCAACACCATTTGACGAAGTCATCGATATCAGCGATCTCGTGGCCGAGCGCCGACGCCTGCAACGCAACCTGTGGGCGATGCGCATCATCACCATTGTGCTGCTGATCGCCGCAATCGCCGTGGCCTGCTTCCCGCTAGCGTTGCAATTCGAGTCCGACCGCAACTTGGCCGCCACCACAGCCACCACGGCCAAAGAAGTAGCTGGCTGGCCTTACCCGCAGGCGGAAGACAAGCTCACGGCGGCCCGCGCATACAACAAGAAGCTCGCTGAATCCGGCCAGCCTATCTTGGGTGAAGCCGTCGATCCGTTCGCCGCCGCTCAAGGAGGATCCCAAGCCAGCGGCGAGGATTCCGCCTCAAAGAAAGACAAGGAATACCAGTCACTGCTTAATACCGGCAACGGCGTGATGGGCACAATCAAGGTGCCCAAGCAGTCCATCAATCTGCCGTTTTATCACGGCACTTCCGAGGAAGCACTGGCTTCTGGTGCCGGCCATTTGTACGGCACGTCGCTGCCGGTGGGAGGTAAATCCACCCATTCGGTCATTACCGGGCACCGCGGGTTGGTTGAAGCGCTGATGTTCACCCGTTTGGACGAGGTGAAAGAGGGCGACTTCTTCTACATCGAAGTCATGGGCGAAACTTTGGGCTACAAAGTGGACCGCATTTCGGTGATTTTGCCGGATGACACGTCGAAGCTCAAGATTGTGCCGGGTGAGGACCGTGCCACCTTGATGACCTGTACACCATACGGCGTGAACACGCACCGACTGCTTATCTCCGGGCACCGCGTGGCGATTCCGATGCCGGCCCCCGAGCCGAATGACGTGCTTGACGCGCGCAATATCGCCCTTGGTGTTGGTCTAGGCATACTGGCGGCAGGACTGTTCATCATCTGGTTGGCGCGACGGCACAAGGCCGCGCGCATCATCCGCCACGGCGCATTCTGGCCGTGGATGCGCCGCAAGGGCGAGAGCGCCAATGATACGCTGGCTTAGGCCTCGCGCCGACCGGCCAGTGCCCTGCCCAGCGTGATTTCGTCGGCATACTCCAAGTCGGAGCCCACCGGCAGGCCACTGGCAAGTCGGGTGACCTTGACACCTACGGGTCGCAATAGCTGGGTCAAGTAGCTGGTGGTGGCCTCGCCTTCAATATTCGGGTCGAGCGCCATAATCACTTCCTTGACCTCATCGCCTTCTAAGCGTTTGAGCAGACCGGGAATACGCAGGTCAGCAGGGCCAACGTTGGCCATTGGGTTGATTGCGCCACCGAGCACATGGTATAGGCCGTGGTATTCGCGCGTGCGCTCGATGCTCATCACATCCTTGGGCTCTTCGACCACGCAGATCACCGAACGGTCGCGTCTCGGGTCGGCGCATACCGGGCAGGGGCTGGATTCGCACACGTTGCCGCAAATATCACAGAAGCGGATCTTGGCCTTGACCTCTTCGATGGCCTCGGCCAAATCGCGCGCTTCATCTTCGGGCGCGGACAGCATGTAGAAGGCGATACGCTGCGCGCCCTTCGGCCCGATGCCGGGCAGCCGCCCGAAAGCGTCGATCAGTCGTTGTATTGCGCCGTCATAAGCAAGTGCCATGGGTATTCCTCGTTATTCGTCCTCATTATTCATCCGAGTGCTTCTTGGCAGGCTGGATGTTCTTGGGGTTCTTCGGATCATCTGCCGCGAATTGCTCGACTTTTTTGACCTCGAATAGCTTTTTCAGATCGTCGAGATTCATGGCCGTCGCCTCGCCGAGCGACTGGTCGCTCATCGAGTATTCGTCATCCTCGGCCGCGACTTGCGGTTGTGGTTTCGGCTGGGGCTGGGGCTGGCTATTCCACGGGTCGGCATTCGGGGTCGGCTGTGCGGGTTGCGGTTGATTCCACGGGTCACCGTGCGGGGTGGCCTGCGGAGCCGATTGTGGAACTGCCTGCGGTTGATTCCACGGGTCATCGCCGGCAGCCGGCTGCGGAACCGATTGGGGCTGGTTCCACGGGTCATCGCCCGACATATTGCCCGACACTGTCTGAGGAACCGAAGAAGCCGGAGTCTGGGACTGAGGCTGATTCCACGGGTCGTCTCCTGCTGCGGAGCCGCCTGAGCATGGTTCCCCTGCGGTTGATTCCACGGATCATCGTGAGGAGACTGCTGATATGGCTGGTTCCACGGGTCGGCTTCGGCCGGTTGCGACGCCGGTGAGACCGCGGCCTGAGACTGCGTCTGATTCCATGGATCGTCGCTCGCGCCGGCAACTGCCGTAACGGAAGATGCGGTGGCTGGCTGCCCAGTGGACTGTCCAGTGGGTCCAGCGGACGCAACGGACGCAGTGGGTGCAACAGGAGCAGCCGGAGCGGCCCACGGATCAACACCGTCACTGATGTCCGGAACCGCAACATGCTTCTTGTGATGCTCTTCGGGCGCAGGCGTAGCAGCGGGCTCGTTAGGTGCGAACCCGTCTGCAGATTGCGGCGAAGCGTTGCTTACGGCCGGCTTGGCCCAAGGGTCATCGTCACTCCAGTTCTTCGCTGCCGTGGATGCACTGGATTGTCCGGCTCGATGGCTGTCGTCTGCGTCCTCGGCTTGGCCTGTTGCAGTCGGCTTCGGAGCTTTCGTCTCGCTCCCCATATGAATGCCCAGGCTCGCGCCCAAACTCGACGCGGCCAATCCAGCCTTGGCCATGGCAATCTGCTGCTTGACCTTGGCCAATTGCTCCGGGCTCATACGTTTGACGGATTCGACTCGCTCGCCATTCGCCGCGACCGCAGAAGGTGCAATAACCGCATTGGCGCCGAACTCGTTGCGCACGGCATCCATCACCACGGCCGCCGCCTTCTTACCGCTGTTATCCACGGCCAAGGCGAAAGCGTGCTGGCTCAGCGACTTGTCGAACGTCATCGACAAGCAAGGCAGACCCTTACGGTTGGGGCCGAATTTTACGGTCGGCACCTTGTCTCGTGACACATATTCACGAATGGTTTCCGGCAAAGCGGCGACGGCTGCATCCCACTTCTCGTCGATGGACCGATTATCCGATGCCGCAGGCGAGGTCACCGGTTGAGCCGGGACGGCCGGCGACGCGGCGGGCGCGCCCACCCGGCATTGGCGGCAGGAGCGGCACCGGCAGCAGCAGTTGCTACAGCAGGTTGCACAGACAGAGAGCCCGCGGGTCGGTCGCTGACCGGGCCGTTGACAGGGCCGTTGCCTCCAACAGATTCATGGGAAGCGGTGCTCTGAGGCGCGGCTGCTTGCTGGTTGCGTGCAGCACCGGAGAATCCGCCATGTGAGGCTCCGGCAAACCCGCCCCGCGATGCGCCGGCAAAACCACTGGCACCCGTACCGGAAGCGGCTGACGTAGTCGAAGTCGAAGAAGCAGCCGCAGGCGGCATACCAGAAGAAGCTGGCGCGGGAGCGGCTGTTGCAAAGCCTGATTCACTGCCGGCCAACAATCGCGCGGCCAGCAGTTCCAAGCGCATACGCGGAGAAATGGCTCCGGTCATGGCACCCAACGTAGTGTTGATGATGTCTGCCATTGCGGTCAGTGCGCCCAGTCCCAGCGCCTTGGCTTGGCGGTGCAGATCGTCCATATCCTCGGCCTCAGCCGTGTCGGACAGCACGGATTCCGCACGGTCCCCGGCCAACGTAAGCACCAGCAGATCACGCACACGAGCCAGTAGGTCTTCGACGAATCGTCTCGGATCGAATCCGCCGACCACGACTTTCTGGATAACGCCGTACAGGGCTTCGCCGTTGTGATCGATTACCGCATCCACGGCCTCACCGATCAGTGCCTCCGGCGTGAAGCCGAGCAGGGCTACAGCGGCATCATGGGTGATAACGCCTTCGACCGAACCAACCATCAGCTGGTCAAGCACGGACAGGGTATCTCGCATGGAGCCGCCACCGGCGCGCATCGCCAGTTTCAGCACACCGGGCTCGGGCTTGATGCCTTCCTTGTCGCAGATCGTCTCCAGGTAGGGACCCATGACTTCCTGCGGCACCAGACGGAACGGATAGTGGTGGGTGCGCGAACGGATGGTGCCGATCACCTTGTCTGGTTCGGTGGTGGCGAAGATGAACATCACATGTTCAGGCGGCTCTTCAACGATTTTAAGCAGCGCATTGAAGCCCTGCTGCGTGACCATGTGGGCCTCATCGAGAATGAAAATCTTATAGCGGTCGCGCGCAGGGGCGAACCCAGCGCGTTCTCGCAATTCTCGAGCATCATCACACCGTTGTGCGAGGCCGCATCGATTTCGACCACGTCGATGGAACCCGGACCGCCGGTGGCCAGGTCCTTGCAGCTTTCGCATTCGCCGCAGGGGTGGGAAGTCGGCCCTTTGGCACAGTTGACGCAACGGGCCAGGATACGCGCGGAGCTGGTTTTGCCGCAGCCTCGCGGCCCTGAGAACAGATAGGCATGTGTGAGCTTGCCCTCGTCCAAGGCGCGCATCAGCGGGACCGTGACTTGGTCCTGGCCGATGACCCCTTCGAAGGTGTCCGGACGATAGCGACGATACAGTGCAAGTGCCATAGCTACTAACCTACCTTTGCCCTCAGAATTAACCGATAAAAAGTCAAGATAAACCGGGCTCATAGTTGCCGAATCGGGAAAACTCTTTATATTCCAACGACATTCACCTGACAACGGTTACCGCATTTTTATTGTTATTAACCGCTTTCTTTGTATTAACATAGTGTCAATAACGGTTGTGGTCAGGAGGCACCCATGAGCGATATCCTCGACGAGAAACGCCCCACCCGCGGCGATGCCCGGCGCGACGCCATCGTGCAAGCCGCGCGCAAGGTGTGTCTGGAAAAAGGCTTCTCCAAAATCACCGTTTCCGACATCGCAAGCGAAGTCGGTATGACGCGTTCGCTGTTCTACCACTACTTCGAAGACAAGGAAGCCGTAGCTGACGCAGTACTCGATAACGTCATCGACGAAATCCTCACCACGTTGAAGCAGTGGAACCAAGCGCGCGAAACAGGCAACGTGAACAAGGCATTAGACGACATCGTGCATGTGCTCCGCTCCCTGATCGCCGACGAGAGCCCCTTCTCAAACCGTATGATCCAAGACGGCAACGCCGAACTGTATATCAAGTTCATTGACCGCGCGGCGGACCGTATTGCCGACTACATTGCCCAGACCACCGTACGTGATTTCGAGCAGATGCATGGCCTGCCAATCACCAACGTCCATGAGACGTTCTTCACACTGATTGTGGGGCTTATCTCACTGATTCGCTCGCATCCGAACATCAGCGACCGAACCATCAAAGAGGTCATGGCGCAGACGCTGCATATCGAAAGCTATGTCGTCTGAGGTCTGACGGGCATTGGCTCTGGTACCGCTCTCCCGCACTCCCCTCAGTCCGCTTCGCGGCCAGCTCGTCCGCAATTGCGGACAGCCTACGGCTGACTTTCTTCTGGTTCGACTATCGTCGAACCCTCGCCTACAAACAGCCCACTGGGCTGTTTGCTTTACGGCTCAGCCTAATGAGGGGAGCCAATATAATCGGGTCACGCGAACTGGCCGGTCACGGGATCGCGACCATCTCGGGCAATGGCGTCGAGCACTTCCTGTCGGGAATCCACCTCACGGGCGGCTACGGCCGGCGGCACTAGCACGCGCAACGCGCAGTCCTCGGCCACTACCCTAAATGGCAAATGCCCGATATATTCGCCGTCCGCCATCAGCACCGGTGGCTCGTCGCCTTCCGCTGCCCGCGTGACTTCGATTTCACGGATACGTTTCCAGCCGAACACCTTTGAAGCAAGTAGCTTGCCGTTATAGGCATTCGAAATGGCCACCGCGCATTCGCCGAAGTTCGGCACGTGGTCCATCCACACCAGGTCCAACAATCCATCGGAGAAGCAGGAGTACGGCGAGACCTCAATGCCGCCACCGATATGCCTCGAATTCGCAATCGTCAGCAATGGTGTGATGATGTCTCGTTCATCCGTGGTACCGTCCGCCAATGTGGCTTTGATGTGGTAACCATAACGCTTCATATGCGTCAGCTCCACCAGCACCGCCGCAAAGTAGCGCATGGTGCCGGTCGCAGATGCGAATGATTCGCACGGTCGTTGATGCTCGCGTCAAGACCACAGGACAGCATGCCCGCATAGTACCGGTCAATCGGATGCTCGGCGGACTTGCTCTCCTGGTACTCGTACTCCTCGCCAGTGGAGGGATCCACGGCATAGCCGCCGTCCAAAGAGGTCACGCGTCCCATGTCCACATCGATGTGTGATCCGCGCACGATAGCACCGACGATACCTTCCACTGCGGTTTCGATACGGTTGACCGGCAGCTTCAGTCCTCGTGCGAAATCGTTGCCCGACCCCGTGGCCACGATGCCCAACGGCTTGCCACTGCAGCCCACGGCGTTCGCTCCAAGTGCGATCATGCCGTCGCCACCGACCACTACGAGATAGTCGTACTCGTGCGCGCGTTCACGCGCCTGGTTCAGGGAATCGTCGAAACTCGTGCCGGTGATGTCGATGACGTCGAAGTTATGGGCACGGCCGGCTTCCTCCAGCAGACCCAATACCTGCGCGTCCACCTTAGCGCCACGGCCTTTATCGGAAGTGGGGTTGCCCACCATGTCCACCACGCGACGGCGCTCGTTGCGTTCACTCTCGCTCATGCTCTCACCTTAGCCAAAGGCCCAGAAGCCCGCCAGAGTATCGGTGCTTTACGGTCCATTATTGTGATAATTGTCTCCTTCCGTACAACTCACCGGTCCGGCCCGAGCCATCCGCTCCACGGATGATGCCACCAGGACCATGGTTTCCACCTTGATGGTTACCAACACGTCTTCATCCCGCACGGAGCAGGAGCCCAAAACTACACCATTCGCTTCAGCCATGTTGGCGGCGAGCGCACATGGATCACCGATATCCGCATGCCACAGCGCATACGCGGCGTCAAAGGCGATAAGGTCGGCGAGGGAACGCGCTCGGTTCTGGCAGATCATGAGGTTGCCCACACTTGCCGCCACCGCGAGCGCAATGCCCACCACCATAACCAGCATGGCTCCGGCCATCGTGCCCGATCCCTCCTCATAACGCATTCCCTGCACCGCAGTTCCTTTCTGTTGCGGCCGCCCAGCCAGCCGACCAGTTATTGGCTTATCGCCGTAGCGTTGCCGGTAACCCGCGTTGGAGTGACATCCAGCGGACCAGGCAATACCGAACATTCGACCATCACACTCGTCGATTGGCCGTCGTGGGCAATGATGACGCGAGGCTCTCCCCCGGCAACGTCCGCAGCTATGCTGCGCGAGGATGATTCGTCACCGGTAACCACAAACTCGCGTGCAGCCGCTGCCGCGGCACTTTGACAGTCCATGGAAACGATGACCACACGTCCTATTGCCAATATCAGCCCGGCGATGGCGATAACGCTGGGCAATACGATCGCGAATTCGGCGGTGGCCGACCCCGTGCATAGGTCTGGCGGCAGTCTGGCGAGCCGCCACCGGCATGTCATGGTCTTCATGGCTGTCACCCGACTTTCAGAGCCTGTTTGATGATGTTGGTCAGCAACGTCTTGATGGCATCCGACTTCAGGATGGCGACCAGCACCGCCGCAAAGCCTGTAGCCGCAACGAGTACGACTGCGTATTCCGCAGTGGCCGCGCCTTCTTCGGGCTCAGCCATGAGGGTGCGGATGCGTGCGTCCATGAGGCATAGCCGTTCTTTCGCCTTGGCGTTCAGCGTGGCCACACGAGCCTTGCTGTGCGCAAAGATGCCGGCCTGCCCGTCGACGATGACGGGGATAGGGGTATTCATTGGCGTTCCTTTCGGTAAGGAGGGGAAGCTGCGCAGTGGCTTCGCACCTTCCCCATGCGTGTGTGAGTGGTTGGCCCCCGCGCCGGGTTGACGCGGGGTGCATACCACTGTGGACTATCAACGCTTCATGCACCAGGAAAAACGGGGTATGTGGTTCTAGCTTGCCGAGTTATCCACACCCCGACGTGTCGTCCACCACCAATGTGGATAACCAAACGCAGCCAAGTGCAATACCGAGCGATACAACAAGATTCACCCTAAGCGCACTCAGTTCACGCCTATATTCACATCATGAAGGACGCAATCGCCGGAATGACTCCTACCAGCACGAATGCCGGCAGAAAACATAGCCCTGTAGGCATCAGTAGCTTTACCGACAGCTTCGCGGCATTCCGTTCGATGGCGGCACGCTCGTCACGGTCCAGCTGTTCAATGGCGGATTCGAGGCGCACGCCAGGCATATCGCCATGCGTCCATGACGATTCCAAAGCCGATTGCAGCAGGCCAAGATCTCGTTGCGTTCTGCTGGTACGTTTTCCGGATGAACTATCAGCTGGCGCACCCTCATGCTGAACAGCCATAGCGGCATGCCACGCATCAGCCCAGGGAACCCCTCTGGTCAGGGATCTCCCGACCTCGCTCATGCGAGCGCCGCAGTCGCCGCCGACGGCTTTGCCCACCATGTCAAGCGCCCGGGGAATCGAGGAGCCCTGACGCAAGGACACCTGCGACATACGCAATATGAGTATGGTCCATGACGACCCGCAATCATGCGCTACGGCCGGTTCCTCGCCCGGCAAGCGGCTGTCATGACGAGACGGAGCCTTATACAGCCAACTAGCGATCGCCGCACAGCCTGCCGCGGCGTGTACCCACACCGTACTCATAATCCGCTGCCTTTCAACAATGCCCGCATCCATGCCAAGCCGGCAGCATAACAACATCCCCCTAATACCAAGCAGACCACACCGCGTGGCGATCCAAGCAAGAACGCCAATGGTCTAGCTCCCAGAAGCTCGCCCAATGCCACAGTGACGGCCGGAAGCGCGCTCAGCAGCCCCACAGTGGCTTTAGGAACGGCACATGCTTGCGATCGCAGGTTCTGCATCAGCCTCATCTGCCGGTAAGCAGTCAATACCGCTTCCAGACATGGCACTGCTTGGCAACCGAGCTCATCGCTCAAAACCGCTGCGGCGGTGACCCCGCGTGCAGCTTCAAGTACCTGCGCTGGTGATTCGTCGGGCAGACGCCGCTGTTCGAACACCGTTATGAGCCGTTCCACAGTAATGCGCTGAGTGGCGAAGCGTCTGCTGGATTGTTCCTCGAATGCTTCAACCAATGTGCCGCCACCTCGCAATCGCGCGATGGCGGACGTAATCACCTGCGCAACGCCCACGCGAGGTGAGCCGGCATATCGAGGTTCGTTTATGGCTGCGGAATCGACCGCACGCCCGCGGTAAGCCAGCCGATACAGCCTCCCGGACTTGTTCCCCGGCCATATCAGCACGGCGAGCGCCACCAGAACAGCACACCACATCATCACCCACCACCACTCGGCCCGGGAACGATGCCCCATCGTTCAATGAAGTGCCCCCATTCGGCGGCATACCGAGGAGGATGGCAGCCATTCCATACCGCCAGCGGTGTTCCTGCCAGTTCACCATGTGCTACACGCAGTTCGCCGATCTGCGTGATACGCCGCTGTCCGTTCACTCGCTCCAAATGCACCACCGCGTCGAAAGCGCCTGCCGCCAGCATGGCCAACGCCTGTGGACTGACTCCGGCGAGTAATCCAAGCGAAATCAGCCTGGACGGTACTCGGTTCACGCCGTCCGCATGCACAGTGGTCATGCCACCGTGATGACCAGAATTGAACGCGCGCAATAGGTCGACGATTTCCGCGCCACGGCATTCGCCCAGCACCACGCGGTCGGGGCGCATTCGCAACGTCGCTTTGACCAAGTCCGTCAGACTTATGGCTCCGACGCCTCCACATTCGCCTCGCGCGTTACCAACGACACATGATCGCCACGCCCCAGTTCTCCCAGTTCACGAACTTCCTCTACGGTGACGATGCGCTCGTTCACATCGCATTGCGCCAGCAGCGCCTTGAGCAAGGTGGTCTTGCCCACGCCTGTTCCGCCGGTAATCAGCACTGTGGCATGTCTGCGCACCAGTCCCACGAACATCGGCAGCCAAGCAGCCGGGAATACACCTAATTGGCTCAGATGTCGCAACGATGCCATGGTCCTGTCAGGGAACCGTATGGAGATTGCGGCACCTTGTGGCACCAATGGGGCAATCACCGCATGCACGCGGATGCCGTCTGGACTGGCGGCGTCCGCTATCGGGCAGGCATCATCCAGTCTGCGCCCAAGCTGCGCGCACAGTTGGACGGCGTATTCTCGAACTACTTGCGGCGAGCGAAACGGCACACGCAATACTGTTTCTCGCATGCCGTTGCCGCGGTCCGCCCAAACGCGGCCATTACAGGTCACCGCCAGATCGGTAACCTGCGGGTCGGATGCCACATCATTCAATAGACCGAAGAACACAGTTCTGGGCACTGCGCCGGGCTCATCAGCCCGAGTGATTACGGCAGCCATACCGCATCACCGGTCCTTGCAAGAAGCCCCCGAAACCGGGCGAATGGCCTGCTCAACAAGATCGGCAAGCAAGCTCACGGCTTTGCGGCTGCCTTTGGTCACCGATCTGATGCCGAGGCCTTCCAGTACGTCTCCGCACAGATTGACACTCGGCTTGACAGGACCCAATACTGTGGCAGTCAAATAGTCCTGCGCCTCACCAATACCCACGTGGCCTCTCCCACGTGGAGCGCCACGTGGTTCCACACCGACGATATGTGGCGCTTCACAGCCCCATGAATCCAATCTGGACCGGTGCGATTTGGCTCTGGCCAACCCCATCACCGACAATTCCGCGGCAATCACCTGCACGCCGCCACGCAGATCGGGCACGGTCTCAATGAGTCCACCCTGCCCGGCATCTACGATGACAACGTCGTTCGTTTCCGCCAAGGCTCGAATGGCCGCTTGGACTTCCCACCAGTCAGGCTGGCGCGCGCTCCAAGGGTCATAGGGAAGTACTCGCACACCCTCCCACGTCATCAGCTCATGGTTCATCGCCTCACCCTCGATACGGCCGAGGGGCGCGTCGACTTGGCTGAATCGCAAGCCCGGCTCTCGTTCCACACCGAGCAGCAGGTCAAGGCATCCGGCCACGAAGTCAGCGTCTATGAGAGCGCAGCTGTGTTCACGTCTCGCCAATGTCCATGCAAGCATGGAAGCCAGGACACTCAACCCCACGCCTCCATGACCTGACGTCATCGTCACAATGTTATGGAAGCTGGTGTCTGTAGTTAGGGCGAGTGCCGGAGCCTCGCCCGATCTCTGCCGTTCGCATGAGGCCAACGGCCTGGGCGGCGGAGTGTAGTAGCGATGCGCTGGAATCGGCGCATCGTCCGTGGGCAGCGGAATGCCCGGAGGTGCTACCGCTGGCGAGGTAATCCTACGCGCCACGCGGGGTGTGGTGTTGCTATTCATAAGCCGATTGAAACGTGTCCGAGTTCAATGCTCAACACGAATCGACCATTGTGGTTCTAGCTTGCCGAGTTATCCACACCCCGGCATGTCGTCCACGACAAATGTGGATAACCACGCTGCTGTTTCACGCCCATCTCATGCAGAAAAGGCCCTGACCTCATACGCACAGTCAGGGCCTTCATTTTCACGACGATTCCTTATGCGGTAATCTACATTTCTTGCTTACTTATCGAGGTTCTTGATGCCGTCTTCCATAGCATCCAACTGAGCATCGGTCACCTTGGCCGGCTTCTTCTTGCCGAACTTGGCCTTGAACAGACCGATGATGGTCGGGGCGAGCGAAACCAGCAGAATCAGCACGATCACCAGTTCGAAGTGATCCTGCACGGCCGGAATGTTGCCGAAGAAGTAGCCCAGCAGCGTGAACAACGTGGACCAGCACAGGCCACCGAGCACTGAGAACGGCGTGAAACGGCTCCAACGCATACCGGAAATACCGGAAATGAACGGCATGAACGTACGAATGAACGGGAAGAAGCGGCCTAGGAACACAGCCAGCGGGCCCCACTTTTCAATCATGCCCTCGGTTTTGGCCAGTCGCTCAGGAGTCAGCGCCTTCACCTTGCCGGATTGGATAATACGGCGGCCAAAGAAATGACCGATGAAGTAGTTGCACTGGTCGCCGATAATCGGCGCGCACCAAACCACCGGCAGCAACCAGAACAGCGGCAGCGCGGCCTTGCCGGTCGCAGCATCCGGGGCTGCGAACACGCCGGCCGCGAACAACAGCGAATCACCGGGCAGGAACGGGAAGAACACCACGCCCGTTTCGATGAATACGATGAGGAAGATGAATCCGAGGGTCGGCGCCACGCCCATGGCAATCCAACCGGCAATCGCGGCACGCGGATCCTTCAGCAGTTCGATGATGAAATTAACGAAGCCCATGTGTTTCCTATGAGTCCTAAATCTTGTATTGAGCTGCCAGCCCAATGAACCAGACAGTTATATGCAAACCGTCAAATACCCTACCAGCCGGCCTATAACATCAGGTCGACTGGGGTTTCCCACACAAACTCCGCAATACAAACGAAATTTCTACTCCCCCAAACGCTGCCGCACAAAGGCGTCCAGCGCGGCCGCATCGATGCCCTCATACGAGTCGATGGAGGCAAACTGGCCAAGGCCGGAAGTGTCGGTGCGAATCCAGCCAGTCTGCGCAATCAGTGTGGCCCCCGAGGCGGCGCCGGAGCGCAGACCGGATGAGGAATCTTCCATTACCACGCACTTGACCATGTCTTCAGGCGCGATGCCGAGTCTCTCAGCCGCGGCCAGATATGGGGCAGGGCTCGGCTTGTGCTCGTACGGATCATCGCCGCAGACGTAGCCGGCAAGCAATCCATCAGCCTGCTTCATGATGTTCTCGGCCATGCGGCGAGGCGAAGTAGTGACCAGCATGGATGGGATGTCGGCTTCCTTGAGCGAACGCAGCACGTCTTGCACACCAGGAATCCACGGCAGACGTTCGACCTCCGCCTTGAACACATAATCCTTGAGCTGCTTGTCGATTTCGGGAACGCTCAATGTGCAGCCATGCGCAATCATGACCTCTGCCACGTGTGGCACCGGAGTGCCAGAGCACTCCCAACCGAGGTCCTCGTTCCACTCGCCGCCATTGTTGTGCGCGATCTCAATCTCACCGTCATGCCAGAGCGGCTCAGAATCGATGAGAGTACCGTCCAAATCCCAGAACACGGCTTTGAGCAGCATAGTTACCTCCGTCCGCATGCCCGCACGCCAATTGGCGCCTTTACTCTTGCTGCATTCCATTGCACCAACCGGATGCGACAACCATAGCGCGTCAGCACACCGCCCCTGCGCCTCAGCGCATGGTCAGTCCACCATCGACGTGCAGACATTGTCCGGTAATGAAGCCGGCCATGTCGGACGCCAACAACGCGACCCCTCCGGCGATGTCATCGGGACGGGCAAGGCGGCCAAGAGGCGTCATGGCAATGATTCGTTCACGAACATCCTCGGTGGTGGCTGCGCTGGATGCGGTTCCGGCCGTCAAACCTGCGGCAATGGCATTAACGGTAATGCCGAAGCCGCCCAGCTCCTGGGCCAGAGAGCGGGTCATGCCGACCAAGCCGCCTTTGGCAGTGATATACGAATGGTAGGGCACGATGGGCGAATCGACCAGATTGCTGGAGATGTTGATGATACGCCCGGAGGTCTGGGCTCGCATCAGCGGCACCACATGTGAGCACATCAGATATGCACCATGCAGGCATCCCTCGATCTGTGCGCTAAACTCATCCCAATCGCCTCCAGCAAAAGTGGAACGGCGACGCGGGTCAAAGGAGAAGCGTCCGAAAGCATTATTCACTAAGATGTCCACGCCGCCGAATGAGTCGACAGCGGTACCCACTAGCTTGGAAGATTGCGATTCATCGCAAACATCCGCCTGTACAGCTATAGCCAAGCCTCCCAGCGAGTGGATGTCTTCAACAGTGCGCTGCGCGCTGGCGGCGTCATGTACGTAATTGATGACGACAGCGGCTCCGTGCGATGCCAGGCATTTCGCCACAGCCGCTCCTATGCCCTTGCCGGAACCGGTGATGATCGCTGTTCTGCCATCCAGATTCACCATTGGACGCCGTGCCATATCGCTTTGCTCTGTCATTACCCTTGCCTTTCGCCCTGCTACCAGCCTCTGCTGCCCGCAACAGCACAGGCCTATTCCATATCCATATCGAACGAATCGCTGTACGCGTCGCTGCCGCGTTCGACATCCACCGCGCGCAACAGATCGATGAGGTTGAAGCCCCCATCATGATGCCAGCCGGATTTCGCCCGATCCATCTCACCGAGCGGACAGATGCGATTCACACCGACCTCGGCCAATGTATCCGCAAGACCAAACAGTCTGGTTGAATCCACAGCGACACCGCAGCTCTGCAGCCAGCCACGGCAGGAAGTCAGTCTTCTGGCAGCGTCCAACAAATCTGGCACCGCCACCACGTTGACGGTGCGGTTCAACGGCGACATCAGCGAAGCAACATCCTCGTCGGCACCGCTACCGTCAAGTTCTCGATACAGCACCGACCATGCCGTGCTATGGCCACTGGCGAACACCGCGGCCTTCCCGCCCATCAAGGCTCTCATCTCAGCGTCGGTGCGCGCCCGCTGAATGGCCACGTTCTCGGCGTCACTCAATACGGAGCGCGGATATTTGCGCTGCTGATTCTCAAGCTCGCCACCGAGCAGCTGAGCCACTTCACGAGGGGTGAGGGCTCCATCAGTCTCCACGAACACGGTCTGCGGAGCCAGGCAGCTTTGCTGGTCATATGTGGCGATGTCAACAGCCACACGATGCACGGTATCGGCATAGGTATCAGGACGCAAAGCCTCTCGGCCAATGAACGCCAACCCGACTTTTGCTCCGTAACCTAGACAGGGCTTGGACCCGGCGACTTTGCCCGCAATCAATTTGGTAGTCTGCGAAGAACCGTAAACAATCACGGCATCGGCCGCATCGATGGCTGAATCCTCGAGCTGCTGCGAGCCGCCCTTCCATGGAACCACCGCAATGGCATCAGCGAGGTCGGAATTGACCATCGCAATGCTGCGAGCAAAGAACGCAGGCATCACCGGCTCGGAAAATGAAGATTTGCCAAGAATCGCGCCTTTGACCAGCAGGGTCATCGCCATGCTCCACACGGGAATCCCCGGCACATTGCTGGAGAACACCTGATAGGTGAGCGCTGGGCCCACATATTTAGAGTATCCCCCCGCCTTGTTCGGCCGGAATTCGTCGAGCATAGACGGCTGACCGATTTCGGAGTCAAGGAACCGGAGCAGTTCACGACGCCTGAACTGGCGCATATACCGTTTGAGCTCAATCCGCACCATGTCAGGCTCATATCCGGTGATTGCGGGAATCAGCAGTTCAGCCTGACGCCGCAGCTCAAAATCCGGATCGGCCCATAGTTGGGCCGCGTCGGCCACGATGTCGAGAATATCGTTGACACTCATCGCGGCAAGCGTGCGGTTGCGAACATCGACAAGCTGCTTGGCAAGGGAAGTCACCTTTGAGCCATCCAGTCGCGGATAGCGCAAACGCTTCACCCCATCCGATGTGGCGACCTCATAGATTTCGTAATCCGAAACATCCACTCCCGAGGGCAGGTGGAAGACATCAATGGCCTGACTCACGGATTCATCAACGGTTGGCACTGATGACCTCGTCTACCGCGATTGAGCACCCACGAGCCTCGGCTCCCTTCGCCCTGCCCTGCAGCAGGAATCCGTCCGGGGTCCGATGGCCGAGGTCCTCGGTCAGAATACCGATGCATGAATTCCAATTGGCAAGGTCGTAATGGCTATCACACCGGTCTCACCATCCTTGACGGGAGTCAGCGTTTCCGGATCGAGGAAGACCGTGCGCACCCAGGCGGGGTTCGCCTTGAGATAGTTGCTGGTGCCATCCGTATACCACGACAGAATATTTTGGTCATAGATCTGCGAGCTCAACTCGGTCATGCCATACATGTTGACACAGTGGTGGCGCGGCACCCCCAGTGTCTGTTCCAGCTCATCAAGCATCTGGTCTTCGGTGATGTCGCGCTTAGTGCTCTTGAAGCCGCCAGTGTCGAACAACCGGCTATCGGGGGCCAGCGCGAACGTCAGATCATGCTCATGCAGGTAATCGAGCAGATACAGATAGGACGACGAGACACCCATCAGCATCACCGGTTCACCGTCAGACACCGCACGGTTAAGGAAGGCGATGATTTCATCGAACTTGAGTCCATGCTCGTCGAAGAACACACCGCTGCCTTCGCTGCCGCAGCACTCCACGGCCTTGGTAAGGTAGCGCGACAGGGAGGAGTTCTGGTTCATGTCCCATGCCGGCGAAATCACGGCGATGCGGATACGCTCTCGATCCGGCATGATGAAATGACGGAACGGCACAATCATTGATTCATCCCACACCTCAAGATCGGGATGGAAGTTGCGCCCACGCATCTTGCCGCCATGCGTGGTTCCGCTCGTCATGAATACGGCTTCGCACTGCTCGGTCGGTATGGTCGAAAGGTCAAGGTGCTTGAACCCGTCCACCGGCATCGGCGGAATCTCCCGCCAATCCTTGAGCGTTGCGGGGGTGACGCGTTTAGCCGCGCAGTAACGACGGTACGGCAGATCATACGTGTACTGATAGATGAACACGTCGCGCGCCAACGCACCAAACGCCTCTTCCGGGGCCTGCTCACAGCCATAGGTATGGATAAAATCCAGAATCCCGCGCTTGATACGACGCGCGTCATCCATCACATCAGTCATTGCATCGCTCCTGTCAATATCCAATATCAACCAGCATTATCGTTCATCGTACGCCGCAGCGCCAGTCCCATCCGCCGGATCGGCTGCTGGAACATCCACGGACGCCGGCGCACGATGCTTCGCCACCAAATCCGGAAGAGCGACGAAAAGCGCATTGAGAATGATGGCGCTGAATACACCGACCATGATGTTGTTGCCAAAGAACACGCTTGCGCCGCCGGTCAGGCCGGAGAGCGCCTTGGGCAGGGCGATGCCGAGCAACAGAGACATGCCGATGACCGTTTGACGGCGCTCGTCATCAGCGACCTTGCGCAGGGCGCGCAGGCCGGTCACGATTAGGCTGGCCGCAGCCGGCAGGAAAATGCCTCCGACGACTGCCGAGGGAATGACGGACAGCAACGCGCCCGCCTTTGGCACGAAGCCCAGAATCAGCAACAGCACAGCGGCGATGATCACAGGCGTGCGCGTGCGCAACTTGCCTTCGCCGGTCAGGTTGAGCAGGCCGACATTTTGCGGGTAGGCGGTGGTGGTGAATCCACCAATCAGCGAGGAAATGGCTGAACCGGCCGCCTCGCCGGCAAGACCGTAGCGCACCTGCTTGCGTTCGAGGGACGTGCCTGAATCTCAGAAGCCGCCTGATAGACGCCGAGAGCTTCCATGACGGCAACCATGTAGGCAATGAAGAACGGATGAAGATCTTCCAGTCAAATGTGAACGGACCGTAGGGCAGGAAGGTCGGCAGGCCCAACCATCCCTTGGATGCCACAGGAGAGAAGTCCACCATGCCAAACGCTGCGGCGACCACGGTGCCGACGACGAGCGCGATGAGGAATGAGAACGACTTGAGCAGGCCCTTGCCGAGCAACGACAGGACAAGCACAATCGCCGTGGTCAGAATCGACACGGTCAGGATGTGCGGATCGGCGAACGTCTTGTCGCCGGGAGCCCCGCCTAGAAACTCGCTCAGCGTGAATCCAGACAGCGAGACACCGACCATAAAGATGACCACGCCCGAAATCATCGGAGAGAACAGGAACCGCATCCGCTCTATCACACCGGTCAGGCACAGCAACAGGAACACAAGCGAAGCGATGAGAATGGACGAACTCGCCGCCCCCAGCATGCCGGCCGTACCTGCCGCGATCATCAACGCGTCAAACGCGGCTGACGGCCCCTGCACCACCGGCAGGCGAACCAGCCGAGTGGCCTGAACCAAAGTAACCAGACCAGAGACGATGAAGATGGCGTTAATCATGTTCGACGACAGGGCAATAGGTAAGCCGATTGCTCCGGCCACAAACACCGGATCAAGCCAGACGTTGGAAACAAGCACATGCTGGAAACCCAGCAGTACGTTCTGGGCGGTCAGCTCCTTGCGTATTGACATACGCTTCCTCTCTCTCAACGCGCATATGGGATGCCGAGCCGAACAGAGGAGTTCAACCGTCGCATTCCCTACGCGAGTGTTAGCTCACAGGTTCGAAGGGTTCGGCACATACCGTCTCAGCCTAAAGCACCCCTTACGAATCGGTTTTCGCACGTCACCGTAACAAACCTTGACATCTCCGTCAAGAAGATTCGTGCTTTTCGGCAGCTGCCCGATGTGAGATAACAAACAGTTTTACGAATGGAGAAGGAATCGAAGCAATGCGGCCAGACTCACCAACCCCACAGGACCATGGACTTGGAGTCGGCGGGAGTGTAGTTGGAGTCGCCGGTGGCGCCGGCAGCGATATCGGCGGCAGTATCGCGGCCGGGCAGTTCGCGGGTTTCGCGGCGGATGGCGTTGCGCCAGAGGCGGGCGCGGTTGGAGCGTTGTATCTCCACGATATTGCCGTCACGGCCTGCGGCGAAAACGCTCTCCTGGTCGCCGGTTTGCATGCGTTTGACTTCGCGGCGCAGTTGGCGATTCTCTTCTTCGAGGACCAAAATGCGCGCGATACCGGAAAGGTTGATGCCTCATCCTGGCTCAGGCGCTGAGCTCGGGTCAGGCGGGCAATGTCGCGCAGGCAGTAGCGGCGTGCGCCGCCATCGGTGCGCTGCGGACGAACCAAACCGAGGCGGTCGTACTGACGGAGAGTCTGGGGGTGAATGTTGGCCAACTCGGCGGTCTGGCCGACGGTGAAGATGGGCAGTTCGATGTCGAAGCCGACGTCATCGGCTCCGTCGAGATCGGCCCTGCCCATCACGAGCGCGGTTGCGCACATCGCGTATAACTGCTTCATCTGGTTGGCTAACCGCGCCATTGTTCACCTCCTGATTACAGGCTGAGATAGTCGCCGGCTTTTTCGTCGAATTCTTTGGCGGCGTGCTTGACGGCCAGACCCGGCTTGGCGGGGACCATGATCTGCACACGGCCGATCAGATCGCCCGGCTGGTTGCTGCGCTGGACGCCAAGTCCCGTGAGCTTGACTTCCGCGCCGGAGCTGGAGCCTGCCGGCACCTTGAAGGTAACGGGATTGCCGTCGATATCCTTGGCCTCGACCTTGCCACCGGCCACGGCCTGGCCCACGGTGACGGGCAGGTCCATGACGATATCATGGCCGCGCATCGAGAATGTGGCATCGGGCTTGACGGTGACGTGCAGGTACAGGTCACCGGCCTTGCCGCCGTTGATGCCTAGCTTGCCCTTGCCGGCCAGCTTGATTTTCTGTCCGTCCTTGACGCCCGCAGGCACGTGGGCCTTGAACTTCTTGCCGTCCACGGACAGGGACACGGTAGCGCCCTTGACCGCCTGACGCAGGGTCAGGCTGATCTTGGAGTTGCGGTCCTCGCCGTTTTCGGGGCGCGGGGCCTCCTCATAGCCATAGCCGCCGGCATTGCCGTACGGCGATTGGCCGTAGCCGCCATACGGCTGGCCGCCCTGACCTGCAGCACCGCCGAACATCGAGAAGATGTCGTTGATGTTGTTGGGGCCGCCGCCCGAAGTGGAGAAGCGGATGCGCGAGCCATTGCCGCCGGCACCCTGGCCGAACATGGAACCAAAGATGTCGGAGAAACCGGAAGCATCGAAGCCGCCGGAACCGCCGGCGAAGCGGGCACCGCCCATGCCGAACTGACGAATCGCGTCGTACTTCTGGCGATCTTCCTTCTTGCTCAGCACGTCATAGGCTTCGGAGATGTCCTTGAACTTCTCCTCGGCTTCCTTGGTCTTGTTGACGTCAGGATGGTATTTGCGGGCGAGCTTGCGGTACGCCTTCTTGATGTCGTCGTCCGAAGCGTCCTTGGAGACACCAAGGACTTTGTAGAAGTCTTTGCTGAGCCATTCGTTTTCAGCCATTCATGTCTCCTTTCTAGAAAAGTCTTTATGATTGGCTCCCCTCAGAGAGGGGAGCAAGGTAAATATCAACTCATTGCAGCGAGCTGGATGTCAGTTTTGCGGGGAGGCTACTACTACTCGGGCGGCGCGGATTACGCGATCGCCGATGCGGTAGCCGGCCTCGACCACGGTGTCAACCGTTTCCTTTTCGGCATCCGCGTCCGGCTTGTGCAGGATCGCGTCATGCTTGGTGGGGTCGAAGTCCTCGCCCTTTTCGCCGAACTTCTCGACACCGAACTTCTCGAAGGCCTTGTCAATCTTGGTGGCGACGGCCTTGAACGAGTCGTCCATCTCGCTGTGTTCGCGAATGCGGTCGATATCGTCGAGGGCGGGCAGCAGCGCGGTCAGCACGTCGATGATGCCGTGCTGGCGGAAGCGCTCCTGCTCCTTCTGCGTGCGATTGCGGTAGTTGATGAACTCCGCACGTTCGCGTTGCAGGGCTTCGAGGTAGTCTGCGGCTTCCTTCTTGGCCTTGCCGAGCGGGGTGAGGGTGTCTGCGGAATCGGACTGGCCTTCGCCAGTCTTCTCTCCCTCAGCTGCGGCAGGAGCCGCGTCGCTCCTTCATTGGAAGGAGCCTGGGCAGCCGAATCCTGCGCAGAGCCGGACTCGGCGGAGGCGTCAGCCCCTGAAGAGGCCTGAGCGCAGCCTCAGCATCTGAGGGATCCGGCAGGTCGTTCAGGTAGTCGTCCTTGTTGAACTCGGACATCACTTGTTGTCCTTGTCGTCATCGTCGTCCACGACCTCGGCCTCGACGGTGTCGTCGTCGGAACCGGAGGCGGAGCCAGCGGAAGCGCCGGCACCGTCAGCACCAGCGGCAGCACCCTCGGCACCCTGCTGGGCGTAGAGGACCTGGCCGATCTTCTGGGCGGCGGTCATCAGCTCGGTCTGAGCGGTCTTGACCTTCTCGGTGTCGTCACCCTTCAGGGCTTCCTTCAGAGCGTTGACCTTGTCGGTGACTTCCTTGACGATGTCGTCGGAGAGCTTGTCCTTGTTGTCGTTGACGAGCTTCTCGGTGGAGTAGGCGAAGGCCTCGGCCTGGTTGCGGGTCTCGGCGTCTTCCTTGCGCTTCTTGTCCTCAGCCTCATGAGCTTCGGCTTCCTTGACCATGCGGTCGATCTCGTCCTTCGGCAGGCCGGAACCACCGGTGATGGTCATGGACTGCTCCTTGCCGGTGCCCTTGTCCTTAGCGGACACGTGCACGATGCCGTTGGCGTCGATGTCGAAGGTGACCTCGATCTGCGGGACGCCACGCGGAGCCGGAGCGATGCCGGTCAGCTCGAAGGTGCCCAGCGGCTTGTTGTCGCGAGCGAACTCACGCTCACCCTGGTAGACCTGAATCAGCACGGACGGCTGGTTGTCTTCAGCGGTGGAGAAGACCTCGGAGCGCTTGGTCGGGATGGCGGTGTTGCGATCGATGAGCTTGGTCATGATGCCACCCTTGGTCTCGATACCGAGGGACAGCGGGGTCACGTCGATAAGCAGGACGTCCTTACGGTCGCCCTTGATGACGCCGGACTGCACGGCGGCACCGACAGCCACAACCTCATCCGGGTTCACGGACTGGTTCGCTTCCTTACCACCGGTGAGCTCCTTGACGAGTTCCTTGACGGCGGGCATACGAGTGAACCACCGACGAGCACCACGTGGTCGATGTCGCTCACGGAGATGCCGGCGTCGTGCAGCACGTTGTTGAACGGCGTGCGGCAGCGACCCAGCAGGTCGGAGGTCATTTCCTCGAAGTGCGCACGGGTCAGAGTCTCATCCAGGTGCACCGGGGTGCCGTCAGGGGTCATGGCCAGGTACTGCATGGAGATGCTGGTGGAGGTGGAGGAGGAGAGCTCCTTCTTCGCCTGCTCAGCGGCTTCCTTCAGACGCTGCAGCGCGATCTTGTCCTTGGACAGGTCGACGCCGTACTTGTTCTTGACTTCGGAAACCAGCCAATCGATGATCTTCTGATCCCAGTCGTCACCACCGAGGTGGTTGTCGCCGTTGGTGGCCTGAACCTGAATGGTGGAGAAGCCGTCATCATCTTGCCAATCTCCAGCAGGGAGACATCGAAGGTGCCGCCGCCGAGGTCGAAGACCAGGATGCGCTCGTCTTCCTTGCCCTTCTCAAGGCCGTAGGCCAGAGCGGCTGCGGTCGGCTCGTTGATGATACGCAGGACGTTCAGGCCGGCGATCTTGCCGGCGTCCTTGGTGGCCTGACGCTGGGCATCGTTGAAGTATGCCGGGCAGGTGATGACGGCGTCGGTGACGGGCTCGCGAGGTAGGCCTCAGCATCCCTCTTCAGCTTCATCAGAATCTGTGCGGAAATCTCCTGCGGGGTCCACTTCTTGCCGTCGATGTCGACGGTCCAGTCGGAGCCCATGTGGCGCTTGACGGAAGAAATAGTGCGGTCGACGTTGGTCACGGCCTGACGCTTGGCCACTTCGCCGACGAGGATCTCGCCGGACTTGGAGAAGGCCACCACAGACGGCGTGGTGCGCGCGCCTTCAGCGTTGACGATAACGGTGGGCTCGCCACCTTCAAGAGTTGCGATGCAGGAATTCGTGGTTCCCAGATCGATACCAACTGCACGTGCCATAATGTGTGCTCCTTAATTACTCGTTTGTTCTTACGTTCTTTGCCCAAGTTCCGATTGGTCGTCTCTTGGACCTTCCAAACTTGAGCCTACATCACTCAACTTCCATTTGGCAAGTTCTATTCCCAATTTCAACACAAAAAGTTGAGTATGTTTGGCTCAAGTTTTTGCGGGAGTGACTGACGGCGATGACGGAGTGGTGCGTTTGGAGCCAAAATCCACTTATACAGAAAACTGCAAGGGGTGACTGGGGGCGCGACATCGGCCTTGCCATCAGACTTGCCAGCGGCGGCGCGCGATTGCGGCGCATGGGGTGTGTCGGCGACGTTATTGTCGCTGGGGGCATCGATGCGCTGAATAACTCAGACACAGTGTTTGTCGCCGATTTTCTGCGGGAATTGTTCGGCAATATCGCCAGGTATGACGATCCGACGCAGCGTTACGTGGTGCTGGTTTCCGCCGCTCAGGACCGCGTCACCATTGATGTGACGGACCGTCCGCGTCAAGGTGACGCGACGTTTGAGGGGGCGGCATTCCGGGCTTGCGTACTATCGGGAGCGTGTGCTGCATGCGCACGGGGATTGGGATGTGCGGGAGAAACGCGGGCAGTGGGTACTGCATGCTTCAGTGCCGGTCGATAACGCTGGCTAATCGACAACACCGCTCATCAACAACGCCGGCTAATTGATACCGCCAATCACTCGATAACGCCAGCCAGTCAATAACGCCGGTCCCCGGCCGCGCCGGCGTGGG
>ENA-OQCF01000014-OQCF01000014.1-human-gut-metagenome-genome-assembly--contig:-NODE-14-length-58587-cov-28.144543_pt1 | contig 58587 bp, 56 predicted proteins | sample MGYA00242756_ERZ504573 | MGnify/ENA primary metagenome ERZ504573 (study PRJEB26092, sample SAMD00036240) | human gut metagenome | host: Homo sapiens | study: EMG produced TPA metagenomics assembly of... | reverse complement strand
CACGGCGGCTACCGCAAGTCGTACGGCAAGTCCGGCGGCTTCCACAAGGGCGGCCGCTCCGGCTTCGGCGGCAAGGGCGGTTACCGCGGCAATGGTCCGCGCCGTGACGGCGAAGGCTTCAAGCCGCGCCGCGAAGGCGGCTACCGTTCCCACGAAGGCGAGAACGGCGAGAATCCGCGCTACCAGCACCGTGATAACGATCGTCGTGATTTCCGCCGCGATGGTGAGCGTCGCAGCTTCCGCCGCAACGACGACCGCCGAGATTTCCGTAGGGACGACCGTCGCGATGGGGACCGTCGTGACTTCCGTCGTGACAATGACCGTCGTGACTTCCGTCGCGATGACCGCAGGGATAACGATCGTCGTGATTTCCGCCGCGATGGTGAGCGTCGCAACTTCCGTCGCGACGACGATCGCCGTGATGGCGACCGCCGCAACTTCCGCAGGGACGACCGCCGCGATGATCGTCGTGACTTCCGCCGTGACGATCGCCGCGACAACAACCGTCGTGACGGCGAATTCCGCGAGTTTTCGCAGGAAGAGAAGCGCCAGTACCGTGAGGAGAAGCGCTCTGAATACATGAGGCGCCCGCGCCGTAACTCCGACGGCACGATGAGCTTCCCCTCGCAGAACCCGTACACCGACCGTCGTCCCGACGAGCCCAAGATGCCCAAGGGCATGGAATGGTCGATGCTGTCCAAGGATGAGCGCGAACGTCTGCGCGGCCTGTCCAAGGAGCACGCGGAGAACATTGGTCTGCACATCCTCGCCGCTTTCGCGCTGGAGGAGAGCGACCCCGAACTTGCCTTGGAGCACGCCAAGTGGGTGGCCCGTCAGGCTCCCGCATCGACTTCGCCCGCGAGACGCTTGCGTTCGTGGCCTACCGTCAGGGCGACTACAAGCTGGCCCTGCGTGAGTTCCGCACCGCCTACCGTATGAACGGCTTCCTCGACTACCTGCCGTTCATCGCTGACTGCGAGCGTGGCGTCGGAGAGCCGAAGAAGGCCGTGGAACTGGCGCTGTCCGATGAGGGCAAGCAGCTGCATGGCGCTCCCAAGGTCGAGATGTTCCTGGTGTACGCCGGTGCCCTTGGCGATTTGGAGATGTGGGACAAGGCCATTGAAGTGGTTCACACCGTCGGCCGTTCCCAGGGGCTGCCGGGTGAGTACCGCATGCGTGCCGTGCAGGCCGAGCAGTACTTCCTTGAAGAGGCCGGCCGCAGCAAGGAAGCCGAGCAGCTCAACGACCTGCTGGACCGTCTTGAGGACCAGTATGCCGACGAGGAGATTGACGAAAACAGCGACGACGTGGTGATCGATCACGATCTCGAAGACATCACCGACGACTCCGACGTGCTCGAAAAGCTCGGCATCGATCCGGATGAGGCGCAGTACGCCCCGGATCCGGAGCAGGAATACGGCGATGAGGATGACGAGGCTGAAGACGGTGATGCCGAGTCTGATGAGGCCGACGAGACCGAGACCGATTCCGCCAATGACTCCGAGGCTGACGATTCCGCCGAATCCGCCGACTCCGACTCCACCGAACCCGAAACCGAGGAGTGAACGGCGTAATGACCCGTTTCCTCAAAGGCACCGATCGCCCGCTCGCCGAGGCCTATCAGCTTGCGCTGCTGGACCTCGACGGCGTGGTGTATCGCGGCAAGAATCCGGTCGAATACGCGGCCGATTCCATTCGTGCGGCCGAAGCCGCCGGCATGACCATCGAATACACCACGAACAACTCCTCGCGCTTCCAGCACGTGGTGGCCGACCAGCTCAAGGGCTTCGGCTTGGACGTGGAGCCGTGGCAGGTCATCACCTCTTCGGTGGTGGCCGCCCGTATGGTGGCCAAGGCGTTGCCCGCCGGCGCGCGCGTACAGGTATTGGGCGCCGAGCATTTGCGCGATGAGGTCACCCGCAACGGCCTGACCATCGTGGACGGTCCTCAGGACCGCCCGCAGGCCGTCATTCAGGGCTGGTATCCGGATATGACTTGGCAGATGATGGCCGATGCCGCGTTCGCGGTCGAGGCCGGAGCCACGTATTTCGTGACCAACCGCGACCTAACGATTCCTCGTGAACTGGGCATCGCCCCCGGTTGCGGATCGATGATTCGCGCCGTGATCACGGCCACCGGCGTCGAACCGGTCGCCTCCGCTGGCAAGCCGGAAGCGTACATGTACGATGAGGCCCGCGAACTGAACGCCGCCGAAGGCCACGATTTGGTGCCCAAGGAGGCGTCCATCGCCATTGGCGACCGCCTCGACACCGATATCGAGGCCGGTAACCGCGGCGACTACGATTCGCTGGCGGTGCTGACCGGTGTCACCAACCCGACCGAACTGATGCTGGCTCCGTCACACCTGAGGCCCACATTCATCGCCCCTGATCTGCGTGAACTCGGCGAAGCCCAACCGGAGCCGGTCCGCGATGAGAGCGGTACTTGGGAATGCCGCAAGGCTAGCGCTTGGTTTGAAAACGGCCAGGTACACGTCAGCGACCCCACCAGTATGGACGGCCTGCGCGCCGCCGTATGCGCCGCATGGGAAGCCGCCGACCAAGGCGCACAGCTTAGCGAGGCCACGGTACCGGTGTTCGCCATCGAGGCATAGTCCTATGCCTACGGATAGCGAACATGCGCCGGTCACCGAGCGATACCCCGAACTTGCGGATATCGATGAACAAGACAACGACCGCAAGCTTGAGACCTATCGCAACGTGCTGGAATCCTTACAACACGAGCTTGATAACAGCCGCAGCTAGCAGAGGTGATTCATTCTCCCGCCAGCGGAAGATGACGTGAAGTGCTGGATGGTGGCTCCATGCCGAGCCACCCCGTTGGTGGATGGTGGGCCGAAAGGAAGATATATGACCGAGCAGCATATCGATCCCGCGACTCCACTTGACCGACTTGACATGATGCTCGTGGCTTCGGGACTGGTCGAATCGCGGGCCAAAGCGCAGCGACTCATCAAGGCCGGGCATGTGCGCGTGGACGGCGAGACCATCACCAAGCCATCGTTCATGGTCAAAGCCGGGCACAGCGAACTCGCCGTGGATAAGGGCGACGACTACGTCTCCCGAGGCGCTTACAAACTCTTGGGCGCGTTCGAAACCTTTGCCGGCAATGGCCTTACCGGGCCGGAAGGCTTGGAATGTCTGGATATCGGTGCCTCCACCGGTGGCTTCACCGACGTACTGTTGCGCGGGGGAGCGGCCAAAGTCGTAGCGCTCGACGTTGGGCACGGCCAGCTCGACCCGCGCATCGCCAATGACGAGCACGTCATCGAAATGAGCGGCGTCAACATTCGCGAAGTAGAGGCCGACGACCTGCCTTACCGGCCGGCGATGATCGTTTCCGACGTCTCCTTTATTTCCCTGACCTATGTGATCCCGGTAATCGCGCGCATCGCGGCTCCCGGTGCGCAGATTGTGTTACTGGTCAAACCGCAGTTCGAGGTCGGCCGGGCAGGACTCGGCAAAAACGGCATCGTTGAAGATTCGGCATTGCGGGAGCGGGCATTACACGACGTGGTCGCCTGTGCTGAACAGCACGGACTTGACGTGGTGGCCACTGCCGATAGTCCCATCATCGGCACCCACGGTAATGAGGAATACCTGCTTTACGCTGTCTTGAGATGAATGCGTTGCAGTCTCCGTTCACCAGCAGCACGCTGGAGGTACGGTCGATGCCTAGTGCGGTGGCACACGTGGCGCTTTCCACCGCACTGCCGTTGCGTAGCATGGCGGAGTCCGCCGTCAAAGTCCGGCATTGCAGATGGTTGGCTTCAACCGTGACGGCTGTGATATGGCGAACCGTGCTGCCATCCTCATACCCATCCATATCAAAACGGGAAAACATCGTACTGCGGAGTGGATGAACTTCCAGAGCCCTGCTGTTGACGTCATGACCCTTCAACACGCCGTTCAAGCGGACTGTCTGACCGCTAATATGACGGGTGCCTAGGGAGCCATTGACGGACAGATTTCCGGAACAAACGATATCGCCGTTGCATCGTAGTTTGCCGGTAAAGGTTATTTCATCGCAAATAATGTCGCCGCCGACTTCGATGTCGCCGCTGCCGCTGATGCTGGATACGCGAATATCACCATCACACCGCACAATGCCACTTTTGATGACCAGTTTGTCCCCTTCTATAACTGAGGCCTCGAGGGTGCTGGTCACAATCATGGTGTGAAAATGCGCGCCATCGGCAAGACGGGAACGTTGGTCCACTCCTATGGTGCCGTAGACTCCTTTGCCTATCAGCGTGCAATTCTGCGTATGCTTGCCCATGATGATAAAACTCCCCTTATTAATATGGACGTACAGCTTTATGGCTTATTGCCACAATAATGAGCGCATCCATGTTGAGGGGGTTATATCGGTCACGATGTGAGCAGATAGGGGGTATAGCGAGCGCAGTTAGGGGGTTAGCCTTGGATGAAGTGGTCGATCTGATCCTGCTTGCCCATGAGGATGAGTTCGTCGTTGCGATGCATGACCAGTTCCTTGGAGCCGTACTGGAACTCCTTGCCTGGGGCCTTGAGGCCCACCACGGTCACGCCGTACTTGTCATGTACTTGTACGTCCTCGATGCTGCGGCCTACCGCGTACAGGGGCGTGTGGACCTTGACGACGGTGTACGGCCCGTCGATTTCGATGTAATCCAGATAATTGCCGGCCACCAGATGGCCCACGCGCTTGCCGGCATCGGTCTCCGCGTTGATGATGTGGCGGGCGCCGATGCGCTGCAGAATGCGCGCATGCTCCTGGGACACGGACTTGGCCCACAGGTCGGAAACGCCGGCGTCCAGCAGGTTGCCGGTGATGATCACCGAAGCCTCGATGCTGTCGCCGATGGCCACGACGGCCGTGTCGAACTGGGAGGCGTCGATCTGCTCGATGGCCAGCACATCGGTCATATCGGCCTGAATGGTGGGCAGATGCGCGGACCAACGGGCCACAAGCTCCGGGTTCTTGTCCACTGCGAGCACATCCTGACCCATCTGGTCGAGGGTGGCGGCCACGGACCCGCCGAAACGGCCCAGTCCGATGACCAGCACGCTTTTGTTGCCGCTCGGTTTTGCTGCCATGATGATGGTCCTCTCTATGTCAGATTGCTGGGCGCCGATTGAATGGCCGATCAGCCAACGATAATGTTTTCCTGCGGATAACGAATAGGTTCGGGAGCCATCGGTCGGCTGATGGAGTAGGCGATGGTCAACGGGCCAAGTCGTCCGACAATCATCTCGGCGGACAGAATAAACAGGCTGGCCGGATTGCCGGCGCTTGCCACGCCCACCGAATAACCACCCAACGAGAAGGCCGAGCAGGCTTCGAACACGGCGTCCACGAACGCGCAGCCGGTGGTGAACATCAGCATCATCGCACCGACCATAACCAACGCAAAGCAGGCCGTGGTCACGGACACGGCGGTCATCTGAATACGGCGGGGGATACGGCGGCGGAACACGGTGACATCGCGATGGCCGGTGAATGCGGCGCGGCAAATCAAGAGAATCACCGCGAACGTGGTGACACGGATGCCGCCAGCGGTGGATGAGGAACCTGCGCCGATGAACATGAGTATGCTCATGAACACCTTGGTCTCATTCGTGACTTCGGGCACCCAGGAAATATCGAAACCGGCGGAGCGGGGCATGACGGCGGCGCTCATCGCACGGCGCATCTTCATGCCGGGGTCATCTGCGGGGAACAGGCCGGTATTGCTCCACTCGACCAGCAGGAACCAAGCCAGTGAGGTGGCCACCAGCACAGCGGTGGTCACCAAAGTGAGTTTGGTGTGCAATGTCCAACGTTTCGGGCTGAGCCGCCGGCGTGCGCACTGCACCAGATTCAGCACCACGGGGAAGCCGAGCGTTCCGATGAATGCACTGATGAGAATCGGCAGCCCCACGCCCCAACGGTTCACATGCAGACCAGTGGCATCCGGCGTGAAACCGGTGTTGTTATAGGCCGACACCGCGTAGAACAGCGCCTGCCACAAGGTACGCCCCATATTGCCATGGTTCACGCGGAACAGGTCGGGCAGCAGCAGCACGAAGGTCAGCACCTCGGCGATGATGGAGGTGCCCAGCACCACGGTGAGCACGCCTTTGACCTCGGAAAGCTTCGTGGTGCCCAGCTCGTTCGCGGTGAGCATACGCTGGGAGACCTTGAGTCTGCGGGAAACGCCAAGAGCCACCATCGAGGCGAAGGTCATGACTCCCAGACCGCCGAACTGGATGGAGAACAGGACGACGACCTGGCCGAACATCGACCAGTATTCGCCGGTGTTCACCACCGGAATGCCGCAGGTGGACAGGGCCGAGACGGCGGTGAAGAACGCGATCGGGAAATTGGTGAAGATGATGTCCGATGTGGAGATCGGCAGCAGCAGCAAACCGGTGACGATGATGATCAGTGCGCCGAAATACACCATGGACAGACGGCCCGGGTGCCTGAGCAGACGGTCGGTGATGCTGATACGTCGAATGCGCTTGGCGGTTTTATCGCTTTTGTCTCGGCTCAGTACATCGGCTGAATACCACCATGACAGTCCCTTCGAGGCCTCCTCATTGGCGGAGGATTCGTCGAAGTCATTGGCCATGGGTCCTCAAGCTCCTCAACTGATACTGCTGTACGGTCATACGGCATGCCATCGCGCTGCGCACGGCACGCGTACGGTGATTGCGCGGCTGTACGCCATTGTATGCCGAAGCCTTACGATAATCGACTCTGTGGAACGTTGCCGGCGACGCGCCACGAAGCAGCATTTTTCGAACACCTGTACGACTGATGACGGTGTCTGCGGTTAGAATAATGAGCAGTGCGACCGAATCGACAGGAGGATGCCATGGCCAAGCGCAACGCGGTGGTGGTGACGCATACCAGGCTCAGGCAGACCGGAACCGTAGTGGCCGAGGCGGTGAGCCAGCTGCGAGTGGCCGGTTTCGAAGTCGCCATCATCGACAACACCGAGGCCCCCGATTTCGGCGTGCAGCCGCCGTGCGTGTCGGACGACACCGAAATCGTCGTGGTCCTGGGCGGCGACGGCACGATACTGCGCGCCGCCGAACTCGTCCACTGCACCCAAGTGCGATTCTCGGCGTGAACATGGGGCATGTCGCTTCCTGGCCGAATTCGAAAGCTTCCAGATCGACGAGGCGATCCGCCGGGTCTCCACCCACGACTATTCGATCGACGAACGCATGATCGCCCATGTGGACGTCTGGCTGCCCGGCGCCACCAAGCCCATTGAGGATTGGGCGCTGAACGACATCACACTGGAACGCGCCGACCGGGGCAAGATGGTCGAACTGTCCATCCGCGTGGACGATGTGGAGATGAACTCGTTCGGCGCGGACGGCGTCATCGTCTCCACGCCCACCGGTTCCACCGCCTACGCCTTCTCCGCGGGCGGTCCGGTCATGTGGCCGAACGTCAAGGCCCTGCAGTTGATTCCGTTGGCCGCGCACGCCTGTTCGCCAGGCCGCTGATCATCGGCTCCGGCTCGACCTTCACCATCGATATTCTGGACGATTCCATGTCCGAAGGCTGGATTTGCTGCGATGGACGCCGTCAGCGCGCCTGCCGCAGGGTACGCGCGTCATGGTGCGCGAATCGCGCGATACCTTGCGCCTCGCCCGGCTCTCCGGCGTGCCGTTCACCAACCGTCTGGTCTCCAAGTTCGATCTGCCCGTGGTCGGTTGGCGCGAGCACGCGCGCAACGAGGCCTCGAGCCAGTCGCTGCATCACGGGCACACGTTCCCGGCGGCCGCGTATGCGGCTGGCGTTGCCGTTGCCGGTGACGCTGGCGTCGCTGGTACCGAGCCCGACAAGCCGGGCGAACGTGACGGCAAGGCAGGATCCTGATGCTCGAAGAACTCGATATCCGCAATCTGGGGCCGATTCGAGAAGCCACCATTGCGCCGGCCGCAGGCATGACCGCCATCACCGGTGAGACCGGTGCCGGCAAATCCATGCTGCTCTCCGCGATCCGACTGGTCTCCGGCGGGGCCGCCGAATCCTCGCGCGTCTCGGCCGGGGCGGACGAGGCTTGGGCCCAGGCGATTTTCGCGCTCTCGGATGATGCCGTCGCATCTGAACATTCCGGCGACACCAACGATGCCGGTTCTGGCGATGCGACAGTGGGTTCACCGGTGCTGCCGCGGCCGTGGCCAAGGCCCATGACGCGGGCGTCGACCCCGAAGACGGCGAACTGTTCCTTTCCCGCACCGTACGCGCTTCCGGACGTTCGCGGGCTGTGCTCGGCGGCAAGTCCGTACCGCGTTCGGTGCTGGGGGCCATCGCCGGCGAACTGGTTACCATTCATGCCAGACCGATCAGCTGAAAATCGCGGCCTCCTCACGGCAACGCGAGTTTCTGGACCGGGTGGCCGGAGACGAAGCCGAACTGGCCGCCTACCGCAAGGCGTGGGATGCGCTGGCCGCCATGGATGAGCGGCTGGAACGCCTGCGCTCGCAGGAATCCTCTGCCCGCCAACAGGCCGACTACCTGCGCGAATCCATCGACCGCATCAACCGAATCGACCCGCAGCCGGGGGAGGATGAGGAGCTGAAGGCGCGCCGCGAACGCATCGAAAACGCGGCCGACATCGCCCAAGGCGTGGGTTCGGCGCTGGGCGCGCTGGATGCCTCGCAGGTGGATGTGGACGCCGCCGACGGCGCTTCGGCCGTGGAACTCATCAATCATGCGGTGACCTCGTTGCGCGCGATTCGCGTCGGCGGCACGTTCTCCGAGCAGGCCGATCGGCTTGAATCCATCAATGCCGATTTGGGCGACGTGGTGTTCGCCCTGAGCCAGGAGCTGGGCGACGAAGGCAGCGTGGAGGATCTGGACCAGATCAACGGCCGTATCCACGAGCTTGGCGACCTCGCCCGTCGTGGGCCACCTTGGCCGACGTGCTCGCTTGGCGGGACAAGGCGGCGTTCGATCTGGAGGATCTGGATGCCTCGCCGGAAAAGGTCGCCGAACTCGAATCCGAACGGCAGACGCTGTACGATGCGGCCCTCGCCGCCGCCGACGTGCTGAGCGCCGCGCGCGTGGCTGCCGCTGCCGACTTGGGTGCGCGCGTCACTGAAGAACTCGGCTCGCTCGCCATGCTGGGCGCCTCCTTGGAAGTGCGCGTCACGCCGCGAGACAAGGCCGATGATCCGCTCGGCCCGTATGGTCGCGACGATATCGCGTTCCTGTTTACGCCGTTCGAGGGGTCGCCGCAGTTGCCGATGGGCAAAAGCGCTTCGGGCGGTGAACTGAGCCGACTGATGCTGGCCTTGGAACTGGTGGCCGCCGACACGCGCGGCGGTGCCGACCAGACCTTCATCTTCGACGAGGTTGACGCCGGCGTGGGTGGCAAGGCCGCGGTCGAACTGGGCAAACGTCTGGCACGGCTGGCCCGCAGCGCGCAGGTCATCGTCGTCACCCACTTGGCGCAGGTCGCCTCGTGGGCGGACGCGCAGTTCGTGGTCACCAAGGAGCCGCCGGATGCCGATGACGACGATTTGGGCGTGGTCACCACCATCGCCGAAGTCAACGGCGAAACCCGCGTCCACGAAATCGCCCGCATGCTCTCCGGCAGCGAATCCGAAGCCTCCCTAGACCACGCCCGAGAACTCCTATCCGATTCTCGCTTACGCTCCCGCTGGCGGGAGCTGGCGCCGCAGGCGACTGAGGGTGGTTGAAGAAGAAGGAGATTAGCAAATGGCCAAAGCCGCCATATTCGACCTCGACGGCACCCTCCTAGACTCCATGGGAGTCTGGGACCAAGTCGACATCGACTTCCTGAACAAGCGCGGAATCGAAGTGCCGCCCGACTACATGACCAAAGTCTCCGCCATGCAATTCCGCCAGATCGCCGAATACACCATCGCACGCTTCGGCCTTACAGACACGCCCGAAGAGCTCATGCAGGAATGGGACGACATGGCCAGCGTCGCCTATTCCACCACGGTCGAAGCCAAACCCGGCGCGCTTGACTATCTGCGCGATCTGAAAGCCTCCGGTGTCAAACTGGGTGTCGCCACCTCGCTGCCCCCGCATCTGCGTGAGCCGGCGCTACGCCACGTCGGCATGTTCGATCTGTTCAACGATATCGTCTCCGTCGATGACGCGAACGACGTCGGCAAGGACCAGCCCGACGTCTATCTGCTCGCCGCCAAGCGCCTAGGCGCCGCGCCGGTCGACTGCACGGTGTTCGAAGACCTGCTGGTCGGCATGAAGTCGGCCAAATCGGTCGGCATGAAGGTCTGGGCCATGCACGACGACTCCTCCGCCTCCGATTGGCCCGAGATCTGCCACCTGGCCGACGGTGTCCTCTTCGACTTCCACGACGCTCCGCGCGTGCTGTGATAAAAAAGTTACACCCCCGCTGGCGGGGCTGTCGGCGGGGCGTTGTTGGGCATGGGTACCCCTTTCCGAGGCCATTGTAGGCACGAGTCATGTTTCGACACTATAAGTTGACGATGTATTTGCTCACTGTTCAACTGTTATGTAACACACCTTGACAGTTAAGCAGAACAGTTATACTGTGTTGTATAACAGCTAAACAGCTGGGGTGCTAGTCAACCACAATCGAAAGGGGCATAGGTGAAACTGATCATCTCATCCGTGTCCGGTGAACCCATCTACGAGCAAATCAAAACCCAAATCCGTTCGGCGGTGCTCAGCGGCGAGTTGAAGGCGGGCGAGGCCCTGCCTTCCTTGAGGAAACTCGCCAAGGAGCTGCGCATCTCCGTACTCACCGTCACCAGGGCGTACAACGAACTGGCCGATGAGGGCGTGGTGCAGAACATCCAAGGCAAAGGCACTTTCGTGATGGACAAGGGCAACGAACTGATGCAACGTCAGCTCGAAACCCAGATTCGTGAAAGCCTGGCCGAGGCAAGCCGGGGCGCCAAAGCCGCCGGCATTCCGCTGGACGCATTGGACCGCATGCTCGAAGAGGAATACCGCAAGGAATAACCTCAAGAAAGGACCATGGACATGACCGCCATATCCGAATCCGACGCGATGGCGTTGCAGGTCACCGACGTCACCAAACACTATGATTCCGGCTTCACGCTGGACGACGTGACCTTCGACCTGCCCAAGGGCTACATCATGGGACTGATCGGCCCGAACGGCGCCGGCAAATCCACCCTCATCAAACTCATCCTCAACATGATTCACCGCGACGCCGGTTCGATTCACGTGCTCGGCCTCGACAACATCGCCAACGAGGAGCCCGTCAAAGAACAACTCGGCGTGGTGTTCGACTTCAGCTACATGCATGAACAGTGGCAAGTCAAGAACATTGAACGTATCGTCGCGCCACTGTATCCATCATGGGACGGTGGATGCTATCACAAGTATCTGGATACTTTTGGCCTTGGTGGCGCACAGAACGGCAAGAAACATATCAAGGATCTTTCCCGCGGCATGCAGATGAAGCTGATGCTGGCCATCGCATTGAGTCATGATGCCAAGCTGCTGATTCTCGACGAGCCGACCAGCGGACTCGATGTGCTTGCCCGCGACGAACTCATGGATATCCTGCATGCCTACATTGAGGATGGCGAGCATTCGGTACTGTTCAGCACCCATATCACTGCCGACCTCGAACGTGCTGCTGACTTCATTACCTACATCACCGATGGCCGTCTCTACTACACCGGTCCGAAAGACGAGTTTGAGGAATCGTTCCGCCTGGTTAAGGGCGGTCCAGACGAACTGGCACAACTGCCTGCGGACGTAGTGCTGGGCTCACATACGTATGCCACCGGATTCGATGCGCTGGTCCGGTCAGACAGGCTTGATGCTGTTGCGTCGGTGGTTTCGGGGCTTGTCGTTGAATCGGCTTCCATTGATGACATCATTCGACTGACCAATGCCCATGATTCCAATCGTGACTTGAGCGGGAGGTGAGCGGCATGGAGGCAATACTGAGGGTGTCGCGGTCTCGGCAACATGCATTGACCACTGCATTGCGCGTCGATATGGCCTACCTGTGCGTCGCGAACGGACTGTGTTCTCGTTGTTGTTGGCACCGTTGTTCTCCGTCATCTTTCAAGGTGAAGCTTATGGTGATGGCTTCGGCTATCGCATGGGTGTCATCATGACGGTATTCACCTGCGCCATGTGGGTGCTAACCATGGCGGTTGCTGACTTACAGAACGGATATCGGCTTCGTGGCATTATTCCGGCTTCGAGGAAGAGTCAGGTGGCCGCGCGATATGTGGTTGGATTGGTGATTTCCGTATTGTCGATAGCGATGATCGTGCTGATTGACGGGTTGCAAGTGCTGGTCAATCCGGATTGGTCATTCGCGGGCAATCTGTGGGTGGCGCCGTTGGGAGGTTTCTGCACCGCGCTGATGGTCGCGCTTATCGTGCCCACGGGTTATCTGTGGACCAAACTAGGCGGTCTTCAAGTCACGATGATGGTGATTTATGTCGTTGTATTGGCTGTATCCATACTGCTATCTATTTTGCCTGCTTCGGTGACCAGAGGATTGGCCCATGCCGCGAATGCCATCATCGCGCAACGATTGTGGCTGGTTATTGCGGTATTGACAACGACGGTTGTGGCATATGGAATCTCGTATGTAATTGCCTCTCGCATATTTGCTTCAAGGGAATGGTGACGATGAGCTGGAAATCCGTAGTAAAGCAATGTCGATTCGATTGTGTCGGGACGGGTCTGTTTAGCGTGGCGAATATGGTATTTCTGCTGGTTTTCCCGGTGCTGTCTATCGTGGTATCGCTGGTGATGATACCGACCCACGTCGATGAACACGTTGCCAGTGGTCTGATGGGCGGATGCGGAGGTTTGGCATCGGCGATGGCATGTATGAGTGCATTGGGGCCTGCGTCATCCGAGGAATCTGCAGGGCCCAGTGCCATGCGAGGGCTGATTCCCGTTTCACGCACTGCACAAGTTGTAGGTCGGTACCTTTTTCTGTTGGTGGTTGGCCTGCTCTGGGCTTTGGACGTGGTGATATGCGGCGGCGTCTTCATTGTCTTTGGCGATATAGCAGATATGGGGTGGATCGGTACCTTGGCAGCAGGTGCTTTCATCTTCGCTTTGGCTATCATTCTTGGGTCGGTGCTGCTGGCCTGTGCATACCGGTTCACCTTCCGCAAGATGATGGTGGCCTCTGGCGTGGTCCTGGTTGGCTTGTATGCCGTCATTGCGCTGCTGGCCCGATTGCCTGTTGACTGGCAATGGCTTTTGCTGAATATTACCGATTTCCTGGCGATCTGGTGGCATACGGCGCTTGTTCTCGCCGTGTTGTGTCTGCTCGCATATTTTGGCTCCATGCTTATAGCCATCCGCATCTACCGAGCCAAAGAACTCTAGCCGCGCATTTGTCCGACCGCGAATGAAAAGAGACCGACAGGAATCTGTCGGTCTCTTTCCGTTATCGGTGTGTTATCAGTCCACCAGATCCAGAGCGATTGGCTGGTGCGGTTGCTGGGAATCGCTTTCATTGGCCGTGCGGCGCGCGCGGATGGCGGCGGCTGCGCGCTTGACGGTCTTGATAACTTCCTGCAGCACCACCACGCCGAAACCGACCGCGATGATTTTCAGCCACATGTCGATCGGCAGCGGCACGGTGCGGAACATCGCGCCGCCGAATTGCACCACTAGCACCTGAAGTGCGAACATCAGCGCGAACACGCCGATCATCACCTTATTGCGCAGCAGATTGGCGAACAGGCTGGCGTTGCCCAGCTCGCGGCTGTTGAAGGCGTTGAACAGCTGGAATACCACGAACAGCGTGAACAGAATGGTCGACTGCTGTTCGGCGGTGCCGCCCATGAAGTTCGTCCAGCTTTGCGCCATGAACACCACGGCGATGAACGCGCCGGAGACGATGATGCGCTCCAGCATGCCGCGCGAGACGATGCCGGCGTCACGGCGGGTGGGCCTGCGGTCCATAAGATTGTCGCGAATCGGCTCCATACCGAGCGTCAGCGCGGGCGGGCCATCCATGATGATGTTGACCCACAGCAGCTGCAATGCGGTGAACGGCGCGGCCAGACCACTGAACAGCGAGGCGAGTACCACGACCACCGAAGACAGGTTCACGGTGAGCTGGAACTGGATGAATCGCTGGAAATTCTCGTAAATGCCACGGCCCCAGTGCACGGCCTTGACAATGGTGGCAAAGGAATCGTCCAGCATCACGATATCGCTGGCTTCCTTGGACACCTCGGTGCCGGCGATGCCCATGGCGATGCCCACGTCCGCGTTCTTGATGGCGGGCGCGTCGTTGATGCCGTCGCCGGTCACCGCCACCACATTGCCCTGGGCTTTCAGAGCGTTCACCACGCGCATCTTGATAACCGGCGTGCTGCGGGCGATCACGCGGATGCGGCCGATTTCGCGGGACAGTTCCTCGTCGCTCATTTCCTCGATCTGGCGCGCCTCGACGGCGATATGCCGCTCGTCCAGAATGCCGAGTTCGTTGGCGATGGCCGTGGCGGTCACGATGTTGTCGCCGGTGAGCATCTTGAGCTCGATGCCCGCCTTGCGGCAGCGCTCCACGGCACCGGCACATCCTCGCGCAGGGGATCCACGATGGCCACGAAGCCGTCGAACATCATGCCGGATTCCAAGCCGCGCGGTCGGCAGCGTAATCGAGAGCCGCAGTGTCGGCGTCCTTATCGGAAATATGGCGGTGGGCGAAGCCGAGCACTCGGCAGGACTGCGCCTGGAACTTCGCGATTTCCCGTTCGATTTCGCCGCGCGTCTTGGCGTCGACGGCGCACAGGTCGAGCATCTTCTCCGGGCTGCCTTTGGCGAACACGGTAATGCCGTCGCCGTCACGCACCACAGTGGTCATGCTCTTGGTCTCCGACGAGAACGGATACGTGTGGAGCACCGTCGCGCGCTCGCGGCGAATCCGGTAGTCGAGTCCGGCCTTGTGCGCGGCGACCAACAGTGCGCATTCGGTGGGGTTGCCGATGAATTCCGGCATCGCGCCGGCCTCGGCTTCGGTGGCGCCCGGGAAGGTCACGTCGGCGGTGCCGTTGACGCAGAAGTTCTCCAGCAGCATGCGGTTCCTGATCTGCTCGGGCTTCTCCAAGGCGCGGCCCGGCGCGTTGTACGCCTCGATCACGGTCATGCGGTTCTGGGTCAACGTGCCGGTTTTGTCCGAGCAGATCACGTTGATGCAGCCGATGGTCTCGCACGCCACCATCTTCTTGACCAGCGCGTTCTGCTTGGACATTTTGATGATGTTCACCGCGAGGCACGCGGCCACGATGGTCGGCAGGCCTTCGGGCACGGCGGCCACGATCAGCGTTATGGAGGTGATGAACGCCTCGGAAATCGTGTCGAACGAGGCGGTGCCGGAAGCCACGAACCGGGCCACCTGAAGCACGAACACCAGTGCGGCCACAATCGAGCCCACCACGGCGATCACCTTGCCGAGCTTCGCGAGCTTCTCCTGCAGCGGCGTCATACCGGTGTTGGCGGCGCGCAGTTCGCGGGCGATCTTGCCGAACTCGGTGTCGTCGCCCACGGCGGTGACCACGGCACGGCCATTGCCGGCGGTCACGAAGCAGCCGGAATACAGCATGTTCGTGCGGTCGGCCACCGGGGTCTTCGGGTCGGTGAACACGGCGTCGGCGGCTTTGGCACTCGGCACGCTTTCGCCGGTGAGCGCGGATTCGTCGGCGGTCAGATCGTTCGATTCGATGAGGCGCGCATCGGCCGGCAGCTTGTCGCCGGTGCTGATCTGCAGTACGTCGCCGATGGTGATGTCTCGCTGCGACACCAGCGTGACCTCGCCATCGCGCACCACGGTGACGGTCGTGTCGTCATTGATGTCGTTCAGCGCTTCGAATGCCTTGGCACTGCGGCCCTCCATCACCACGGTGATGGTCACGGACAGGGCGATGGCGAAGAAGATGCCCACGCATTCGAGAATGTCGGCGTGGCCGCCGGCCATGGCGCGGGTGATGTTGACGCCCAGGGTGATGGCCGCCGCGATCATAAGCATGATGAGCATCGGGTCGGCGGCCGTCTTGGCAATGCGGGAAAGCATCGATTCCGGCTTCGGCTTGGTGAAGGCGTTGGGGCCGTACTGGTTCAGGTTGTGCGCGGCCTGTTCGCTGGTCAGGCCTTGATGTGCATCGGTGCCCAGCGTGCTGATGACTGCTGGCGCATTCTGCATGAATGGTGCGGGCGTCTGCCCGTTGGCCGTGGTCATATGTTCCTCTCGTTTGGTTGACACACCGCACTGAAACCCGCGTAATATCACTCGCGTACCGCGCAACATGGCGGCACGCAGCCAAACGAATCGTTGACGACCATGTATCGCATACTCCGCGGTACATGAGTCTCGTCATTTAAGGCAAAGCCAGACCGTAACGGAACTGCCGACGGCCACGATGTTGACTTGCCACATTGCGGTTTGGGCCGAGCCCTTCGCCGCAATGCTGTCTACTCCCTCATGGGACTATTCAGTTGCAGAAACAGAACCTAACAAACCACATGGATTTTCCCGTTCGCCGGCAGCATGGCGATTCCCGCCTTCCTAGAAAAAACAAGCAACACGCCATTGGCTCGTTGCAGGTGAAAAGCCGCAAGAAAGCCGCGCGTGACAAGGCTCGGACATGCTTGAACATGCCTGGACCTTCGACTTGTGACATCAGAAAACAAAAAACCGATACATGCTGGTAAAGCATGTATCGGTTGGGAATTGTCAGTTAGTGCCGTCAGCGGACTATCACAGCGCCTGGGCGGCCTTCTCCACGTAGTCCTCCATGCCGTCGATGGCCACGACGTCCTTGAACCGCACGTCGGCGGTCTCAAGACCACGCAGGCGGCCGGGGCGGTGGTGCCGGTCTCGTGGGCCAGCACATCCATGCACTCGAAGTCGGTGCCGGTGGCGTCGAAGCCCAATGCCTCGTTCACCACGCGCGGGAACTTGTAGGGGCTGGCGGTGGAGAGCAGCACGCGCGGGGTCAGCGGGTCGCGCGGCATCTGCTCAAGCAGGTAGTAGCCGCAGGCGGTGTGCGGGTCGATCACGTAGTGGTTCTCGTCCCAACAGTGCTTGATGGACTCGCGTACCTGATCCTCATCGGCCCAACCGGTGCCGAAGATCTGACGAATCTTGGCCAGCAGTTCTTCCGGGATCTCGTACGTGCCCCACTTGTTGAGGTCGTTCATCAGCATGGAGATCAGACGGGTGTCGCCCTCGGACAAGTAGTACAGCATGCGCTCCAGGTTGGAGGAGATGAGGATGTCCATCGAGGGGGAGATGGTCTGGAAGAACGGGCGCTGGCGGTTGTAGGTACCGGTGGTCAGGAAGTCGAACAGCACGTTGTTCTTGTCGGAAGCCACCACGAGGTGCTTGACCGGCAGACCGAGCAGCTTGGCATAGTAGCCGGCGAGGATATCGCCGAAGTTGCCGGTCGGGACCACAAACTCGACCTCATCGCCGACGTTGATCACCTGGTCGGCGAGCAGTTGGGCGTAAGCGGAGAAGTAGTAGACGACCTGCGGCACCAGACGGCCCACGTTGATGGAGTTGGCGGAGGAAAGCACCACGTGCGAATTGCCGGCGAGACGCTCGGCCAGGGCGCGGTCGCCGAAGATGCGCTTGACCGCGGACTGGGCGTCGTCGAAGTTGCCTTCCACGGCGGCCACCTGCACGTTGGAGCCGGCTTGCGTGGTCATCTGCAGCTCCTGGACCTGGGAGACCTTGCCTTCCGGGTAGAAGACGGTGATCGCGGTGCCCGGGGCGTCCGCGAAGCCGGCCAGCGCGGCCTTGCCGGTGTCGCCGGAGGTGGCGGTGAGGATCATGATCTTCTCGTCCGCGTCGCCATCGGCCGGCGTGGTGTGCGCCATGAAGCGCGGCAGGATCTGCAGCGCCACGTCCTTGAACGCGGAAGTCGGGCCGTTGAACAGTTCGAGCACGTAATCGTCGCCCAGGGGCTTGAGCGGGGTGATGCGCTCGTCGGACCACTGTTCGCCGTAGGCGTCGGCGATGCACTGGCCCAGCTCCTCGGCCGTGAAGTCCGGCAGCAGCGCGCCCAGCACCTCGGCGGCGATTTGCTGGTACGACTTGCCCGGCAGGGAGGCCACGTCCACCTTGGTCTTGCCCAACGCGTCCGAAACGAACAGGCCGCCGTCATCGGCGATGCCCTTACGAATCGCCTGCTTGGCGGTCAGCGAATCGGTGGTGCTACGGGTGGAATGGAAGGTGGTTGTCACGATGAATCCTTCTGCCTGAAAGGGATGATGAATCCACATCAGTCTAGCGTGGGCCGTGGGCAGAAGGGCCGTCCGTCTCGCATAACCGACCGGTCGCACCGGCGAAAATCACCATTGCCATCGAACGGGGACCGGCCATATCATGAAACAGGCCGGCTGCAAACGGGCCATACGGTAAGGCGACAACGGCGAATCAATTGTCGCTTATACCAAAGAGCACCCATGACCGCTTCACCCCTTGCGCAGAAGGCAACCGATGCTTTCAACGCGCCGATCTGCGAAACCGATCCTGAGATCGCCGAACTGCTGGACTCCGAACTGGGCCGCCAGCGCAGTGGCCTTGAGATGATCGCCTCTGAGAACTTCGTGCCGCGAGCGGTACTGCAATGCCAGGGCTCCGTGCTGACCAACAAATACGCCGAAGGCTACCCCGGCCGTTTCTACCACGCCGAGGCGTACGGCGTGAACCCCGAGACCTTCCGCACCGACCCGGAGATCATCCGCCAGCGCACGCTCGACGGTGCCAAGATCCTTGCCGAACGACTACTGGCCGACGACGTCAAGGCCAACGGCATCTCCGTGCTGACCGGCGGCACCGATGTGCATCTGGTGATGGTCGACCTGCGCAACAGCGAGATGGACGGCCAGCAGGGCGAGGATCTGCTCGCCGCCTGCGGCATCACCATCAACCGCAACACCGTGCCCTTCGACCCGCGCCCGGCCTCGGTGGCCTCGGGCCTGAGAATCGGCACGTCCGCCCTGGCCACCCGCGGCTTCGGACCGAAGGAATACGAGGAGGTGGCCGACATCATCGGCACCGCGCTCGCCGCCGGCCCGTCCGCCGACGTGACCGCGCTGAAGGCCCGCGTCGACAAGCTCGCCGAAGACTTCCCGCTCTACCCCGACCTGGACCAGATTCACTGATTTTTTGCGGATGTACGCAGCTCCCTCATCAGAGGGAGCCGCGCTTATATCCCCGGCTATCTTCGGTGCAATATGGGTCGAAACGGGCAATGCGGCCCATTGTGGGTTACTCTTGTTTTTTATGAGCGATGAATTGAGTCCTGAGGTGTTCGACGCGGTGTGCCGCCAGGCCGATCAGGCCGCACGCGCACAGGAGCGTCTTGCACAGGCAAATACCGAAGCCAAAAACGAACTGTTGCTTGCCATTGCGGACGCGTTGGACGAGCATGCTGCGGACATCGAAGCCGCCAACGCGCTGGACATGCTCGAATCCAAGGAAAACGGCATGGATGCGGGCAAGCTCGACCGCCTGCTGTTCGACGTGCCGCGCGTGGCCGCCGCCGCCCAAGGCGTGCGCCATGTGGCCACCCTGCCCGATCCGGTCGGCGAGATCGTGCGCGGATACAACCTGCCCAACGGTCTGCGCCTTACCCAGACGCGCGTGCCGATGGGCGTCATCGGCATGATCTACGAGGCCCGGCCGAACGTCACTGTGGACGTGGCCAGCCTGTGCCTCAAGTCCGGCAATGCCGCGTTGCTGCGAGGCGGCCACGCCGCCGAACGCACTAACGCCGCCACGTTGGGCGTCATCGCCCCGGTGCTTGAAGCCCACGGTTTCGAATCCGCACTGGTGCAATCCGTCGACCAGTACGGGCGCGCCGGCGCCACCGCCATGATGGAGGCGCGAGGCCATATCGACGTGCTCGTGCCGCGAGGAGGAGCGGGTCTGATCCAAGCCGTCGTGCGCAACTCCAAAGTGCCGGTCATCGAAACCGGTGCCGGCAACGTGCATATCTATATCGACAAGTCCGGTGATCTCGCCAAGGCCATCCCGATCATCATCAACGCCAAAACCCAGCGCGTGGGCGTGTGCAACGCCGCCGAAAAGCTATTGGTTCATAAGGATGTCGCCGCCGAATTCCTGCCGCAGATCGCCGCCGCTCTGGCCGAGGCGAACGTCGTGCTGCAGACCGACACCACGTCGTACGGCATCATCTCCGGCGCGGCAATCGAGGGCCTTGACCTCAACCACGCCGCCGAAGAGGATTGGGACACCGAATACCTGGCCCTCAAAATGGGCATCAAGGTGGTGTCGGACTTGGACGCGGCCATCGACCACATCAACACGCATTCCACAGGCCACACCGAATCCATCATCGCCGAGGATTATGCGGCCATCGAGGAATTCACCAAGCGCATCGACTCGGCCGTGGTCATGGTCAACGCCTCCACCCGCTTCACCGACGGCGGCGTGTTCGGCTTTGGTGCCGAGCTTGGCATCTCCACGCAGAAGATGCACGCACGCGGTCCCATGGGATTGCGGGAGATGACCACCACCAAGTGGATCGGTTACGGAACAGGACAGGTGCGCGCATGAACGAGGACGGCAACATGAACATTACGGCTGACACGGCAAACAAGGCAAGCGAACTGCGGCCCGACATCGACCTCAACGATCCCAAGCTCGGCCTGAAGATCGCGGCCGAACGGCTCAGCATCGTCGCTACGTGTTCCTTGTGCAGATCGAGGACGCATCGCCTCCGCCGCCCAGCGTGCGTCGCTCGAATACGCGGACGCCGTGCTCATCGGTTGGCCCGAGACCGATTCGCCCGAAGTCGCGGACCTCGACGATGCCCAGCTCAAGATCGTGCGCGAACACATGGAGCTCATGGAAGGCTACATCGGCAAATACAGCCAGATGGAGCACGACGGTGACCTTGACGGCATGACCGACACGCTCATCCGCATCACCGAGCGTGTGGCCGAGGTCCGCCGCCTCTACCAGCCGGACTTCCCGCTGCCCACCTTCGCCGAAATTCGTCGCGTGGTCCAGGACGAATGGGATGAAGACATGGGCAAGATCGATCCCAGGGAAGACAATCCCACCGCCGGCGAAATCGAAGAGGAAACCGAATCAGCCGATGACGCCGCCGGCGAGGGCGACCAGGCATGAGTGGTGTTACCGACAGCCACAAAACGGCTGCGTCAGTTCAGTCCGAAAAATCAGTGGAATCCGCCGAGCCCGCCGAAATCGTTGCCGTCACCCAAGGCGAAACCGAACGGCGCATGTCTGACCTGTCCGCGCCGGCCGGGGCCAGCAGCCATGGCAAAGGCAGGCTTTCCGCACGCGGCAACTGGCATACGCGCCTGCGCGTCGGCATCATGGGCGGCACGTTCGACCCGATTCACAACGGCCACTTGGTCGCCGCCTCCGAAGTAGCTTGGGTATACGACCTCGATGAGGTGATTTTCGTACCCACCGGCCGACCTGTGTTCAAGCTGGACAAGCACGTCACCAACGCCGAAGATCGGTATCTGATGACTGTGATCGCCACCGCATCCAACCCCAAATTCACCGTCTCGCGTGTCGACATCGACCGTCCGGGCGTCACCTACACCATCGACACCCTGCGCGATATCCGCGCCCAACATCCCGACGCCGAGCTGTTCTTCATCACCGGCGCAGACGCCGTGGCCGAAATTATGCAGTGGAAGGACGCCGACCTCATGTGGGACCTCGCCCACTTCGTGGCCGTCACGCGCCCCGGCTACTCCAGTCCGGACGGCGTGACCTTGCCCGAAGGAAAGGTCGATACGCTTGAGATCCCGGCCTTGGCCATCTCTTCGACCGATGTACGCCGCCGCGCCGAACACGACGAGCCGGTCTGGTATCTGGTGCCTGACGGCGTGGTGCAATACATCGGCAAGCATGGTCTGTATTCATACGAGGACTGACGATTCGTACGAGGACTAGTGTGCATTTGTACGAGGGCTGGTGAGGATTAGCGCGAATCAGTGCGCATCAATCCTCACCAGTGCAAAGGATAAGCAGTCAGGCCAGTCCCATCTTGATTTTCAATGCCATTACGCGAGTCGCCGCCGCCGTCACTTTCGAAGCGAAAGCCGGATCGGACTTCGCCCGTTCGTTGAGGCCGTCCACAATTGGCTTTACGTAATCCGTCTGACCGATGCAGGACATGTCGCCGCCCGCCTCGACAAGCTTTACTCCCAATTGGCTTACATCGTAGCTGCTTAACGCTTCGGCAGACATCGAATCCGAAATCACCACGCCCGTGTACTTCAGGGCGTTGCGAATATGACCGTCGATAATCGTAGAAGAAAACACCGCCGGATTATTCGGGTCGATGGATTGATACGTGGCCAACGACATCATCACCATCGCAGGATCGGTCTTGGTGATCGCCTGGTCAAAGGCACCTGCCTCGGCCCCGCCCAACGTGGTGGTCGTATCCAGAATGCCTTCGGTGGTGAAGTCGGTATTGCCGCTTACCGCGCCCAACCCAGGATAATGTTTGACCGCCGCGCCGACCTGAGCGTCTCGCAAACCTTCAATAACGGCGATGCCATGTTCGGCGTTGCCGGCCGCATCCAATCCGAAATCACGATCCAGCGCGCCAATCGGAGCATTTGAGGCACGATCGCCCACCACCGTGCCGAGCACCGGTGCCAAATCGACATTTATGCCAGCAGCAGCTAATTGCGAACCCCACGTGCCTGCCGATTGACGCAATGCGTCAGCGGACATTGTGCCCTGCTCAACGGCACTGGGCATTGTGTCGAAACCGGTACCAGTCAGATGCTGCACCTGACCACCCTCCTGATCGGTGGCGATGATGAGACGATTGCCGGCCGGCGCATATCCTTGGAGTTGCGCGGTCGCGGTCTTGACCGTATCGGCGCCGGTATTCCAATTGCCAATGAGAATGGCCGAGCCAATGTGCTCATCGGTGATTGTTGAAGCCAACGAGGAGGGATCGGAACCGGCAAGCAACGGCACCATCACTAACTGTCCCACACGTTCCTCAAGTGTCATGGCGGATACCGCACGTTGGGCTTGTGCGGCCGGTTCGTTCTTCTTCGGGGAAGGAACGTCGGCGCGTGGTAACGCACTTGTCTGGGAGGTCTGGGGAGTGGTGGTGTTGCCGTTTGATGTGGATTTGGCGAACCATCCGACATGCCATCCGTAGGCTGCCACGCCGGCCAACACCACTGCCAAAGCACATATTGTCGCCACGATTGGAGTGCTCCTGTGCCGAAGTTGGCGTGTGGCGTGTGCTGAGGGACGCATATGTTGTGGCCGTTGGCTGTTCATACCGGCAAGCGTAGAACGGAGCGTAGAACAGAACGCTGCCTCATTCTGTGCTCAGGGCATAACCTACCTCCCGCCCTTTCGATAGGCTTGAGTTATGTCTTTTAACGATCCTTTCTCAATACTGTTCGGCAATGGCGGCGATTCACGACGCAACAATGCGAACAATGACGATCCGATCATCCTCGATGTCGAGGCCGATGGGGACGGTCCGGCCCGCAACACCAACGCCGGCCCCTCCGGGTCATCCCGCCCTCCACGTGGCCCGGCCAATCCGCGTATCACCCGTAAGCCAGCGTCCGGTGGCTCAGGAGGCAGCCGTGGCAGCAAGATTCTGATCGGCGTGGTGCTGGCCTTGGCCATCATCGTCGGTCTGTTCTTCGGCCTGTCCCGATTCATCACCGATCTGATGTGGTACGGCCAGCTCGGCTTCCAGTCCGTGGTCTGGACCCAGCTCGGGGTGAAAATCGGTCTGTGGGTGGCCTACGCGCTGCTCATGGCCTTGACCGGCTTCGTTTCCGCCTGGCTGGCCATTCGAGCACGCCCTGATTCGGCCGACGGTTCCACCATTCGCATTAACGGCGATGTGGTCGAGGTCGGCAAATCCGTCAGCTCGAAAACCGCTCGCCGCGTGGCCGTGGTGATTTCGCTGATCGTCGGCGTCATCTTCGGCTCTCAGTTCAACGCGAACTGGAGCGAGATTCTGCTCATGTTCAACGCGCAGTCGTTCGGCACCACCGATCCGCAGTTCGGTCTGGACAACGGCTTCTACGTGTTCGTGCTGCCGGGCCTGAAGCTCGTGCTCGCCGCCGTGGCCATGCTGCTGGGCGTGGGCCTTGTGTTTTCCGTGGTCACTCATGTGCTGATGGGTGGTATCCGCATTACTATGCCGGTTAACGGACGCGGCCTGTTCTCCATCACCAAGCGTTGCCGTCGCCAGCTTGGCATCTGGCTGATGCTCAACATGTTCGCTTGGGCAGTGCGCCAGATGATCGGCGTCTTCGACCAGCTCACCGTGCAGGGTTCACGCATCACCGGTGCCTCCTACACCGCCGTGCATGCCAACATCCCCGTCACCTTCATCATGGCCGCGCTGACCGCCATCCTCGGCGTGGTGCTGGGCATCTGGCTCATGCGTTCCCACACGCTCGAAGGCCAGGCGTCCATCGGCGTGCGCGCCTCCGCCGCGCTCAAGGCCTGGCGTGTGCCGGTGACCTCCATTGCCGTCGTGGTCGTGGTGGGTCTTGTGCTCACCGTGGCATGGCCGGTGCTGTTGCAGCGCTTCCGCGTCAACCCGAACGCACAGGAGATGGAATCCACCTACATTCAGCGCAATATCGACGCCACCCGCGCCGCCTACGGTCTTGACAAGCTCAAGACCGAGCAATACAAGGTAACCGACAAGGGCGAGCAGGGCGCTCTGGCCAAGGAGGGCGACACCACCGCGCAGATTCGTCTGCTCGACCCGCAGGTCGTCAGCCCCACATTCAAACAGCTGCAGCAGTCCAAGCAGTACTACACCTTCGCCGACACTTTGGCAGTCGACAAGTACGAGATCGACGGCGTTTCCCAAGACACCGTGATTGCCGCCCGCGAGCTTGACCTGGCCGGCAACGACAACCGCAATTGGGTCAATGACCACACCGTGTACACCCACGGTTACGGCGTGGTGGCCGCTTACGGTAACAAGGTGACCGCCGACGGCCAGCCTGAATTCTTCGAATCCGGCATCCCCACTCAGGGCAAGCTCACTGAATCCGAAAAGTATGAGCCTCGCATCTACTTCTCGCCGAACACCACCGAATACTCGATCGTCGGCGCACCGGAGGGCACGCAGGCTTGGGAGTTCGACTACCCGACCGGTTCGGAAGGCGCCCTGACCACGTTCAAGGGCGACGGCGGCCCCTCGGTTGGCAACCTGTTCTCCCGTATTCTCTACGCAATCCGCTTCGGCTCCGATCAGATTCTCTTCTCCGACCGTGTGACCAGCGAATCGCAGATTCTTTACGATCGTTCCCCCAAGGAGCGCGTGGCCAAGGTGGCGCCGTACCTGACGCTTGACGGCCGTGTGTATCCGGCCGTGGTCGATGGCCGCGTCAAGTGGATCGTCGACGGCTACACCACCTCTGATGCCTACCCATACTCGCAGATGACCGACCTCGGCTCCGCCACCAAGGATTCCACCACCGTCTCTTCCGCAACGGTCTCATCCTTGGGCTCGCAGAAGGCCAACTACATCCGCAACTCGGTCAAGGCCACCGTGGACGCCTACGACGGTTCCGTGGATCTGTACGTATGGGATCAATCCGACCCGGTAATCAAGGCATGGGAGAAGATCTTCCCCGGCCAGTACCACCAGCTCTCCGATATCTCCGGCGACCTGATGAGCCACATGCGCTACCCGGAAAGCTGTTCAAGGTGCAGCGCGAGCTGCTCTCCAAGTACCACGTGACCTCCGCCAACCAGTACTACTCCGGCGAGGACTTCTGGCAGACGCCGGTCGACCCGACCGAATCCCAGTCCCAGCAGGACCAGGACATCCTGCAGCCGCCGTACTACCTGACCTTGCAGACCGGTGGCACCAAGGAACCGGTGTTCTCGCTGAGCTCCACCTACATTCCGGCTGGCCAGTCCACCCGTGAGATCCTCACCGGCTTCCTGTCGGTCGACTCGGATGCCGGCAATGAGAAGGGCAAGATAGGCTCAAACTACGGCACCATCCGATTGCAGGAGCTGCCCAAGGATTCGAACGTACCGGGCCCCGGCCAGGCGCAGAACAACTTCAACGCCAACGCCGACGTGTCCAAGGAACTGAACCTGCTGCAATCCGGCGACACGCAAGTGGTGCGCGGCAACCTGCTCACCCTGCCGCTCGGTGGCGGACTGGTGTACGTGCAGCCCGTGTACGTCAAGTCTTCGGGTGCGACTTCATTCCCGCTGCTCAAGAAGACGCTGGTCGCGTTCGGTGATCAGGTAGGGTTTGCGGATACGTTGGATGAGGCCTTGGATCAGGTGTTCGGTGGTGATTCCGGCGCGGCCGCAGGCGATGCCGAGAACGTGTCCGGTGACGGATCGTCTGGTGACCAGTCGTCCGGCATATCCGGTGACCAATCTGGTTCCGATACCAATGGTGGCCAGTCCGGCACCACGGACGGCAAGTCGGATTCCGGCTCGTCTTCCGACCGTAGCCCCGAACTCCAGCAGGCGCTGAACGATGCCGCCCAAGCCATGAAGACAGCCAGTCCGCCATGAAGAACGGCGACTGGACCGCCTACGGCAAGGCGCAGAAGGAGCTTGAAGACGCCCTCAACAAGGCCATCGAGCTCGACAAGTAGTTCCGACAGGAATTGGCTCCCCTCAGGGTGAGGGGAGCCATCGCCGAAGGCGACTGAAGGGAGTCGGTTACCTCAACTGACATAGCCCGTCCTTATCATAAGGACGGGCTATTTGCGTATTCAAAGGAACCTCATGCCATACACCTTCCGTCCGGCCGTCGAATCCGACGTCCAAGCCATCGCCGACATCTACAACGCCTCAGTGATGGCCGGCGGTGCGACCGCCGACCTCACCCCGCGCACCTTCGACCAACGCCGCGCCTGGGTCGAATCCCATACGCCGCCCTACGGCGTTTTTGTTGTGGAATCGGAAGACGGTTCAATCATTGGCTTCGGTGCGCTCTCCGTGTTCTATGACCGCGCAGGATATGACGGTGTCACCGATTTGGCCTATTACATCGATCCGGCATGGCAAGGCAGGGGAGTAGGCACGTTCATGCTTGACAGGCTGCTCACCGAGGCGCTGGCCCGCCACATGCGCAAGGCCTGCGGCATCATTTTCGCCGATAACGCCGGCTCCATTGCCTCATGCACCGCTTCGGCTTCACCCAATTCGGACTCATGCCCGCCGCTGCCACCGACTCCACCGGCACCATGCGGACATGTCCTACTGGTATTTGGACCTGTAGCCTTGCAGTAAGTCATTTCAGTCAAGAAAAGTGTGAGGATGCCGGAGCAAACGAGCTTGACGGCGGCGTTGAGTACAATCTTGACGGTTGGATCCGGCCGGGCATGGGCCAGTGCGCGAGGCGAACGCGCGCATGACGTACGGAACGTACAGAACGTGCATACGGGAATAAAGGAAGACGGACGAGGAGCGGATTATGGCATCGGATTTCTGGCTGATTGCGGGACTGGGCAACCCCGGCAAAAAATATGAGGACACGCGGCACAACATGGGCTTCATGACCGCCGACGTGCTCGCCGAACGTTGGACGGTGAACTTCGCCGATCACAAGGGCTTGGCCATGCTCGGTAAAAGCGTGATGAACCTGGACGGCCGCACCGTCAAGTTCTTTCTGGCCAAGCCGCTGACTTATATGAATGATTCCGGCAATGCGGTGGCTTCCATTAGCGCCTATTACCAGATCGAGCCCGACCATATTGTGGTGATTCACGATGACATGGACTTGGAATTCGGCCGTATCAAGGTCAAGGCAGGCGGCTCCGCAGGCGGCCACAACGGCATCAAGTCGATTGACCGTTCCCTCGGCACGCCGAAATACGCGCGTGTGCGCATGGGCGTCGGTCACTCCAAGCGCGGTGCGAACGCGCATGACAACACGGTGAACTGGGTGCTGGGCGGATTCGGTCCGGACCAGCGCAAGCAGCTGCCCGAATTCCTGGCTGACGGCGCCGACGCCGCCGAGGACATCATCTTCCACGGTCTTGCCAAGACCCAGGAGAAGTTCAATGGCCGGTGAGGCGACGCACCCGGACCTGATCAACGGCTCACTGGTAGGCATCCTGTCTGAGCTGGAACAGGACAAGACCTTCCTGAAGCTCGCCGCCGGCGACATCGAGGCTTCGGACGACGTCGACAACTCCGTCCTGGCCGGCATCCCCGAAGGTTTGCGCCCGGCTTTGGCCGCCGCCATCGGGCAGGGTGTGGCCGGCAAACCCGGCAAGCCGGTCGTGCTGGTCGTGGCCTCCGGCCGCGAAGCCGAAGAGACCGTGGGCTCGCTGCGCTCCTGGTATGATGGCGACCCGAACGACATCGCCCAGCTCGAAGCCTGGGAAACCCTGCCGCACGAGCGTCTGAGCCCGCGCGCGGACACCGTGGCCAGCCGCATGGCCGTGTTCCGCAGACTCAAGCATCCGAGCGATACCGATTCGATGTTCGGCCCGATTCGCATTCTCGTCATGCCGATCCGCTCGCTCATCCAGCCAGTCGTCCAAGGACTGGGCGATGTCGAGCCGCTCGTGTTCACCGTGGGGGAGGACCTGCCCCTCGACGAAGCCGCCAAACGTCTGATCGAAAACGCCTACACGCGCGTGGACCTGGTCATGGACCGTGGCGAGTTCGCGGTGCGCGGAGGCATTCTTGACGTATTCCCGCCCACCGCACCGCACCCGGTGCGTATCGAATTCTTCGGCGACGAAATTGACACCATCAAGGAATTCCACGCCTCCGACCAGCGTACCTACGGCGACGGCCTCAAGACCATCTGGGCCACCGCATGCCGTGAACTGCAGCTGACCGACGCCGTGCGCACCCGCGCCAAAGCCTTGGTCGGTTCGATTCCCAATGCTGAGGACATGCTCGAATCCATCGCCAACGCCATTCCGGTCGAAGGCATGGAATCCCTGATGCCCGCACTCGTGGACCATCTGGAACCGGTGGCTCCATGCTTCCCAAGCACGCCGTGATCCTCCTGAGCGACCCGGAGAAACTGCGCCGCTCCGCCGAAGACTTGGCAAAAACCGCGAACGAGTTCCTGGCCGCAAGCTGGCATGTGGCCGCCTCCGGCCACGGCGCCGGCGCGCCCATCAGCTTCGACGAAGCCAGCTTCCTCGACTATGCGGAAACCATCAGCTCCCTCGAATACTCCGAACATCCGGTGATTCGCCTCACCAGTTTCGGCGTGGACACCACGTTGACCGGCCATGTGCAGCTCGACGCCCAGAACCCGGCCGAATTCCGAGGGGATGAGGCCAAGGCTCCCAAGGCATCGAAGGCCTGCTCGATGCCGGCTTCCACGTCACCATCACCGCCGCTGCGGCCGGCACCTTGGCCAGGCTCAAGCGTGCGATCAACACTACCGGCATCGCCAATTTCGACGTCATCCGCTCTCAGGCCATCGACGGCTTCGTGGACAAAGCCGCCAAAATCGCCCTGCTCACCGAACGCGACCTGACCGGCCGCACTTCAGCCGTGGCCGTGGCCAAAACGCCGAAACGCCGGCGCAAGGCCATCGACTTGGTGGAGCTCAAAAAAGGCGATTACGTGGTGCACGAGCAGCACGGCATTGGCCGGTTCATCGAAATGCGTCAGCGCATCATCGGCACCGGCGCCAACAAAACCACTCGCGAATACCTGGTCATCGAATATGCGCCTTCCAAGCGCGGCGCCCCGGCGGACAAACTGTTCATCCCCACCGACCAGCTCGACCAGGTCAGCAAATACATCGGCGCCGAAGCCCCCAAGCTCAACAAGCTCGGCGGCTCCGACTGGGCGGCCACCAAGCCAAGGCCCGCAAGCACGTCCACGAGATCGCCGACGACCTGATCAAGCTGTACTCCGCCCGCCAGCGCGCCAAGGGCTTCGCGTTCAGCCGGACACCCCATGGCAGAAAGAGCTGGAAGACGCCTTCCCCTATCAGGAAACCGCCGACCAGCTCACCACCATCGACGAAGTTAAATCCGACATGGAAAAGCCCGTGCCGATGGACCGCCTCATCTGCGGCGACGTGGGCTTCGGCAAAACCGAAATCGCACTGCGTGCCGCCTTCAAGGCCGTGCAGGACGGCAAGCAGGTGGCCGTGCTCGTGCCCACCACGCTGCTTGTCCAGCAGCATTACGAGACGTTCAGCGAACGATTCGAGGGTTTCCCGGTCAATGTGGCGGCCATGAGCCGATTCCAGACCACCAAAGAGATCAACGAGGCCATCGAGGGGCTGGAAACCGGCACGGTGGACGTGGTCATCGGCACGCACAAGCTGCTGAACCCGAAAATCAAGTTCAAGGATCTGGGACTCGTCATCATCGATGAGGAGCAGCGTTTCGGCGTGGAACACAAGGAGACGCTGAAAGCCCTGCGCACCAACGTGGACGTGCTGTCCCTGTCTGCCACGCTATCCCGCGCACGCTGGAAATGGCCGTGACCGGCATTCGCGAGATGTCCACGCTCGCCACCCCGCCCGAAGACCGGTTGCCGGTGCTGACCTATGTGGGCGCCTACGAGGATGCGCAGGTCACCGCAGCCGTACGCCGCGAACTGCTGCGAGGCGGCCAGGTGTTCTATGTCCACAATCGTGTGCAGGACATCTCGTCCATCGCCGACAAGATTCACACGCTGGTGCCCGAGGCGCACGTCGGCATCGCCCACGGCAAGATGGGGGAGAAGCAGCTCGACCAGATCATCCGCGACTTCTGGCATCGCGACATAGACGTGCTCGTGTGTACCACAATCATCGAGACCGGTCTTGATATCTCCAATGCGAACACGCTGATCGTCGACCATGCCGACCGTTTCGGCTTGAGCCAGCTCCATCAGCTGCGTGGCCGCGTCGGCCGCGGCCGCGAGCGCGCGTACGCCTACTTCTTGTACGACCCGTCCAAGCCGATGACCGAGCAGTCCCATGACCGGCTCGCCACCATCGCGCAGAACACGGCGCTCGGCTCCGGTTTCGATGTGGCCATGAAGGACTTGGAATTGCGCGGCACCGGTAACCTTCTGGGCGACGAGCAGTCCGGCCATATCGAGGGCGTGGGCTTCGACCTGTACGTACGCATGGTGTCCGAAGCCGTGGAAAAGTACAAGGAGCCCGAAGAGAACGTCGAGCCGGTGGCCGTGTCCATCGACCTGCCCATCGAAGCGTCGATTCCGATCGAGTACATCGATTCGGACAAGCTGCGTCTGGAAGCGTACCGCAAGCTCGCCTCCGTCCGCAACGAGGCCGATCTGAAGGATTTGGAAGAGGAACTTACCGACCGTTACGGCAAGCCGCCGGTCGAATTCGAGACCCTGTTCGACGTGGCCCGTCTGAAGTTCAAGGCCCGCAAGCTCGGCATTTCGGAGATTCTCGCGCAATCCAACCGCGTGCGCATCGGTCGCATCGACCCGCCCGAATCCATCCAGATGCGTATGGGCCGTATTTACAAAGGCACCCAATACCGCCCGGTCACCCACCAGCTCATCGTCCCCACCCCGTTCACCGGCTCCCTGGGCCAAGGCCCCATGAGCTCCGACCAGGTAGTCCTCTGGACCAACCAGTTACTTGATGATTTGGCATGGACCCCGTCGTCAAGCAAACGGCAGAGCCGTTTGTAGACGGGGTGCGAGGCGGCAGTCGAGCCAGCTATGGCTCACCGGGCAACATCCGGTGAGCCATATTCATATTCATGCCGTCGTTTGTGACGATGATTCACCCCAGACGGAATCGTTCCGACTGTCCAGCGAGCGAGATTAAGTGACTGCTATGAGCGAAACGACTACGAACCGCACGAACCAGAGCGCGACCACGGCAACACTTGCCGGCTATGAGATTCCCCGCCTCGGCATGGGCACGATGGCGCTCGCCATCGAGGGGCGCCCCTCCAACCGTAATCAGGCAATCGAGACCATCCATGCCGCGCTCGATGCCGGAGTCCGTTATTTGGACACGGCTTGGTCCTATTATCTGCCCAGCGCACCCGGCACCGGCGAACCGGAGGATATGGGCTATGGCGAATATCTGGTCCGCGATGCTCTGCACTCGTGGCATGGCCCCAAAGATCAGGTGCTCGTAGCCACCAAAACCGGCTGGCTGCGCACGCTTGACGGCAACGGCAACTACGGCTGGCAGGCCGACGCCCGACCTGAAACCATGATCGCCAATGCCAAGGAATCAGCCCGCCGCCTCGGTGTCGATACGCTCGATTTGCTCTACTCGCACTGCAACGATCCGCAGGTGCCGTACGAAGACCAGATGGGCGCACTCAAGCAGCTCGTGGACGAAGGTGTGGCCAAAGCTGTCGGCATCTCCAGAATCGACAACGCGGACATCGAAACCGCCCACAATATTTTGGGCGATCGTCTCGTGGCCGTCCAGAACCAGTTCTCCCCGGTCCACCGCGACCCTGAGCACACGTTGGAAACCTGCGAAAAGCTCGGTTTGGCTTTTGTCTGCTGGTCGCCGCTCGGTGGATTCCTTGACCCGTTCAACGAGCATCTGTTCGACCGGTTCCGCGAAGTCGCCAAGATTCACGACTGCTCCTACCAGCGCGTCACGCTCGCGTGGGAACTTGCGCAATACCAATACCTGTTCACGATTCCCTCGGCCAGAAACCCGCAGGAGATTCAGGACTCGTTCAAAGCCAGCGAACTGAAATTGTCCGACAGTGAAATCGGCTACCTCAATGGCAAGGATGTTGACTGAGCGATTTCGTCCGTACTGCCTTGCAATCAGGCGGCACACTGGCATTGTGAGCGCTAACGCTAAATTTTGGGCGTGTTGTTCACAACGTCCACAAATCGCACTATTCTTAAGAATGTCATTCAAGATACACAACCGTTTTAAGGAGTAGTTGTGGCAGTAATTGAAAGCGTGTACGCGCGTCAGATTCTCGATTCCCGCGGCAACCCGACCGTTCAGGTCGTTCTGGACACCGAAGACGGCGCCCAGGGCCTGGGCCTGGTTCCGTCCGGCGCCTCCACCGGTGAGGCCGAGGCTTGGGAGCGTCGCGACGGCGACAAGTCCGTCTACGGCGGCAAGGGCGTTCTTAACGCGGTCAAGGCCGTGAACGAGGTCATCGCTCCGAAGGTCATCGGCATGGACGCTGCTGACCAGCGCGCTCTGGACGACCTGATGATCGAGCTCGACGGCACCCCGAACAAGGGCAAGCTGGGCGCCAACGCCATCCTGGGCGTCTCCCTGGCTGCTCTGTACGCTTCCGCCGAGTCCGCCGGCCTGCCGCTGTACCGCTACATCGGCGGCACCAACGGCCACATCCTGCCGGTCCCGAACATGAACATCATGAACGGTGGCGCTCACGCTGACTTCGCCACCGACATTCAGGAGTACATGATCTCCCCGTACGGCTTCGACACCTACTCCGAGGCTCTGCGCGCTGGCGTTGAGGTCTACCACACCCTGAAGAACGTCCTGAAGAAGGAAGGCCTGAACACCGGCCTCGGCGACGAGGGCGGCTTCGCCCCGAAGATGAAGTCCAACGAGGACTCCCTCAAGTACATCATGGACGCCATCTCCGCCGCCGGCTACGAGCCTGGCAAGCAGATCGGCATCTGCCTGGATGTCGCCTCCTCCGAGTTCTACAACAAGGAGACCGGCAAGTACCGCTTCGACGGTGAAGAGCGTGACTCCGCCTACATGCTCGACTACTACGAGAACCTCATCAACGAGTACCCGATCGTCTCCATCGAGGACCCGTTCAACGAGGAAGGCTGGGAAGACTGGGCTGCCATCACCGCTCGCCTCGGCGATCGTCTGCAGTTCGTCGGCGACGACCTGCTGGTCACCAACCCGGCTCGTCTGCAGAAGGCCATCGACCTCGGCGCCGCCAACTCCCTGCTGGTCAAGCTGAACCAGATCGGTTCCGTCACTGAGACCCTCGACGCCATCGAACTGGCCACCGCCAACGGCTACACCTCCATGGTTTCCCACCGCTCCGGCGAGACCCCGGACACCACCATCTCCGACCTGGCTGTTGCTAAGAACACCCGCCAGATCAAGACCGGTGCCCCGGCCCGTGGCGAGCGCGTTGCCAAGTACAACCGCCTGCTCGAGATCGAGGAGGAGCTCGGCTCCACCGCTCAGTACGCCGGCTACAGCGCCTTCAAGCCTGCAAGAAGTACCTGGCCAAGTGAGCTGAAACGCCCGTAAAGGCGTGAGTTTCCACTGAAGCTCGATACCCGTCGTATTCGTCAAGTCGAATGCGGCGGGTATTTTCGTGTGACATGAGCAAGTCGTCCCGTACCGGCAAACCTGGCAAAACCGGCAAAGCACAAGTTAGGAAAAAAGGGTCGGCGGGGCCTATAGCGTTCTTCGTCTCCCTGTTCATTATCGCCCTTGGCACCATCCAGCTGGTCTCCACCTTCCACACCTATGCCCTGAACCTGGCCGAACTCAATGGTCTCAAGCGTGAGGAGGCTTCGCTGATTGCCCAAAAGCAGGAGTTGGAAAACGACATCAAGCGTTGGGATGACAAGGCCTACATCACCGCCCAGGCCCGTGAACGCCTCGGCTTCGTATTCCCCGGCGAACAGGCCGTGCGTGTGCTTCATCCCGAAGCCGTGACCGGCTCCGATAGCGAATCCCAGAAAACGGAAGATTCCAGTAGCAGCAACAAAAAAGTCCTGCCATGGTACAGCGAACTGTCTTACTCGCTCAAAAAGGCCGATGAGCCTGTGACCGATAGCGAGTCCGGCAAATCCGATATTTCCGGTTCCTCTGACTCGTCATCCAACGACTCATCCAAGCGGTCCGATAAGTCAGACCAGAACACCCAATCCGATCAGAACACCCAACAGAATACCCAACAGAACACAGGGGAGGGAACCCAACAGTGACCATCGATATCGCCGCCAAGGCAAGGCCCTTGTCGATACCGTGCTTGCCGAGCCCGCCAACGATCATGACATCGACCTGGTGCAGCGTCAGCTCGGCCGATACCCGCGCGGCATGGTCGCCGTGGGGGCGCGATGCGTCTGCGGTAGGCCACTTGCCGTAATCACCCGTCCGGTGTTGCCCGGCGGAATCCCTTTCCCCACCACGTGCTATCTGACCGGTCCGGAAGCCGTCAAGGCCGCCTCCCATGTCGAGGCCGCCGGCGTGATGCAGCAATACAACGACATGTTGGCCTTGGACGAGGAGCTCAAGGCCGCATATGAGCAGGCCCATAACCTGTATCTGGCATTCCGCCACGAACTGGCAGGACTCTTGGCGACAGTGAGGAGCATATTGAAGGCACTTCGGCCGGCGGCATGCCGGTGCGCGTCAAGTGCCTGCATGCCCTGCTGGCCCAGTCCTTGGTTATGGGGCCGGGCGTCAACCCCATTGGCGATTTGGTACTGGAACGCGTCAAAGACGAATTCGATCCGACCGTCTGCCGCTGCACGCTGGACGATTGATCAACAGATGAGCCAGCGCGAACAGTCCATTCATACGCACTAAGGGATACGAGGAGAAGGCAATGAGCAAGGAATCCGTAACCGTCGCCGGCATTGATTGCGGCACGAACTCCATTCGACTGAAAATCGCACGTGTCGATGCCGATGGCATGCATGAGGTGGTGCCGCGCATCCTGCGTGTGATCCGTCTCGGCCAGGATGTGGACAAGACCCATCGTTTTGCCGACGAAGCGTTGGAACGCGCCTATGTGGCCGCTCGGGAATTCGCCGGTGTGATTGCCGAACATCCCATCGACGGCCTGCGTTTCGTTGCCACCTCTGCAACTCGTGACGCGGAAAACCGTGAGGAGTTCGAGGATGAGATCGAACGTATCCTCGGCGTGCGCCCCGAAGTCATTCCCGGCACCGAAGAAGCCGACCTGAGCTTCCTTGGTGCCACTTCCGTGGTCAATCGCGACGATCTGCCGCCCCCTATCTGGTGGTTGATCTCGGCGGCGGGTCCACCGAGCTGGTCATCGGTGGCGACGGCGTCAGTGCGCCCACTACCCAGGTTCAGGGCGCGTTTTCCATGAACATCGGTTCCGTGCGCATGACCGAACGTCATCTGACCAATGATCCGCCGACCCAGACACAGATCGATGAGGCCGTTGTGGACGTCGATGAACATATCGATGAGGCCTTCCGCACCGTGGACGCAGGCAAGGCCCGTACCATCATTGGCGTGTCCGGCACGGTGACCACGATGACCGCCTTGGCCATGGGATTGAAGGAATACGATCACACCGTGGTCGACGGGCATCGGCTGAGCCTTGAAGACGCCTATGCCGTGGACGACAAGTTCCTTAGGATGACGCGCGCCGAGCGCCGCGAATACAAGACCATCCACCCCGGCCGTATCGATGTGGTCGGCGGCGGCGCTGTGGTCTGGAGCCGTGTGCTGGCGCGTGTCAGCGAAGCCGCCAAGGCCGATCATGGTGAAGCCATCGATTCGTTCGTTGCCAGCGAACACGGTCTGCTGGACGGCATTGTGCTCGATTATGGTCGCCGGTTGCTGGCTCAATAGCGTAAGTGGTAAGTGCCTCCAGCGGGCTGAGCCGTTAAGCAAACAGCCCGGTGGGCTGTTTGTAGGCGAGGGGAGCGGCTATGCCGCGACGGCTGCACGAAGTGCAGCAACCCGCAAGCAATGCTCAGGGCAGGAGATAGCTTATAATAGAAAAGTTGGCCTCCGTGGCGAAATGGTATACGCAGTCGACTTAAAATCGATCGCTTCGGCTTGTGGGTTCGAGTCCCACCGGAGGCACCTTGAAATCGGCCTGTGGCCGATGCCGTTTTTGCGGCTGTGCCGTGGTCTCTCCCCAGTCGGCTTCGCCGACAGCCCCCTCGTCAGAGGGGGCTCGCAGCTCACTATGTGGAGAGCTTATAAGGCCGAAACAAAAGGCCGTTAGGCTATGTGGCGTTGTGACGATGTACCTGATGAAACGAGGAATCCACATGGCTTCACGCTGGACCGATGTCGAACGAGTCGAACAAGGCGCACTGCCCACCATGCTTGCCCAAGCCGTCATTGCGGGCACTGCACTCACCGTTGGTGCCATCGCCTGCTCGGGATTCTATCTGTCCATGATCGGCAATGTGGCCGCACTCCTGCCATGGGCGACTATCGTGATACTGATCGCCGTGGCGTTCACCTACATCGTCGGCTTCGCCCTGTTGTGGTGTGCCGAAGCCCTGACCCTGCGTGCCAACGACAAACTCAAGCCATGGCTGTACGGCGTCGTCGGATTAATCGGCTACGGCGTGTGGGGCATGTTCGTGATGAGCGCGATGATGAACACGCTGAACCAGCCGCTGAACGGCGTGGTGTTGTCGAACGGCGATGTGATGGCCCTGACCGTCAACTACGCGGTGTTCGGCTTCATCGCCTTCCTGTTGGCACAGGCGTACGCGCCCAAAATCGCCACCAAGAAGGGACTGACCATCGGGCTGATGGTGGTGCAGATCGTATTGGCCATCATCGGTATCATCGTACTGGTCATGATGTTCTCCGCACTGTCTCACTGACTGACTTATCGCTCGCCGGCATGACGCGCGCGGCCATCATCGCACAAGGCGAAAGCGATTCCGGGCGCTGGCTGGGATACGATATCGTGATGGTATGACGCCTGGTAACACCGGCATGCCGAACCAGCAGGGGAGAAGGAGCCAAATGTTCAGTGTGCTTGACATGTTCACCATCGGCGTCGGACCTTCATCCTCGCACACCGTAGGCCCGATGGTCGCGGCACATGCTTTCGCCTCCTCGTTGCAGGCCGACCATTTGGTCGATCGCACCGCACGTGTCAAAATCACGCTTTATGGTTCTCTGGCGCTGACCGGTCTCGGCCACGGCACCGATCGTGCTGCGATGGCTGGGCTCGAAGGCAATCTGCCGGCCACCGTGGATACCGACCACATGATGCACATCCGCGAGATCTGCGCGTTGGATGATACTCTGAACCTCGCCGGCCTCAAACGCATCCATTTCGACTACGACCGTGACGTGGTGTTCGAACAATGGAAGCGCATGGCCGCGCACCCCAATGGCATGCGATTCCAGGCGTTCGACGCCGCCGCAAGCTTGGTCGACGAACAGGTCTGGTATTCCATCGGCGGCGGATTCGTGCGCAAAGGCGCTCCCGAAGACCCGATGATCGGCATTCATGAACGCCCTCCGGAAGGCGCCTCCTTTGCCGATGCGGACGAGTCATCATCCACTGATTTCGGCGTCGAGGCACCCTACCCGTTCTCATCATGCACTGAACTGGTGTCGTTATGCCGGGAACATCATCTCAGCATCGCCGAACTTGTATGGGCCAACGAAACCGCTTCACGCTCGGGCATCCAGGTCCGATCCGATATTGATGCCATCTGGCGTGTTATGCGCGCCTGTGTGGACCACGGATGCACCTCGGCGGAACCCACATTGCCCGGTGGCCTTGACGTACCCCGCCGCGCGCCGAAAATGTATCGGCGTCTCGCCTCGAATTCCGATGTGCTGCGCCGCGACAGCCGGCGCAAAGACGCCGTGCTCGAGTCTTCCGACGCCGCATGGGTGGATCTCTTCGCCTTGGCCGTCTCTGAGGAGAATGCCGGAGGCGGGCGCATCGTAACCGCTCCGACCAACGGTTCCGCCGGCATCATTCCCGCCGTGCTTCACTATTACTGGCATTTCGTGGACAACGCCAATGAACAGGGCGTGGTCACGTTTCTGCTGACCGCCGGTGCCATCGGATACCTGTTCAAACGCAACGCCTCAATTTCCGGTGCGGAAGTCGGTTGCCAGGGCGAAGTCGGCTCGGCCTGTTCGATGGCGGCGGCCGGACTTGCCGCAGTCGTAGGCGGCACGCCGGAACAGGTGGAAAATGCTGCTGAGATCGGCATCGAACACAACTTGGGTCTGACTTGCGATCCGGTGGGCGGATTGGTGCAGATTCCATGCATCGAGCGCAATGCCATGGCCGCCAACACCGCCATCAACGCCGTGCGTATGGCCATGCTCGGCGACGGCTCACACATCGTGACCCTTGATCAGGCCATCGAAACCATGAAGCAGACCGGTGAAGACATGATGGCCAAATACAAGGAGACCTCCAAGGGTGGACTTGCCGTCAATGTCGTCGAATGCTGATTGACATGTCCGGTATTCACCAGCATGATGACCGGAATTGACGTATACGGCCAGCGTGTCGTATCGCACAGGGATGAAGACTACCGCCGATTCGCCGATGGTGCTAAGGTAGGGCGCATTGTGTCTTTGAAGGAGGACTAATGACAGATCAGATGCCTCAGGTGAACGCCGAATTTGGTACCACGCCCGTTATCGAGTTCCCGACGCCCGAAGCCCCGAAGGCCTCAAGGTTGTGGAGCTGACCGAGGGAGACGGCCCGATCGTGCGTCGCGGCGACACCGTCACCGTGAACTACCACGGCGTGGTGTGGGGTAAGGACACCCCATTCGACTCCAGCTTCGACCGTCATCAGCCCGCCAGTTTCGGCATCGGCGTGGGACAGGTCATCAAGGGCTGGGACCAGACTGTGCCGGGCCATAACGTGGGTTCGCGTCTGGTGGTTTCCATTCCGCCGGAATACGGCTACGGTTCCCGCGGCATCCCGCAGGCCGGCATCGGCGGCGAGGACACGCTGGTGTTCGTCATCGACATCATTTCCACCCGCTGACCATAGGTCAGCACATGACGAACGCCGGGGTCATAGCCGGCGTTTTGTCATAAATAACGAAGATTGTTTCAGCATCGACAACGGTTCAGGAGGACGATATGGCTGAGGACAAGGTCTACCTGCTGACGCAGGAAGCATACAACAAGATGAAGGAAGAGCTCGCCCATCGTGAAGGTGAGCTGCGTGAGGAAATCGCGCACAAGATCGCCGTGGCGCGTGCCGAGGGCGACTTGTCCGAGAACGGCGGCTACCAGGCCGCCCGTGAGGCGCAGAGCAAGAACGAGGGCCGCATCACCGAGCTCACCGTCAAGCTGCGCGATTCCAAGATCATCGAGAATGCTCCGGAAGGCACCGTGGGCGAGGGCTCTGTGGTGACCATCGAGCTCAACGGCAACGAGATGACCTACGTGCTCGGCAGCCGTGACATCGTGGCCGGCACCGACTACGACATCATGACCCCGGATTCCCCGATTGGCAAGGCCATCGAGGGCGCCAAGGTGGGCGACGTCGTTTCCTACACCGCACCGAACGGCCGCGAGCTGTCCGTGACTGTCAAGCCGCCAAGCCGCTGGCCTGAGTTAAGTGACTGGTATGCCCCCGTAGGCGGGGGCATACTTATATGTCGTAGCGCTTATTGCCACAGCGAGACGATCACCATGTAGATGGCCACCATATGGCAGGCATATCCGGCCACCGTTCCGCAGTGGAAAATCTCATGGAATCCGAAGACGCGAGGCCAAGGGTCGGGCTTGCGCAAGGCGTAGACGATGGCGCCGAGGATGTAGCAGGCACCGCCGGCGCACAGCAGCACCACCACGGCTGGCCCCGCATACGGCGAATTCCAGAACATCACCATATAAGCCAGGCCGTAGATGCCGAAGATGATGTACACCACCGTATACAGCCAGCGTGGTGCATTGATCCAGATCACATGAATCACGATGGCGATGGCCGTGCACGCCCACATCGATATGATGATCACATTGCGCCAGAACGGTTCCAGCGCAAACGAAACCGGGGTATACGTGCCGGCAATGAGCAGGAAGATGTTGACATGATCGATACGCCGCAGCACATCGGTGACGCGCGGGCTCCAATCGCCCAGATGGTAGCAGGCCGAATTGGTGAACAGAATCAGCGACGCTGTCATGAACACGGCACACGCCCACTTCAGACTCGCGCCATGTGCCAAGCATATAAGCACGATGCCTGCCGCCAATGACAGGGGAGCGGCAATCGCGTGAATCCAGCCGCGCATCAACGGCTTTGGCCGTCCGTGCACGTCGAGACGAATCTTGCGTTCCACTTCCGCAGGGGCAATGCCCTCGATTTTCAGCGCACGGTTCTCCGCTTTGGCGAGCTTGTGCCGGGCCTTCTCCTCGGCTTTGGCTCGAATGGCCTCGGCCTTGAACTGGGCCTTGGCCCGTACGGCATCAGCCTTGGCCTGCAACGCCTGTTCGCGCGCCTCGATAGCCGCCTGACGCTTGGATGCGATGGTGGCATCCTCTGCAATCGTCGCGCTGTTATGAGCGTCGTGATGCATCGTCTTTTCCGAGTCGCCGGTTGTTGATGCCATGGTGATGCCCCCGTTTCACGAGTTGACGATACGCTTCTTACGCTGCCGTAACCTACGTTAGCGTAACTTTTATGCTTGTCAATACCGACTCGCACGAACACTATCACCCAATGGCGGCGATACTATGGAATCCGAAGATGAGAACGTCGCAGCAATAAAGGGCTCGGCGATGGTGCATTGCACGGAGTGTGGGTTTGCCAACGAGCAAGGAAATGCCTTCTGTTCGCAGTGCGGAAGCCCATTGGAGCAGCCCGAGGCCAATCCGGCGGCACTTGCTTCTCCTGAATCTCCCGCCGGGCGTCCTGGCGTCGATCACACCAAAGCGCAGGCAAACGCGATGATGGGTTCCATGGACACAGCAATGCCGGCAATATGGTGGCGGCTTCGGATATCAAACTGTACGTGATGCTTGCCGTGTACGATAAGCAACATGCCGGCACCTTGGCCACGGGCGGGAAGCCGTGCAACGCGATTGGCGCGGTATTGAAGATGCGATGTCGTCATAGTCGTCGTACTTGCCCGTGTGGCTTGCCGCGACGGCGGCGGTGCGTCTGCGTATGATAGGATATGCTGATTTTTCACATATCCTTGCAACGCGCCCCGACTTCGACGACGAGGACCGCGAGTGGCTGCATCATCTTGTCGCCGATTGGCAGGTGATCGCCGATTTGAGCTTTGCCGATCTGCTGCTGCTGGTACAGGATGGCGATGGCAAATACGTGGTGGCCGAGCAATGCCGTCCATCCACCGTTATGACGCTGCGGGCGGAAGACGTGGTGGGAAACGTCATGCCGGACGACATGGTCGGCGAATTGGACGCCGCCATGCTCTCCAGCGTGGTGTTCCGCTCCACGGTATTGAGAACCGTGGGCAAGGCGACCGTCTGCAACGTGTACGCGCCGGTTCGGCACAATGGCAAGACCTTGGGCTTGGTCGTGCGTGAGACCAATATGGCCACACGAGAATCCAACGGCCGATATGAGTCGGAAAGCATCAACGCCGGCAAGCATCTGTACGAGATGATTCCGCGAGGCCAATTCCCCTACAAGGATTCGGTGATGAGCCAACGCCATATCGCTCGCGTGGCGGACGGCTTCATCATCCTGACCATGGACGGCGTGGTTCGATACGCAGCCCCGAACGCCATCAGCTGCTTTAGGCGTCTCGGTCTGCTGACACCATGCCTGGCCATTACCTCAGCGAACTCGGCACACAGCTATTGAAGGAGAACGACCCTGTTCCGGAAACCCTGCCGTTGGTGTTGACAGGCAAAGCCGCGGTCGACTCCGAACTCAACGCCAACCGTTCCGCCGTCTCGATGCGCTCGTTGCCCTTGTATGACAACAACGGCCGTATCGGAGCGATTCTGCTATGCCGTGACGTCACCGAGCTGCGCCGTCGTGAGCAGGAGCTGCAGACCAAGGACGCTACGATTTCCGAGATTCACCATCGTGTCAAGAACAACCTGCAGGCCGTCTCCGCATTGCTGAGGCTTCAGGCTCGTAAGACCAAGTCGGATGAGGTCAAGAAGGAATTGCAGGAGGCGCAACGCCGCGTGCAGACCATTGCCATGGTGCATGAGGGATTGAGCCAGACCGCCGACGAGGTCGTCGACTTCGACAAGGTGATCGCCAACCTGCTGCGCATGGCCGTGGACCTAGCCACGATGAAAGACCAGCACATCGATATCAACTACATGGGCAAGTTCGGCATGATGCCCGCTCAGGATGCCACGCCGCTGTCCCTCGTGCTGACCGAGCTCATCACCAATTCGGTGGAGCATGGGTTCGAAGGCCGCAAGGATGGCCATATCACGATTTCCGTGGGCCGCTCCGGCCCGAACCTCAATGTGGTGGTCGAGGATGACGGTTCCGGTCTCGGCTCCGAAGAACAGGGTGGATTGGCTCGTTCTTCCGGTTCCGGTTTGGGCACGCAGATCATCAACACCTTTGTGACCAATGATTTCGGTGGTTCCGTGCATTGGGAGCCGCGCCGCGAAGGCGGCACCCGCGTGGTGCTTGATATGAAGCTCAGGGCTGCTCAGGACGAGTGATGCGAAGCCCGAAATGAGGAAACCCTCCCAAGCGGGAGGGTTTCCTAGTATGACGAAGCGATAATCAAAACATCAGATTTGCATCTGCATGGCCTGAGAACGGCGGGCGCGCATGGCGCGGCGCTTCAGCGCACGACGCTCATCTTCGCTCAAGCCGCCCCACACGCCGTAATCCTGATTGGTGTCCAGTGCGCACTTCAGGCATGCGTCAATCACTTTGCAGGTGCGGCACACGGCCTTGGCCTCCTCAATCTGCTGATAGGCTGCACCGGTGTTGCCCACCGGGAAGAAGAGTTCCGGATCCTTGTCACGACATGCGGCCTTGGCTCGCCAATCAAAAGCGCTGCTCATTGCTTGCCTCCCTTAAAAGCCCCGTGGCTGGTGTTGTTCCTTAAGTCCAGTACCAAGGTAACCACGAACCGTGGTGATTTTCAAGAGGTTTTGCCGAGAAAAAACCGAAGTTTTCACGAAGCGCACTGCACCAGACATGCCGATGTGCCCTCGATGAGCACGGCCCGGCCCGCGTTGTCGGCATCGATATGACTCATCATATCCAATAGGCGAGCGGGGACTCCGGCCATAAGATCGGACGTTCTCTCCCCGCACGGGAACACGATTCTGGTATTGCAATGCTCCGGTATACGTATCGGGCGAATCGTGCTGACGGCGAATACCACGCTGACGGACTCATCGGCCAACGCATGTGTGAAAGACAGCGCCTGCTCGTCGGTGCGGAATGGGTCGAACAACTCATCGGCGTCGTCGACGAACCACACGATATGCGGAGGCGGTGGTGCATCCGAGCTGGCATACGGCGTGCAGCGGCCGCCATGAAGCCATTGCGAGCTCCATACCCGACGATGCGGGGAACTGACACGTACCGCCAAGCCATCAGCCATGCTGGCGTGTCGAGCCAATGTTTTCAGCAACGTGGTTTTGCCGCGCCCCTGCGGGCCGATGACACCGATATTGCCACCGGTGAGGGATACCGTCGCCTCTCGCAGGTTGATGCCATCGTCGGCAAGTCCAAATCGAATGCGTTGCGGTGCGTGGTCGGCCACAGTCCGGTCTTTTACGTGCCGGGGGAGTGGCGCGGTAAACAGGGACGGTTGCGGCGGGCTTCCGACGAACCGCGATGCGAACGCGATCTGGCGGCACACCGCATCGATATCGCGTGCCGTTGCACAGCGGAATGCCGTCACCTGTTCGGAATCGTTGCAGAACGCCGCACCGGGCATTGCCGGACTGAGGTCGGCGGCACGACCATCGCCAAGCAGCTCGCATGATTGCAGACGGTCCCGAACCCGTAAACAAATGCTGACGGACATATTCGCCTTCATATCGGCACTGACCTGACCCATGGGATTCTGCGTACAGGCGATCAGATACATGCCCAGTGACCTGCCGAGCGAGGCAATACGCACCAGACGATTCACATAATCCGGGAGCTGGTCCTTCAGGGCATGGAATTCGTCAATGACCACGATCAGGCGCGGTGGTGGATTGACCATATCGCGGATATCGGAAGCATGGACAGCGGCGGACAGCTGTTCACGGCGTGTCAGTTCGGCTTCCAGCGCACGCAACGCGCGTACGGCATGCGCCAGATCCAGATCGCATACGCTGCCCACGGTATGCGGCAACCGTTCGAGTTTGCGGAACGCGGAACCGCCTTTGAAATCCAAGAACACGAAATTCAGATGCTCAGGCCCGTTCATCGAGCGAGCGCCAGACACCAGCTTTGCAGCAACACGGATTTTCCGGAACCAGTGGTGCCGGCCACCAGAGCATGCGGCCCCTGACGGTTCAGATCGAGCATCAGCGGCTCGCTTCCGGTCATGCCGATCGGCACCGCAAGGTCAAGGGGTTCAAGCCAGCGGCCCACAATGGCGCGCCATGGCAGGCGTGCGAAGTGCAGCAGCGATTCTATCGGCTGCGACGGCGCATGACGGAGGTCTGCGGCGCGGTCATCGGCGTCGCCCGTGATACCGACATCGATCGTTGCCTGTTGCGGATCGGGAGCCTTCTCCGGGCCTGGAGGCGAGGGGAGCGTCAGCAGCAGGGACACGAGACAGGCGAATATGCCCGGTGCGATCATGGCGGCGAACAGCCATTGCCCGTGCAACAGCAGTATGACCATCATCAATGCCTGCGCGATCATCGGGCATGCCGCGGCAAACATGGTCAGGCGGGCGCGCAATGGCGGCGCGCCCAAACGGTGCTTCGCCCGGGATACGGCGGATGCCGTATGGACGGAATGTCGCTTCGAATCGTTCTGCTGTGATGTCATGCTTCCAGCGTGGGGGAACGCATGCCGAAAGCGCAAGCCGAATCAAGGTATGTGGTTCTAGCTTGCCGAGTTATCCACATGACATTTTGCCCGTGCATGATTGGCGGTGTAGGCAACGGTGACGATCATGCGCCGATGATGAAGCCGATGGGCTCCGGGAAAGCGTCGGTCAGCCTTCCGCCAGATTGCCCACGGTGCCGGCCTTATACGCGCCGTCGGCAAGTTGATTGAACAGTTCGGTGTTCTTGGCGTCGTCAAGCAGCACCGAGGAACCAACGCCATCAACGTAATAATCGGGGTCGGACCAGTACACGCTGCCGGAGATGCCATTCGAGCCGGTGGCGCTTTTGAACGCCAACGCCATGGTGAGCAACGTGTAAGGGTTGGTCTTCTCGTCCACGGTGAGTGCGCTCATCGCGGCATTGGACACTGCCACGATTTTGGACGGATTGGTCAGGGTCTCACTGCTGGAAGCCTTCTTGACGATGGCCGAGATGACCTGTCGCTGGCGTTCGTTGCGTCCGAAGTCTCCTCGCGCGTCGGCATATCGCATACGAGAGAAGGACAATGCGGTGGAACCATCCGCCGTATGGCATCCCGCCTTCCAGTTCAGTCCGGAATAGGAATCCTGAACATCCTCGTCATAGCACAGTTCGATACCGCCCAAGGCGTTCACCACGTTCTGCAGACCGCCGAACTTGATCTGTGCCACATGATCGATTTTCTGGCCGGTGATCTGCTCGACGTTGCTTACCAAAGCCTTCTTGCCCGCAATCAGCGCCACCGCATTGATTTTCATGTACTGGTTATCGACGTTCATGAGCGAATCGCGGGGAATGGAAACCAACGAACTCGGCCCGCTTTTGGGCTTGATCAGCACCAGAATCGTATCGGTCCTGAAGCCAGAGATATTGTCTACGCCGCCGTAATCGGTGGAACCGTCACGCTCATCGGAGCCAAGAATCAGCCAAGTCGAGGCCGGCGTGTTGGGGGTGTCGGTCAGCCAGTCGCTCCGATTCAGTTTGCTGTCCACCCATTGCCAGGCACCGAAAACGGAAAGAATCAACGCCGCCACCAGTACCGCGATTGCGCATAGGGTGATGCGTAAGGCTCGCGGACGGCGTGCCGTTACCGTTTTCGCCGTTGCCGCCGCCGGCCGGCCAAGATGGCTGAACTTCGTGGACACGTTTGCTGCTGGCGATGAGGGCCGGGAAACCGGCATATCCGACGGATTGCGCACGGCGTTGCGGGATGAGCCGGAAGACATCCGCGCTCGCGACGGCGGAATGCTGCGCGGTGCGGCGGCATCCGGAGCCGTGCTGCGAGTGGCGCGTCCGGTTTTCGGAGAAAAACTGGGCGGAGTCCGCCTGCCGTTGTCCGCGACGTTGGCGCTTGCCGTGGCGTTGGCGTTCAGTTGAGGCTCTTCGATGTCATTTCCCGTGACGGACGGACGGGCCGATGGAGCTTGACCTGACTGGCGCGAGGTTCGGGCGGGGGCGAAGGAGCGTGGCACCTGCCGGAAGGCCGGGTGCGTCGATTTCCCGCAGGAATGAAGCTTGGCGGGTTGATATGCGGATCCGCCCCACCTGATTCCTGCGTCATAACCCCTCCTGAAACTGTCGATTGTCTGAATGACACTTTGACACAGCATCCGCCGGGTGTTCCTGCGCTATGGTGTTCCTGCGCAGGAACGGCACAATATCATGTGCAACGGCGTCAGGGCATCGCGTTCACGCCATAGCACACAGTTCCATAAAAATGATGTAATGACACGAGAAAGAATTTGACAAAACCGAAATTGCATGTGTGTAATTTAGTCCGTATGAAAAGCTCAATAGGCAAGGAGAATCGCATGTGGGGTGTGGTCGACGATTCAGCCGAAGAGCCATGGCACGAATTGTGGGGACTATTCCGACCTGATGGCGATGTATCTTGGCAGCACAAGGCGTTGTGCGCGCAAACCGATCCGGAGGCGTTCTTCCCGGAAAAGGGGGGCTCGACCCGTGATGCCAAACGTGTGTGCGCAAAATGCGAAGTGCGTGAGCAATGCCTGAAATGGGCCATCGACCATGATGAGCGATTCGGTATTTGGGGTGGCATGAGCGAGCGCGAACGCCGTCGATATAAGCGAGAGCACCGGGAGCGGGCGTAGCTCCACACACCCCCTTCAAGTCTGGTGCGTACACTGGGAGTTTATGAGTCCGACAGGTAATAGCGATATTCATGAGGCGTTGGCCGACGCCATGTCTTCTCGACCATATACGCATAGGCAGGATGTGGATACCGGCATTACGGCTGTGATCACCGTTGAGGAGGATATGCGTTTCCTCCGGTCTACATTGCGTTCGGTATTGACGCAGAATGTTCTTCCGGGGGTCGTCATCATCGCCGACGCGACCGGGCGCACCAGTTCGAGGATAACCACCTCGTTCGAGGTCATCCCCTCGCCATCGGGGCCGGTGATGGAGGTGCCGCAGTCCAAGCATGTGACCATTCACATCGTCTCGGCCAAGGGCGCACGCTCCTTCGGCGATGCGGTCAGCCGGGCATTGGATCGTGCCGATCTGGATGACGCTCCCCGCGCATTGTGGCTGCTCCATGATGATTCCCGCCCTTCGGATGACTCATGCCTTGAACGATTGCTTGAGGCGTGGCGCAATACGCCGGGCGCAGTGTGCTCGGGTGCAAACAGTGCGATTGGGAAGGCTCCCATCTGCATGATGTCGGTATGTATGCGGGTCACCACGCCGTGCATTCCCTGGTGGTCGATGGAGAACCCGATCAGGAGCAGTATGACGGGCGGCAGGATGTGTTTGCGGTGTCGCTGGCAGGCGCGCTGGTGTCCATGTCGCAATTCACGCGACTGCGGGGCATCAATGCCTGGCTGACCACCTACAGCGAATCGGTTGATTTCTGCCGCCGTGTCTGCCTGAGCGGCGGACGCGTGGTGGTTGTCCCGCAAGCGGAGATATCACATCGTCGCGCACGGTATGAGGGCATTCGTACGCGAGGCGGGGAACCGCTTAAGGACGATCACACGGTCAATCATGCGATGACGGTGCATCGCTCCCAACAGCGGTATCTGTACACGGACCTGGCCATGTCGTCCTGGTTTATCGTCTGGCTGTGGAGGCTGCTCCGCAGTTTTGGCATGGCCATATCCATGATGTTCGGCAAGAAGCCGTATGAAGCATGGGTGCAATTGTGCCTGCATGGCTGGCCTTGGCCGATATCGCGGGAAACATGAAATCACGCAGTCTGGTGGCCAGACAATCGAAGGTCGCCGCATCGTCCTGCATGTCTTGTTCGCAGACAGCCAGCAGATCAAGCAGTTCCATGATCGTCGGGATGCATTCCAATCCCAGCAGGGCAGAGTGCTGCTCAGTCCGCTGGAACGTGCCCATCTGCGGACACGCACCATATATCGCTGGAGTGCGGCCGTGGTGATGGCGCTGGTGTGCTTTGCGGCCATCGCGGTGATGTATTGGCCGGTGTTCCGTTCGATATTCTCCGGCGGATCGTTGTATTCCGATGTGTTGCTTCCCACCGGTGCCAGCTTCACGCAACTGGTGCAGTCCGCCACCACGCCGTGGGTGTTTGGCAGCGGCACCGGCATTCCTGCGCCGCCCACGCCGTGGCTGCTGGTGCTGATGCTGGCCTCGTTGGTCACGCTCGGCCATGTGACCGCCGCTTTGGCGATGATACTGTTTGTGGCCGCGCCGCTGAGCGCATTGTCGTTCTGGGCGCTGGCGGGCGTATTCACCCGCTCGGACGTGGTTCGTGTGCTGGGAGGACTGCTGTGGGCATCCACCGGCATTATGTTCGGCTGGTATGCGCAGGCCAATATGCCGATGCTTACCGTAATGGTGTTCCTGCCGGCCGCGTTCGCATTCGTGTTCCGTGCCGTGGGCATGTACCATACCGAAGACCCGCTCAAGCCGCGCACATCCGTTCAGGCCGCGGCCATCGCCGCACTGTGCTTCATCCCTGTGGTGGCCGCTGAACCGCAGCTGCTGTTCGCGCTGATCGTCGTGTTCCTGATGTTCCTGCTATTCGTGCGTCGCAAGCGCGCCATGCTGTTGCTAATTCCGGTTCCTGCCGCCTTTGCGGTGGCTCCTACGCTCGTCAATGCGGTGCGTTACGCCGATTTGGGCATGTGGCGTCAACTGTTCGGCGACATCACGGTGCCAACGTCATCCGCCAACGGGTCGCCGGCGTCGCTGAGTCTGCTTGAGGCCGCACAGCGTGCGCTGGGATGGCGAATGGGGTCGACTGATTATGCCGATTTGGCGGTCACTGTGCTGTTTGGCGTCATCACGCTGCTTGCTCTTGCTTCGCTGGTGCTGCCGTTCGCGTTGCGGACCTCGCGACTGATGTGGGTGGTAATCGTCTGCGGAGGCGCGCTCGCCCTGGTCTCCAGCCGTGTGGCCATAACCGTGGATGCCGATGGTGTCGTGGCCGGTTCCGCGCAGCCGGGCATCGCGATGATGATATTGGGCTTCCTCGCCTGCGTGTGTCTCGTCGCTGGTGGGGCGGTGAAGCGATTCCAACCGTTGCATGCGTCTGGCAGTGATCCCGCATCGAAAAAGGACCGTCTGCATGTGCTCATCGTGTCTGGCCGTGTGGTGCTTGCTCTGATACTGGTGTGCTGCATTGGCATCCAATGCATGTATGGCATCGAACGTCATAAGGATGCGGGACTGGGCGTGTCTGAAAACGGCCTGCCCATGGTCACCACCGATTATCTGGAGGCCGGTGCCGATCATCGTGTGCTTGCCGTGAGCGCGGAGACCCGCAACATTGTCAACTATGCGGTGATGCGCACCTCGCGCGGCGATTTGATCGACAGCTCTCCGGTCCAGCGGGCGCGCCTGCTGTCCGGCAAGCATGATGCGGTTGACGAACAACTGGCCCAGGCCTGTGCCTCGCTGCTGTCCAATCCCGACGAAGAGGCCATCGCGGCCATCAGCGCGCTTGGATTCGGCGGCATCTACGTGGTTCCCGAGACCGGCGATTCCTTGAACGACATGCCGTATGAACAGTTGAGCGCGAATATCGCCGCATCGAACGGCACCCAGTCCCTGGTCTCCACGGATAGCGGCAGCTACTATCGTCTGACGCTGCGTAGCAGCGCCTCACAGCAGGTGGATACCTCATGGCAGCAACGTGCACAGCATAGTGTCTGGAGGCACGCCTGGCTGATATGCCTAGGTGTGATCACGGCGTTGTACTGCTTGGTCGCCATGCCTCGCAGACGACCGTCCTACGGATTGGAGGAGCAGGCATGAGCAACAAAACTTCTGGTTTCAAACGTGCGATCGGCATCGTGCTCGGTGTGATCACCATGCTGGTGTTGATTGCGCTGTTCGTCGTTCTCGTCATGGCCCCCATCCCCAATATCTGTGGATAAGGTGGCCGCTTCCGATAATGCCATCGACCAGACCGTTAGTCCGCCCCAGTCCGAAACCTACTGCCCGGCACCTATAGGATTGGCCGATACCGGCACGTACGGCGACAGCGCCTTCCAGGCCACTGTCGGCAATCTGAGCACACAAGCGCGCTATGCGGCGTTCGGCTCCGTCTACAGCGCCACTGTCTCGGCGATCGGGCAAAAGTCCAGTTCAGATGACGTAACTTTGAAAGACGCCGATTCGACCGACGATTCCTCGGTGAAAACCGGTGCTCAGAAGATCAATCAGGGAGCTCGTCTGATCAATACCCGTATGCTGCAGGCCGCAGCTGGCACCGGCACCGTCGGCACCATCGCATCATGGGCCGATGATGGCGATGTGAGAGGCATATCGGCGGCATCCTGCGTATCGACCTCGCTCAGCCAGTCGTTCCTGCTCTCCGACAGCACGACCGGTACCACACAGCAGCTCATCGTCTCGAATCTCTCCACCAAGCCGACCACCGTCGACATTGCCGTCTGGGGTTCCGAGACAGCCGGGAAAATGGCATTGTCCACCCAATCCACGCTGTCTGTGCCAGCCGAGGGGGAGTCCTCGATGGAACTGTCCGCCGCGGTCGATGGGCAGCATGGTCTGTTCGTGACCGTTTCCAGCAAGGAGACTCCTATCGCGTCCGTGGTGCGCACGGTGACCATGGATGGTCTGACACCGAAGGGTTCTGATTTCGCGCTGCCGCTGCCGACCGCATCCAATGCATCGGTGGCGCCGTCCATCACTGCCGGCGATGCGGTCACCGCTTATCTGTTCGCCAAGGCAGACACCAGCACCGGGCTGTCATGGATTACCGCCAAAGGCTTGGTTCCCGCCAAAGATGCCACCGTCACTGCTGATAAAGTGACGGCGATCGACTTGGGAGAAGCTCCTGATGGGGCGTTGGGCGTGATGTCCACCGCAGAGGACGCCGTGTCGTTCTCCGTCAAGGCCACACGCTCCGGTGACTCCGGCCAAGCCGATTTCGCATTGGTCAATGCCGGCGAGCCATCCGAATTCTCGGGGTTGGCCCTTCCCGACGGAGTAAAGGCCTCCATCACGCTGGCCAATACGTCCAATGCGCGCAGGACGGTCACCTTGCGCGCCTACGATGATGCCGGTGCTTCGGTAACCTCCAAGGAAATCACACTGGATGCGAACGCAGCACAAACGATTGAAGCCGGCAATCTTTCCGGCGATCATGGCACCGCGGTCGTGCTGATGTTGGAGGACTCATCCAAGAAAGTGAGCTGGGGAGCGCGGTTCAGTCACGATTCGTTGCAAGACAAGGACATCGCCGGATTGTCCGTCATCGACGCTTCAACGCTGATGCCCGCCACGGTTCATGTCTGGGCTCGGAACGATTCCTCCATCGTCAAGTAGAAGGGTATGCTCGCCGAAGCGTCAGTCTGATGATGTTTCGGCGGCGATATAGCTGCGGGCCGTGCCACTACCTTATTACAAGTGACACGGCCCGCAGTGTTGTCACAGGCCCCAGTCGGGGTCGATTTCCTCGGGCCTGCGCCCATACAATTCCGCTATGCGGGCCACCAGCTCATCCCTGACGGCCAATTGCAGTTCGAGCTTGGTAGGTGCCTCGGTCTGCAACGGCATGCGGTAGAGCACGACTCGTGCGGGAATGCCGTGGCTGGCGGGGAAGCACTGGGACGTCATATTCGGCTCGGTCTGCCAAGCGTCGGATCCGAAGGCGGCACATCCTCCACCGCGAACTGGAGCGGACGTATCAGTTCCGGCCACGCTTGGCCGAGCCTGCGAACCTGGGCCGCCACCATATCGTCGAACATGCCGGTGCGAGTGCGGTAACGGGGCAGACGGGTGCCGAACATCGGGGTTCGTGTGCCGCGACCGTGGCGGTTGCGGTAGATTCGTGCGTTCCAAGGTGGCTGAAGCATGGTTCCCACCATAGGGCATGGCGGAGGCAACATGCGTTAGGATTGGTTCATTGGCTGTGAACATTCGTCAACGAGGGAGGCACGACAAATGGTGGTACGTTCGTGGTCCGAACTTGATTTCGATAATGTCTGCTCCAACGCCAAGGTGTTCGGTTTCGATTTGGACAACACACTGGCCAGCTCAAAACAGCCGATGAAGCCCGCGATGATCGAACGGTTCTGTGCGTTGCTCGACCATACGGTGGTGGCCCTGATCTCAGGGGGCGGCATGGCGGTGGTCACCTCGCAGGTGCTGGATGTACTCACCCCGAATGCCAGGCGCGGCAATCTGCATGTCATGCCTACCTCCGGCTCCCGGTATTACCGGTGGGATGGCACGCAATGGGCCTTGGTGTATGCGCATGATCTGTCCGAAGCCACCGTGGCCGCTGTCTCGGAAAGTCTTGAGCGACATGCCCGGGAACTGGGATTGTGGGAACAGCAGGTATGGGGGCCTCGAATCGAGAACAGGGGCAGCCAGATCACCTTCTCCGCTCTTGGGCAGTTCGCGCCCGTAGCGGCCAAGCAGGCATGGGATCGCGATAACACGAAGAAACAGGCGCTGGTCGAAGCGGTCAAGGCCGATCTGCCGCATATGCGGGCCAGGGCCGGCGGATACACCAGTGTGGATGTCAGCGAATGCGGCATCGATAAGGCCTATGCCGTGCGCAAGCTGACGCAGACACTTGGCATACGGCCGATGAAATGGTGTTCGTGGGTGATCGCATGACGCCTACGGGTAATGACTATCCCGCGGTTGAGGCCGGTGCGATCGGTGTTCGTGTTGAGAATCCGCAAGATACGGTACAACTGCTGGATGCACTGCTTGCGCGATTCGATACTCCAGCTCGATAGTGACGCGTTATGGACGGGCCGAGCGTATACAAGTGGTGGCATGCGATGTGGGCACAGGTCTGCAATCTGCTGTTTCCACGCGGCTGCGCTGGGTGTGACGCGCCGGATGAGGTATTGTGTGCGGCATGCTGGGCCCTGTTCGCGCAATGCCGGGAACGGGATGCAGACAGTGGTGGCGGAGCCGTATATGGTCCGCATCGATTTATCAGGGAGCGGTACGTCGTGCCATTCTCGACTGGAAGGACCACGACGATACCGAGCTTGACGGCCCGTTCGGCCGCATCATGGTGTCGCTGCTGAACAAGACGCCAATACCATCATCATGCTTGGGTCATCGCGTATTGGTGGTTCCGGTGCCATCATCGCGGGCGTCAATGCGCCGAAGAGGACGTGCCCATACGGCACCGTTGGCCAAATCGGTGGCAGGGGCATTGCGTGGGTACGGCGTCGATGCGCGACCATGCAATGCCCTGAGCTCCTCCACCAAGGCACGCTCCGTGCAGCAGGTCTCTTCGGCACAGCGTGCCCGTCGTATCACCGGTCATGTCAGGGTGAAGCGTGATCTCATCGGCAATGGCGACGCGGTGCTTCTCGTTGATGATATCGTCACCACAGGTGCCACTGTGCGGCAATGCGTTCAGGCGTTTCAGCAGGCCGGCACCAAGGTGGTGGGCGTGCTGGTATTGGCGGATGCCGTGGTGCGACGGTCCGATGACGATATCAACGGGTGAATGACATCGGTGACGATGCCCCAGATAGCAGGCGAAGCGCCGTTGCTCGGCATGTAATCGGGGTATCGCGGATTCTCGGCGTGCAATATGGTGATGCCGGCCCGTGAAACCAGCCGCTTGATGGCGATTTCGTCGTCCATGACAGCCGCAACCACATCTCCGGGGACTGGTGCCAACGAACGATCGACAATCAGCAGATCGCCGTTGTGAATACCCGCATTGATCATGGAATCGCCGGCCATCTGCATAACAAACAGCGTGGCCTCGTGCGCCATGGCCTGTGACTCGGATTGCTGTGTCATGCTGCGCCTCCCACCCTGTATTCGAACATCTGTTCGAATACAGTATACGGTAGGACGTCGGACAATATCAGCGTTCGGCGATGTGATATTTAGGCAGGATGATTTCGAAATCGGCACCTCGCGTGTCGTCGACCACTTTGACGGTGCCACCGTGCAATTGGGCCGCCCAGCGCGCGATGGACAGGCCAAGACCGGTGCCGCCCGACTCGGTGCCGGGACCCGTCTTGCCTTTGACAAAGCGCCGGAAGATGTCCAAACGGTCGGAAGGCGCAATCTGGGAGCCGAAATTCACCACATTGGTCACGATGGTGCCTTGGTTTTCGTCCTCGTGGGCGTCGACCAGCACGGTGGTGCCGTCGGCCGAATGTTTCAGCGCGTTGGCGATGATGTTGGTGAATAGCTGGCGCAGGCGGTCCTGATCGCCTTCCATCGTGATGTCGGCCGGCACGGTGACGCGGATGTCGTGGGCGTGGCCACCATCGGCGATTTCCAACGGCTCGATGGTCTCGTCAAGAAAGTCGGCGAAGTTGAACTTTTCGATATTCAGACTCGCCGCACCGGCCTCCATACGGCTCAGGTCCAGTAGGAAGGCGATGAGATCGGAGAGACGCTGCGTTTGGGTGAGGATGCTCTCCAGATTGGTGGGAGTGGGCTCGGTGACGCCGTCGGCCATGTTCTCGACCATCGCCTGCAAAGCGGAAACGGGCGTGCGCAGCTCATGGCTCACATTGGCGATCATGTCGCGGCGCATTTTATCGGCATGCTCGAGTTCGCCGGCCATCTCGTTGAACGAGCGAGCCAGCTTGCGACCTCGTCATGACGATCCTGATCGATATCCACGCGGACCGTGTAATCGCCATCCGCCATGGCTTCGGCCACATCGCGCATCTGGCGTAGGGGAGCGGTGATGCCGCGAGAGAAGAAATAGGTGATGCCCAAGGCCACCACCAAAGTCAGCGGCATGGCGATCCAACCGGACCAGCCGAATTTCAGGAGGAACCAGCACATGGCAAACGCGATGGCAGTGGCGATAACGATCAGTGCGCTGAGTTCCAGCTTCAGAGATGAGAACAAATCAACCGGCTTGACGCGAGGTTTCATCGCATCAAGCGGGATTGCTGTTGTTTTTTGGATGCCATCACGCGGTCGGCGGCTCGAAAGCGTAGCCCACGCCATGCACGGTGCGGATGGTATCGGCACCGAGCTTATGGCGCAGCGCCTTGACGTGGCTGTCGACGGTGCGGGTGCCGGATGCGTCGACCCAGTCCCAGACCTCTTCGAGCAGCTTTTCGCGGGTGAGCACCGACTTCGGGCGGCGGGCCAGCGTGGCCAGCAGATCGAACTCGGTGGGGGTCAGATGCACCTGTTCGCCGTTCACGGTGACGATGCGCTGGGCCGGGTCGATGACCATCGAACCGAAGTCGAGCAGCTTCTCGTTCTCCGAGTTCTTGGCGATGACCTTCGCACGCTCCACGCGGCGCAGCAGCGCCTTGCAGCGGGCGATAAGCTCGCGCATGGAGAACGGCTTGGTCATGTAATCATCGGCACCCGCTCCCAGACCGATGACCTTGTCGGCCTCGTCATCACGTGCGGTGAGGATCAGCACCGGCACCGGACGTTCGGCGACGATGCGTTTGGTGGCCTCTAGACCATCCATAACCGGCAGCATGATGTCCATGATCACCAGATCGGGGCGTAGCTGGGACGCGGCCTGGACGGCGGAAGCGCCGTCCCCGGCCACGCGAGCGGTCCATCCTTCAGCGGTGATGCGCTGGGCGATGGCCGTGGCGAGCGTGGGCTCGTCCTCGACCACCAGCACCGTGCGCGGTGTCGTATTCTGACGCGCTGTGGTATTGAGCATAAATAAACCGGTTACCTTTCAGCCTGTTGACCAGTTCAGTCTTCCGGCTTCAAGAATACAACTCCCAGAGCCGGAACGGTGATCTTCGCCGAGAACGGACGTGAATGATATTCGCCCTCGACCGCTTCGAAGGTGCCGTTGTGGATGTCGGAGCCGCCGTACTTGGCGTCATCGGTGGTGAACACTTCGGTCCACTTGCCGCCGGTGGGCAGCGCCACCTGGTAATCGGACCAGGCCTCACCGGAGAAGTTGACCACCACAGCCAAGGTCTCGCCCTTGGTACCGATGCGCAGGAAGCTCAGCGTGTTGTGGTCGGCATCGTCGCTGGTCAGCCACTGGAAGCCGGCCGGGTCGAAGTCCTGGCTCCATAGTGCCGGATGCGCCTTGTAGAAGGCGTTAAGGTCGGCGACCATGGTCTGGACCTGACGGTGCTCCTGCCAGTTCAGGCAATCCCAATCGATGGAGGCGTCGTGATCCCACTCGCCCCACTGGGCCAGCTCGTTGCCCATGAAGGAGAGCTTCTTGCCTGGGTGAGCCCACTGATAGGCGAACATCGAACGCACGCCGGCCAGCTTCTGCCAGTCATCGCCCGGCATCTTGCCGTACAGGGAACCCTTGCCGTACACGACTTCGTCGTGGCTGATGGGCAATACGTAGTGTTCGGAGTAGGCGTACACCATGGAGAAGGTGATCTCGTTGTGGTGCCACTTGCGGTTGATGGGCTCCTCGTGCAGATACTCGAGGGTGTCGTGCATCCAGCCCATGTTCCACTTCATGCCGAAGCCGATGCCGCCGGCGGAAGTGGGGGCGGTGATGCCCGGCCATGCGGTGGACTCCTCGGCGATCACCATGACGCCGGGGTTGTTCTTGTACGCGGTGGCGGTGGCCTCCTTGAGGAAGTCGATGGCCTCCAGGTTCTCGCGTCCGCCGTAGATGTTCGGGCGCCAATGGCCGGGTTCGCGGCTGTAGTCGAGGTAGAGCATGGAGCTGACGGCATCCACGCGCAGTGCATCGACGTGCAGGTCCTCAAGCCAGAACAGGGCGTTGGCCACCAGGAAGTTGCGTACTTCGCGGCGTCCGAAGTTGAACACATAGGTGCCCCATTCAGGGTGTTCGCCGCGCAGCGGGTCCGGGTCCTCGTACAGCGGGGTGCCGTCGAAGCGGCCGAGCGCGAAGGCATCCTTCGGGAAGTGGGCGGGCACCCAGTCCATGATCACGCCGATGCCGGCCTGATGGAACTGGTCGACCAGGTAACGGAAGTCGTCGGGGGAACCGAGACGGGAGTCGACCGCATAGTAGCCGGTGACCTGATAGCCCCAGGAGCCGGAGAACGGGTGCTGGGCCAGTGGCATGAACTCCACGTGGGTGAAGCCTTCCTGCTTGACGTAGTCCACGAGCTGCTTGGCCAGGTCGCGGTAGGTCAGTCCCTGCCTCCAGCTGCCGGCGTGCACCTCATAGATGGAGACCGGGCCATCATGCGGGTTGGTGGTGCGGCGGTGCTGCATCCAGGCGTCATCGTTCCACTTGTAGGTGGATTCGGTGACGATGGAGGCGGTGTTCGGCGGAACTTCGTGCTGACGCTCCATCGGGTCAGCCTTCATCTCCACGTGTAATTGGCGTTCAGGATCTGGAACTTGTAGGTCTCGCCCGCGCGATTCCGGGGATGAAGATCTCCACACGCCGGAGGAGCCGAGCTCGCGCATGGCATGACGGCGGCCATCCCAAGCGTGAAGTTACCGACTACGCGCACGGCATGGGCGTTCGGGGCCCACACGGAGAATGCGGTGCTACACCTGTTCGCCGGGCGTGCCGTCTGCGCCGCCCATCGGATCGTCATAGCGCAGCACATGCGCGCCAAGCGTCTCCCCAGAGCTTCTC
>ENA-OQCF01000013-OQCF01000013.1-human-gut-metagenome-genome-assembly--contig:-NODE-13-length-59536-cov-2.247353_pt1 | contig 59536 bp, 58 predicted proteins | sample MGYA00242756_ERZ504573 | MGnify/ENA primary metagenome ERZ504573 (study PRJEB26092, sample SAMD00036240) | human gut metagenome | host: Homo sapiens | study: EMG produced TPA metagenomics assembly of... | reverse complement strand
CATAACGAAAAACTTTATGCCTAAAGATACGAAAACTTTGGGTAATAACAAAGCCCGGGCTTGAGAAAGTCTGGGCTTTGCGCATAAAAAAAGGCTGTGTCAGCATTTTGACACAACCTCTTTTTGTAGTCTCGCCGGGAATCGAACCCGGATCTAAAGTTTAGGAAACTTCTATTCTATCCGTTGAACTACAAGACCTTTTGCATAGATTCTGCATATTGCAGTAGATTGCGAATGCAAAGATAATGTATTCTGTCGATTTTCCGAAAAAAGTTTTGTTAATCCGATTAACTTTACGAAATTTGTCGGTCAGTGATAGAATATAGTAACCCCCAAAAATTAATCTATAGTAATTCGTAAGTTATGGCAAACGACATGATGGTCAAAGAACTGGAGCAAGTGGTAGTCCGCTTCTCCGGAGACTCCGGCGATGGTATGCAGCTCGCCGGCAACATCTTTTCAACAGTTTCGGCTACCGTGGGCAATGATATCAGTACATTCCCCGACTATCCGGCAGATATCCGCGCCCCGCAAGGTTCACTTACCGGTGTTTCCGGTTTCCAAGTACATATCGGTGCTGAGAAAGTCTATACCCCGGGTGACAAATGCGACGTATTGGTAGCAATGAACGCCGCCGCACTGAAAACCCAATATAAGTTTGCTAAATCCACTGCTTGTATCATTATCGATACAGACGCTTTTCAGAAATCAGACCTGGAAAAAGCAGCTTTCAAGACCGATAATCCGATAGAGGAAATGGGTATTAAGCAGGATGTCATCGCCGCCCCTATCTCGAAAATGGTGAAAGACTGCCTTGCCGACACCGGAATGGACAACAAATCCATGCTGAAATGCCGCAACATGTTTGCAGTAGGTCTGGTATGCTGGCTGTTCAACCGCGACCTGAAAATAGCCGAAGATTTCATCCGCGAGAAATTCGCCAAAAAGCCCGAAATTGCCGAGGCAAACATCAAGGTTATACATGCAGGATATGATTACGGACACAACACCCATGCTTCCGTAGCCCACACATATAAGATTGAAAGTAAAACCACCGTTCCCGGCAGATACATGGATATCACGGGTAACAAAGCTACTGCTTACGGTTCATCGCCGCAGCTGAAAAGGCTGGCCTGAAGCTGTTCCTCGGCTCCTATCCCATTACTCCGGCAACCGATGTACTGCACGAACTCTCTAAGCACAAGTCTCTGGGCGTGATGACCGTGCAGTGTGAAGACGAAATTTCCGGTTGCGCCACTTCTATCGGCGCCGCTTTTGCAGGCGCGCTGGCTGTGACCTCCACTTCAGGTCCCGGTGTCTGTCTGAAATCGGAAGCCATGAACCTGGCAGTCATTACAGAACTTCCGCTGGTTGTGCTCGACGTGCAACGTGGTGGCCCTTCTACCGGTCTGCCCACCAAGTCAGAGCAGACAGACTTGTTACAAGCATTGTTCGGCCGCAACGGTGAAAGCCCAATGCCCGTCATCGCTGCCTCTTCACCCACAAACTGTTTCGATGCAGCCTACATGGCAAGCAAGATTGCATTGGAACACATGACTCCGGTCGTATTGCTGACCGACGGCTTTGTTGCCAATGGTTCCGGCGCCTGGAAGCTGCCCAAACTGGCAGACTATCCCGCCATCACTCCTCCTATGTGACTCCCGAAATGAAGGACAACTATACTCCGTACAAACGCAATCCTGAAACGGGTGTCCGCTACTGGGCCATCCCTGGACAAGAAGGCTATATGCACATCCTCGGAGGTCTGGAGAAAGACAGCAATACCGGTGCCATCTCCACCGATCCCGAAAACCATAACTTGATGTGCCACCTACGTGCCGAGAAGGTGGCCAAAATCCCCGTACCTGATGTAGAAGTGCAAGGCTGTGCAGACGATGCCGATTTGCTGATTGTCGGTTTCGGCGGTACATACGGCCACTTGTATTCGGCCATGGAAGAGATGAACAAGGCAGGCAAGAAGGTTGCCCTCGCCCACTTCACTTATCTAAACCCACTCCCCAAGAACACGGAGGCTGTTCTGAAGAAGTACAAGAAGGTGGTAGTTGCCGAACAAAACCTCGGACAATTTGCCGGTTATCTACGTATGAAGATAGACAACTTCACCCCGTACCAGTTCAACGAAGTCAAAGGACAGCCGTTCGTCGTTGCCGAGCTGGTGGCAGCGTTCAATAAATTAATTGACAATTGACTGTTGACTATTGATAATAACCATGCGTAATATGCGGATTATCAATGACCAACCACCAATTATCAACTATCAATTATCAACTATCAATTTAAAAAGATTATGTGCGAATATACAGCAAAAGACTATAAAAAAGGACAACCTCGTTGGTGTCCGGGTTGTGGTGACCACTTCTTTCTGGCCTCACTGCACAAAGCAATGGCAGAAATCGGCAAAGCTCCTTGGGAGAATGCGTCATCTCAGGTATCGGCTGCTCCAGCCGTCTGCCCTATTACATGAATACGTATGCGATGCAGACCATCCACGGACGTGCTGCTGCCATCTCTACAGGTGCCAAGTTGCCAATCCCAACCTGACGGTATGGCAAATCTCCGGCGACGGTGACGGTCTAGCCATCGGCGGTAATCACTTCATCCACGCCATACGCCGTAACATCGACCTGAACATGATTCTGCTGAACAACCGCATCTACGGTCTGACCAAAGGTCAATATTCTCCGACCTCTCCGCGTGGTTTCGTCAGCAAGTCGTCTCCCTATGGTACGGTAGAAGATCCATTCCACCCGGCAGAGCTTTGTTTCGGTGCCCGTGGCCATTTCTTTGCCCGCGCGGTAGCTACCGATGCTCCGGGGACAGTGGAAATATTGAAGGCAGCCATGGCTCACAAGGGGGCTTCCGTTTGCGAGATTCTGCAAAACTGCGTTATCTTCAATAACGGTACGCATGACTCCGTAGCCAAAAAGGAAGACCGCGCCAAGAATGCCATCTACCTGAAACATGGCGAACCGATGTTCTTCGGCGAGAACAACGAATACGGCCTGATGCAGGAAGGCTTTGGTCTGAAAGTCGTGAAACTCGGTGAGAACGGCATTACAGAGAAGGATATCCTCATCCACGATGCCCACTGCATGGACAACACCCTGCAACTAAAGCTTGCCCTAATGGAAGGTCCCGACTTCCCGATTGCACTCGGTGTTATCCGCGATGTGGAAGCTCCTACTTACGACGATGCCGTTCATGAACAAATCGAAGAGGTGTCTGCCAAGAAGAAGTATCACAACTTCGAGGAGTTATTGATGACGAACGATACGTGGGAAGTAAATAAACCACTAAGATTTTTGCATAAGTTGCTTCCACACTTCCACTCATCTGCCGAAATTTCTTATCCAACGGCATTTCAGATGCTGTGGAAGCAACTCAAAAGTATGGAAGCGCATTTTGCTTCCACACTTTTGAGTTGCAATATTAATAGCTTGTATCATTTCTTATTAATATTATGTTTGCACGAAACAAATAAGGTGCAAACATGATATTAATTTCCCAAAAGTAAGAGTACCTCCCTACCTATCCTTTCTCTCACAAACCGCAGGCTGATGGTTCCTTCGTTCGAGTAATCCTTCCCAGATAAAGGTCAAAAGCACTCCCACCCTGAAAAGAAAATGCAACCACTGCAACTGCACCAGATTTTATTACAGCGATAGAACATACCTCCGACGAACAAGGCTACCAATAAGGGCCGACAACAAGACTTCAAGGGAAGAGAGGGAAATTGTGGAATACCTACTGTGGATTTTTTCCACATCTCCACACCACAAACACCCGAACTTCCCTTTTCCCAATTAAAAAATAAACGATTGATTATCAACATTATTCATCCTTGAAAGGATAGCTTGCCTTTCGTTTGGCATATCTCTTGCTAAAATATCCGCCGAAAGGACGTAATATTTATAATAAGATAAATCAATTATTTTTCAGTAGTATGAAAATCAGGATGAGAAAACGGTGTGACATTCCACATTCAGTGTCGCACTTCCAAAAAAGTTTGATTATTGCAAGTTGGTTATTAGCATTTCTTTTCACCGGAACAGCCTTCGCACAAGAAAACCGAACCATTAAAGGCATTGTGAGAGATGTAACAGGAGGAACCGCTTATCGGTGCCAGCGTCATACAGAAAGGTACCAACAACGGCGTCATTACCGATGTGGACGGCAACTTCACACTGACCGTTCCTGCAGATGCAACACTCTCTATCGCTTACATGGGCTATGCCACCCGGGAGATAAACCTGGCAAAACGAAAAAAGCAAGGCGACCTGAAGATTACACTCAGCGAAGATACCCAGCAACTGAAAGAAGTCGTAGTAACGGCAATGGGTATCAAAAAAGATACGAAACGTGTCGGTTATGCCATCAGTACCATCAGTGCAGACGAATTGGTAAAGGCAGGAGCACCCAATTTTGCCTCTGCCATGTACGGTAAAGCACCGGGAGTCCGCATTACACAAACACAGGGCGGTTCTGCCGGAGCTGTCTCCATCAACGTACGCGGCCTGACCTCTATCACTGGAAATAACCAGCACTCATCATTCTGGACGGGGTACCCATCCGCAACGGCGGCACGGGCAAAAGCACGGACTTCGCTGAATTTGGCAACGACGGACAAATCCGTTCCAATGGTCTGGTAGACATCAACCCAGAGGACATCGAGAGCCTCAGTATTCTGAAAGGAGCTTCCGCCACAGCTCTCTACGGCTCGGAGGCTGCAAACGGTGCGGTAGTCATCACCAGCAAACGCGCCAAAAGTGGCAAGCTGACGGTGGACTTCAATGCCCAAGTCATGGCAAACTTACCGGCTTATCTGCCAAAAGTACAGACCGTATACGGGCCGGGAACCTACAACACCGCATACAGCGATTATGAGAAACAGACGGGAGGCTTCTATCAGAGAACCCTAAACGGACAAAGCTACAAAAGCCTCCGTTCCACCACCTTGTCCTTCGGCCCGAAATACGACGGTAGCGAGGTACTTTACTGGGACGGGAAGATGCGCCCCTACCAGGCACTGACCGACAACCCGTGGAAAGAGTTGTTTCGCACCGGCTGGACCCAGACTTACAATCTCGCCATCTCACAAGGGACGGAAACCACCAGCAACCGCTTCTCCTACACATTCATGGACGAGATTCCCAATGCCTTGACCGGAAGCTTCACCAAACACAACTTCAAGCTGACCGGTTCGTATCAACTGGCGAAACCGCTGAAACTGGAATACTCCCTTAACTACATCGTACAGAATGTAGAAGACCGTCCGCAAACCTCGCTCAACCTATACAGCGGTTTCGGCAACATGTTCTCCACCTTCCTGGACATTCCCTATCTGAAACAAAGCTACGTCACCAGTCTGGGATACCGTAATACCTTTGTCGGAGGAAACGCCACGCTGACTCCTGAGGAATCATGGGCCTACGACCCCAGTTACGCCACCGGAGTGAACAACATGCTGTGGAATATGTACCATCACCATAGCGACGAGACAGAGAATCGGCTCATCGGTATGATTCGCCCCACCTGGCAGATAACCAACTGGCTGAGTCTGCGCGCCCAGGTTTCAACTGATATCACAGATGTGAAGCAAACACTGAAATATGAAAGCGAACAACCCAATTCCCTATACGACCCCAACGGTAGCTTCCAGTCCATCAACCGCCGTTACGACATTGTCTATGGAGATGTTATGTTGAACTTCAACTATAATATCAACCGCTTCGACATTGCCGCCACCGTAGGCTGGACCGGACGCTACGAAAATATGAACAATATGAGGGTCTCCACCAATGGCGGGCTTGTCACGGAAAACTGGTTCGACCTCAATGCCAGCCGCTACACGCCAAGCAGTACCCTGCAACGTATGGAACTACTGAAAACCGGCTATATGGGTAACACTGAGCCTGGGATGGGACAACTATCTATTCCTTGAACTGACCGGACGCCAGGAACGCTCGTCTACCCTAAAAGACCAGAGCTTTTTCTATCCTTCCGCTAATCTGAGTTTCCTCTTCACCCAAGCCTTCCACATGCCGTCATGGTGGAACTATGGAAAACTGCGCCTCTCATACGGTATCGTAGGAAATGCTCCTGAAACCTATACCGCCAATATCGTCTACGAGCAAGGTTCAGACAACGGATTCACCTGGAACACCATTCCCTCTTCATGGGGGAATGCAGATATCCGTCCGGAAAAGAAGTACGAATACGAGATAGGTCTGGAAAGCAAGTTTTTAAACAACCGGTTGGGTATAGATATATCCTACTACAACAACCGTGTAAAGGACCAGATACTCTCCACGCCGCAACCTTCCACATCAGGCGTAAAGAATGTGTTGATGAATGTGGGCGAGGTAGCCAACCACGGCTGGGATATATCAATCAGTGCCACTCCCATACTGACCAGAGATTTCCGCTGGGACCTGACAGCCAACTATGGTGTATATAAGAACAAAGTAGTGAAACTGGCCGATGGAGTGCCCTATCTGGAAATACTCAACTCCGGAGGCAGTGGAATAAAAATACAAGCTGTGGAAGGCCAGCCAATGGGTGACATCTATGCACAGGTTCCCCAGGTGAACGAAAACGGTGAGTACCTCGTTTCCGATAAAGGTCTTTACCTCAACCAAACCGAATTGCAGAAAGTCGGCAACATCAATCCGGCAGGCGTAGGAGGTCTATTCAACTCTTTCTCCTACAAGAATGTATTCCTCGATTTCAGTATCGACTTCCGCATCGGAGGAGATGTCATCAACGAAATGAACCAATATGCCACCGCAGTGGGTCTGACACCCGAATCCCTGAAGTACCGTGATACGGAACACGGCGGACTGTCCTATTACTATCCGGGCGACAACAATTCCAGCGGAATTCCGGTACAAGTAGACCCTTCCACGAGTGCCGGCCCCAACGGAGAGATAATCTACCACGACGGCATCATCCTTCCGGGTGTAGTGGCCTCCACTGGCGAAAGAAACACACGTATCATTCCGGCAGGCTATTACTACAACACCACCTATAATTGGGGAACGGAGGCCGAACAGCTGACATACCGCCATTCGGTATTCGACAATTCTTATGTCAAACTGCGTGAATTGACCATCGGCTACCAGTTTCCCGAAAAGATGATTTCCAAACTGGGACTGGGCCGGCTGAGTGTGTCGGTCTTCGGACGTAACCTCTTCTATTTCTACAAAGCACTGAAAAACTACGATGCGGAGTCGTCCGTCGGAACATCCTGGGCCAACCAGGCTACCGTGGGAAGTTCTACCACAGCTACCCGCAGTTTCGGTGTTTCACTTCGTGCAAGTTTCTGACAAAACAACCATCCAAAAAACAAAAAAGAGTATGAAAAAGACAAAGATATTATCTCTTGTTTCATTGGGAGCATTCCTCCTGACAACATTAGGCTGTACGGATTATGACTTCGACAGCAAATACGAAGACCCCTCCAAAGTAACCCAAGTCACCATCAGTAATCTGATGGTAGGAGTCTTCCAAAAAGTAAAGGACTATGATGTTTACGAATACAACCGGTTCTTCGGATTCGATTCACAGTTTACAGGCAAGTATGCACAAACCTTCGGCTACTCCAACACTACAGATATGTATACCCCCGGCTATATACCCGCCATTGACGGACAGTGGGACAATGTGTATTCGGCACTGGCCCAGTTCCGCAAGCTGGAATCTCTCTACAAAGAAGAAAGCGCGGCAGAGCAAGCACAGGATGAGGCATTCTATCTTGCCGCCAAAGTACAGCTGTACGATTTTTTCGCCGCCACAGTGGACATTTTCGGGGATATGCCTTTTTCGGAAGCTTGCACACTACCGCTTACCAACGATGTAGGTAAATCGTATGCTCACTATGACAAGGCCGAGAATATATATAAAACCATTCTTGACGAGCTCAAAGAAATTGCTCCGCGATTCCGCTCCATCCCCACACCGAGGAACTTCAATACACAAGACTTTATCAACAACGGGGACATGGACAAATGGGAACGTTATGCAAACTCCTTGCGACTGCGCCTTGCCATGCGCGTAGCCGCGCAAGGAGACTTGCAGACGGAAGGCCGTACCGCCATCAAGGAAATCCTGGAAAATCCGTCGGCCTATCCGTTGATAGAGGAACAAGAAAACAACATCCTCATTGTCAACCAGAAGTCTGGGCAACTGAACTTCACTGCAGGCCACGGACTGGGTGATGGGTAACCAACCGACTCGCTTCGGGCGCCATCATCGACCGCATGCTGGGCCATGGCAACTACGATATGACCTGCAATGACCCACTGAGCGGCGTTTATGTGAAAGGAGAAGACGACCCGCGCATCCTACTCAACTTCAATCCCGTGAAGATTACCAACAGAACACCGGTCAATTGGACGAACACCGTTATCTGGGCACAGACCTTACCGTGGCAGATGAGCTGACGGAATATTACAACTCGCAGGCACAAGACGAAGTCAATACCAGCAACACCGGTTTCTCACAAATCACGCAGAAAGGTTTCTTTTGGGAAAACGACAAATTCGACATGCTGATAATGGCCTCACCCGAAATCCATTTCCTGAAAGCGGAAGCCTATGAAATGGGGTATGGAGTGGCAAAGAATGAAGCAAAAGCGGAAGAAGAGTTCAAAAAGGCTGTCAGCCAGTCCATCACGCTTTACTACTATTACGACTCGGTAAGTACGGGTGAAAACGCACGCCGGTATAATGCCCCCACTGCCGAAGAAACAGCCTCTTTCGCTGCTGCCAAATGGAACAGCACGGAATATGCAGACAAGCTGGATGCTATCATTACCCAAAAGTGGCTGCATTTCGGTTTCCTGGCCAGTCGCGAGGCATGGAGTGACATCCGACGTACCGGCTATCCGTCCGGCCTGGTCTTCCCCGAAGTAGCCGGTACCATCACAAATGTGCCGAACCGCTGGAGATACCCGAATACGGAAGTCAACTACAATCCCTACTATAAAGAGGTGTCGGCCGAAGACACTTACTACCACAAACTGTTCTGGGCAAAATAAGGACTTTGTTTGCAAACCCATTTTGCCCGAAGAGTATATCATACTCACCACAGAATAACACAGATTAACACAGATTGCCTTAGGAGTTCTGATAATAAAGAGTTTTTAGCAGTGTTAATCCGTGCTATCCTGTGGTGAGTATGTATTTGCCCCCTCTGTTTCTTTTATTCCGAACAGTATCCCTCCTTTTTTAGAAATCTTAAGGATTTCCCGGTAGGGAGATTGCGGGAAACCACTGTCTTTAATAAACGACGGACAAACATCGCTTCCGCAAAAACTGAACTATAACATAACGGACTAAATGAAAAAATATCCAAATGACTTGATTGGCGACATCATGAAAGCCTTCGGCAAATATGCCGACCGACCAGCATTCGTCATCGAAGACACGGCCTGCACTTATGGAGAGCTGGCAACTTGCGTACAGAAAATATCCTCCCTATTCAAGGACAGAGAAGACAAAATTATCGGCATCGTCGCAGAAAACAGACTGGAAACATACGCATCCATACTATCTGCACTGATTTGCGGAAAGACATACGTCATCCTCCATCCTTCCTACCCCAAACATAGGAACGACAGAATTGCCGACTCGGCAGGCATTCGCCTCGTGCTGCATACCGAGAATATCCATATCTTGAACCTCGACACCCGGAATCTGGAACTGATATGTACCTCCGAAATAGAGCAGGCAGAGAACTCCGCCACGTTCCATGCCGCAGAAGACATCCTCCATACGGCAGAAGAGGAAAATGCCTACATCATCTTTACCTCTGGAAGCACGGGCGAACCCAAAGGAGTACCCATCTCCCGCCGTAACCTAAATGCTTTCTATACCGCCTACCACCGCCTCGACTGGCAACTGGACGAAAACGACCGGATGCTGCAGATGTTCGAACTCACTTTCGACGTTTCCATCGTATCCTTTCTATATCCGCTGACGCTGGGTGCTTGCATATACACCGTTTCTCCGGAAGGCGTGAAATACATCAACGTAATTGAAACTCTGGAAAAATACGACCTGACCTTCGCTGCCGTGGCCCCTTCACTGCTCCAGCTGCTACGTCCCTATTTTCCGGAGATACACCTCCCCGCACTTAGATATCTAGTGGTTACTGCCGAGGCTTCTGACGCGGAGCTGTTGGATGCTTTCAGAAAATGTGTCCCCAATGCCTCTTTCATAAACCTATACGGACCGACAGAGGGAACCATCTACTGCACTGCCTACCGGATACCCGTCACCTCCTGCAAGCATCACAACGGCATGACCGCTATCGGAAGGCCTTTCGAAGGCATCGATGCCCTAATTATGGATAACGACGGTCGCCCGCTGCCTACCGGAGAAACCGGCGAACTATGGATTAGCGGCAATCAAGTGATGGGTGGATACTGGAATGCTCCCGAAAAAAACGGGGAATGCCTCGTAGAGACCGCCAATGGAAAAGTATACTACAAGACGGGAGACCTCTGCCGGATGGATGCCGACGGTGACATCATCTATTGCGGACGAAAAGACTCACAGATAAAGATACAAGGATTTCGCATCGAGCTGAGCGAGATTGAACATGTGGCAAAAAAACTTTTTCAACGGTGAATGCCGTGTAGTCGTCATTCCCAAATACGACAACGGCAATCAGTGCGAACTACATCTCGTCGTAGAGAAGAAACAGCTCGACAAACAGCAGATGGAGGAATATCTGTATAGCAGGCTTCCCTACTACATGATTCCCAAGCATATGCATTGCCTGGAACAGTTTCCGCTGAACACCAGTAGCAAAACAGACAGAAAGAAAATACAAGAACTAATTTAAACTTGACAATGGATACACAGACTATTTTGAATGAAATGAGCCTCATCTTTCGGGAGGTACTGAAAAGAGAGAACATTGTACTTGACAATGAGACCACCGCCCACGGATGTGGAAGGATGGGATTCACTGACCAACATGCAACTGATAAACAAGATAGAGAAGAAATTCAATGTACGCTTCACCTTCAGAGATATTGTAAAACTCAAAAACGTGGGAGACATCTGCCATGCCATTTTAACCAAAACCAACTAGGAAATGTCATTCATATCCCTGAACTTCGTCGTACTGTTTGCGTGTACTTTCATTCTATACCATACGCTTCCTTCACGATTCAGAAAAGCGACCTTACTGACAGCCAGCTGCCTCTTCATAGGCTTCTACCACCTCACTTTTCTGATAACGGCCCTCATCCTCACGCTTACCACCTTCTACCTTGGCAAATGGATAGGACAGACCAAGCGGGAAAGCAGCATGAAGGGAATTTATTTTTCAGGTGTGTGTTTTCTGGTCGTGAGCTGGTTGGCATTCCGGTATGCGACCGGCTTACAGACTGCCACATCCTTTTTCCGCTGGGAATCTCTTTCTATACTTTCCAGGCCATTTCGTACCTGACAGAAATCTATTGGCAAGAAGAAGAACCGGAAAAGAGCCTGCCCGACTTCATGATATACATGCTCTTCTTCATGAAGTTCCTTTCCGGTCCCATAGAAAGGGCAGGTGACATGCTCCCCCAACTGAAGTCCTGCAAAGCTACGGACTATGCATCCATGGTCTACGGAATGAGACTGATTGTCGTGGGACTGATAAAGAAACTGATACTGGCCGACTCCATCGCCCCATACATAGACGGTGTCTTCGGGTCGGTATACACAGCCTCAGGCGTGCAATTGCTGATGGCATGCCTCCTATATCCGATAGAGCTGTATGCCGACTTCTCCGGATATACCGACATCGCATTGGGAGGAGCGCGCATGCTGGGATTCAAGCTCAGCCCAAACTTCAACCGGCCGTTCATTGCACAGACCACTGCCGACTTCTGGCGCCGATGGCACATGTCGCTTTCATTCTGGGTACGCGACTATCTGTACCTCCCGTTGTCCTCGAGCCTGCGTGGATGGGGACAATGGGGCGTATTTCTAAGTCTGGCGCTGACCTTCACGGGACTGGGTATCTGGCATGGTGCCGGATGGAACTTCGCTGTCTACGGACTAATTCAAGGTGTCATCATCTTCTACGAGATGAAGACCACGACATTTCACCGCAGACTGAAAGCCCAATTGGGAAGCCGCTTATATGCCACATTATCCGTCGTAAGGACCTACCTACTTTTTGCCGTATCTCTGATATTCTTCCGGGCAAGTTCCATGGCCGAAGCGTTCCACTACATCAGCCACCTCTCCTTCGGCGTACATTACAGTTGGAAGGAAATGAACATCGGAATGCCGGACCACAACAGCATTGTGGCAGGAAGCGCACTCGTACTGATATTGGTTTACGAATATTTCATGTCCAAGCATGATTTGCTGGAAGCCCTCGGACGACAGCCGACAGCCGTAAGATGGAGTATCTATTATCTGCTCGCCATAATACTTTTCACACTGGGACAGTTCAACTCGGACAGCTTCATATATTTACAATTTTGACAATAAAGACACATGATGAAGAAAAACAGCGAACGGAACGCAGCCATACGTTTCATGAAAAAGCTCTTTATCCTTTTTATCCCTTTTATAGCCCTACTGGCAGTCTATTTCCTGGACGACCCTTTCATGGTCCTGAAGAACTATGAACGATACGACCAAACCCCGGTTGTACTAAACGAAGTACGTGGGGTGGCAGATGTATCTGAACAACCGGGATACCATCCCCATCGACTCCTATATCATGGGAAACTCCTGCACTATGGCTTATCAATGCATGAATGGGAGAAATACCTCCACGGCGGAAGGGCCGTACGGCTATTCGGAAATGCCGAAAGCCTCGCCGCCGTCTGCCTGAAGCTGAAGGCACTGGACAAGGCAGGTGCAACAATCAAGAACCTGCTGCTGATTATCGACAAGGAATCATTGCACAACGACCGCTGCCTGACCGGACATTCCAACATTCTGCCGCCCGCCATATCGGGAATAAGCAACTTCAAGTTTCAGAAGGAATTCTGCCAAGCCTTCTTCTACCCGAACTTTCTCTTCCCCTATCTGGACTACAAGCTGTTCCATACCTATCGCCCTTACATGAAAGGGATTATAAACCCCTATGGCTCCACCCGAAACCCGGTAACCAATGATGTGCTGAATCCCAGAGAGAAAATGATAAAGGAAGAGGGAGATAAGTACTGGGAAAACCGGAAAGGAGAATTCACCAAAGAGAAAATGAAGAATTATAGAGACGGGAAATACCGGGAAGCCCCCCAAGTGCTCAGGGAAAAGCAAATCAGCTTGTTGCAGGAAATAAAGTGGATTTGCCGGAAGCATAATACCGATGTGAAAATCATTATCAGTCCCGACTACCTGCAGGTCAACATAAACCCTGCCGACGTAAAGACGCTAAAGCGCTTCTTCGGAAAACGGAATGTGTTTGATTTCACCGGTATCAACGAATACACGAAAGACATCCACAATTATTATGAACCGGGGCATTATAGGCCCGCACTTGGGAAAAGGCTGATGGAAAAGATATATGAACCTTATATCTTGTCACCGAACGCCAAATCTCCGGCATCTCCCAGCCCGGGAACGATATAGGAATGCTCGTTCATCTCCGGGTCGATTGCTGCACACCACAAGGTCACTTCATCTCCAGGGAACAGCTTTTCCAGATGCTCTACGCCCTGCTGGCTGGCTATGACACAAGCTATCTGCAACTTGGCCGGCATCCCCTTGGTGACGAAGCCTTCCAGGCCAATTCCATACTTCTCCCGTGGCAAGCATCGGGTCTACAATCAATAATGTCTTCTTGGACAAATCCGGAGTAGCGATGTATTCGATGTGTACATCCACCGTACGGCATTCCTTATCCTTATAATAACGGTAAGCGGAAACAAAAGCGTTCCCGGCATGGTCGAACATATTCAAGAATCCAGTATGCAAAGGCAATCCGGCACGGAAACAGTGGCAATCACCACCTCGTCATCGGGTGTGCTGACCGACGCCACCCCCAAGGGAGTCTCGTACCTGCTTGACAGAATACGTCAGTTCCTACTCATTCATACGCCATTATCTCTCCAATGCGTTCAATATTACGGCGGAAACGCATACGGTCGCCCTGGACTGCTACATCACGAATTTCCGCCACGTATTGGTTCAAGACAGAATTTGTCTCGGCAAAGTTGATAACCTTCATAACTATAAATGTGCTAATGTGCAAATATGCTAATGTGCAAATGTGGTGTACGTAATGCCGCATGGCAATTAGCACATTGGCATATCAGCACATTAGCACATTAAAATCTGCTGCAAAGTAAACGAATTTCACTCAATTTGCAACATTCAGTTAGCAGATATTGTTATGGTTTTATAAAAGATTTCCTATTAGAGAAAAATTTCTCTAATAGAGCTTTTCTTTAAAAAGAAAGTATTACTTTTGTAGGCGAAAAACAAGGGACCTGCTGAAAAGCAGGAAAAAAAGAGCTTTTCTACACCCGTTTTCCCTTGTAAATCAAAGGTAAAAAGAGATTAAGGAAAGAGATTATAAACCAAATACCAACATTTTAAATCATTAAAAGAAATGGCAAATTTAGATTTAAGCAAGTACGGTATCCAAGACGTGAAGGAAATTATCCACAACCCGTCTTACGATGTACTGTTCGCAGAAGAAACCAAACCAGGTTTGGAAGGTTTTGAAAAAGGTCAGGTAACTGAACTGGGTGCTGTAAATGTAATGACAGGTATCTATACCGGTCGTTCTCCTAAAGATAAATTCTTCGTAATGAATGAAGCCAGCAAAGATTCTGTATGGTGGACTTCTGAAGAATACAAAAACGACAACAAACCTTGCTCTGAAGAAGCTTGGGCTGACTTGAAAGCTAAAGCTGTTAAGCAGCTGAGCGGCAAGCGTCTGTTTGTTGTTGATACCTTCTGTGGTGCCAACCCCGCTACTCGTATGAAAGTACGTTTCATCATGGAAGTGGCATGGCAGGCTCACTTCGTAACTAACATGTTCATCCGCCCGACTGCTGAAGAACTGGCTAACTACGGAGAACCCGATTTCGTATCATTCAACGCTTCTAAGGCAAAAGTTGACAACTACAAGGAACTGGGTCTGAACTCTGAAACAGCTACTGTATTCAACTTGAAGACCAACGAACAGGTTATCTTGAACACTTGGTACGGCGGTGAAATGAAGAAGGGTATGTTCTCTATCATGAACTACAAGAACCCGTTGCGTGGTATCGCTTCTATGCACTGCTCTGCCAACACTAATATGGAAGGCACTGACTCTGCTATCTTCTTCGGTCTGTCCGGTACTGGTAAGACTACCTTGTCAACTGACCCGAAACGTCTGTTGATCGGTGACGACGAACACGGATGGGATGACGAAGGTGTATTTAACTACGAAGGTGGTTGCTACGCTAAGGTTATCAACTTGGATAAAGAAAGCGAACCCGATATCTACGCTGCCATCAAGCGTGACGCTCTGTTGGAGAACGTTACAGTTGCTGCTGACGGCAAGATTGACTTCGCTGATAAGAGCGTAACAGAAAACACTCGTGTTTCTTATCCTATCTACCACATCAATAACATTGTTAAACCGGTTTCTAAGGGTCCTCACGCTCACCAGGTAATTTTCTTGTCTGCTGACGCATTTGGTGTATTGCCTCCGGTATCTATCTTGAACCCTGAACAAGCTCAGTACTACTTCTTGTCTGGCTTTACTGCTAAGTTGGCTGGTACAGAACGTGGTATCACTGAACCGACTCCGACATTCTCTGCTTGCTTCGGTGCTGCTTTCTTGAGCTTGCATCCTACTAAATATGCAGAAGAATTGGTTAAGAAGATGAACAAGGTTGGTGCTAAGGCATACTTGGTTAACACTGGTTGGAACGGTAGCGGCAAACGTATCTCTATCAAAGATACTCGTGGTATCATCGACGCTATCCTCGACGGTTCTATCGACAAGGCTCCGACGAAGGTTATTCCTTTCTTCGACTTCGTGGTTCCTACTGAATTGCCTAACGTAGATCCGAAGATTCTTGATCCTCGCGATACTTACGAATGCGCTTGCCAATGGGAAGAAAAAGCAAAAGACCTGGCTGGCCGCTTCATCAAGAACTTCGCTAAGTTCACTGGCAACGAAGCTGGTAAGGCTCTGGTTGCTGCTGGTCCGAAGCTCTAATCTGACAATAAAGTTAGAAACATATGAAAAAGGTATCTCCTCCGGGAGATGCCTTTTTTCTTTTTTAATATCTCTATCTCATTGATAATCCGAAAGTTTTAGTAGTTTTGCAGAAACCATTATTCAAATAAAGCAATATGAAAAGTATCAGATTGATGTTGGCAGGCGCAAGTTTGTTGCTGTTCTGCAGTTGCGGTGCCCAAGTCCAGAAAGAGACCCAAGTTGCCAATGCAAATGAAAGCAAAGAGAATGCGGTGATTGAAACCATCATGTCACGCCGCAGTATCCGCCAGTACAAACCGCAAGCCGTGAATCGCGACACCATGCAGATTATCCTGGATTGCGGTATCAATGCACCCAACGGACAGAACAAGCAATCGTGGGAAGTGCGTGTAGTGGATAACCCGGATTTCATCAACGGCATTACGGAAATCTACAAGAAGGAAAATCCCAAAGCCGCCGAAGACCCGAAATTCAAGAACATGTTTCGCAACGCTTCTACAGTAGTATTTATTGCCAATGACCCGTCTTATGACCTTTCGCAGATTGACTGCGGACTGCTGGGTGAGAATATGATTCTATCAGCTGGTCCATGGGAATCGGTTCTTGCTGCTTGGGCGGTCCACGCGCTTCATGACCTCTACTCCGGCTGCTGCCGAATACCTGAAGAAACTGGATATTCCGGAAGGCTATCAGCTACTTTACTGTATCGCTTTCGGCTATCCGGATGAAACGCCCGCTGCCAAACCCCGTAATGCGGCAAAGGTAAAATTCATCGATTGACTTTCGTTTGAATGACGACAATAAACAAGGAGTGCCTCACCTTTCGGCGGGGCACTCCTTTCATATATAACAACTAAAACTCTTCTGTTTATCAGTTCTTGTTTGCGCGTTTACGCTCAAGCTCATCGAGGATAACCTTACGCATACGCATTGATTTAGGAGTAACTTCCACGTATTCGTCTTCCTTGATGTACTCCAGTGCCTCCTCAAGAGAGAACTGTACGGGAGGAATCAGACGTGCCTTATCATCCGAACCACTGGCACGCATATTGGTAAGCTTCTTGGACTTCGTTACATTAATCACCAAGTCGTTGTCATGGGAATGCTCGCCCACTACCTGGCCTGCATAAACCTCTTCCTGCGGGAAAATGAAGAATTTACCGCGGTCTTGCAACCTGTCAATGGCATAGGCAAAAGCCGTACCGGACTCCATGGCAATCATAGAACCGTTGGTACGCCGTTCAATCTCACCCTTATACGGTTGATATTCCTTAAAACGGTGCGCCATGATGGCCTCTCCGGCGGAAGCGGTCAACACGTTGGTACGCAGACCGATGATACCGCGCGACGGCATGTCGAACTCAAGATTTACACGTTCGCCGGCACTTTCCATCTTTACCATTTCACCTTTACGACGGGTCACCATATCAATCATCTTGCTGGCATATTCTTCGGGAACATTGATGGTCAGCTCTTCGATAGGTTCGCATTTCACGCCGTCAATCTCCTTGAAGATTACCTGCGGTTGCCCTACCTGCAACTCATACCCTTCACGACGCATGGTCTCAATCAGTACGGAAAGATGAAGCACGCCACGGCCGGAAACAATCCACTTGCCGTCTTCCTCGCTCTTGCGCACACGAAGAGCAAGATTCTTATCCAACTCCTTCATCAAACGGTCGTGGATGTGGCGGGAAGTAACAAACTTACCTTCCTTACCGAAGAACGGAGAGTCGTTGATGGTGAAGAGCATACTCATCGTAGGCTCGTCAATGGCAATGGGCGGCAACGCCTCCGGATTTTCGTAATCGCAGACCGTATCTCCGATTTCAAATCCTTCGATACCTACCAATGCACAGATGTCACCGGAAGACACTTCCTGCACCTTTACACGGCCCATACCTTCGAATGTATGCAGTTCCTTGATTTTTGATTTCACGATACTCCCGTCACGCTTTGCCAAAGACACGTTCATGCCTTCTTTCAATGTGCCACGGTGCACGCGGCCCACAGCAATACGCCCGGTATACGAAGAATAATCCAGCGAAGTAACCAGCATTTGCGGTGTACCTTCCAACTGTTCGGGGGCAGGAATATTCTCCAAGATACAGTCCAGAAGCGGATAAATGTTATCAGTCGGCTGCTGCCAGTCGGTACTCATCCAATTATTCTTGGCAGAACCGTAGATAACGGGGAAATCCAGCTGGTCCTCGGTTGCATTCAAGCTGAACATCAAGTCGAACACCATCTCGTACACTTCTTCGGGACGGCAATTTGGCTTATCCACCTTATTCACAACAACAATAGGTTTCAGACCAATCTGCAGAGCTTTCTGCAATACAAACCGTGTCTGCGGCATAGGACCTTCGAAAGCATCCACAAGCAGAATGCATCCATCCGCCATATTCAATACACGTTCCACTTCACCTCCGAAGTCACTGTGTCCCGGAGTATCAATAATGTTAATCTTGGTGTCTTTGTAGTTGATAGAAACGTTCTTTTGAGAGAATCGTTATACCTCGTTCACGCTCCAGGTCATTGTTATCCAACATTAATTCACCTGTGCTCTGGTTGCTGCGGAAAAGGTTTCCGGCCAAAAGCATCTTGTCAACGAGCGTCGTTTCCCATGGTCCACATGGGCAATAATTGCAATGTTTCTAATCTTTTGCATATAATACCTATTATTTTCAGGCGACAAAGTTAGTGATTTTGGATTAGATATGCAGTATAGATATGATTTTTTTGCTGAATATCATTGTGATATAAAAAGTTTATCCCTATCTTTGCAGCCCCGAAAGGGAATATTTATAATAACTTTTAATTAAACATTATGTATTTAGACGCTGCTAAAAAGCAAGAAATCTTCGGCAAATACGGAAAGTCTAACACTGATACTGGCTCAGCTGAGGCTCAGATAGCTTTGTTTTCCTACCGTATTGCTCGTCTGACTGAGCACCTTAAGCTCAACAGAAAGGATTATAGTACAGAAAGAGCTTTGACTATGTTGGTAGGTAACGCCGTGCGTTGCTGACTTATCTGAAGGACCGCGACATCACCAGATATCGTGCTATCGTCAAAGAACTCGGCTTGCGTAAGTAATCTACTTGCGGCAAAACCATCAAAAAAGGAAGTTTTCCAAAAGGAAACTTCCTTTTTGTTTATAATCCGATTTATACCTAATTTTGTATCCATGAAAAGAAAAGTATCAGCAGCAAATCTTTCGATAGCAATCACTTTTCTATTGATACTGCTATCATTCGGCTTTGGTTATCACAGCTATTCGCAGGCAGAAACAACGTGTGGTCTCTGACCTGAACCAGGCACTGCAACGCACAGTATTGCAGAACAAGGGATTATGGTTGAATGCGGACACCATCCAAACCTATGCCAAGTTGCAAGAAGTGATGGGTACTCCCGTTTCCGTAAGCGGTTCCCACAGAGCCTTTACCGAAGCATTGTCCGTCACCGGATTGAAAGATGTCTCCACACTTTCGCTGCATATACTGAAAAAGAATGCTCCCGCCACCGTATTCAATGAAATTCCTGCCGGATGTCTTGCCAGCGACACATTAGTATGGCTCTCCACCACAGCCGATGCATCTGGACTGACGCTTTCTTTCCGAGGATATGCCCGCTGCTCAGCTGCCATGCTGTTCAGTTTATCCAAGCAGACAATTCCGGCAACATTGCTATTGGCCGCCCTCCTCTGGGGAGGATTCACCTTTTTCTATTTCCGTCGGCGCACAAGGACTGATGCTGATACTTGTAACGGGCAACAGCAGGAAAACACCATCACTTTCGGCAACCTTTCGCTTTCCCTCCAGGAAGCCTGCTTCTATAACGAACAGCAGGAAAAGCTAAAACTCACCCCCATGCAGTACACACTGATGGAGATGTTCTACCTTTCTTCCTCACACCTACTTTTCAAATCCGACATCTGCCAATCGCTATGGCCGGGAAAAGACAATGCAGACGAAACGCTTTACACATTGATACGGCGTCTGAAGCCATTGTCGAGGACAACAGCAACCTCAGAATAACAACAGATCGTGGCCGCGCCTACGGACTGGAAATAAAAACCTAAACATTATAGAATCATGAAGACTAACAAACTTATCCTATTAGGCTAATCTGCCTGACTGTCGCAATGCCGACAACCGCCCAAAACCGTAACGAAAAGAAAGCGCGCACTGAACGTGCTGTAAAAGAAGCTATTGCTGCTAAACAATACAAAAATCAACGTAGATCGGATGCAACCGATGAGAGGCGGTAGTCGTAACCTGACCACCAACTACACACTGGAAATCAGAAACGACTCCGTTTTCTCTTACCTGCCTTACTTTGGAGTGGCCTACAATGCTCCGTATGGAGGAGGCAAGAACCTGAATTTCAATGCATCCATCACCGCATACACAACTAGAGCACTCAAAAAAGGCAAAATCCAAATAGACTTCAAGACCCGTAGTGATGAAGACAATTATGAGTACCGCCTCACCATCTTTCCCGATGGTTCTACCAGTATCCATGTGCAACCCATGAACAAACAGTCCATCTCGTTCACCGGAGAGATGGATACAGAAAAGTAATCATCTTCCCCCTTTAAAAGGACAAAAGAAAGTATTGTCAGTCTATTGTCAGGCAAATGTCAGACAACTATCCGCTTTTTGTTTCTTCCATCCCGGCAGAAAGCGGATACCTTCGTGTCCCGAAATCAAACAACAACCGGAACATGAAACAGATAATATGTATTCTTGCCCTGCTCCTAATGAGCGTCACGACAACAAAAGCACAAACCAGCCCGGCAACACCCTCCATCCAAGGTAAAATTCTCACAGAGGAAAAGCAACCGATAGAGTTTGCCAACATCGCCCTCCTTTCCGAAGATTCCACCTTCATACAAGGAACGTGTAGCCGAAGCGACGGTAGTTTTGAACTTCTCCCTCCCGCTCCCGGAAACTATCTACTACAAATTTCTTCCATCGGTTACAAAACCCTTTGCCAGCCTTGCCCCACCGGGAGTACCCACAACTGGATATTGCAAACCGATGCCGTGCTACTTGCGGAAACCGTCATCACCGCCGCCCGTCCCGTTTTCCGACTAAAGGGCGGAAAGTTGGAGACAAGCGTACGGCAAACCCTGCTCGCATCCTTGAATGATGCCAACGACGTATTGAAACATATCCCCGGACTGCGCTCCTCTGATGAGGGGTATACCGTTTTTGGCAAAGGGACACCGGTCATCTATATAGACAACCGCCTTCTGCAAGACAACTCCGAGCTGCAACGCCTCTCTGCCGCCGATATTGAAAAAGTGGAACTCATCACCAACCGGGTGCAGAGTACGATGCTACCGTTAAAGCCGTTGTACGTATACGCACCGTACGTAACAAAAGAGACAGTTTTGGCGGTAATTTCCGTGCAGGAATCACCCAACGGAGACGCAGCAGCCATTACGGACAAGTCAATCTGAATTATCAGAAGAAAGGACTGGCCCTACTGGGCATGCTGTACACCAATTATGAAAACAGAAAACGCCACCAGGAGGTTCGCTACCAGATACCGTCCGAAATACAATGGGATGTAAATAACCGGGGTCACTTATATAATAAGGGACTGCTTGCCGGAGGAAAAGCAAGCGCCAGTTACGACTTCACCCCCCAACACAGCCTCGGTGCCTCCTATGAGTTTCATCGTACCCCCGATTATCACAGCAGTGATCATTCGACATATACCGTCCGGGCGAATGAAGAGTTGGCCGATCACACCATACATTCCTCTCAAAACTTGCAGCAAACCAGCCGGCACCAGCTGAATGCCTACTATCAGGCAGCATAAAGCAACTCTACATAAACTTCAACACCGACCTGGTATACGGCAAAAGTTATAATCACCAGGAGGCTCAAGAAGAAAGCCAGACCGAAGGCAATCGCGACATCAGCTCTTTCAACCACGCCGACAACCGCCTTTATGCCGCCAAGTTGATTCTGACCCATCCCCTTTGGAAAGGTGAACTGAAGACCGGCGCCGATTACACCTTCATCCGGCGAAATGACAATTTCCTGAACCGGCAGCACATACTTCCCGATACAGACAGTCGAATCGACGAAAGCAAGTCCGCCGTCTTTGCCGAATACTCACTGACATTAGGAAAAATCAGCCTTCTTGCAGGACTGCGCTTCGAGCATGCCGTCTCCGACTATTGGGAGCAGGAAGAGTACGTGCCCGGTCAAAGTCGTACTTACAATGACTGGTGCCCCAACCTATCGGTAGACTTTCCTCTCGGCAAAGCCCAAGCCAATCTCAGCTATACAGCCAAAAGCAACCGCCCCAGCTTCTTCCAGCTACGTAGCACACTGAGTTATAACAACCGTTTCATCTACGAAGGCGGAAACCCGCTGCTCACCCCCGAAACCAACCACGACCTGCAGTTCACGGCCCTTTACAAGTGGGTACAATTCGGACTTAACTACCAATACCGCCGCAATGCCATTGCCTTCATGACCAAAGAATACGAGGACAATCCGGATGTTGTCATCTTCACTACCGGAAATTTCAAACGGATGCAGTATCTCACCGCCTCTGCCCATCTGTCACCCACCGTCGGCATCTGGAAACCGGAGCTCGGCATCTACTTCGCCCAACCGTTCTTCAAAGTCACCAATCAAGGCAGTAGCAAGAATATGAACCGCGGCAGCATTTACCTCTTTCTGCAAAACAGTCTCCAGCTTCCGGACGAGTGGACTCTCTCCCTTGATGCCGACTACCAGAGCGAAGGCAACTTCGGCGCCATGCTGCAACGTTCCTATTGGGGCATAGACGCCGGCATCCGCAAAACATTCTTCAACAAAAGGCTGACGCTCGGACTGCAAGTCAATGACCTGTGGAATTCCCGGTATGGCTCCTTCATGCTGTTCGGTCCCCGGCTGACCTATACGAAAAAGGCAAACCCGGACTCGCGCAGCTTCTCCCTGAACCTAAGCTATCGCTTCAATGCGGCAGGCAAAGCGTACAAAGGAAAGCACGTATCGGAACAAGACTTAAAGCGGCTATAAACAGAACTTTGGGGAAGAAAGAGAAACAGAACAGAAGAATATTATACAAATAAGCCGACCACCGGATATATTTCAGCAATATTTTCCCTCAGAATGTTGCATCAAGTAAAAGTTTCTCTTATTTTTGCGGTTTAATAGCTATAAATTATAACCTTTAGACAGAAAATACTATCATTATGGATACCAGCAAAATTGTAGGAGAAAAAATAAAATCACTCCGTGAAAGCCAATCCATCAGTATGGAAGAACTGGCACAGCGTTCGGGACTTGCTATCGAACAGATTGAACGTATAGAAAACAACATCGACCTCCCGTCACTGGCTCCCCTCATCAAGATAGCTCGTGTACTGGGTGTACGTTTGGGAACTTTTCTTGACGACCAGGATGAGAACGGTCCCGTGGTCTGCCGTAAGGACGAATCGCAGAACAGCATCAGTTTCTCCAACAATGCCATCCACAGCCGCAAGCATATGGAGTATCATTCACTCTCCAAATCCAAAGCCGACCGCCACATGGAGCCGTTTATCATTGATGTGGCCGCTACGGACGACAGTGACTTTGTACTCTCCTCACACGAAGGCGAAGAATTCATCATGGTGATGGAAGGGACCATGGAAATCAGTTACGGCAAAAACACCTACCTGCTCGAAGAAGGTGACAGCATCTATTACGATTCCATCGTTCCGCACCACGTACACGCCTATGAAGGGCAGGCAGCCAAGATACTTGCAGTAGTTTATACACCAATTTAAATTAATGGAAAATTGAAAGGTGAAAATGGAAAATGATAAATACTTTCTATTTTCACCTTTCCACTTTCAACTTCCACATCATGTTATACGAACGCACCCTCGGCCAATGGTTGGAACATTGGGCCGAAACAACACCAGACAAAGAATATATCGTTTACTCCGACCGCAACCTGCGTTTCACCTGGAGCCAGTTCAACCGCCGGGTGGACGACATGGCCAAAGGACTTATCGCCATCGGCGTGGAGCGGGGAACACACGTAGGTATCTGGGCAGCCAACGTACCCGACTGGCTGACCCTATTATACGCTTGCGCCAAGATAGGTGCCGTCTACGTAACGGTAAACACCAACTACAAACAGTCCGAGCTGGAATATCTCTGCCAGAACTCCGACATGCATACCCTCTGCATCGTCAATGGCGAAAAGGACAGTGACTTTGTGCAGATGACCTATACCATGCTTCCGGAACTGAAGACCTGCAACGCGGACACCTGAAAAGCGAACGTTTCCCCTATATGAAAAATGTCATCTACGTGGGGCAGGAGAAGCACCGGGGCATGTACAACACGGCCGAAATACTTCTCTTGGGCAACAATATAGAAGACAGCCGCCTGAATGAGCTCAAAAGTCAGGTCACTTGCCACGATGTAGTGAACATGCAATACACCTCAGCACTACGGGATTCCCGAAAGGCGTCATGCTTACCCACTACAACATTGCCAACAACGGTTTCCTTACCGGTGAGCACATGAAGTTTACCGCCGACGACAAGCTCTGCGTCTGCGTACCATTGTTCCACTGCTTTGGCGTGGTACTTGCCACCATGAACTGCCTGACACACGGCTGTACGGAAGTAATGGTGGAACGCTTCAACCCGTTGGTAGTGCTCGCCTCCATCCACAAGGAGCGCTGCACGGCACTTTACGGTGTACCCACCATGTTCATTGCCGAACTGAACCATCCGATGTTCGACATGTTCGATATGTCCAGCCTACGTACGGGTATCATGCAGGTTCCCTCTGCCCGGTAGAGCTGATGAAGCAGGTGGAAGAGAAAATGTACATGAAAGTGACCAGCGTTTACGGGCTGACCGAAGCTGCTCCCGGAATGACCGCCACCCGGATAGACGACCCGTTCGATGTACGTTGCAATACCGTAGGACACGACTTTGAACATACGGAAGTAAAGGTTATCGACCCCGAAACCGGAGAAGAGTGTCCCGTAGGCGTACAAGGCGAAATGTGCAACCGCGGATACAACACCATGAAGGGTTACTACAAAAACCCGGAAGCCACAGCCGAAGTCATTGATGAGAACGGCTTTCTGCACTCGGGAGACCTTGGAATAAAGGACGAGGACGGCAATTACCGCATCACAGGACGCATCAAGGACATGATTATCCGCGGTGGTGAAAATATCTATCCCCGCGAGATAGAAGAGTTCCTCTATCAACTGGAAGGCGTAAAAGACGTGCAGGTAGCCGGCATTCCCTCTAAAAAGTACGGTGAAGCCGTAGGCGCTTTCATCATCCTGCACGAAGGAGTGGATATGCACGAATCGGATGTACGAGATTTCTGCATCGGCAAAATATCACGCTACAAGATACCCAAGTATATCTTCTTCATCAAGGAATTCCCCATGACAGGAAGCGGCAAGATACAGAAATTCAAGCTGAAAGACTTGGGATTGCAACTTTGCAAGGAGCAAGGGATTGAGATTGTGTAATAATAAAGGATAAGGATCAAGGATGGGGTTATGCCTATATTAAAGTCTATGCGACCCCAATAATCCCTTATCCCTTATCCCTTATCCCTAATCCTTTATCCTTAACCCCTTATTTTTCTTCTTTTTCCGGATATTTCATATTCTCCTCTTTCATCTGTTCCAATACCTCATGCAGGTATTTGGCAGACTCCCATTTAGCCATCGGAAGGTCGTGGAGCAGGTAGTTGCCGCAATCTTGCGGAGCGGCACCGGGGACTTCACCTTCATATTCGGCAACAAAGCGGAAGGTGTCCTGCATCAGTGTCAGTATGTCCTGCGGCTTCAAGTCACCTTTCATCAGCAGATAATTACCGGTGAGGCAGCCCATGGGCATAGATAATCTTGTCCTGCCACTGCGGGTCGTTGCGCAGGTAGGTGGCGGCAAGGTGTTCGATGGTGTGTAGAGCACCTTGTCCCAAGGCAGGCTCGCGATTGGGCTCTTTCATACGGATGTCGAAAGTAGTGACTGTTTCTCCGTTCACTTCATCCTGGCGGGATACGTAAATGCCGCGCAACAAGCGGATGTGGTCGATTGTAAAACTGGGAATCTTCTTCATGAGTTATAAGTTATAAGTTATAAGTTATGAGTTATAAATTGCTGGGAAGGGTGGAGAGGAAGGTCCATATCGTGAGGAATGAAGCTCTGCCATGGTTCCCCAGAAATCGGCATACTGCGAAGCATGGTCCTCTACTCCGGGTGTGTCGCTGATGATGCGGAAGCTGAGAAAAGGAACATTGTACAGATGGCAAGTCTGCGCAATGGCGGCAGACTCCATATCAACGGCAAGACCGCCGGGGAAACGTTGCTTGATGGTATCCAGCTCCATACGGTTGGTGATGAACCGGTCGCGGTACAGACAAGTCCGCTGTGGATGCGACTTTCCATTCCGGCTTCGTTCAGCGACAAGGCATGTCTCAACAGAGAGGGACAGCCTCGTAAGAGGCGGGGAAACCTTGTACCTGTCCGTACTCGTTACCGTCGCCGCACCAGACGTCGTGATACACCAGACGTTGGCTTGCCACTACATCCGTCACCTTCAGGCAAGCATCAATACCACCCGCCACACCGGTGCTGACGATGCAGTCCGGAGAAAAGCGCCGTATCAGTTCCGAAGCTCCTACCGCTGCACTCACCTTACCGATGCCACATTGCGTCAAGATTACATGGTTACCGCCCAATGTACCTTCCACATAGCGGAAACTACCATCGCCCGACGTATTCTTATCCTGCAAGCGCTCCACCAACCGGCGGTGTTCGCTGTCCATTGCACTGATTATCCCTATTGTCATATCTATAATAATTTAAGCTTGCATATTACCATTAAAGCACTTTAATCTTTTTTTGGAAAGGCAAAGGTACAACATTCTGCCGATAACGTGACAATAACAATCTGCATTTATGTATCTTTGCCACAAAAGCGAAGATAGGCTGCACCTCAACAAAACTTTTTCATGCAAGCATGAAAGTTCTGTATTCGGTTTGCACTATCTTTGCCCCACAATTGATTAATTGATAACTCATAACTTATAACTCATGAAGAAGCTTCTTCCCGACCTTATTGCCATCTTGGCATTCGTCCTCCTTTCCTTCGCCTACTTCTTCCCGGCGGATATAGAAAACCGTATTCTCTTTCAGCACGACACGGCTGCAGGAGCAGGGGCAGGACAAGAAGTCAAGGAGTATTACGAACAGACGGGCGAACGCAGCCGTTGGACAAACTCGCTGTTCGGCGGTATGCCCATGTATCAGATAGCCCCTTCGTATGACTCCACCAAGTCACTGCAGTGGGTACAGAAAGCCTACCAACTCTTCCTGCCCGACTATGTGTGCCTCACATTCATGCTGATGCTCGGCTTCTACATCCTGCTGCGCGTCTTCGGCATACCGGTCTGGCTGGCCGGACTGGGCGGTATCATGTGGGCATTCTCGTCCTATTTCTTCATCCTGATATCTGCCGGACACATCTGGAAGTTCATCACCCTTGCCTACGTGCCGCCCACCATAGCAGGCATTGTGCTCGCCTATCGTGGGAAACTGCTGTGGGGAGGCATCCTCACCGCCTTGTTCGTGGCCCTGCAAATCACCTCGAACCACGTGCAGATGTCCTATTACTTCTTCTTCGTCATCCTTTTCTTTGTGGGAGCCTACTTCGAGAAAGCATGGCGTACCAAGACATTGCCCCAGTTCTTCAAGGCAAGTGCCGTACTGATTGTGGCAGCCCTCGTCGGCATAGCCGCCAACGTATCCAACCTCTATCACACCTATGCCTACAGCAAAGAAACCATGCGCGGCAAAAGCGAACTGGTGCAGACCGGCGACGCTGCTAAGCAGACCAGTAGCGGGCTGGACCGCGACTACATCACCCAGTGGAGCTACGGCATCGACGAAACACTGACTCTGCTGGTGCCCAACTTCAAAGGCGGAGCATCCGCCGCTCTCAGCCAGAGTGAAACCGCCATGAGCAAGGCAAACCCGATGTACAGCAGTCTGTACGGCTCACTGACACAATATTTCGGTACCCAGCCCATGACGTCGGGTCCCGTCTACGTCGGAGCATTCGTCTTATTTCTGTTCGTACTGGGATGCTTCATCGTGAAAGGACCGTTGAAGTGGGCATTGATAGGAGCCACCTTCTTCTCCATCGTCTTGTCCTGGGGCAAGAACTTCATGCCGCTGACGGATTTCTTCATCGATTACGTCCCGTTGTACAACAAGTTCCGCGCCGTGTCCTCCATCCTTGTCATAGCAGAGTTCACGATACCTTTGCTGGCTATCTTTGCCCTGAAACGCCTGCTCGAAGAGCCGGAAATCTTAAAGCAGGAAAAGAAGCCCCTCGCATCAGCCTGCTGCTCACTGCAGGCATCGCCCTGCTGCTTGCCGTTGCCCCGGGCAGCATCGGCTCCGGCTACGTGCCCGCCCAAGAGGCACAGATGCTGCAGAATGCCGTCAACCAGCAGATGATACCCGCCAACGAACTCTCCGGCATCCTTGCAACTTGGGAGAGATGCGTGCCGAACTCGTCAGCAGCGACGCCCTGCGTAGCTTCATCATCATAGGCATCGGCTGCAGCCTGCTCTGGCTCTATGCAAGCGGCAAGCTGCGTAGCTCGCTGACCATTGCAGGTATCACCATACTCTGCCTGGCAGATATGTGGGGGGTCAACAAGCGCTATCTGAATGATGCCCAGTTCGTGCCCCACTCCATCCGTACGGAAACCTTCACCAAGACGAATACAGACGAGCTGATACTGCAAGATACCAGCTTGGACTATCGTGTGTTGAACTTTGCCACCAGCACCTTCGATGACAACAATACCTCCTACTGGCACAAAAGCGTCGGCGGTTATCACCCGGCCAAGCTGCGCCGCTACCAGGAAATGATAGAGCATCATATCTCTCCCGAAATGCAGGCGGCCTACAAGGCCATTGCCACCGCCGGAGGTGAGATGGACAGCGTAGATGCCAATAAGTTCCGCGTACTGAACATGCTGAACACCAAATACTTCATCTTCCCTGCAGGGCAGCAAAGACAAACCGTTCCCATCCTCAACCCGCACGCCTACGGCAATGCATGGTTTGTAAACAAGGTGCAGTATGTGAACAACGCCAACGAAGAGATTGACGCCCTGGACAGCATCATACCCACAGAGACAGCCGTAGTGGATGCCCGCTTCAAGGATGTACTGAAAGGTACCACGGAAAGTTATAAAGACAGCCTCTCCAGCATCCGCCTGACAAGTTACGCACCTAACCGCCTGACGTACGAAACAAACAATGCCCAAGACGGTATTGCCGTATTCTCCGAAATCTATTATCCGGACGGCTGGCACGTAACCATCGACGGACAGCCTGCCGAACTGGCACGCGCCGACTATATCCTGCGCACAATGTATGTTCCTGCCGGACAGCACACCATCGAAATGCGCTTTGACCCCACCAGCCTGCACGTGACGGAAGGCATCGCCTACGGAGCACTGGCACTGCTGGTGATAGGTATCATCGTGGCAGTGCTGATAGCTAAAAGGAAGTATGTAAAGGCATAAAAAAAATATCATATCATTCCCCCATAAGCACTCGACGCATGCCGTATCAGGGTATGAATAGCGGAATGCGTCGAGTGCTTATGTCCGTTCCGTTATCCCCTCATGTTTGTTCTGTCATTCCCTTATGTCTGTTCTGTCAACCCCTATATATTGATGAAAAACCACGGCTGTGAAGCATATTCTTCACAGCTGTGGCACGTCTTCTTCACGACTGTGGAAAAGGCGTACCACAGCCGTGCGCACATGATAAACCCAAAGGCTTCTCAAGACAAACCACCGTGCAAAACACAACAGAAGCCTATGTAACACACAACGGAAGCCTATGCAAGAGACAAGAAAGCCCGGTCAGATGCGCAAAAAAACCGTTTCTACCCTCCCGGGTAAAAAACGGCTCAAGTCAATAATACATGAAAAAACGCTATTTAGAGAGAGTCTCTTCTATAACGGAATGGTTCTCTTCCTTCTTCACTCATCATCAGCAGTTCTCCGAACTGACATCAAAGTTAGGGAAGCATAACAAGAACAACAAATAGAATCTACGAAAAGGCATATCTCATCGACAGAACGGAAAAGAATGAACTACAATAGGGAAAAGAATGAAAAAAAAAGCTATAAAACAGTCGGCAGAACGATATATTTCAGTAACTTTGCTAACGTGAAAACAGGCTGCACCCCAGCATAAAAAAATGAACAGTATGGAAACTACCAGACAAAATAAAATAGCCCGTCTCCTGCAGAAGGAACTGAGTGATATCTTCTTGTTGCAAACCAAGTCCATGCCCGGCATACTGATTTCCGTCAGTGCCGTACGCATCAGCCCCGACATGAGCGTGGCACGCGCTTATCTCAGTATATTCCCCTCGGAGAAAAGCGAAGAAATCGTCAAGAACATCAACGGAAACATGAAGTCCATACGCTTTGAACTGGGTACCCGCGTACGCCACCAACTACGCATTATCCCCGAACTGAAGTTCTTCGTAGACGACTCACTGGACTATCTGGAACGAATTGACGAACTGCTGAAATAATGTCCCTTCCCTTCTTTATAGCCCGCCGCTACCTCTTCTCCAAGAAGAAACACAATGCCATTAATATCATCTCCGGTATTTCGGTGTGTGGAGTGGCATTGGCTACGTTGGCGTTTGGTATGCACCTTGTCCGTGTTCAACGGTTTTCAGGACATGGTGGCAGGCTTTTTCACAGCTTTCGACCCGGAACTGAAAATCACCGTCCGCGAAGGTAAGGTTTTCGACCCGCACGAAGCGTGCATCCGGCAAGTACACGCCCTGTCCGAGATTGACGTGTGGACGGAAACACTGGAAGAGAATGCATGGTGCAGTACAAGGACCGCCAGGCAATGGCCGTCATCAAGGGAGTGGAGGACAATTTCGAACAGCTTACCTCCATCGACAGCTTGCTCTATGGGACGGGAAAGTTCCTACTGAGCGACTCGGTGGTGGACTATGGTTTTCTGGGTGTGGAACTTATATCCGAGTTGGGCACCGGCATTCAGTTCGTAGACCCGTTGCAGGTCTATGCCCCCAAACGGAACGTACGGGTAAACATAGCCAACCCCACTGCGGCTTTCAACCGGGAGTATCTCTTCTCGCCCGGCGCCATCTTTGCCGTCAACCAGCAAAAATACGATTCACGCTACATACTGACGTCACTCGACTTTGCCCGCCGTCTGTTTAATTATGACACGGAAGTCTCTGCCATCGAGATGAAACTGAAACCCGGTTCCAACATCGGCTCCGTACAAAAGAAAATAGCAGGCATTCTCGGCGACCGGTTCATTGTACAGAACCGCTACGAGCAGCAGGCCGATGTTTTCCGCATCATGGAAATAGAGAAACTCATCTCTTATCTCTTCCTCACCTTCATTCTGGGTATCGCATGCTTCAATGTCATCGGTTCGCTGTCCATGCTGATACTGGACAAACGGGAGGACGTGGAGACACTGCGCAACCTGGGTGCCGATGACCGGCTCATAGCGCGCATCTTCTTGTTCGAAGGCAGGATGATTTCTGTGTTCGGCGCCCTCTCCGGCATCGTTTTAGGATTGTTGCTGTGCTTTCTGCAGCAACGTTTCGGGTTGATTTCATTGGGGGGAGGAAACGGAAGTTTTGTAGTAGACGCTTATCCGGTAAGTGTACATGCCACGGATATTATTCTGGTATTCGTAACGGTCATCACTGTAGGCTTCTTGTCCGTATGGTATCCGGTGAGATACCTCAGCAAGCGGCTGCTGAGAAAAAGATAGAAAAACAGTTACTTCTTACGGATAATCGTCAATCCGTCACGCAGGGGAAGAATGACTTTCTCCACACGCGCATCCCGCGCCACCAAATCATTGAAGGCTTTGATACTGATTGTCTGCAGGTCTGTGCGATGGGGTTGTTCTTCCAGCACATGGCCATCCCACAAGGTATTGTCGCAATGATATATCCACCGCCGGAAAGACGGGCGAGCACCATTTCATAGTACTCTATGTATTTACGCTTATCTCCGTCAATAAAGGCAAGGTCGAAAGTGAGGTCCAATTGCGGTACCAGTTCCAAAGCATCACCGATGTAGAACCTGATTTTATCCGCGTAATCGGAATTCTCCAGCCACGGACGGGTGAAGTCCTCCTGCTCGTCGTTGATTTCAAACGTATGCAGCATCCCGCCCTCCGGCAGTCCTTCTGCTATGCAAAGTGCGGAATATCCGCTATAAGTCCCTATCTCCAGCACCTGCCGGGGACGAATCATCCGGACAAACATCTTGAGCATACGCCCCTGCAAATGTCCGGAAGCCATGCGGGATATAGCAACTTGACATGCGTGTCGCGATAGAGCGCTTTCAGGTAATCGCCCTCATCATCAATGTGCTGCAAAATGTATTCGTCAATCGTCACTTTGTTAATGGATTATAGGTTAGGGATAAGGGATTAGGGGTTAGGGATTAGGGGTTAGTTCTGCGCACAATTATTAATTAATCATTAACCGCTAATCCCTTATCCTTAATCCCTTATCCTACAAGTATCTGTTACTGTTGGGCAACACACTATCTTCAGCATGCTTCAAGGCATCTTCTACGACATTGATTTCAAGGAAAGAGGTCTGTGTGCCTTCCTTACCGCTACTCAGGTAGCCCACCATGTCCGTAGGACATAAACGGCCTTCCTTCAACAAGCGGCGCAAGGCTGCAAAGTAATATTCCTGCCCGTTGGCAAGTTCGGGCATATAGATAGCTTCCACACCGTAGGAAAGGGCAAGGTGCCGCATAGTCTTTTCCTTGTAGCAGATGGCCAACACCGGATATTTGCCACGGAAAGCGGCAAGGTTACGGGCAGTGCGGCCGCTGTAACTGTCGGTGATGATTGCACGGATTTTCAGTTTGGTGGTAGCCTTTACCGCTTGTTTGGCCAGGAACGCAGTCACGTCGTTGCTGTTCTCGTCCAGCGGAATACGGATATCGTTGTCAGACAACTTGTCTTTCTCCGCTTGGGCGGCAATCTTGGTCATCGTCTTCACTGCTTCTACCGGATACTTTCCATAGGCGGTTTCACCGCTCAACATCAAGGCATCCGTACGATAATAGATGGCATTGGCAATGTCCGTTACCTCCGCACGGGTGGGACGCGGATTGGAAATCATGGTATGAAGCATCTGTGTGGCAACAATCACCGGCTTCTTGGCAAGAATACACTTGCGGATGAGCACACGCTGGATGCCCGGAATACGTTCCTGCGGAACTTCAATACCGAGGTCACCGCGAGCTATCATCACACCGTCGGCTACTTCCAGGATTTCATCGATATTATCAACGCCTTCCTGGTTCTCAATCTTAGCAACAATACGGATATCGCTGTTATGAGCGTCAAGAATTGCCTTGATGTCGAGTATATCCTGCTTATTGCGCACAAAGGAGTGGGCAATGAAGTCTATGTTCTTCTCAATGGCATAAAGGATATTGGTGCGGTCCTTCTCCGTCAGAGAAGGCAGATTGATGCGGACGCCGGGAACGTTGACGCTCTTGCGGCTGCCCAGAGTAGCCTCATTCTGTACTTCGCAGAGCAGATAGTCGGGGGTCTTCTCTACAACGACCAACTCTAAGTCACCGTCATCAATAAGGATATGGCCGTCCACATTCAAGTCTTTGACGAAATGGGGATAGGATACCGAGATACATTCACGGGTAGTCTCCTGCTCCGGGTTGCCTACCACCTTCACGCGGTCGCCCGCCTTGAAAGGAATGGGCTCAGCCAGAACCGTCGTACGGACCTCCGGTCCTTTCGTATCCATCAGGATAGCGATGCGGTTGGAAACCGAACGCACATTATTAATCAACTTCTCGGCACCTTCACGGCCAAGATGTGCAGTATTCATACGTACAACATTCATACCTGCATCGAACAACTGCTTTATAAAATCAACATCACAGCGCTGGTCAGAAATCGTTGCGACAATCTTCGTTTGCTTCAATAACATAATCTATATACCTATTTTATTTAATAATCTTTTAATGCCTCCATGGCCAGACGGTAGGAGTTCAGCCCGAAACCGAGAATGACACCCTTGCAAGCGCAGGAAATCATGGACACATGACGAAAAGCCTCGCGGGCATGTACATTAGAGATATGCACCTCAATCACTGGAGAAGTGACCGAACGGATAGCATCTTGCAGAGCGATGGACGTGTGAGTGTAAGCACCCGCATTCAAAATGATGCCGTCCACATCAAAACCCACCTGCTGAATCTTGTCTATCAGCTCTCCCTCAATGTTGGACTGGAAATAGTCAATCTGTACATCCGCATATTTCTTACGGAGTTCGGCAAGGTAGTCTTCAAAAGTAACGCTACCGTAAATGGAAGGTTCACGTTTGCCCAAGAGATTTATATTGGGGCCATTAATAATCTGTATCCTCATAACACAATTTTTATACCTTTGCGGTGCAAAGATAGTGCAAACCGAAAGCAGATGCAAATTTATTTGCAATTTGCTGAAATGCAGTCTATTTTCGCGAAGCAAAGGTAGAAAAAAGAAATGAAATCAGAAGAAAAATCCAACGAATAAGGAGAAACAAAACGCTGATAATCAGAAAGTACCACCAGTATCTGAAACTGGAAAAAGCACTCTCACCCAATACAGTCGGATGCTTACCAAACAGACTTACAGAAGCTGCTGCACTTTCTGGAAGGAGAGGGTATCGCTATCCTTGACACTACCCTGGATGACTTGCAGCATTTTGCCTCCGGACTGCACGACATCGGCATCCATCCCCGCTCGCAGGCACGCATCTTGTCGGGCATCAAGTCATTTTTCCATTTCCTAGTCATAGCCGACTACCTGGAAGGAGACCCCAGCGAACTGTTGGAGGGTCCCAAAATCGGATTCAAGCTTCCAGAAGTATTGACGGTGGAAGAGATAGACCGCATCATCTCCGCCATTGACCTAGGCACAAACGAGGGGCAACGCAACCGGGCCATCCTCGAGACTCTATACAGTTGCGGCCTACGGGTATCGGAACTGTGCAACCTGAAAATCTCCGACTTGTATTTCGACGAAGGCTTCATCAAGGTAGAAGGTAAGGGCAGCAAACAACGCCTTGTACCTATATCGTCCCGTGCCATCAAAGAAATAAGGAACTGGTTCGTAGACCGTAATGGAGGCTGGAAAATCAAGAAAGACTTCGAGGACTATGTATTTCTGGCACGCTGGGGCAAAAACATCTCGCGCATCATGGTATTCCATCTTATCAAAGAACTGGCAGAGAAGGCCGACATCACCAAAAACATCAGCCCACACACCTTCCGCCACTCCTTTGCCACTCACCTGCTTGAAGGAGGCGCCAACCTACGCGCCATACAAAGTATGCTGGGGCACGAATCCATTGCTACAACAGAAATTTACACACACATCGACCGGAACAGATTGCGCAGTGAAATCATAGAACACCATCCCCGCAATATAAAGTATCGCAAAGAACGGGAAATTCATTAAATTATGATAAAATTACTGCGAGGGTTAACAAACTGTAATAGGATTTAATATCTTTGCGTTGTTATGTTCATGCCCAAACAGCACACTAACATGGAATAGACAAATTTCAATTACAAACAATTAATTTATACCTAAAATGACTAAGAAATTGTATCTGCCGTTTTTAATGGCAATGGTTGTTGCATTAATGACATCATGCAGCAAAAAAATGGGTGAATTGTCATCTGATTATTTCACCGTAACTCCTCAAGTTCTGGAGGCTGTAGGTGGTAAAGTTCCCGCTACAATCAACGGAAAATTCCCCGAAAAGTACTTCAACAAGAAGGCTGTGTAGAAGTGACTCCAGTATTGAAATGGAACGGTGGCGAAGCTAAGGCCAATCTGCCGTATTCCAAGGCGAAAAAGTGAAGGTAACGACCAGACTATCTCTTACAAGATGGGCGGCAGCTACACGATGAAAACATCTTTCGACTATGTACCGGAAATGGCAAAATCCGAACTGTATCTGGAATTCAAGGCTACAATCGGTAAAAAGACTGTCACCATCCCTGCTGTAAAAGTAGCTGACGGTGTAATTTCCACTTCTGAGATGCTGGAACAAACATTGGGTAGCGCTAACCCCGCCAACGGTGACGACGCTTTCCAACGTATCATCAAAGAAAAGCATGACGCCAACATCATGTTCTTGATCCAACAAGCCAACGTACGCGCCAGCGAATTAAAGACTGCCAAAGAATTCGGCAAAGAAGTGAAGAACATAAACGAAGCTGCCAACAAGAAGATCAGCAACATCGAAATCTCCGCATACGCTTCTCCTGATGGTGGTGTAGACTTGAATACTACATTGGCTGAAAACCGTCAGGACAACACAGCTAAAATCATCAACAAAGATTTGAAGAAAGCCAAAATCGATGCAGCAGTAGACACCAAGTATACAGCTCAAGACTGGGAAGGTTTCCAGGAACTGGTATCCAAATCAAACATCCAAGACAAAGAATTGATTCTTCGCGTTCTTTCCATGTATCAGGATCCTGAACAAAGAGAACAAGAAATCAAAAACATCTCTTCTGTTTATAAGACTTTGGCCGACGAAATCCTGCCGCAACTGCGTCGTTCACGCCTGACTTTGAACTACGAAATCATCGGTAAGTCTGACGAAGAAATCGCAAGCCTCGCCGACAGCGATGCCAAGCAGTTGAACATCGAAGAATTGCTGTATGCCACTACCTTGACTAAAGATGCTACCAAACAAGAAGCCATCTTCACAAAAGCTACTCAAATCTACCCGAACGATTTCCGTGCTTACAACAACTTAGGTAAACTGGCTTATCAAGCTGGTGATCTTGACAAGGCTGAAAGCTACTTCAAGAAAGCTCTCTCTATCAAGGATGCTCCTGAAGTCAACATGAATCTTGGTCTGATTGCTTTGACCAAGGGTGACAAGACCGCAGCAGAAGGCTACCTGAGCAAGGCTTCCGGTTCTAAGGAGCTGAACGAGGCATTGGGTAATCTGTATGTTGCTCAAGGTCAGTACGACAAGGCTGTCAACTCATTCGGCGATACAAAAACCAACAGTGCAGCTTTGGCACAAATCCTGGCTAAGGACTACAACAAAGCAAAGAGCACATTGGCCGCTATCGAAAAGCCGGACGCTTACACTGACTACCTGATGGCTGTACTTGGCGCAAGAACCAACAATACATCTATGGTAACCAGCAGTCTGAAAAATGCCATTGCAAAAGAACCGGCTTTGGCAAAGAAAGCTGCTTCTGACCTAGAATTCGCCAAATACTTCACTAACACTGACTTTATGAATATCATCAAATAATAAAGGTTAGACTGAAAAGAACGTGCCCGGCATAGAAATATGTCGGGCATTTCTTTTTATTCACACCAAAAAGAAGTATTTTCGCGACGAAGTATCAGAAAAAGAACCGGAATGAAGAAAATCTATCTTGCATACCTTCTGCTTATTATATTGTCTGCCTGCGGCAGCAAAAACACGAATTCAGTCCACCTAAGCGGTGAAATCAAAGGGCTGGGGAATGATACCCTTTATATATATGGTACGGACAAGTTCTATAACCGTATGGACACACTGCTTGTCAAGGATGACAAGTTCTCTGCAACCCTCACCACCGACACACTTGCCTCTACATGGTTGCAATTCAGCGACGGTACGGAATATCCGCTTTACCTGGACAAAGGAGACAACATAAAGATAAAAGGTTCTGCCGCCGAGCTTACTTCACTGGAAATCACGGGAAATGTCCCCAATGAAGAACTAACCGCCTTTCAGAAAGAGTTGAAAGGTTGAGTACTCCCTCGGAGAAAGCATTGGAAGAAAAAGCAGAAGCCTTCATCAACAACCATCCTTCTTCACTGGTAAGTATCTATCTGCTGGAGAAATATTTCGTGCAAAAACCGCAACCGGACTTCGCCTTAATCAAAGAAATGACAGCAAACATGACCGGAGGCTTAAAAGACCGTCCGTATGTGGACGAACTGCTTGATCTGATCCAAGAAGAAGAGAAGATATCCATCGGGAAAACTATCCCTTACGTCAACCTGCCCAATGCCAAAGGTACACAAATCAGTCGCACCAGCTTTAAAGACAAATATCTGTTGATACATTTCTGGGCATCTTGGGACCCGCAAAGCATGGAAGCCAACGCTGCCCTGCGCCGGATTTACAAGAAAGAAGAAAAGAACAAACTATTTGCCCTCTGGGGTATTTCCTTGGACATCGACAGAAAGGAATGGGAAGAAGCAATCAAAAGAAATACCCTGAGGTGGGAACAGAGTTGTGATTTCTCCGGATGGAACACAGCGCCCATCAAGCAGCTCGCCATACAAGCATTGCCTGCCAACCTGTTCCTTAGCCCTTCCGGAAAAATTGAAGGGAAGAATATGAGTGAGGAAGACATCAAGAAGAAACTGGAGGAGATAGAGCAAAAGGAAAAAGAGAAGAAAGAGAGTGAAAAAAAACTCAAAAAACAAAACCGACGGTAGCCTATCCTGCCATCCTAACCCCTAATCACTAAAAACGTGCTCATAAAAGTTTTTGGAGCGGCTGTTCAAGGTATTGACGCAACCCTCATCACCATTGAAGTCAACAGTTCCAGAGGCTGTATGTTCTATTTAGTCGGTTTACCGGACTCTGCGGTCAAAGAAAGCCATCAACGTATCATATCTGCTTTGCAAGTCAACGGTTACCGGATGCCTACCAGTAATATCGTCATCAACATGGCACCGGCAGATATCCGCAAGGAAGGTACAGCTTACGATTTACCTTTAGCCATCGGCATACTTGCCGCCAGCGAAGTTATCCAGTCCGATAGCTGGAACGCTATCTGTTGATGGGTGAACTAAGCCTTGATGGTAGTCTGCAACCTATCAAAGGAGCACTCCCCATTGCCATTAAGGCCAGAGAGCTGGGGTTTGAGGGTATGATAGTTCCTTGCTCGAACGCACATGAGGCCGCTGTAGTGAACAACCTAAAAGTCTACGGCGTGGAGAATATCAAAGATGTCATTGAGTTCTTCAACGGAAAACAAAAATTATCCCCGACACAAGTCAATACCCGCGAAGAGTTTTACTCCCAACAAAGCTCTTTTGAACTGGACTTTGCAGAAGTGAAAGGCAGGAAAATGTAAAGCGAGCGCTGGAAGTAGCCGCCGCAGGCAGCCACAATATTCTTCTCATTGGCCCCGGGTAGCGGAAAGTCTATGCTGGCAAAACGTCTTCCCTCCATACTTCCTCCTTTATCATTGGGAGAAAGCCTGGAAACGACCAAGATTCATTCTGTTGCCGGAAAACTCGGTAAAGGTGGCGGACTTATCTCAAAACGGCCATTCCGTGATCCGCACAATTCCATTTCCACAGTAGCCATGACTGGTGGAGGCAGTTTCCCCCAACCCGGTGAAATCAGTCTGGCTCATAATGGAATCCTATACCTCGACGAATTGCCTGAGTATAACCGCAGCGTTTTGGAGGTTCTCCGCCAACCGCTGGAAGATAGAAAAATTACTGTATCACGCATTCGATGCAATGTGGAATATCCTGCCAGTTTTATGCTGGTAGCCTCCATGAACCCATGCCCATGCGGATACTACAACCACCCGACCAAAGGCTGTGTTTGCAGTCCCGGGCAAGTACAGAAGTATCTAAATCGCATATCCGGACCTTTACTCGACCGCATAGACCTGCAAATCGAAGTTACCCCACTTCCTTTTGAAAAGATGGCAGACACTCGCCCGGGTGAGTCGAGCGCAACAATACGAGAGCGTGTGATACATGCCCGACAAATTCAGGAAACAAGGTATGCAGACATTCCCGGTGTATATTGCAATGCCAGATGAACAGTAAACTGCTTGCCTGCTACGCCCGTCCGGATGACAAAGGACTTGCCATGCTCAAAACTGCCATGAACCGGCTGAACCTTTCGGCCCGCGCCTACGACCGCATATTGAAAGTATCACGCACCATCGCCGACCTGGAAGACTGCGAATCAATACAGCCGGCACACTTGGCGGAAGCTATCGGATATAGGAATCTGGATAGGGAGGACTGGGCAGGATGAAAAAGGGATTAGGGATTAGCGGTGAGCGATTAACAGTCAGCCCCTTTAATCTCTAATCCCTAATCTCTAACCCTTATTTCTCTATCCGAATGCGCGCATCCACCGCTATCACCTGCTTTTCAGTCGCCAACAATGGATTGATATCCATCTCCTTGATTTCCGTTGCAAAGCGCAGCAAGGTGGAAAGCCGTACAATAATTTCGGCAAATTTATCTTCATTCACACCCTTCTGCCGCGCGTACCTTTGATAATCTTATAGGCACGCAACGAGTGAATCATGGAGTAAGCCTCCTCATAGGACAACGGTGCAAGACCGGAAGATATATCCTTCAGCACCTCCACAAAAATACCGCCCAGGCCGCAGAGTACCACATGTCCGAACTTCTCTTCATATTTGGCACCGATAAACAATTCCGTCCCTTTCAGCATCGGCTGCACCATAATAGCACTGGCTTCGGGAATCTGCATCATACGGTCGAATTCCAATGCCAAATGCTGTTCACTTTTGATATTGAGCACAACACCGCCTACATCCGACTTATGCACCGGCCCCACCACCTTTGCCACCACCGGGAATCCCGTGCAGCGTGCAAAGGCAAGCACTTCTTCCTTGTTGTCCGAAACAAACTCCTCCACAATAGGAATACCTGCAGAGCTGAGCAATGCCTGCACATAGTGCGGTGCGATATAACCGTCCGCAGGAATGGAATCTATAATCCGGCGGATACGGGGAACATCCACTCCAAAGAGCTCGATTTCATTATTGGCAGGCCTCGGGGCATTCATTATCCGAGAAAGTGCCGTGCCCAAAGTCACTTCATCGGCAAAGTTCACATGGCCTTTTGCCAGAAAAGCAGCAACCTCGGCTCCTGCCGTATTGATGGAAGGAAGAATCGGAAAAATCGGCTTCTTGCAATGCTGCATCTTCTCATGCAGCACGTCATACATTTCAAACATGGTCACCAGTCCCGGAGTACCGAAAATAGCCATTACAGCATCAATATTGTCCAACTTCTCCTCACAATACTCCAGACAGAGGCGCAGATGTTCCGGCGTACCCGTAGCCAGAATATCAATGGGATTCCCCACAGCCGCACCGGGGAAAAGCTTGCCCTTAAGTTCCTCCGCCACCGGTCCTTCCAGTTTCGGGACATTCAGTCCGCCCTTACTCAACGCATCGGTCAACATCACTCCCGGACCGCCGGCATGGGTAATGATGGCGAAGTTTTTCCCTTTCAGTTCCGGCAGTGTAAAGATACAACCTACGGTTGTCAGCTCCTCGCGCGAATAGCAACGCACAATACCCGCCTTACGGAACAAGGCCTCTACCGCCGAATCGCTACTGGCAATGGCCCCCGTATGCGAACTCGCCGCCCGGCTGCCGCTTTCGCTACTGCCCGCCTTGATGGCCGCAATCTTGCAGCCCTTCTTGATGAGCGAGGATGCATGAAACAGCAGACGGTCGGGATCACCGATACTCTCAATATAAAGAAGTTTTATTCTGGAATCCGCTTCCGGATTGAAGTGTTCGTCCATGTATTGCAATACATCCTCACACCGATTTGCTTGGCATTGCCCACAGACCATACAGAGTTGAACTGCAAGCCCTTGGTCACAGCGCTCTCCAATATGAACACCGCTGTGGCACCGGAGCTGGAAATCAAGTCTACCCCTTGCGGATGCAGTTGCGGGATGGGCTGGCTGAATACACTGTGATGCCACGAGTTCATAAAACCGATACAGTTGGGGCCTATCAGAGAGGCTCCATACCGGTTCACCGTTTCCAGTATGCGATCTTCCAGCACAGCACCCTCATGGGTCTCCTCACCAAAACCGGCAGAAAGGATAATGAACGCCTTCACCTGCTTCTCCGCGGCAAGCACCTCCACCGCATCGGGACAAAGCGCGGCAGGTATGGCAAGGATGGCAAGGTCCGTATCGGGAATGTCCTTCACATCCGCAAAGGCAGCAACACCCTGCACTTCAGTCTCTTTCGGATTCACGGCACGAAGCTCACCGGTATATCCGCCGCTAAGCAGATTTTTCAGGATAGCTCCTCCGGGTTTGTGTACATTGTTAGATGCTCCCACTACCACAATACTGGCCGGGTGAAGCAATTGGCTTGTTATCATAGTTGTTTTTACATTAAGTTAGTGATTCATGCACAAATATACATTTTCCATACATAAAAGCAATCGGTAAAAGAGAAAATAAGCTTAATCCCTTTGCAAAATATAAATAAGTTTACGGAAGTATATATATTTGTGCCATCAATAACAATACGCAGAAAACTACCCCATATGGAAAGCCGTGTCAAAGAGATAGATTATCTGAAATGCATCTTCATCACCCTGATGATTATCTTCCACCTTGTATATATAGGTGACAAGTATCCGTATGCGAAACAAATCGTCTATACGTTCCACATGTCCGCTTTCCTGATTATTTCGGGCTATCTGGCCAATAACCGGAAGGATGCCCGAAGCTTTCTCCGCAAGTTTCTATGGATTTTCATTCCGTATGCCTGCATGGAGGCGGCCTATACGGTGATGTCGCATTTCCTGCCCGTACGCGAAAGTGTAGATGCCATTACTCCTGCTATATTACTCGACAAGATATTCCTCCATCCGATGGGGCCTTACTGGTATCTGCATACACTGATTCTGTGCAGCCTCATCTATTATATCACATTCCGCTATGTACGGCTGTCGGTTGTCTCCCGGCTGGTTGTGGCCGGTGTCTGCCTGTTTGCCCTTTCCCATTGGGGAGGATTGATGAACTTCTCCAATGCCCTCTATTTCCTTATCGGCATGACAGTGAGCCAAAGCGGCTTCGTTTTACACAAGTCTTTCGCGCCACAACCTTCGCCATTGTTCCATTCGTAATACTATGCTGCTTTCCCGCCAATCTGGATAGGGGTACTCTGGCAGGAGTCGCCATCACCTGGCTTTCCATCAGCCTGTTGTTGGCAGTCTACAATTATCTGCCGGCACAAGCCAAGCGGCTTTCCTTCTTTATAGGACGCAATACGTTGGTCATACTCCTTTTCTCGCCCATTTTCACCATTCTGTCCAAAGCGTTTCTACCCGTATTTGCCTTCGACCCTACGGGGATACTGTTCCTTGTCACTGCTACCGTCTTCACTCTTAACGGCTGCATGAGTATGGCATGGGCTATGGACAAGATGCACGTTTCCAAATTCTTCTTCGGGAAAAGGAGTATATTGTGCTGAGACGAAATCATCAGATGATAAACAGTAATTCAAGGCAAACTTTTCAGCCAAATCCCCATAGATAGACTGGAGCATTCTCTTCCAGCACCCCAGCCAATACCCGCTCCGCCTGCCCTACCTCGATCACCGTTTCATATTGCTAGCCAGTTCAGCAATGTCTGCATATACCAGACATAGCCTTCGAAACGCCGATACAGCCATATAATCGAAATTCTCCTTCAAAGTCTGCTCGGACTTATCCAGTACAAAATTCAAAGATACGGTAGGTATAGCTCATCAGTACTAACCATCGGATGGCAAGAACGGAAAAAAACAGTTTGTGCAACACCATTTCACTAAGCGTATCCAACTGTCCAAGTACTGTTTTTGCCAGCAAGCAAACAGAAGCAGGCAAATTCCGCGTGGCAAATATGTCCATATAAAAAACAAGCAACATCATCTTTCGCCTGACGCTGCTGCATATTATAGAACACGTCTTTATGAACCCCGTTTTTCCAATACGCTGGAAAGTAATCAAGGCAATGTTTCTACCATTCTCCAATGCAGAAAGCATCTTTTCCGTTTCCTCCGTTTGGTCGCAAAAGTATCGGAGAGAGGCATAGCCATAAATCAGAAAAGGATTTCTCAGTTCTAAGCCGACTTGTTTCACACCTAATGATTCCACGTTTTGCGTTACACACTTTACATAATGCAAAATATGTTTATATGATAACTCCAGTTACCCCAACAGTAACTCCATTTACACTATAAGGTAACGACCGTTCATGGAATAAAAGCCGTTACACCTTACAGTGAACGGCTTTACATTAGAAGGTAAGCAATCGATAAATACACTGTATAAGACTATGGGCAGTATTTCACCTTCCGCTGTCACCTTTACGTAGAATTTCCCTTTCCCCTTGCTCCATCTCTACCAAAAGTAACTGCCATCGGGACGTCTCAATAAAGTCGGCATCATCAATGACATAACCAGGATGGGCAGCCATAACAGCGTTCTTCACTACATCCTCCAGATGCCTCTTGCTGATGTCCCAGGTAGTATAGGCCCATGCACCCTCAGCGGTGAACATCACATCCTTGCTGATATTTCCATGCACGATTTCGACTTCTGTCATACCGCTCTTTTCTTTTTCAATATCCACAATGCGGGCATTAGGATATTTCTCTGCTATAAAATCCTTGATGGCGGTGGAAATATCAGAAGGGAGATAATCTTCGGGAGAACCGCCGTTGTGCGCATCGGCCACTTCTTTCACCAGAATGCCGTCTTCCGAATAATAGAGGTCCATTTCCTGATTACCTTTCTCCACTTCGATGATGTAGACAACAGCCATTTCCTTACGTTCCAGCTTGTCTACATCTTCCACCTTCCATACATTATAATAGGTACTACTCTCGTAAGAGCTTCTCACCGGAGCGGGAAGGTCCGCATAACGGAGGTCGGTTTCGGTCATCTGCCATACACCGTCTTTGGTGAACCAAGCCTCCTTCTCGAAATTGTCCTCATGGAAATCGGCCACATAATATGCACCTTTTGTTTCCCATTCTATACGCTGAGCATTGGGATGCTCCTTGGCCAACGCATTACTCAGTTCCGCGGGCACGGAGATTCCGTCGTTGTCGTCATCATCACAGCTTTGCAAGGCAAAGGCAAACACGCCTAACGCCAATAATAAGAAGTACTTTTCCAGTTTCATAGTCATTTCATTTTTTACATTATCAATATCAAATTTGTTCGTTTCGTAGGACAAAGATGAGGCCTAAATCTGGAAAGAATCTGGAAGAATACTCATATTTTGCAGAAAACAGCTATCTTTGTGCCACTAAAAGCGTTCATAACAAAAGAGATACATAATAACACAATGGAAAAGAAATTCAAACGTACACCGTGACCTCGGCATTGCCGTATGCCAACGGCCCGGTTCATATCGGACACCTGGCAGGCGTTTATGTTCCTGCCGACATCTACGTCCGCTACCTGAGACTGAAAAGGACAGGATGTAAGGATCTTCGATCGCGGCTCCGACGAACACGGAGTGCATCACCATCCGCGCAAGAAGGAAGGCATCACCCGCAAGACGTGGTGGACCGCTATCATACACTTATAAAGAAGTCTTTCGAAGAGTTCGGCGTCTCCTTCGACGTGTACAGCCGTACTACTTCAAAGACGCATCACGACACGGCTTCCGACTTCTTCCGCAAGCTGTACGATAAGGGAGAATTCATCGAAAAGACCAGCATGCAGTATTACGACGAAGAAGCCAAGACCTTCCTTGCCGACCGCTACATCACCGGCGAGTGCCCCCACTGCCATGCCGAAGCGCTTACGGTGACCAATGCGAGAAGTGCGGCACCAGCCTCAGCCCCACGGACCTGATTAATCCGAAGAGTGCCATCAGTGGCAGCCAGCCCGTAATGCGCGAGACAAAGCACTGGTATCTGCCGCTGGACAAGCACGAGGAATGGCTTCGCCAATGGATTCTGGAAGACCATAAGGAGTGGCGTCCCAATGTTTATGGCCAATGCAAGAGCTGGCTCGACATGGGCTTGCAGCCGCGTGCCGTGAGCCGCGACCTGGATTGGGGTATTCCCGTTCCCGTAGAGGGTGCCGAGGGCAAAGTGCTCTATGTATGGTTCGACGCCCCTATCGGCTACATCAGCAACACCAAAGAATTGCTGCCCGACACATGGGAGAAATGGTGGAAAGACCCCGAAACGCGTCTGGTACACTTCATCGGAAAAGACAATATCGTGTTCCACTGCATCGTGTTCCCCGCCATGCTGAAGGCAGAGGGTAGCTACATCCTGCCAGACAACGTGCCGAGCAACGAGTTCCTGAACCTGGAGGGCGACAAGATTTCCACTTCACGCAACTGGGCAGTATGGCTGCACGAGTATCTCGTTGACTTCCCCGGCAAGCAGGATGTGCTGCGCTACGTGCTGACAGCCAACGCACCGGAGACAAAAGACAACGACTTCACCTGGAAGGACTTTCAGGCACGCAATAACAACGAACTGGTTGCCGTTTATGGCAACTTCGTGAACCGCGCCCTGCAACTCACCAAGAAGTACTTCGACAGCGTAGTACCCGCCGCAGGCGAACTGAACGACTACGACCGCGAGACGCTGAAAGAATTTGCCGACGTCAAGGCAGAAGTGGAGAAGTTACTGGACGTATTCAAGTTCCGCGACGCACAAAAGGAAGCGATGAACCTTGCCCGCATCGGAAACAAATACCTTGCCGACACCGAACCGTGGAAACTTGCCAAGACAGACATGGAGCGCGTAGCCACCATTCTCCACATCTCGTTGCAGTTGGTCGCCAACCTTGCCATTGCTTTCGAACCGTTCCTGCCCTTCAGCAGCGAGAAGCTTCGCAAGATGCTGAACATGGACAGCTTTGACTGGGCAGAGCTGGGACACACCGACCTGTTGCCTGCCGGACACCAGCTGGGCACCCCCGAACTGCTGTTCGAAAAGATAGAGGACGACGTCATCCAGGCACAAGTGGACAAGCTGCTTGCCACCAAGAAGGCAAACGAAGCCGCCACCTACAAGGCAAACCCCATCAAGCCGACCATCGCCTTCGAAGACTTTGAAAAGCTGGATATCCGCGTAGGTACAGTGCTTGAATGCGAGGCAGTGCCCAAGATGAAGAAGCTGCTGAAGTTCAAGATTGCCGACGGGCTGGAAAACCGCACCATCGTCAGCGGCATTGCCCAGCACTACAAACCGGAAGAACTGGTAGGCAAGCAAGTGCTGTTCATCGCCAACCTCGCTCCACGCCAATTCAAGAACGGGCTGGTAAGTGAAGGAATGATTCTCTCTGCCGAGAATTATGACGGCTCGCTGGCGGTGACTTCACTGCTGAAAGAGGTGAAACCGGGCAGCGAGGTGAAATAAAGCAGTAACAAGGTAACGAGTTAACAAGGCTACAGGGAGGAAGGAAAAGCCTCGTGGCCTTGTTAACTCGTTGGCTTATCAACCAATAAACTATGTCCGATACATCACTCAAAGAAAAAACAGCCAAAGGCCTCTTCTGGGGAGGATTCAGCAACGGCATACAGCAGTTGTTAAATCTGGGATTCGGAATAGTCCTTGCCCGTCTGCTGGATGCTTCGGATTATGGTATGGTAGGGATGCTTACCATTTTCTCCGCCATTGCCGCCGCCTTGCAGGAGGGTGGGTTCATTTCGGCACTGACCAACCGGAAGGAGACTTTGCACAAGGATTACAACGCCGTGTTCTGGTTCAGCCTGATGTGCAGCACTACTATATATATATTACTCTTCTTTGCCGCACCGCTGATTGCCGACTTCTACGATACGCCCGAGCTGATACCGCTGTCCCGTCTCTCTTTCCTCGGATTCGTCATCTCAAGCATGAGCATCGCACCGAGAGCGTATCTGTTCAAGAATCTCAGAATCAAGGACACTACCATCATCTCCATTTCGAGTCTGATAGTCTCCGGCATTGTGGGCATCACACTGGCTGCCAACGGATTCGCCTATTGGGGGATTGCATTGCAAAGCATCTCTTTCATCACCGTAATGACGATTCTTAACTTCTACTTCTCGCGTTGGAGACCCCACTTCCGGTTCGACTTCACACCCATTAAGGAGATGATAGGGTTCAGCAGTAAGATAATCATTACGAATATCTTCACCATAATCAATAACAATTTGTTTTCCGTCTTGTTGGGTAAGTTCTACTCGGAACGGGAAGTGGGTAACTTTACGCAGGCAAACAAGTGGAACGGCATGGGACATACCACGATTACGGGCATGATAAACGGCATTGCACAACCCGTCTTTACCCGTGTTGCCGATGACAAGGCACGGCAACTTGCCGTATTCAGAAAGCTGTTGCGCTTCACCGCCTTTATCTCTTTCCCCGCCATGCTGGGATTGAGTTTGGTTTCGAAGGAACTGATTGTTATCACTATCACGGAGAAGTGGCTGCCCAGTGCCGATATCTTGCAACTGTTATGTATTTGGGGAGCATTTATTCCCGTCATCAATCTGTTCTCCAACCTGCTCATCAGCCGGGGGCATTCTTCTATCTATATGTGGAGCACCATCAGCTTGAGCCTGCTGCAAATAGTAGCTGTATGTGCCATATACATACGGGTTGGAGTGGATGCTGCGTATTTTCGTTCATTATCAATATCGGCTGGCTATTTGTATGGTTCCGTTTTGTCAAGAGGGAGATAGGATTAAGACTGCGCGATATGCTGAAAGACATCTCTCCTTATCTCTCCCTATCCATTGTACTCGTAGTATCAACTCACTATGCCACTCAGCCCATAGAAAACCTATACTTAAATATGGCAGCCAAAATCATTATGGTAGCTGGGCTTTATGCACTGGTTTTGTGGAAACTACAATCTACCATCTTCCGGGAAAGCATTGAATTCCTCTTAAAGAAAAAAAGAGCATGAGCCGCATAGCCTACATCATATCCGCCTACAAGGATGCCCCACACTTGGCACGCCTGGTTGCCGCACTGGATGACCGGGCAGACTTCTACGTGCACATCGACCTCAATGCCGATATACACCCTTTTGAAGAAGCCTTGGGAGACAAGGTCACTTTCGTGCCCCGCCACCGGATAAGCTGGGGAGGATGGGAACAAGTGGAATACCAGAAAGAATTGCTTGCTGCCGTATTGCACAGCGGTATCCCCTATACCCGCGTAGTATGCCTGAGCGGGCAGGACTACCCATTATGGAGCAACAACGCCATCCACCGCTATTTTGAGGAGCATCAAGACACTGAATTCATCGGCGGTTTCAACCTGACACACTGCACCGTGAAACAGCAGTTGCACAAGATAACCCATTACCACCCTTTCCGTGACCTGCCTTGGAAGAGTATATGGTGGAAGAACAAACTCATCGTAGCATCGCGCAAGCTGGTACAGATACTCCCCATCCGGAAAGCCCCTTTTGCACCCTTGGAAGGCAAGCAGGCAGATGTCTATTTCGGTTCCGACTATTGGGCCATCACGTTGCCCTGCGCACGATATGTATATGAAAAGTTGTGCACGGAGGAGAAGCTGGTGAAGTATTTCAGAACCAGCTTTGTACCCAGCGAACTGTGCATACAGACCATCGTATTCAACTCCCCTTTTGCCTCAAAAGGGCTTCTTTTAGAGGGAGAATACCCCGGACTTACCCGTCTCACCCCCTTGCACTACATAGACTACGGCGCATCCATCCGCGTGATGACACTCGAGGACCTGCCGGTATTGCAGCAGTCTGGAAAGATGTTCTGCCGGAAAGTGGTAAGCGGGGAGTCCGACACACTGATAGAAAAACTCAAGTCCGATTTCGCAAAAGAAGATTGAAATGGAAAGTGCTCCTTTCAACTATTATCATTATTTTTGCAGACATCAATCAAAAATGGTATCCATGGTGAAGCAATATACCCCAGAAGAACTGACCCAACTACATCAGGTGCTATACGAAATACTGGAAGAGATTGTGCGCATCTGCGACAAACACAATATTCCCTATTTTGTAATCGGCGGAACAGCAATAGGGGCACTCTATGACAAAGCGATTCTTCCTTGGGATGACGACATAGATATAGGTATGAAACGGGAAGACTACAATAAGTTTCTCCAGATAGCCTCCCAAGAACTGAGAGAACCATACTTCTTTCATGGATACATACCGACCCTCATAGTCCTTATTACTTTGCCAAAGTCAAGAAAAACAACACCTTGTTTGTCGAAGAGATGTTTAAAGATGTACCTATGCATCAGGGAATCTTTGTCGATATATTCCCTTTTGACCGTATTCCAAACAATAAGCTATTAAGGAAGATACAATATGAAGCCGTCAACTTTCTGAAATGCTGCCTGATGGGAAAAGAGGTATGGCTATGGAAACACTTCGGAAAATGTCAAATATCCAACCCTACCAATCGTGGAGCTGTTGCCTGCCTTCTGAACCGGATAGTTGATATGACACTCTCTAAAAAGACAATCTACCGTTTGATGGTGATAATGCAAAGTTGTTTCAACTCATGGAAAACTTTGTATTACAACAATGTGATTACCACTACCGACCATGTTTTGGAGACGAGTCTCAACCATTTACAACCAATCAAATTCGGTCCACTTTATCTGAAAGCACCTGATGGATTGGAAAACTTTCTACGGTACAACTATCCCACTTTACACCGGTATACAGAAGAAGAGCAGGACAAGATAAACAATCATTATCCGGCAGTTCTTTCTTTCAACATACCAAATGACCATATAGCCACCTCCTAATCCAACAAAATTGCCATGAAACCAGCCCTTGTAGATGTATCTGTACTGATTCTTTTCTTCAACCGCCCCAAACTGCTGGCGCAAGTATTCGAACAAGTGAAGAAAGCACGCCCCGCACGACTGTTTCTCTATCAGGACGGCCCGCGCGGCGAGCGTGACATGCCGGGCATAGAAGCTTGTCGCAAAGTAGTGGCAGACATCGACTGGGAATGCGAAGTACACCACAACTACCAAGAGAAGAACTACGGCTGCGACCCATCGGAATACATGGCACAGAAGTGGGCATTCTCCTTGTCGGACAAATGTATCGTGCTTGAGGATGACGACGTGCCCGCCGTCTCTTTCTTCGGCTTCTGCAAGGAACTGCTCGACAAGTATGAGCACGACACACGCATCAGCATGATTGCCGGATTCAACAACGAGGAGATTACACCCGACATCACTTCCGACTACTTCTTCGCCACCACCTTCTCCATCTGGGGATGGGCGAGCTGGCGGCGGGTGACGGACCAATGGGATGAATTCTACACCTTCCTGGACGACAAGGAGAACATGCGGCAACTGAAGAACCTCATCCACACACGGCGCTACCGCAAAGACTTCATCTACATGTGCCAACGCCACCGCGAACACGGGAAAGCCTATTACGAAACCATCTTCCACGCTTCCATGTTGTTCAATTCGGGTCTGAGCATCGTGCCCACCCGCAACATGATAAACAATCTGGGAGCCACTGCCGACTCCACCACTTTGCCGGCTCCGTGCACACCATGCCGCGCGGTTACCGCCGCATCTTCACCATGAAACGCCACGAAGTGGAGTTTCCACTGAAGCACCCTCGTCACGTCATCGAGAACACAGCCTACAAGGATAGCGTTTACCGCATCATGCATGGCGGCATCCCTGGATAAAGATTGCACGGTCGTTCGAGGAACTGGCGTTGAACCTACGGTACGGCAACTTCACCATCATATGGCAAACGCTGCAAAAGCGTATCCGGAAATGGATGAAACAAGACCGGCATCTGTAACAAGAAAAAACATTCAAAAAAGAAGAAACGAACAACAGTCATGAGAGTACTACTTATCAATACATCCGAACGCATCGGCGGCGCAGCCATCGCCGCCAGCCGTCTGATGGAATCACTCAAGAACCACGGCATCAAAGCCAAGCTGCTGGTACGCGACAAGCAGACCGACCAAATCTCCGTTGTGTCACTGGACCATAACTGGCGCATGGTGTGGAAGTTCGTCTGGGAGCGCATCGTCATCTGGAGCGCCAACCGCTTCAACAAGAAGAACATCTTTGCCGTAGACATTGCCAACACGGGGACAGACATCACCTCACTGCCCGAATTCCAGCAAGCAGACGTCATCCATCTGCACTGGATAAACCAAGGGATGCTCTCGCTGAAGAACATCGAGAAGATTCTCGCCTCGGGCAAGCCCGTCGTCTGGACCATGCACGACATGTGGCCCTGCACTGGCATCTGTCACCATGCCCGCGAGTGCACCCACTACCAGCAGGAATGCCACAACTGCCCCTTCATCCACGGAGGTGGAGGCAAACGTGACCTTTCCTACCGCATCTTCCACAAAAAGCAGGCATTGTATCGCAACCGTCACATCAACTTCGTCACCTGCAGCCGCTGGCTGGAAGAACGTGCCCGGACAAGCGCCCTCTTCTGCGGGCATGCCGTGACATGCATCCCCAACCCCATCAACACCAATCTCTTCAAGCCCCGAAACCGGCAGGAAGCCCGCAGCCGTTGCCTACTGCCGCAAGACAAGAAACTCATGCTGTTCGGCTCGGTGAAGATTACGGACAAACGGAAAGGCATCGACTACCTGATAGAATCGTGCCGACTGCTGGCTGACAAGCATCCCGAACTCCGGGAACAGTTGGGTGTCGTCGTCTTCGGCAACCAATCGCAACAACTGGAAAACCTGCTTCCATTCAAAGTCTACCCGCTGAACTTCGTCAGCAACGAACACCAACTGGTGAACATCTACAATGCCGTGGACATCTTCGTGACCCCCTCGCTGGAAGAGAACCTGCCGAACACCATCATGGAAGCCATGGCATGCGGCATTCCCTGCGTCGGATTCAACGTGGGCGGCATCCCTGAGATGATAGACCATCTGCACAACGGCTACGTGGCACAATACAAATCCTCGGAAGACTTTGCCAACGGCATCTACTGGACGCTGACCGAACCCGACTACCCCAGCCTCTCGGAACAAGCCTGCCGGAAAGCCATCTCCCACTATTCGGAGAACGTCGTCGCCAAGAAATACATTGACCTTTACAACAAAGTGACCGGAAGAAATGCATAACCACCCCACCCCGAAATTCAGCATCATCACCGTGACCTACAACGCCGAAGCGGTACTGGAGGACACGATTCAAAGCGTTATCTCGCAAACCTACCACCACGTGGAATACATCATTGTGGACGGTGCGTCCAAAGACGGCACGCTCTCCATCATCGACCGTTACCGCGACCGCATCACCCGCATCGTGAGCGAACCGGACAAGGGACTGTACGACGCCATGAACAAAGGCATCCGCCTTGCCACCGGCGATTACCTCTGCTTCCTCAATGCCGGCGACAGCTTCCACGAGGACGACACCTTGCAGCAGATGGTGCGTTCCATCTCCGGCAACGAACTACCCGACGTGCTGTACGGCGAAACGGAGCTGGTGGACAAGGAAGGCCACTTCATCCGCATGCGCCGCCTCGCCGCCCCGGAAGTGCTTACCTGGCGAAGCTTCAAGCAGGGCATGCTGGTCTGCCATCAGGCCTTCTTTGCCAAAGCTTCCCTTGTAGAACCCTACGACCTGCAATACCGCTTCTCCGCCGACTTCGACTGGTGCATCCAGGTGATGAAGAAGGCACGGACCTTGCACAATACCCATCTCACCCTCATCGACTATCTGGAAGAGGGAATGACCACCCAGAACCGGCAAGCATCCCTGCGCGAACGCTTCCGCATCATGGCGCGGCATTACGGACTGGCGAGTACCATAGCCCATCATGCCTGGTTCGTATTACGGGCCGTGATAAAGAAATAGCACAAGTTTCGAGGGCAAATATACTTTGTTCCCGCAAGACCTATACCTTGTGGGAATCCCCCCTATACCCAGCTCCCTACAGTATAGGAGTGAGTACCCAAAACATCCCCATGTTTTCACCTAAAACATCCGGATGTAATGGGGCAAAACATCCCCATGTTTTTGGGTAAAACATCCGGGTGTTTTGGAGAAAGACATCCGGATGTTCTGCATATTAAGTCCTATACCGTGAGGGGTTAAGTCCTAAGACGTAGGAGATTAAGTCCTAAGGCAAAGGAGGCTGGGTAGCTGCAAGCAGCGCCTTCAACTCTTTTACCCCTTCCGAAGCTCCCTTTTGAATGACATGTATCGGACGCATGACGTGCGTGTCCACCGGCTTGGGGTCTATCAGATACACTTCGGCGGCACGGGGCACGTAGTTCAGCAGTCCCGCAGCGGGATAAACGTTCAGGCTGGTGCCGATGATGACGAAGATGTCCGCCTGCTCCACATACCGGATGGCAGTTTCAATCTCCGGCACCGACTCGCCAAACCACACGATGAACGGGCGGAGCTGCGTACCGTCGCCCGCCTTGTCGCCCAACTTTACTTCATATTCCTCCGGCGCCAGTTCCTTGACGAAATGCGGATTATAAGGGTCGCGGCTGGAACAAACCTTCGTCAGTTCCCCATGCAAGTGTATCACGTGCGTACTGCCGGCACGCTCGTGCAGATTATCTACGTTCTGGGTGACGACCGTTACATTGAGATCCCTCTCCAGGTCGGCAACGCCCAGATGCCCGGCATTCGGCACCACATCGAGCAACTGCTTGCGACGTTCGTTATAGAAATTAATGACCAGTTCCGGATTACGTGCATACCCCTCGGGAGTCGCCACCTGCTCCACCGGATATTTGTCCCACAGTCCGCCCGCATCACGGAATGTGCTGATGCCGCTCTCGGCGCTCATACCGGCACCCGACAATATGACCAAGTTCTTCATTTTCTGCTCCTTTCCTTTATTAAAGTAAGACAAATATAAGAAGAATGTTCAAGTTGTGATATAAATAAGAAAAATTAAATACTTAAAAGTCTTATCATTCAAATAAAAGACGTACTTTTGTCATTCGTAAATTTGCAATAGACTGGAAAAGAAACCAATCCGGTCGTCAACAAAAGAATCTTATGGATAAATTCAGTTATGCTATCGGCCTTGGAATAGGTCAGAATCTTTTAAGCATGGGTGCCAAAGGCATTGCAGTAGATGACTTTGCACAAGCAATCAAAGACGTTTTGGAGGGCAACCAGACGGCAATCAGCCACACAGAAGCCCGTGACATCGTCAACAAGTACTTCGCCGAACTGGAGGAGAAGATGAACGCAGCAAACATAGAAGCCGGCAAAAAGTTCCTGGAAGAGAACAAAAAACGCGAGGGAGTTGTTACGCTTCCCAGCGGACTTCAATACGAAGTTATCACAGAAGGAAACGTCGGTCACTATGCCAAAGCAACCGACCAGGTACAATGCCACTACGAAGGCACACTGATTGACGGAACGCTGTTCGACAGCTCCATCAAGCGCGGCCAGCCTGCCACGTTCGGTGTAAACCAAGTGATACCCGGTTGGGTGGAAGCCCTTCAGCTTATGCCGAAGGTGCCAAGTGGAAACTCTACATCCCCAGTGATCTGGCATACGGAGCGCAGGGTGCCGGCGAGATGATTCCCCCCCACAGCACGCTCATATTCGAAGTTGAATTACAGAAAATTTTATCTAAATAAACAACAAGTAAAAGCAAAATGAAAAAAGTAACATTTCTCATGGCTCTTGCAGTAGCTGCCGGCATGGCATCTTGTACTGCTCAAAGTCCGAAAGCTGATTTAAAGACGGACATCGATTCATTGTCTTACGCCATCGGTATGGCACGTACAGAAGGTTTGGACCAGTATCTTGCACAACAAGGCATTGACTCAACCAGATGTCAGAATTCCTAAAAGGTTTCAACGAGGGTGCAGCCAAAATCGATAAGAAAGACGTGGCCTACATGACCGGCCTGCAAGTAGGCCAGATGGTCAGCAAGCAATGGGTAGAAGGTTTCAACCAGCAAATCTTCGGTAATGACTCTACACAAAGCATCAGCCGCGAAAATATGCTGGCAGGTTTCGTCGCAGGTGTCATTGGTAAGGGTGGTGCCATGGATATGATGAAAGCTCAAGAGTACATGCGCACTCAGATGGATGCCATCAAAGAAAAAGCGACTGCAGAGAAGTATGCTGACAACAAAGCTGCCGGTGAAAAGTTCCTGGCTGAGAACAAGACTAAAGAAGGTGTAGTAACTACTCCGAGCGGTCTACAATACAAAATCATCACCAAGGGTAACGGTGCCGTTCCCGCTGACAGCAGCAAGGTGAAAGTAAACTACAAAGGTACACTGATTGACGGAACAGAGTTCGACAGCTCTTACAAGCGCAAAGAACCTGCTACCTTCCGTGCCAACCAAGTAATCAAAGGCTGGACTGAGGCCCTCACTATGATGCCCGTTGGCTCCAAATGGGAACTCTATATCCCCTACGACCTGGCATACGGTTCAAGAGAAACCGGTAGCCAAATCAAGCCGTTCTCTACTTTGATATTCGAAGTGGAACTGCTGGGTATCGAGAAGTAATGTAACAATCCGAAGGGAGGGGCAAAACCCTCTTGATACTTCTTTTAGGCGCGGATTACGCGGATTTCACGGATTTAGTTTACCAAATCCGCATATTCCGCGTAATCCGCGTCTTATCGTTACCCCTCACTTTTATTCATTTTTCTGTCCATTTTCATAGATAAATTAAAATAAAGTCCTATATTTGCTTACTATTTGATAACAACAAGAACTTTACTTATTTACTATTATGGAAAAAATAGACAATCTTGACCGGCAGATTCTGGAAATCATTTCCCAAAATGCCCGTATCCCTTTCAAGGACGTAGCCGCTGAATGTGGCGTGTCACGTGCCGCCATCCATCAACGTGTACAGCGCTTGATTGACCTTGGCGTTATTGTGGGCTCAGGCTATCATGTAAATCCCAAGTCTCTTGGATATAGAACCTGCACTTACGTAGGAATCAAGCTGGAAAAGGGCTCCATGTATAAGACGGTAGTTGCCGAGCTGGGCAAGATTCCCGAAATTGTTGAATGCCACTTCACCACTGGTCCGTACACCATGCTGACCAAGGTATATGCCCGCGACAACGAGCATCTGATGGATTTGCTGAACAACAAGATGCAGGAGATTCCTGGCGTAACCGCTACCGAGACCTTGATTTCCCTGGAACAGAGCATCAAGAAGGAGATTCCTATTTGCCCCGAGAAATAACGAACAACAATGGATTTCTTGAACGAATATCATCTGTCGGGCCTTGTCATAGGTATCTGCACATTCCTCATCATCGGCTTGTTTCACCCCATAGTTGTGAAAGCCGAATATTATTGGGGCACCAAGTGCTGGTGGATTTTCCTTTTACTCGGCATCGGCGGCATCATTGCCTCCCTTTATACGGAGAACATCATGATAGCCTCCCTTTTGGGCGTCTTTGCATTTTCCTCGTTCTGGACCATCAAGGAGATATTCGAGCAGGAAGAACGAGTGAAAAAAGGCTGGTTTCCCAAGAATCCAAAACGAACTTATAAGTTCTAAGGACAAAGGTTATAAGGAATTTTATCCAAAAGTCTTGCATATTTCAATAGAAAATGCTACTTTTGCCCCCGCTATCCCAAGCAAGGATGCATCGGACTTGTAGCTCAGTTGGTTAGAGCAACAGACTCATAATCTGGAGGTCCCTGGTTCAAGCCCAGCTGGTCCACAAACTAAAAGGCTCATCTCTAACGAGATAGAGCCTTTTTTAGTTCATGGAGACCTCCGATTAAGGGTCTGTTGCTTGGTTATATTTAGTATTGTATTAGGTATTTGTTGACTAATTGTTGACTGATTTAAACATTACTAACATGCTGACTATCAAAGCCGAAATCAAGAAGAGTGAACTAAAAGTTGACGGAACGTACAATGTTAAGATTAGATTTACTTTAGACCGTAAGGTTAAAAGACTATCAACTAATCTATTTATAACTTCAAAAGACCTAACTAAATCCCTCAAATTTAAAGAGGACACTTCCATTAAAAGAGCGATAGATGGACTGGTGCTTTATTACAGAGAACAGTGTTTCAAACTACAATTAGACCAAAATCATTATTCGTTAGATGAGATAATTGAATTCTTAAACGGAGAACAAGAGAAGCAACAAACCATTGACTTTATAAAGTTCAGTCGTGAGTGGATAGCTTCTACCACCATAAAAGGAGCACCCAATTATACAACTGCCATCAATGCTTTGGTACGGTTTGTTGGCAAGGAAGAATTGGATATTAATTTGATTACCCTTGACTTCTTAGAAAGTTTTAAAGCATTCTTGAATAAAGAACGCGAGATACGGACTAAAAGATTAATGCAGCAGGGTAAACGGATACCTTCCAATCGTTCACTCTCTCTATATTTGATAAGCATTAAGAAGCTGTTCAATGAAGCCAAGAAGAAATACAATAAGAAGGAGAAGAATTTAATCCTAATCCCCAACTCACCCTTCATGGAATTTGAAATACCCAAGCAGGAAGCAACAAGAAAGAGAGCCATATCCGCAGATATTATAAAGAAGCTATGGAAGCTACCCTATAAAGATATGAAGAAAGGCTACAAATCTACCTGCCGTTATAATTTGGCAAAGGATTGTTTCATTCTATCATTCTGTCTTATGGGAATCAATTCAGCAGACCTTTACAATGCCACTGAAATGGAAGGTAATACAATCGTCTATAATCGTACCAAGACGAAAGACCGTAGATTGGATAAGGCTCAAAATGAAGGTTGACATACCCAGATTAGTCCTGCCTCTTGTTGAGAAGTACAAGGACAAGACTGGTAAACGTCTCTTCAATTTCTATCAATATTATGCTGACGAGAAGGGTTTCAATAAGGCTATCAACTACGGCTTAAAAGAAATTGGTACAATATTAGAAATTGACGATTTGGAATACTACGCAGCAAGGCATAGTTGGGCTACCATTGCACTTAATAAAGTTGGCATTGATAAATATATAGTCCATGCAGCACTTAACCATATTGACGATGCAATGAAAGTAACGGACATCTATATTGAACGTGATTTCGTAAATGAGAACAAGGCTAATGCCAAAGTCGTGAAGTACGTGTTTGGAAAGCAGTAGTTACAATCTGTAGTAATTTATAATGCCGCTCTGTTGCATAATGGAGTGGCATTATTTATCTTTACGGCACTAATACAATTAACCATGCCAATAGATAATTTCACAACAGATAAATATGTAGGGCAAGAAGAGGAATTACTGGAATATGTAACTGTAATTGCCGATAAGTTTCACCCAGACATGGAAATTCAAGAAGATGGAAGCTCTGTTCTTTTACCGTCACAATCCCCTTATCAATTCATGCAACGGTACAATGCAGGTAAAGCTAAATGTATTCTTCAATTATGACAACTTATATGAGGAATGACAATATAGACAGTATTCAAG
>ENA-OQCF01000010-OQCF01000010.1-human-gut-metagenome-genome-assembly--contig:-NODE-10-length-67795-cov-4.170184_pt1 | contig 67795 bp, 76 predicted proteins | sample MGYA00242756_ERZ504573 | MGnify/ENA primary metagenome ERZ504573 (study PRJEB26092, sample SAMD00036240) | human gut metagenome | host: Homo sapiens | study: EMG produced TPA metagenomics assembly of... | reverse complement strand
TGATGATGACCGTGACGGTCTGTATCCTCGTCATCTTCATCCTTATCATAAATCTGAGCCCAACCTGCGGATGCGGCTGTTTCTTCAAAATTAAAGCACTTTGTATCGAGAATATCCTTAACTTCAACCTTGCCGAACTGTGATTCAATAATTCGTGCCTTTGGCTGAAGCGTCTTAATCATAGCCTTAACTCTCTTGAGCTGTTCCTCTGTTACCTTGTCAACCTTGTTGAGGATGATTGTTGAACAGAACTCAATCTGCTGGATAAGAAGGCTTTCAACATCCTCTTCGTCAACATCTTCCTTGAGGAGATCATCGCCGCAACCGAATTCCGTTGCCATACGGAGTGCGTCAACAACTGTAACAATGTTGTCAAGACGGACAAGCTCGGGAATATTGTTTTCCTTATCGCCCTCAAGAACTGAGATTGACTGTGCAATCGGAAGGGGTTCGCAAATACCGCTTGCCTCAATGAGAATGTAGTCAAACTTGCCTGACTTTACAAGGTCTGTAATCTGGTTGATAAGGTCAACGCTCAAAGTACAGCAGATACAGCCGTTTGTAAGCGGAACAAGGTTTGTATCTTTCTGAGTAACAACGCCTGCCTTTTGAATAAGCTCTGCGTCAATGTTTACTTCACCGATATCGTTTACGATAACGGCACACTTGTAGCCCTCCTGATTGCCGAGGACATGGTTGATAAGAGTAGTTTTGCCTGCACCGAGATAACCTGTAAGAAGCGTTACGGGAACAGGAAGCTTAATGTTAGCCATATATTTCATTTCCTTTCGTTGAATTGTGCTTATTAATGCGGATTACCGCTGTCCTTAAATATAACACTTTGCAAAATTATTGTCAATACAAAGTACGGAGTGCGGTCAATCCGAATAGCTGATTATTGCTGTACATTTTGTGTTTTTTGTATAATCACCTTTTATTTATTTCGGTTTTATGTTACAATAGTCAAAAGTAATTTTACGGAGATAGATTATGATTGTACTTGCATCTGCTTCACCACGAAGAAAAGAGCTTTTAAGTTTTATAACAACCGATTTTAAAATTGTTCCCGCAGACATTGACGAAACGGTTGAGAACAATGTTCCGCTTGAAAAGCGTCCCGAATATCTTGCCGTCAAAAAGGCATTGCATATTTCAAAAAACGGCTATGAAAAAGATATTGTAATCGGTTGTGACACGGGAGTTTTTGTTGACGGCAAAATGCTCGGCAAACCTAAGAACAGGGAAGATGCCGAGAATATGTTAAAACTGCTTTCGGGCAGACAGCACAAGGTTATCACGGGTTGTTGTACCGTCAAAAACGGTGTTGCAAAATCATTTTCCAATGTAACGCTTGTTGAATTTTTTGAACTTTCCGATTCGGAAATAGAGGAGTACATTGCAACGGGCGAGCCTTTTGATAAGGCAGGTGCATACGGAATACAGGGCAAAGGTTCTTTGCTTGTAAAGAAGATTGACGGCGACTATTTTAATGTTGTCGGACTTCCCGTAAGTGAATTAAACAGGATTTTGAAAAAGGAGTATTCATATGAATGATAATATAAATAAAACAGTCAATGAAATTCTCGAAAGCTATTCAAAGCATGAACAGACTTGCAGACTTTCGGAGGATAACATTATCAACAAATCTGTGCTTATTCAGGTGCTTGAAGAAATCCGCAAGCTGTTGTTTCCGGGCTACTTTGACAAGAACAGAGTAAGAGAAGAATACATCGGCTATATTGTAGGCGACAGAATAGAATTTATTCAGTACAACCTTAAAAAGCAGATTGCAAAGGCTTTAAAGGGTTGTGAAAAGTGTAACGATCTTTCATATGACGAGGTTATGGAAAAGTCCGAAAAGCTGGTTTATGAGTTCCTTTCAAAGATTCCGTCAATCCGTGATTATCTTGCAACAGATGTTGTTGCGGCCTTTAACGGCGATCCTGCCGCATACAGTACGGATGAAATCATTCTCTGCTACCCAGGATTTTTTGCAATCACTGTTTACAGAGTGGCACATGAATTGTGGAAACTTAAAATCCCGATGATTCCGAGAGTGCTTTCGGAGTACGCACACGGGCTTACGGGAATTGATATTCACCCGGGTGCGACAATCGGCAAGTATTTCTTCATCGACCACGGCACAGGTATCGTAATCGGTGAAACTACCGAGATAGGCGAGAATGTAAAAATCTATCAGGGTGTAACCCTCGGTGCGTTGTCAACAAGAAAAGGTCAGCAGCTTAAAGGTGTTAAAAGACATCCTACTATCCGTGATAATGTTACAATCTATTCGGGTACAACTATTCTCGGCGGTGAAACCGTAATCGGCAAGGGCGCAACAATCGGCGGTAATGCTTTATAGTGAACTCAATTACTGAGGGTATGAAAGTAAGCATCAAAAACCCCGAACTCCAGTTCAGTCCCGACCTTTCGGAAAATAATCAGGACAAGTATTGGTATTGGATGATTTAAGCTTACGCTTTAATTGAAAATTGAAAATTGAAAATGAAAAATTTTGGTCGGGAAGAAGTTTTGTGTAGAACAAACTCCACATTCCCGACCGTATTCATATTGATTTACCATGCAAATCAATTGATTTGCAGACAAAATTCTATAAAAGAACAATCTTGTAGGGGCGTTCATTGGACGCCCGTCTTGATGAATGTTTTTGTTCAATCACATATTTTTTGATGTGATTAAAATTGTGTATCCAAATGTAGCGGCGAACCGTGTTCGTCAATCGTATCGTGTGTAAACACGATGCGAATAAATATACATAGTTTCAAAATAACCGAACTTTTAAAAGATACTTTAACAGAAAAACATAACCTTACTTTAAACTAATTATGAACAAATATCTTAAAGAAACGAAAATGTTGGATTATTCAAATCCTAACATACAGCAGTTAATTGAAAACAGAAAATGGCTTGAACTGCAGGAATTTGACAGACTGAAATCAATTTATAATTTTGTCCGAGATGAAATACTGTTCGGCTACAACATTGATGACAACATTCCTGCTTCAAAAGTTTTGAAAGAAGGTTTTGGACAATGCAACACAAAGGGAACTTTGTTTATGGCTTTGCTCAGAGCGTGCAATATTCCCTGTCGGGTACACGGATTTACTATTGACAAAAAACTGCAAAATGGTGCAATGACGGGAATTGTCTATAAAAAACGCTCCGCAAATGTGTTCCATAGTTGGGTTGAGGTGTATTTTGAAGATAAATGGTACGAACTCGAAGCGTTTATTCTCGACAAAAAGTATCTAAACAATTTGCAGAAAATTAACAGCAGTTGCTCGGGTGCATTTTGCGGTTACGGTGTTGCTGTCAAAGATTTCAAAAATCCTGTCATAGATTTCAACCGAAATAATACATATATTCAAAGCGAAGGTATTAATCAAGATTTCGGTGTTTATGATTCTCCCGACGATTTGCTCAAAGAACATCATCAGCAAATGTCACCAGTAAAGGCTTTTTTGTATAAAAATCTCGGCAGACATATGATGAACCGCAATGTAAGAAAAATTAGAAATTTTTAATTGAAAATTGAAAATGGTGAACTAAAATGTTAAGACTAAGACCGTACAAAAGCTGTGATTCAAAACACATAGCCGACTGGATTAAAAATGAAGAAACTTTTGTAAAATGGGGCGGCGAAAGATTTGGTTCGTACCCGATTAATGCAAAAATTATTGACGATAAATATAAACTCGATAACGGCGATTGCGTTGAAGATGACAATTTTTACCCTATGACCGCCTTTGACGATAGCAGTGTTGTCGGACATTTTATAATGCGATACATAAACGGCAACAACAAGATACTTCGCTTTGGCTGGGTAATTGTTGATGATACGCAAAGGGGAAAAGGTTACGGCAAGCAAATGCTTGAACTTGGACTCAAATATGCCTTTGAAATTTTGGGTGTCGAAAAGGTCACAATCGGCGTTTTTGAAAACAATATTCCTGCGTACAAATGCTACAAATCAATTGGTTTCAATGAAATTGCTACCGACTGCTACGAAATCGAAACCGTAAACGGCGAAGAGAGTAAAATAATCGAGCTCGAAATCACAAAAACCGATTATATAAACCACAACAAAAGGAAGTGACAATATGCCCGACTTTACAGTACGATACGCTAAGAAATCGGAACTTGACCGTGTGAATGACATTCGTTATCAGGTCAACAGGGTTCATTCAAACGGCAGACCTGATATATTCCGAGATGATTTCTGCGATGAGATGAAAAACATAGTATATAAAGTTTTTGACGGCGAAAATTCCGATGTTATCGTTGCCGTGAACGGTGACACAATCTGCGGATTTGCAACTGTTGAATACATAGTCAAGGAAAAATCTCCGTACGGTTTGCAGAGAAAATTCTATCAGATTGCTGAATTCGGAGTTGATGAAAACTTCCGCAGAATGGGTGTTGCAACCAAGCTGATAAGCTTCTGCAAACAAGAGGCTAAGAACAGGGGCTTTGACAGGCTGGAGCTTGATGTGTGGGAATTCAACGAGGGTGCAATGAAGTTTTACGATTTCGTAGGATTCAAAACCTACAGAGAATACAAGGAAATGAATATTTAAACCGAAAAAATCCGTATGAAGATTGCTCCATACGGATTTTATTTTGTGTATCAAATTTTATTTATCGCCATTTAAAGGTGACGAGTCCGTAAACATAGATAAATGCGATAGCTGTAGGAACTACATATTTGAAAATCGGTTTCATCCACGAACGCACTTTCATACCGATGCCCATGTTGGCTTCTTTAATGAAGTTATCCCAACCCCAGCCGAACTTGTTGCAACAGAACAGAGCAAGCACAAGAGAACCGAGAGGAAGAACATTTGTTGAAACAATGAAGTCCCAAAAATCAAGCCATGTTGTACCCTCTGCAAACGGCTGAAAATGAAGAACGCTGAATCCGAGAGCCGTTGTGAGTGCAAGCACAAACACTACAATTCCGCAAATAAGACTGCCTTTTATTCTTGACCAGCCTGTCAAATCACGAATCATTGCAAGAATATTTTCGCAAACACCCAAAACGGTTGACATTGCCGCAAACACCATAAACAGGAAGAAGAGCGAACCCCATATTCTTCCGCCGGGCATATTGTTGAACACGGTTGCCATTGTGTCAAACAAAAGGTTCGGACCTGAATTAACTTCAAGGTTGTAAGTAAAGCAGGCAGGGAAGATGATTATGCCTGCAAGCAGAGCTACGAGTGTGTCAAGAGAGATAACATTGATTGCCTCGCCCATAAGTGAATGGTCTTTGCCGATATAACTTCCGAAAATAGCCATACCGCCCATACCTGTTGACAGCGAGAAAAATGCCTGATTCATCGCACCCACAACAACATCACCGTTGATTTTTGAAAAGTCGGGTTTGAGGTAAAATGTCATACCCTCACCCGAACCGCTCAAAAACAGACTGTGGATTGCAAGCACAATCATAAGTGCAAGCAAAGCAATCATCATATATTTTGTTATCCTCTCAAGTCCGCCCTGAATGTTGAACGAGAGTATAACAAAGGCGATAACAACCGTTATCATCATAAAAATAACATTGACTGACGGATTTGCAATCATTGTGGTAAATCCGAGGTCACGGTTGTTACCCGTCAGAAAATTTATGAAGTAGTAAATTATCCAACCGCAAACAACTGTGTAAAAAGCCATAATTGCAAGGTTGCCCACAAGGCATGCCCAACCGAAACCGCCCCATTTTTGCTTTGGCTTTTCAAGTTTGCGGTACATTTTAATCGGACTTGTCTGTGCCGCTCTGCCCACCGAAAATTCCATTATCAAACACGGAATTCCCAAAACAATAAGACAGATGATGTACACAAGCATAAAACTTCCGCCACCGTATTGTCCGCACATCCACGGAAACTTCCACACATTTCCGCAACCGATTGCACAGCCTGCCGAAAGCATTATAAAGCCGAGTCGGCTTCCTAATTTTTCACGATTCACAACACAAGTCCTCCTGCCGAATTTATTTTATCTACACAATATTTTTTCGTCATAAACACTGCTCCTTTGTTTATTTTGCAATACAAAGAGTAGTATAGCAAATAAAATACCATTTGTAAAATTGATAAAACTGTGCTATAATAGCGAAGATATCGTTCGTATAAAAGAGGATTTAGTTATGGATACCAATGTACTTAAAACCTTTGTAGCTGTGTGCGAATATTCGGGATTTTCTGCTGCAGCGGAAAAGCTCGGCTATACCCAGTCAACCGTTTCATCACAGATAAAACAGTTGGAAAGCGAGCTTAACACGGTGCTTTTTGACCGCTTTTACCACAGAATCAGCCTGACTTCCGACGGCATAACGGTTCTGCAACACGCAAGAGAAATTCTTGAATCTCACGAAAAGATGCTTGAAGATTTGCGTACCCCCGAAACAATTGAGGGCAACATTCGCCTTGCAATGTCAAGTTCTGTCTGCAACCGATTTTTTAAAGATGATTTTCTTGAGTTCAGAAAGCATTTTCCTAATATTCACCTTGTTGTTGTCGAAAGCGGTACAGAGCAGATGTTTGATATGTTACGCAAAAATGAGGTTGATTTGATTTTTACGCTTGACAGCCACATTTATGATTCGGAATTTATAATTTGTGCAGAGCATGAGGAAAAGGTTCACTTCTTTGCATCAGTTGACAATCCACTTTTGAATAAAGAAAATATTTCGCTAAAAGAATTATGTGCCGAGGATTTTGTACTGACCGAAAGTAATATGAGCTACAGAAAATTGCTCAACAATGAACTTGCCGCACAATCGCTTGAAATTCACCCTGTTTTGGAAATAGGAAACCCTCTACAAATTTGTTCTCTAATCAAAAACAGCAAAATGATCTCGTTCTTGCCTGATTTCATCACGGAGGATTACTACAATCCGGGAGAGATAAAACATCTTCCCGTCAACGATTGTGATGTTTCGGTGTGGACGCAGTTGCTTGTCCACAAAAACAAGTGGAAATCTCCTGCGCTTAATGCGTTTATTGATTTTTATCGGGATGTTATACGAAAATAAAAAGTATCACATTTTGCCTTACGCACCGCCGTATTGCGTTATGATAATCTTGGCAAGCTTTGCGTTCGGCTTTTTGATATTGACGGGGTACTGTAACTTTTTTTCATAGACAAACATCAGCAATCCTCCTCGTTTTCCCACGGCCACGGTCCCTTTATCCAGCCCCACATATTGGTGCTTGTCATACTCTTTTTCAAAGGACCGAATTTTTCTTCATATTCTTCAACAAGCGGTTTCAATTTTTCTTTGAAACCGTTCATTTTTTGTATCATTGCCGTATCGTGCGGATGAGTGTCAAGATAAATCTGAAGGTCAAGTGCGGCAAATTCGTAGGTTGAAATTTTCTTTAAAAGAATTTCTCTTTCAGTCAAGTCCCTCACCGCATTTCTTTCCGTAGAATGGTTTGTTGAGAACGGGGAACATTGTACCCGACTCAAGCCCCTGCAATGGGCTGTAGGTTGGGGAGTCGAACTGCTGAAAGGGGACATATGCCATAGCCTCGCTCGTTCTCTTTGGCAGACTCGGTATTCCGTACTGCTGAGAAATAATTTCTTTAATATCCAATTTAATTCTCCTTTTTGTTCAAACTTATGAACATTGCTGTTCATTCTCATAATATGCCCGTTTCAAGCTTGTGTTTACATAATAAAAAACAGAGCCGACAGCAATGCCGTCAGCCCTGATACAGAAGTTTTACCGTGAATATCCGATTAAATGTTAATTAACCTTTTTGGCAGAATTTGAAGTAACCTTTGCAATGATTGCAAAAACTACGCAAAGCACAATTCCGATTGCCGAAACGATGCCTACAAGAGTAAAGTTTGTGTTTGAAATGAGTGAAAAATCAAGCACACCGCTGTCGGGATTCTGAAGTGACGCAAAAACTGCAACAGCATCAACAATTACGGCAACCATAAGTGAAAGAATTGAAATTGATGCCGAAACGGTTTCTGCAAGGTTCTTTTCAATTTTCTTTGCAACGCTGATTTTTTCACTTCTGAAGTTAAGACAGCCGAAAAGCCAGAATACAGCCGCCGCATTAATTATTGTTTCGGGAATCATATATGTAGCGTTGTAGCTGAGTGAATAGAGAAGTCCGTCGGTTGACGGGATTGAAACACCTGCCCATACGGTACAGCCCGAAATTACATGACAGATATATCTCAAAGCACAAACTCCTACCGTGCCTGTTACGGCAGCGGCAGACGGATTGCTGACCTTGTTTCTGAGAAAGCCTGCAAGGCCGATAACCGTGAATGCAATTACATAGTCGAAGAGAATGATTGTTACGGCTGCCAAGAATGAAGTTGCGTATGAAAGGTTTGAAGCTCCCTGAATAAGCTGAATAATGCTGAATACAAATCCCGAAAGCAATCCCCATTTTACACCGTGACGATATGAGATAATTACAATCGGAACAATGCTGAATGCGGTAACACTGCCGCCGTAGGGAAGCTCTAAGATTTTTACAAAGCTTAAAACTGCCGCAAGTGCAATCATAATTGCACATTCGCACATAACAAGTGCATTTTTCTTATTGTTCGTTTTCATTAAAACTACTCCTTAAAATAAAATTCTCACGGAGAAAAAACACAACAAAAAAGGAGTATGCCAAAAAGACATACTCCAAGTGCGCACACTTCAAGCTTAATATGTCCCTTCGTTGGCATTATCCAAATCAGGTTGACGGTCGAAATCGAATTTCCTCTCAGCCGGTAACAGCTCCCGTTTTGTATGTGATTATTCTCACTCTGATTACGAATATTACACATCTTTAGGTTGTGTAATATCTGCACTATGATTATAAACTGTATTTGACAATTTGTAAAGCCTTTTGTGTGCAATGTTACAGATAATCGCATATTAATTGACAAACACTTTGCTTTTGTGATAATATGTATCCTGTGATTTTGCGGTTTATTGCCGAATGGCAGTAAATTTTGCAACAATTGATAAACTAATTGAAGAAGGTTTTTTAATGGACAGCAGATTTAATTCACCGGCTGAAATTGCGTCGCTGGTGTCAAAATCAGGTGTAACAAAATCAATGCTTTCTCTGCCGAAAATGATTTTGCTCGGACTTATGGCAGGTGCATTTATCGCATTCGGCGGTGCGGCAAGTGATGTTGCAATGCACGGAGTTGCCGATGTGGGGCTTGCAAGAGTGGTTGCAGGCGTAATCTTCCCTGTAGGACTTATGCTCGTTGTGTTCACAGGCAGTGAACTTTTTACAGGCAACTGCCTTATGATTATTCCGACACTTGAAAAGAAAATTAAAGTCGCTTCAATGTTAAGGAATCTTGTAGTTGTTTATATTTCAAATTTTGTCGGTGCAATGATTATCGACTTGCTCATAACTTTTTCGGGACAGCTCAATTATTCAAACGGCGGACTCGGTGCTTTTACAATTAAGGTTGCACTTGCCAAAACAACAATCAATCCTGCAACGGCAATTATCAGCGGCGTACTTTGCAACATTCTCGTATGCCTTGCAATCGTTATGGCAACAGGCGCAACAGATGCAATCGGCAAGATTTTCGGTGTGTTTTTCCCGATTTGTGCATTTGTAGTCTGCGGATTTGAACACTGCGTTGCAAATATGTTCTATATTCCGACAGGCGTTATGGCGGCAATGAATCCCGAATATGTTGCAAAAGCTCAGGAGCTTTACGGTATTACGGAACAGCAATGTCAGAATCTTGCAAATCTTTCGGGTTGTGAATCTCTGCTGTTCGTTACAATCGGCAACATAATCGGTGGTATGATTTTTGTAGGACTTCCGCTCTATTTTGCCTATATTCGCAAAAAGAAAAGTGCTTAAAATACATAAACATAAATAATTCAAGAGAGCAGTCGTTTTGACTGCTCTTTTTGCATAGACTCAAAAAGATAACATATACTAATAATGTGTTATCGTTTGGTTGACTGTTGAAAAACATTATGGTATAATACCAAATGAACACAAATATGTATTAGTGTTATCATTTAGGCTGGAGGCAGATACTTTGAATACAAAAGAAATAGCAAAAAATGTTATCGAAAGTAAAGGCGGAATTGCTAAAGTAGCTGATATGGTATCTGCTGGGCTTTCCAGACAGAGCATAAAAACCTTATATGCTAACAGTTATATAGAGAGAGTTTGTCAAGGATATTATAAACTTAATTCTAATTTAGAGTTAACGGATGAGCAGATACTTTTATCTGTTGTACCTGAATTTGTTATGTGTATGGAATCTGCCTTGTTTTATTATGGGTACAGTGATTTTATGCCGAGAGTTAAATCAATAGCCGTACCTCGAACCGCATCTCATAGGATAGCTGATATTTCACCGATTCCTTTAAAAATTTATTATGTTGCAAACGATATATATAGTATCGGCAAAACAACCGTATCTGAAAACGGTGTACAGTTTGCTGTTTATGACAGGGAAAGAACTATTTGTGATGTGTTTAAACACAGAAATAAGATTGACAGTGAAATCTTTAATAAAGCGGTAAATGCTTACGCAAAAGATGATAAAAAAATCTAAGTAATCTTACTCTTTATTCAAAAGAATTACGTGTGTACAAAAAAGTAACAGAAATTATGGGGGTGGTTTTAAATGGCTGATACAGCCGCTTCGGTACTGGCTAAACTAAAAAACAAATCCAAGGAAAGCGGCAGAAGTTATCAACTTTGTTTACAGCTTTTCTGTCAGGAGGAATTTTTGCGCAGACTTGAAAAATCCGACTATTCCGATAACTTTGTGCTCAAGGGTGGTCTTTTTATATATTCACTTACGGAATTTGACAGCAGGGTTACAGTCGATATTGATTTTCTTTTGAAAAGTTTACCTAACACACCCGAACAGTTGCGAGCAATTCTTGAAAAAATTATATCCGTTGACACAGGAAATAAATTCATAACTTTTGAAATCACAAGTGTTTTACCCATTTCAGTTGCTAAAAAGTATGCAGGAATCAGTGCCTCACTTGTTGCACATATAAAAAACACAAGAACTCCGTTCAGCATAGATTTTGGAGTCGGTGATGTAATTGTTCCAAAACAGGAAAAGCGAAAAATTCCAACGCAACTAAATGATTTTTCATCCCCGATGATAAATACATATTCTTTAGAAACAACAATTGCAGAAAAAATAGATGCTATTCTAAGTCTTATGGAATTTTCAAGTCGAATGAAAGACTATTATGATATTTATTATTTGGCAAATAAGTTTGATTTTGACGGCAAAATACTTGTTGATGCTCTAAAAAGAACCTTTGCGAATCGTGAACATAATTTTACGATTGAGCAGTTTGAGCAAGTTATGTCATTTGATGCCGATGATTTAATGCAAAGAAAATGGAAGGCGTTCATAAAAAAGATTGACGCCAAAACAGATGATTTTTCAAAAGTTATAAATACTATAGATGACTTTTTAAGATTTCCGATTGAAACGGCATTGAACGGTACGAATTTTCTGATGCAATGGAAAGCATCTTCTAATATATGGGAATAATTGTTGTTATTGTGAGGACTTTGGTGTTTAAATCAAAGTCTTCTTTTTAGTGCAAATTATTTAAAAGTATGTTATAATAAGCCTTACAAAACAAAAACGGAGGATATAATGGATTATTCACAGATTCTTTCACAGCAGTTTAATATTAAAGAGGAGTATGCAAAGAACATCATCACATTGCTTGATGACGGCAACACTATTCCTTTTATTGCACGATACAGAAAGGAAATGCACGGTTCAATGGATGACCAGTTGATTCGTGAATTTGCCGAAAAGCTTGAATATTTAAGAGGACTTGACAAGCGCAGAGATGAAATCCGTTCACTCATTGACGCACAGAAAAAGCTTACCGATGAAATCAACCTTGCACTTGACAAGGCTGCCACGCTAAGCGAACTTGAGGATATTTACCGCCCATATCGTCCAAAGAGAAAGACAAGGGCGTCAATTGCAAAGGAAAAGGGACTTGAACCGCTTGCTAACGATATTTTAAAGCAGGAAAAAGGTTTTGATCCGTCAAAGTCGGCAGTTGATTATATTGATGAAGAAAAGGGAGTTACCTCCGTTGAAGATGCAATTCAGGGTGCAATGGATATCATTGCAGAACTTGTGTCGGATAATGCGGAAATCCGTAAGAGAATAAGAAATCTTACAAACGCAAACGGTGTGCTTGTGTCTGTTGCAACAGATGAAGAAAAGGACAGCGTTTACAAAAATTATTATGACTACAAAGAGCCTGTTAAAAAGATTGCAGGTCACAGAGTACTTGCCGTGAATCGTGGCGAAAAAGAGGGATTTCTCAAAGTCAGCGTTGAAACCGACAGCGAAAAACCGCTTAATTCAATTTTCAGAGCAATGATTACAGACAAAAATCAGCTTTGTTCAGACATTATCCGTGAGGCTTGCACAGACGCTTATCAGCGACTTATTTATCCGTCAATTGAGCGTGAGGTCAGAAACGACCTTACAGATGTCGCTGCCGAAAATGCTATGAAGGTTTTTGCCGTAAACCTCAAGCAGCTGCTTATGCAGCCGCCTGTAAAGGGCAAAACCGTGCTTGCACTTGATCCGGGATATCGCACGGGCTGTAAGACTGCCGTTGTTGACAGCACAGGCAAGGTTCTTGATACAACCGTAATTTATCCTACACATTCAGACAAAAAAATTCAGGAATCAAAGCAGACCTTGCTCCGCCTCATCAAAAAGCATCATGTTGATATTATTTCAATCGGCAACGGTACTGCAAGCAAGGAAACCGAGATGTTCACAGCCGAAACAATCAAAGAGGCTGACCACCCCGTTTATTATATGGTAGTCAGCGAGGCAGGTGCGTCGGTTTATTCGGCATCAAAGCTTGCCGCAACAGAACTTCCCGACCTTGACCTCACACTCAGAAGTGCCGTGTCAATTGCAAGACGACTTCAGGATCCTCTTGCAGAGCTTGTTAAGATTGAGCCTAAGGCAATCGGTGTCGGTCAGTATCAGCACGATATGCCGCAGAAAAAACTCGGTGAAACACTTGACGGTGTTGTAGAGGACTGCGTAAACTCGGTTGGTGCAGACCTTAATACGGCATCGCCTGCACTTTTGTCGAGAGTGTCGGGACTTAACGCAACCGTGTGCAAGAATATTGTTGCTTACCGTGAAGAAAACGGTGCGTTCACATCAAGAGCAGAACTCAAGAAAGTTCCGAAACTCGGACCTAAAGCGTTTGAGCAGTGTGCAGGATTTTTGCGTGTTCCCGAAAGTAAAAATCCGCTTGATAACACAGGCGTTCACCCCGAAAGCTACAAGAGTGCAAAAGAACTTTTAGGGCTTCTTGAATATTCTGACAAAGAAATAAAATCAGGCAACTTCTCCGATATTCAGCAGAGAGTAAAGGCAAAGGGAACAAAGTCACTTGCCGATGTTCTCGGAATCGGACTTCCAACCCTTGACGATATTGTAAAGGAACTTTCCAAACCAGGGAGAGATCCCCGTGATGAACTGCCTGCACCAATGCTCAGAAGTGATATTCTCGACATAAAGGATTTGAAAGAGGGAATGGAGCTTAAAGGCACGGTCAGAAATGTAATCGACTTCGGTGCATTTGTCGATATCGGTGTTCATCAGGACGGACTTGTTCATATTTCGCAGATTTGCGATAAGTACATCAAGCACCCGAGCGAAGTTCTCAAAGTCGGTGATGTTGTAAATGTAAAGGTTATTTCAGTTGATCCCGAAAAGAACAGAATTTCTCTCACAATGAAATTTTAATGCGAATAAAGCAAAAAGGCAGTTCTATTGTTCCGCAAATCACCTTTGCATTATTCCGCAAGCGTTGATATTGTTCCGATAAAGTTTTTTGGTTGTAAAAAAATCTAAATTTATAAAACAGGAGAAAAATATGTGCTTTATATGTGACAGAATTGAGATGATAAAGAACGGTTCAAATCCCTATTTTGTAAAGGAGCTTGAAACGGGTTATGTTGTTATAGGCGATAATCAGCATTTTTACGGATACACGCTGTTCCTATATAAAGATCACAATAAGACGGAATTGTTTCAATTAGAAATTCCTGAACGCAATAAGTTTTTAGAAGAAATGTCAATTGTTGCAGAGGCAGTTTCAAATGCTTTCGGTGCTGAAAAGATGAATTATGAACTGCTTGGAAATGGAGAAGCACATTTGCATTGGCATCTCTATCCGAGAAGAAATGGCGATATTGAAAACTACGGTAACAACGGTGCAGGTCCTGTATGGTGGTATCCCATGGAGAAAATGTATAGTGAGAGTAATAAACTGTCTGACAAAGACTTATAAAAATGAAAAATCTGCTTTTAAATGAGCTTGGAAAACTTATATAAAAAGATATTTTTGCAAGAGTGTTGTGACAAAGTTCGGACAATAGTTTTATAGAGAACGAGGTGTGCTTATGAAAAAGGAGGTTGCAATAATTTGTGCTATTATTATTTTTGCGTTTTATTTAAGCGTGTCGAATTGTTGAATCAATCGAAAAAGTGTATCGCCTTATTGAAAGCAGTTGAGTAAAAAAACAAAGGCTGACGATTTCTCGTCAGCCTTTTGTGTGTAATATTCAGTAATTATTCAGCCTTTTACTGCATATGATTTTCAAGGTGATTTTTCAATGCGGCAAAGGTTTCGTCGCTGATAATGTGTTCCATTTTGCAGGCATCTGCGGCGGCAGTTTCGGGATTAACTCCGAGCATAACAAAGAGCTTTGAAAGAACGGTGTGTCTTTCATATGTTTTTTCTGCAATTTCCCTGCCGAGGTCGGTAAGAATAAGCGAGCCGTCATCGCCGACTTTAAGATAGCCGCCCTCTTTGAGAAGACCAACCGCACGGCTTACGCTCGGCTTTGAATATCCCATTTCTTCACATACATCAATTGATCTTATATAATTGCTCTTTTTTGAAAGAACATATATTGTTTCAAGGTACATTTCACCTGATTCTTTTAATTGCATAGTCTGCACTCCTTTACATTGTCTAATCATATCATGATATGAACAAAAAATCAATAAAATTAATTGTGCTTTCAATAATTATGAAAAAACGATTTACCAAAATCAACAAAAATAATATCCGAATTACAGATGTGAAATATTCAATTTGCCAAAATTCAAAATAAATAAAATTTTTTCGCAAGCCTATTGACATATTTCGAGTTTTATAGTACCATATAATCGGTTAGCGAGAGCTAACCTTTGATTAACAAATATTGTTAGTATCTGCTAACTTAAAGGAGATTGATTTTATGATGCCTTTGATGTTTGCTAACACAGGTGAAACCAATATTATAAAGAAAGTCGGAGGTTCTCCCGAGGTTAAAAAGCACCTTGAAAATCTCGGTTTTGTTGCCGGCGGAGAGGTTACCGTTATTTCGTCACTCGGCGGAAATGTTATTGTTAACGTAAAGGAAACACGAGTTGCAATCAGCGAAGAAATGGCTCGTAAAATTATGATTTGATTCTATGTAACAAACACACGGCGGAATTGTTCCGAGAGGTGTTTTTATACGGCTTTATGCTGAAATTAAGACGGAGGAAACTGTTATGAAAACTTTAAAGCAGGCAAAAGTAGGTGAAACCGTAAAGGTTGTTAAGCTTCACGGTGAGGGCGCTGTCAAACGCAGAATTATGGATATGGGCATCACAAAGGGTGTTGAAATTTACATCAGAAAAGTTGCTCCGCTCGGAGATCCGATTGAAATTACTGTAAGAAATTATGAACTTTCGCTCAGAAAAGCCGATGCTGAAATGATTGAAGTTGAGTAATTCGGACTTGCAAATCCTACGGGAGAAATCCCGTATTTTTATAACATTACGGTTAGCTTTCGCTAATCTAAGAGAGGATAACTGATATATGGAAATTAAAATTGCTCTTGCAGGTAACCCTAACTGCGGTAAGACAACTTTGTTTAACGCACTCACGGGTTCCAATCAGTTTGTCGGTAACTGGCCCGGCGTAACTGTTGAGAAAAAAGAGGGTAAGCTCAAAAAGCACAAGGATGTTACAATCATGGACTTGCCCGGTATCTATTCACTTTCACCTTATACTCTTGAAGAGGTTGTTGCCCGTAACTATCTTGTAGGTGAACGCCCCGATGCGATTCTCAACCTTATTGACGGTACTAACCTTGAAAGAAACCTTTACCTCACAACACAGCTTACGGAACTCGGCATCCCTGTTGTTGTGGCAATCAATATGATTGACCTTGTTAAGAAGAACGGCGATTCAATCAACATTGATGAGCTTTCAAGACAGCTTGGTTGTAAGGTTGTTGAAATTTCGGCTCTTAAGGGCACAGGCATTATGGAAGCTGCCGAGGAAGCAATCAAAGCCGCAGGCTCAACAAAGACAATCCCCATGCACAGCTTTAACGGTGTTGTTGAACACGCAATCGCTCACATTGAAGAGGCGGCTGTTCACAATATGCCCGAGGAACAGCAGCGTTGGTACGCTATCAAAATTTTTGAGCGTGACGACAAGGTTCTTGCAAAGCTTGACATTCCGCAGAATGTTATTGACCACATTGAAAAAGATATTCAGGCGGCTGAAAAAGAGCTTGATGATGACGCAGAGAGTATCATCACTAATGAGAGATACATCTACATTGCCTCAATCATCAAGAGCTGTTATAAGAAGAAAAACAAGGGTAAGCTTACAACATCGGACAAGATTGATAAGGTTGTAACCAACCGTTGGCTCGGTCTTCCGATTTTTGCGGTTATTATGTTCCTTGTTTACTACATATCAATGCAGACAGTAGGTACTGCCGCAACTGACTGGGCAAATGACGGTCTTTTCGGTGACGGCTGGCACCTTTTCGGTATCGGTTCATCACAGGCTGCCGAGGCTGAAGAAACCTACGGTGATTCAGATGCAATTATCGAGGCATTCAATGCTCAGTACGGAAATGACGACATTGCCGAAGCTGTTGACCTTGAATCTGAAAATTATTCCGAAGATGCCGCTAAGGCCGCTCTTGCAGAACTCGTAAATCTCACACCTTCAGACGCAAGCGTTACATATTCTGTTCAGGATGAAGAAACTCTTGAAATTACAGAAACTCCCGACACTAAGAAATCTGATCTTGAAAAGGCTGTTTCAAACTACCTCAACACAGATTATAAAGAGGGTTACGGTGCTCCCGATGCCGCAACATACGGAATCTGGGTTCCCGGTATTCCTGTTCTTATCGGCAACGGTCTTGATGCAATCAACTGTGCAGACTGGCTCAACGGTCTTATCCTTGACGGTATCGTAGCCGGCGTAGGTGCGGTTCTCGGCTTTGTTCCGCAGATGCTTGTACTCTTTATTCTCCTTGCTTTCCTCGAAAGCTGCGGTTATATGGCTCGTATCGCATTCGTACTCGACCGTATCTTCCGTAAGTTCGGTCTTTCGGGTAAGTCGTTTATCCCAATGCTTGTAGGCACAGGCTGCGGTGTTCCGGGTATCATGGCGTCCCGTACAATCGAGAATGAGCGTGACCGCCGTATGACTATTATGACAACAACATTCATTCCCTGCGGTGCTAAACAGCCGTTCATCGCTATGATTGCAGGTGCTATCTTCGGCGGTTCACCGTGGATTGCAACATCGGCTTACTTCATCGGTATGGCTGCAATCGTAGTTTCAGGTATTATGCTTAAAAAGACAAAGATGTTCTCAGGCGATCCTGCTCCGTTTGTAATGGAGCTTCCGGCTTATCATCTTCCGACAGTAGGCAACCTTCTCCGTTCAATGTGGGAGCGTGGCTGGTCATTCATCAAAAAAGCCGGCACAATCATTCTTCTTTCAACAATCCTTGTTTGGTTCACAACATACTTCGGATTTGTTGACGGTACATTCCGTATGCTCGGTGAGGACGAAATCGGAAACTCAATTCTTGCCGCAATCGGTAACGGTCTTGCATGGATTTTTGCACCGCTCGGCTGGGGCAACTGGCAGGCAACCGTTGCATCTATCACAGGTCTTGTTGCTAAGGAAAACATCGTTGGTACAATGGGTATCCTTTATCCGGGCGGATGGACAGAAATCGGTGCCGCATTCACAGGTCTCAGCGGTTTCTCGTTCCTCCTCTTCAACCTTCTCTGTGCTCCTTGCTTTGCCGCTATGGGTGCTATCAAGAGAGAAATGAACAACATCAAGTGGTTCTGGTTCGCAGTCGGTTATCAGTGCTTGTTTGCTTATGTAATTGCATTTATGGTATTCCAGTTCGGTTCAATCTTTGCAGGCGGTCTTAATGTAATCGGTCTTATCTTTGCCGTTGCAGTATTTGCATTTATGATTTATATGCTTGTAAGACCTTACAAAGAGGCTACAACTCTTAAAGTTAAGCCGGCTAAGAAGTAATAAATTTATTGATTAACAATGGGAGGAATAAATATGTTGGAATGGTTAGCGGCTAATATCGGCACAATCATTGTTGCATTGATAGTTATTGCGTGATTGCTTTTGTGGTTTTCCGTATGGTAAAAGACAAAAAAGAGGGCAAATCCTCCTGCGGTGCAAACTGTGCGCACTGTGCGTGTCACGGTGACTGCCATAATCATAAGTAAATGTTTTGTAGGGGGTACAGCTAAAAAGCTGTACCCCTTCTTGTTTGTTATTGAAATTATGAATTTGGTGTTGAGGAAATTATATGAGTAATGTGTATTCAGTACGATTATAAATCGTAAAAAATAATTAGAGGTGATACGAAATGTATCTTGAAATCAAAAACATTCACAAATTCTTCGGCACAGGTGAGAACAGAACAGAGGTTCTCAAAGGCATAGACTGCAATATTGAAAAGGGCAGTATCTGTGTTTTGCTCGGTCCGTCAGGTTCGGGTAAGTCAACACTTCTTAACATTATCGGCGGTATTGAAACTGCGAGGAGGGCAGTATCTCAATCAACGGCGATACAATTGAAAATATGAACGAAAAACAGCTTTCACTCTACAGAAGAAAGCACCTCGGTTATGTTTTTCAGTCTTACAACCTCATTCCAAACCTTACTGTAAGGGAAAACATTGAAGTGGGTGCATATCTCAGCGACAATCCCCTGAATGTTGACGATTTGATGAAAACGCTCGGACTTTATGAACACAGAAACAAAATCCCGAATCAGCTTTCGGGCGGTCAACAGCAGAGAACATCAATCGGCAGAGCAATCGTGAAAAATCCCGACTTGCTCTTGTGTGATGAACCCACCGGTGCTCTTGACTACAAAACTTCAAAAGAAATCCTCAAGCTGATTGAAGATGTAAATAAAAAGTACGGTAACACCGTTGTACTTGTAACTCACAATGATGCTATTAAAAATATGGCAGACAGAGTTATAAAACTCCGTGACGGTCAGATAAGACACGATATTGTCAATATGGAAAAAACTCCGGCACAAGAGCTTGACTGGTAGGAGGTGCGTTATGAGAAATCCTCTTACAAAACGAATACCCAGAGAAATAAAAAACGATTTGGGAAAATACATTGCACTTTTCCTCTTTCTGATTTTAAGCATAGGTTTTATTTCAGGCTTTCTTGTCGCAGGCGACAGCATGAAATCCGCCTTTGACAATTCTTTTGAAAAGTACAATGTTGAGGACGGTCACTTTTGCCTTGCAGCAGAAATTGACGACAAAACAAAAGAAAATGTTGAAAACCTCGGCGTAAAACTTTACAAGAATTTTTATGTAAATAAAGACCTTGACAACGGCAATACTTTCAGATTATTCAAAAATCGTACAGATTTTAATGAGATTGCTGTTTTTGAGGGTAATCTTCCCGAGAATAACGGCGAAATTGCAATTGACAGACTTTATGCAGAAAACAATGAAATTAAAGTCGGCGACAAAATTAAAGTTGCCGATAAAGATATGACAGTTTCCGCAACGGTTGCATTCTCTGATTACACATCTCTTTTCAAGAACAACACGGATATGATGTTTGATGCTAAGAAGTTTTCGGTTGCTGTTGTTACAGATTCCGATTTTGACGAAATTGCCGATGACAGCTACACTTATTGCTACTCATGGATTGACAATGACAAAAATCTTTCAGACAGCATGAAAAATGACCTCGGTGATGATGTGAAAGAAGAACTTGCCAAAACAGGTATGCTCACAGATTTTGTAAAGCGTGCCGACAATCAGGCTATTATGTTCAGCGGTGACGATATCGGCAGTGACAAAACTATGATGCTTACATTGCTTTATGTTCTTATCATTGTATTCGGCTTTATATTTGCAATCACAAGCCGTAATACTGTCGAACAGGAAGCCTCGGTAATCGGTACACTCAGAGCGTCGGGCTACACAAGGGGAGAGCTTACAAGACATTACCTTGTTGTTCCCACACTTGTAACTTTTATTGCGGCTGTAATAGGCAATATTCTCGGTTATACGGCTATGAAAAATGTTGTGATGAATATGTATTATCACAGCTACAGTCTGCCCCCTTATCAGACCTTGTGGAACGGTGATGCGTTCATACTCACAACGGTGATTCCGTGTATCATAATTACACTTATCAATCTGTTTGTAATTGCAAAGGCATTGAGATTGCCTCCGCTCCAGTTCCTCAGACACGACTTCCATATGAAGAAAAAGAAAAAGGCGGCAAAGCTTCCGAATTTCAGATTTCTTACCCGTTTCCGTCTGAGAATTATTCTCCAGAACATTCCGTCATACATAATTATGGTGTTCGGAATTATGTTTGCAGGTCTGCTGTTATTCTTTGGACTTGCACTCAATCCGTTGCTTGAAAACTACAAAACAGAAGTTGTAAACAATATGATTTGCGATTATCAGTATGTTCTGAGAGCTCCTGTTGAAACAAGCAATGATGCGGCTGAAAAGTTCTGCATGACGATGCTTTATGAGTCAAATGACGAAGAAATTTCAGCCTACGGAATTGAGGCTGATTCGGAGTATCTTTCAAAGGTTAATGTTCCTATAAAGAAAAATGAAGTTGTCGCATCACAGGGATATCTTGAGAAATACAGCCTTAAAGTTGGCGACAGGGTTACTTTGAAGGATAAGTACGGCGAGAATAAATACACATTCAAAATTGTCGGCAGTTACTACTATCCTGCATCGCTTTGTGTGTTTATGACAAACGATAACTTTAACGATGTTTTCGATAAGGATGACGGATATTTTACAGGCTATTTCAGCAACGAAAAACTTAAAGATATTGACGACAAGTACATTGCAACAACAATCACTCAGAAAGACCTTACAACCGTAACGGATCAGCTTGACGATTCAATGGGTATGTCGTTCACACTTCTTGTAGGTTTTTCGGTTCTGATTTACATTATCCTTATGTATCTGCTTTCAAAGCTTGTTATCGAAAAGAACGAGCAGAATATTTCAATGCTGAAAATTCTCGGCTATTCAAACAGAGAGGCGAGCAAGCTGTATAACCGTGCAACAACGGTTGTGACAATAGGTGCAATCCTTGTGAGTGTTCCGTTGATATACTATGTTTTTGCAGGCTTGTACCACTACTTTATGTTTGAAATGAAGGGTTGGTTGCCGTATGTTGTACCGTGGTATGTATTTGTTGAAATGGCAGTAATCGGCATTATCTGCTATGCAATTATATACTTTATTCTTCAAAAGAAGATTAATAAAATCAAACTCTCACAGGCTTTAAAGAGTGACGAATTAAAACCTAAAAAAAGGAGAGATAAATATGGAGTATGTTTTTTACGGATTGCTTGCCGTGGCATTCATTGCGTTTGTGGTTCTCGTAATCAGAAGTTACAAGAAAAAGCTTGCAAGCGGATGTTGCGGTGCAAGTGACGAAAGCGTTAAGAAAAACAAGGTTGCCGATAAGGATAAGTCACATTATCCCTATGAAAAAACTCTTGTTGTTGACGGAATGGTCTGTAAAAACTGTTCCGCAAGAGTAGAAAACGCACTCAATTCAATTGACGGTGTGTGGGCGGAAGCCGATGTTTCTTCCGGCAGAGTTACGGTCAGAATGAAAAGAGAAATTGAGGATAAAGTCCTCAAAAAGACAGTTAACGATATAGGCGCATACACCGTTATGAAGGTGGAATAAGGTCTTTTAGGAGAAGAGAGGCAACCTTATGGCAGTATTGCAGAAAATTGACAACCCATACGGTATGATACAGACTGTTGAACACTGCGAATCGTTCAGCATATACCGTTCACAGGACAGCACGGGCGATTGCAAGGTCACCGTGTATCCTGTGTTTTCAGGCATTGAGCTTGTGTATTACGATGTTCATATGCAAAGTTGTGACATTAATCTTGCAAAGGGAAGAGAAATGCTCATCATTACGCATTGTCAGGAGGGCAGAATTGAGTTTGAATACAAAAACGGCGAATATCTTTACCTTGCGTCGGGTGATTTGTCGATACAGAAGAATACGGAGAACATCCGACACAGGTATTGTCCGCTGAGCCACTACCACGGTGTGTCGGTTGCAATTGATATGAACCGTGTGCCAAGGTGTTTTTCGTGTATTCTTGACGATGTTTTTGTCAGCCCAAAAGAACTTGAAATGAAATTCTGTTCCGAAAAGCCGTACTCAATTATGCGTGAAAATATCAGCATTGAGCATATTTTTTCGGAACTCTATTCCGTTCCCGAAAATATCCGAAAGGGTTATCACAAGGTTAAGGTGCTTGAACTTCTTTTGTTTTTGAGCGGTCTTGAATACAAGGGTGAGAGTGAGGAAAGACGATATTTTTCACGCTCACAGGTTACCGCCGCAAAAGAGGCAAAAAAATATCTGCTTGCTCACCTTGACGAGCATATAACAATTACAGAGCTTGCCGATATGCTCGGCATCTCTTCAACTTCTCTTAAAATTTGCTTTAAGGGTGTCTACGGCGACACGATTAACAGCTACATAACGAACTGTAAGATGCAAAAAGCCGCCTCGCTTTTGAAAAACACCGACAAAAGTGTGCTTGAAATTGCAGGAATTGTCGGCTACAACAACGGCAGTAAGTTTGCGGGTGCTTTCAGAAGGGTGATGAACAAGTCGCCGAATGAGTACAGAAAATCGCTCGTCTGAACAGAGCCTTATATGTCCGTAAAGAGCAGTAAAAAGACTTTGCGAGGTGCTATAATAACATTGTCGAAAAGATACGCCTATTATTATTTTCGACGGACTGCGGAAATATCCGCAGAATATTTGATGATTACTTTGCCGGGTAATTATTCATAATATCTCTTCTCCTTTCAGGGACAGCGTTTGCTGTCCCTAAAATTTTGCAAAAATTACCTGTCCGTTTGGAGCATAGAAAACCCTTTGAGAGCCGATAATAATATTGACCGATGGTATATTATTAACTGTAAGACAAAGACAACAAACAAGTCTTGCTTATGGAATTAAGTTAGCAAAAGCTAACTATGAAACAATTATCGGATAATCACTGTGGTGTATTTATTCAATTCTATTCAAATCATTCATTCAATTATTTAGAGGAAAAGATGTCAGAAGATTTAATTATCAAGCATTGTTCCCCAACGCTTGCAGGAATAAAAACGGCTAACCTTTTTAATTGCCCGTACTCATCACGGCTTGAGTGCGAATGTGATGTGAGAAAGCTGAATAAAATGTTCTGCAAAAAGGGAATAAAAGTTCTGCCACTGAAGTTCAGCAACGGAAAGGCTTTAATCTATATTTTTCGCCCGTCCAGGCTTGCTGTTGATTTGTCCGATGAATATGCGTGCAAGCTGCTTGAATCGCAGGGGTATCATTCACACGATGCCGCACGCTGTATAAGGGAGCTTCGCCACCGACTTAAAGACTCAACAGAGTTCCCGCACGAAATCGGACTGTTCCTCGGTTATCCTCCCGAAGATGTCCGTGGCTTTATTCTTCATAAAGGAAATTGCTGTAAATATTCAGGTTGCTGGAAGGTTTACGGTAATGAAGAAAAAGCAGCCAAAGAGTTCGCCAAATTCAAAAAATGTTCTGACATCTATTACTCTAAGTGGTTACAGGGCACACCTATTCAGAAACTGACGGTTGCGTGTAACTGACTTAAAGTGTAATCAAGTACAAAAACTGAAAGGTGAGTATATAATATGAGTAAAGTAGCAGTAGTATTCTGGAGCGGTACAGGTAACACAGAGCAGATGGCGGAAGCCGTTGCCGAGGGTGCAAAGTCCGCAGGCGCAGAAGTTACTCTTGCAAATGTAAACGATTTTGATTCTTCATCGGTTGCCGATTTTGACGGCATTGCATTCGGTTGCCCCGCAATGGGTGCGGAGGTTCTTGAAGACAGCGAATTTGAGCCTGTTTTCAATGAATGTGAAAGTGCATTGAACGGCAAAAGCATTGCCCTCTTCGGTTCATACGGCTGGGGTGACGGCGAATGGATGAGAAACTGGGAAGACACCTGTAAGGGTGACGGTGCAAACCTTGTTTGCGAAAGCGTTATCTGCAACGATGTTCCCGATGACGATGCCCTTGAGGCTTGCAAAAAGCTTGGCGCATCACTCGCTTAACTTAGGCTGTAAGTATTCAATTAGTTAATACCAATTTCATAATTTCATAGAAACGCCTGTTTGCATTCGTAAGCAGGTGTTTTTATTTGTTCATCATTAATATTTTATATTCTGTTTGCGAATTATGAATGAAACTTAAAAAAATCCTGCAAAAATTCCTTTTGTTTATTCTAAAAAAACTTGATTTTAAAGCCTTGTTGTATTAAAATAAGCAGTGGATACATATAGAAAAGGAAGTAATTGGTATGCTTACATTAGACAAAATCTATCACGCATCATATGTTTTGAAGGATGTTATCAGACAGACTAATATCGTTCAGGCAAGGGGTATTTGTGATGATTGTGATGTTTATCTCAAACCCGAAAATCTTCAGATTACAGTTCATTCAAGGTAAGAGGTTCAGGTTACAAGATTTCTCAGCTTACCGAAGAAGAAAAGGCAAGAGGTGTTATTGCCTGTTCTGCAGGCAACCACGCTCAGGGTGTTGCACTTGCCGCTACAAAGTATGGCATCAAGTCGCTTATCTGTCTGCCTGACGGCGCACCTATTTCAAAGGTTGAGGCTACTAAGAACTACGGAGCCGAGGTTTGTATGGTTCCAGGTGTTTATGATGATGCTTATAACGAGGCTTTAAGACTTCGTGATGAAAAGAACTATACATTTATCCACCCGTTTGACGATGAAAATGTAATTGCAGGTCAGGGTACAATCGGTATCGAAATTATGAATGAAATGCCCGATGTTGACGCTGTTGTATGTGCAATCGGTGGCGGCGGACTTATTTCGGGTGTTGCTTGTGCAATCAAGAGCCTTAATCCTAACATTAAGGTTTACGGTGTTCAGGCAGAGGGCGCTCCTTCAATGGTTGAGTCAATCAAGAACGGCGAGCTGTTCATCTTGACAGCGTTTCTACAATTGCCGACGGTATTCAGGTTAAAGAACCGGGTGAGCATACATTTGAATATGTTAAGAAGTATGTTGACGATATCGTAACGGTAAGTGATGACGAAATTTCATCTGCAATTCTCAAGCTTATTGAGTCACAGAAGATGATTGCCGAGGGTGCAGGCGCAGCTCCTTTGGCTGCTGTAATGTTCAACAAGCTCCCTGTTAAGGGCAAGAAGGTTGTTTGCGTTGTATCAGGCGGTAACATTGATGTTACAATCCTTTCAAGAGTTATCAAGCGTGGACTTCTCATGACAGGCAGACAGCAGACTTTCTGTGTTGAACTTCAGGATAAGCCGGGTCAGCTCGTTGCCGTTTCAAATATCATTGCCGAAAAGGGCGCAAATGTAATTTCTATCCACCACGAAAGAGGCGGAGAGGGTACAGATGTAAACGGTTGTTATCTCCGTGTTGTTCTTGAAACAAGAGATTTTGCTCAGATTAAAGAAATTCGTGATGCACTTATTGACGCAGGCTTTAAGCTTGTTTAATCAGTAATTTTTAATATATTGACAGGAGGTCATTATAATGGAAAAGGTTTATACTAAAAATGCTCCCGACGCTATCGGTCCGTATTCACAGGCTGTAAAGGTAAACGGTCTTGTTTTTACATCTGGTCAGATTGCAATTAACCCTGCAACAGGCAATGTTGAGGCTGCAACAATTGAGGCTCAGACAGAACAGGTTTGCACAAACCTTAAAAATGTTCTTGAGGCATCAGGCAGTTCACTTGAAAAAGCTGTTAAGACAGTTTGTTTCTTAAAAAATATGGAAGATTTCGGTGCTTTCAATGAGGTTTACGGCAAGTATTTTACATCAAAGCCCGCAAGAAGCTGTGTTGCAGTAAAACAGCTTCCAAAGGATGTCCTTGTTGAAGTTGAGGTTATTGCAGAAGTTTAATTCTGATTAAGAATTAAAAATAATATCCGTATAAAAATTACAATTCCGATTAACCGTAAAAAGTTAATCGGGATTTTTGTGTTTATATTTGAAATATATGTTGTTACGAGAATGTAGGGGCGGATAGTTTGTAATGCCCACAAAGCATATCATGCATGAGCGTAGCATTGTAATTGTTTGTACAATTTATCAACAATATTTTTTAAAATAAAAAATCGGGAATAAGAATTTGCGTTTGTACACAAGCCTTATTCCCGAAATTATCGAAAAATTTAATTCTATCAGCCGACAGCTTTAAAAGCTCGTCAACCTTATTTGTCTTTTCCCATTCAACACCGAGTTCTTCTCTGCCCATATGACCGTAAGCGGCAAGTGGGAGATACTTTGTTTCCGTGAGCTTGAGCTGTCTGATGATAGACTGCGGACGGCAGTCAAATACCTTTTCAACAGCCTTTGCCAGTTCCTCGTTTGAATATTTTGATGTGCCGAATGTGTCAACCATAATTGAAACAGGCTTTGCAACACCGATTGCATATGCAAGCTGAATTTCGCACTTCTTGGCAAGCTTAGCGGCAACAATGTTCTTTGCAATATATCTTGAGTAGTAAGCGGCACTGCGGTCAACCTTTGTCGGGTCTTTACCGCTGAATGCACCGCCGCCGTGACGAGAAAATCCACCATAGGTATCAACAATAATCTTTCTGCCTGTAAGGCCTGAGTCGCCGACAGGACCGCCGATTACAAATCTGCCTGTTGGGTTTACGAAAATCTTTGTGTTCTCGTTCATAAGTTCAGCAGGGATAATCGGTTTGATAACATACTCGATAATGTCTTTTCTAATCTGCTCAAGTGTAACATCTTCATCATGCTGTGTTGAAATTACAACCGTGTCAATGCCGACAATCTTGTCATCGTCATATTCAACAGTAACCTGAGTCTTGCCGTCGGGACGGAGATATGAAAGAGTGCCGTCTTTTCTTACCTTTGTAAGCTGTTTTGCAAGCTTGTGGGCAAGAGAAATAGGCATCGGCATAAGTTCGGGTGTTTCATCACACGCATAACCGAACATCATGCCCTGATCTCCTGCACCAATCTGATTGTCGGTATCGCTTTCGCCGTCTTTAAGCTCAAGCTTCGTTTACGCCCATTGCAATGTCGGGTGACTGTGCGTCAATTGATGTGAGAACCGCACAGGTGTTGCCGTCAAAACCGCACTTCGGATCGTTGTAACCAATGTTGTTTACAACCTTTCTTGCAACATCTGCGATGTCAACATAGCAATCGGTTGAAATTTCACCCATAACATGAATCATGCCTGTTGTAGCCGTAACCTCGCAAGCAACATGGGCGTTTTTATCCTGAGAGAGGATTTCGTCAAGAACTGCGTCGGAAATCTGGTCACACACTTTGTCGGGATGACCTTCCGTTACAGACTCGGATGTAAATAAATGTTTAGCCATTTAGAAAACTCCTTCCAAAAAAATAAGCACCGTTCATCCGAAAGGTGCCGTGTTTACTCATCTTTCGGTAAATACCGCAGGATTTGGCACCTTGCATACGCAGGTTGCCGGACTTCACAGGGCCTGTCCCCTCAGTCACTCTTGATAAGATCATTCTTATTCAATTCTATAAATAGATTATACAGTATCTTTCGACAAATTTCAAGATTAATTTGCAATTTTAAAAAGGTAAAAATAGTAAATATTTCAGCCGTTTGGATTGAAAATTTTAACTTATAGTGCTAAAATTAACCCGAGGTGACTGAAAATCAGTCCTTATTATAAGAATATTAAAATTTTTAATTTGACCAAAACAGGAGGACAAGAAATATGATTATTGATTTTAAACATATGGAAGAACAGATTTTGCCGAATTTTAAAGGCGGCGAAAAGGCATATGCCGTAAAGAAATTCACGGATGAGAGAAATATAATTATGTACGGTCGCCTTGAAAGCGGTGCGTCGATCGGATTGCACACTCACGAGGGCAACTGCGAAATGTTTTACATCATTGAGGGAACAGGCAAGGTGCTTATGGACGGAGAGTATGAAAGAGTTGAGGCAGGCGTGTGCCACTATTGCCCGAAAGGTCATACACACAGCCTTATTAATGACAGCGATTCCGACCTTGTATTCTTTGCTGTTGTTGCAGAGCAGAAGTAATTTTATTTTCGGTTTTTCGGTTTATGTTTTCCGATTATTCTCTGTTGTATCTTAAATCCCTATGCAAAAACTAAAACAGGGGTGATTATGGTGAACAGAACTGCAGAAATGCTCGGAGAAAAATGGGATTTGCCGCTTGGCTTTACAATGGCACTCGGTGAAAATCCGACGCAATGTTTGTCTTTTCAAGTATGCCGAAAAAAGTACCGTGAAAGCTGCATTGACAGGGCGAGAAACGCAAATTCCCGTTGTGAAATGCAGAGAATAGTATCGGATATAGCGCAAAAATCTTTTAATGATTTTATAGGCTAACAAAAAAGCAACGGAGCAAAAACTTCGTTGCTTTTAAATTGCTGTCTGTTATTCGTTTGCACTTTTATAAAAATCTCTTTTACCGATAAGCTCGCTTGCATTTCTCCAACGAACTTTCTTTGAGCAGATGACCGTGCTTTATAATTGTGTATGTTATCTTCCTTTACATCACCATTATCGCACCAATAAATAAGACCGTCTTTTATGAAAAATGATGCGTCCAATATTTCACAGGTGTAGTCTGGATTTACAGGTACATGCTTATATATTCAAGTTCGGAAAATTCAAGTTCAAGTGCGGAAATATCCTCAAATTGTCGTTGAATAAGAACTGTTAATGTACGCTTTGTGTTTACCGGCGACATTGACAGATTCGTTTCGACATAAGCACCGCTTGAATATTTTATTTCTTTTATGCAACTGTCGTGAAATCCGATAATTTCTTTCATGAAATTGTCAATTTCATGCTGTGTACGAAGTTCTTTCCACATACATATCAACCCCACAATAAATAGAATATATAAATAATTATACAATATTCCAACCTTTAATTATATCGGTAAACTGTACAATCATTTTATGTCTGCTTTGTTAATAAAGCCAAAAATGCACCCCGACAAACCAAAACTGCCACGACAATGCACGAAGAGGGACATATGATTAAGAAAACCAACCCGACCGATTGCGGAATTTTGTTGTAAAAATATTGACTTTCTATTATATGTACGCTATAATGTACATATAGTAATGTAGGAGGTGCGTTTATGATTAATACTAATGTAACTAATTTCAGAAAACAAATTTTTGAATTGATTGATCAGACTGTAAAGTATAATGAACCTATAAACATCAGCACCAAAAGCGGAAATGCTGTGCTTATAAGTGAAGAAGAGTATAATAATCTTGTTGAAACAATGTATCTTAATTCAATTCCCGGTATGAGTGAAAAATTAAAAGGACGGAATTGAAACTCCGCTTGAGGAGTGTGAAGAATTTGAGTGGTAATTATAAGCTGATGATTACAAAATCAGCCCAAAAGGATAAGGAAAAAATCAAGCAGTATCCTGCATTAAAGCGTAATGTGCAGAATTTGCTTGAACTTATCAGCGAAAATCCTTTTCAAAATCCACCGCCTTATGAACGGCTTATCGGAAATTTGAAACAATGCTATTCACGCAGAATAAATTCTCAGCACAGACTTGTCTATATGGTTTATGAGGAAGAAAAAATCGTAAAAATAATCTCTATGTGGTCACATTATGAGTTTTAACAGAAAATCAGTTTATAAATATAAAATGGCATCTCAAAAGTGGGATGTCATTTTTTACACCTTGCAAACTGTACCTATAAAAATTCTGAAAATTGTACATACAAATAATGACAGTGGTGTTGTATAATGACAACATCACAAGATAAATGTTGAACTGTTCAGAAATTTTAAGGCGTGGTATGATGACAAAAAAAGCTGTACTAATCAATGATCTTTCGGGACTTGGCAAGTGTTCGCTGACGGCGGCAATCTCTGTTTTGTCCGTAATGGGCATTCAGGCGTGTCCTATGCCGACAGCCGTTTTGACAAGTCAGACGGGATTTGAAAGCTTTTACTGCAACGATTGCACCGATAAGCTTGATTATTACACAAGTGAATGGAAAAAACTCGGCTTTCAGCCTGACGGAATCTATACGGGTTTCCTCTCAAGCGAAAAGCAGGTGGACAAAATTCTTTCATTTATAGACAGCTTTGAAACCGACAACACGCTTGTACTTGTGGATCCGGTTCTCGGTGACGGCGGAAGAACCTACAGTCTTTATACCGAAACTCTCGGCAAAAAGATGAAAAAACTCGTTTCTGTTGCCGATGTAATCACCCCGAACCTTACCGAATGTTGTATTCTGTGCGATACCGACTATTCAGAACTGATTGAAAATGCCGATTCTCCCGATTTTCTCAATACGGTTTCAGGGCTTGCCAAAAAGCTTTTGAAACTCTACAAGGTGAAAACCGTGATTGTTACAGGCATTGAGCATAAAATTTCCGATGAGGTTACAAAGATTAACAATCTCATTGCAACCGATGATGAGGTGTTTTGTGTCAGCTGTGAAAAGACGGGCGGAAGCTATTCGGGTACAGGCGACTTGTTTGCCTCGGTTGTCTTTTCGGGACTGCTCCGTGGTGACAGCCTGAAAGATACCGTAAATCTGGCGGTAAAATTCATACAGACCTCGCTTTGCGAAACCGTTAAACTCGGTATTCACCGCAACGAGGGTATTGAATTTGAAAAACATTTAAAAATGCTTTTGTGAGGAAATTACTATGACTGCTAAAACTGTTTCAAAAACCGATTCAAAATATAATGTAAAGCTGATTGCAATTACGGCAATGTGTGCGGCTCTTATTACCGTTACAACTGCTTTTATCAAGATTCCGTCACCGCTTGGATACTCTCATGCAGGCGACTCTATGATTTATCTCGCCGCAAGTATTCTTCCCGGACCTTTCGGAATTATCGCATCATCAATCGGCGGCGCTCTTGCCGACCTTATTTCGGGTTATCCGCATTGGGCAATTCCAACAGCTATTATCAAGGCTATCAACGCAGTTCCGTTTGTGCTTTGCAGAATGGCAATGAAAAAGCGTGGCAAGGATGAAAAAATCATCAGTCCGTCATCACTTCTTATGCTCATTCCCACAACAATCGTTACAATCGGCGGTTACTTTATTGCAAACGGTCTTATGTATGACTTTGGTGCCGCAATTGCGGAACTTCCCACTTGCTGGTTGCAGCCCGGTGTAGGCGCATTAATCTACATTGTTGTAGGCATCGGTCTTGATAAAATCAATTTCAAGAAAAAACTCTCGCTTTAATGTGAGTTTCAATAAGGAGAAGAAAACATAATGGCAGATATTCTTTATGTGTACAAAACATCTATCTATGCTAATCTGACGAACAAATGCCCTTGCAGATGCACATTCTGTATCCGCAACAATACCGATTCGGTCGGCAGTGCAGATACACTCTGGCACAAGCATGATCCGAGTATGGAGGATATTAAAAAGGCTGTTGATGATTTTGATTTCACAGGCTACAAGGAGCTTGTATTCTGCGGCTACGGCGAACCGACTTCGGCTCTTGATAATATGCTTGAAACCGCAAAATATGTAAGGGAAAAGCACCCCGACATCAAACTCAGACTCAACACAAACGGTCTTTCTGACAGAATCAACAACAAGCCCACAGCTGAGTTGATTTCAAAGTATATCGATTCCGTTTCAATCAGCCTCAATACCTGTTCATCGGAAAAATATGACGAAGTTTGCCGTCCTGTTTTTGACCATGCGTATGAGTCAATGCTCAAATTTGCAGAGGATGCAAAGAAATATTTTGAACATACGCAGTTTTCAATCGTAGATACAATCCCCGAGGAGGACATCAAGGCTTGTCAGAAAATTGCCGATGACAGGGGAATTTATCTCAAAATCAGAAAATATTCCGATTAATCGTTAATTTTAATTTTTCATTTCATTTTATATTTCAGAAATAAAGCCGACTTGTTGTTATGACAGGTCGGTTTTATTTTTATTCGGTATGTCATCCTCAACTGTCCGATAGGACAATTTCACTTTCAAATGATTCTATTCTTAAAGCTGTATATCCACCGTCTTGACGGAGGTAATTTTAATTGCTATAATTTATACAAATGGGGTGGTGCTTTGAAAAAGACAAGACTGTTGAAAATTGTTCTCAAGCGGACGGGTGCAATTAAGCTTTTGTGCAGTTATGTTATCGTATTTTTTGCGGTGAGTGTTGCAATATGGATTTTCGAGCCGAACATAACTCGGCTTTTTGACAGCATATGGTACTGTTTCAGCGTTGCCACAACAATAGGACTTGGCGATGTGCTTGCAACAACGCTTGTCGGCAGAGTGCTTTCAATCTTCCTTTCAATATGTTCAATTCTTATCATTGCAGTAGTTCCGGGTGTAATCACAAGCTACTATGTCGAAAGCACAAAACTTCGTGCTGACGAAAGCAGTGCAAAGTTTCTTGATGATCTCGAACACCTTCCCGAACTTTCAAAAGAAGAGCTTGTCGAGCTTTCCGAAAAGGTGAAAAAGTTTAATCGTAAAAAGTAGATTTAATAAATGCGGACATAAAAAATCCCGACAGTATCAAAAACATACTGTCGGGATTTTGCTTTTAAAGAAATATATTAACTTATTTTATGAATCCCTGAACAATCAAAATCAGTACAAGAACAGGGAGTACATACTTGAAATACGGCTTTAAAGCCTTTGAAAATTTAATGCCTTTACCGGTGTTACACTCATCAAGGTAGTTGTCAAATCCCCAACCGAATTTTGTAACGCAGAAGAGGAGATACACAAGCGAACCTACAGGAAGAAGAATATTGCTTACGAGAAAATCTTCCATACCGAGAACATCCTGACCGAAAATTTGGAAACCGCTCCAAATGTTGAAACCGAACACACACGGCAAACTTGCGATAAGAATGATGATTGTGTTGATAAGAACAGATTTTTTTCTGCTGATGCCGAACATATCAATCCAGAACGAAATGATGTTTTCAAACACGGCAATGATTGTTGAGAAGCACGCAAAAGTCATAAACAGGAAGAACAGAGTACCCCAAATTCTTCCGCCGGCCATATTTACGAACACATTCGGAAGTGTTACGAAAATCAGAGCAGGGCCTTGGTCGGGCTGAACACCGTATGAAAAACAAGCGGGGAAGATGATAAGACCTGCCATAATTGCAACAAATGTGTCAAGTGCGCAAATTTTGATTGACTCACTCGGCAGAGTGTGGTCTTTTGACATATAACTGCCGAAAATTTCCATTGCCGCAATGCCAAGACTGAGTGTGAAGAATGCCTGATTCATAGCGGATGAAATAACATTGCCAAGTCCGATTTCATTCACCTTGTCCAAATCGGGAATAAGGTAAAAGCTGAGTCCCTCACCTGCACCCGAAAGGAATAAGCTGTTGCCTGCGAGTACAAGAATGAGTATGAGCAACACAATCATCATAACTTTGCTGACTTTTTCAATGCCCTTTTGAATACCTCTGCTGCAAACAAGGAATCCGAGGACGGTGATAATCGCCACCCAAATTACCATTTCAAGCGGATTTGACTGCAATTCGTTGAATACTCCGCCAACTTGCTCCGAGGTCATTCCGCTTTCAAATGAACCCGTCGCAAATTTGTAGAAGTAGCTCGTCATCCAACCCGAAACCGTGGTGTAGTACATCATCAAAAGATAGCATCCGAGCATACAGAACCAGCCGTGAATGTGCCACTTGCTCTTTGGCTTTTCAAGTTTTTTGTAGCCAAGAACAGCACTTTTTCTGCTTGCTCTTCCGACTGCAAGTTCCATTGTCAAAACAGGAACTCCCATAAGAACGAGGAAGATTAGGTACAAAAGTACAAATAGCCCGCCGCCGTTCTGTCCTGCAACATACGGAAATCGCCACACATTGCCGATTCCGATAGCGCAACCCGCACTTACAAGGATAAACCCAAGTCGGGATTTAAAATTTTCTCTTTCCATAAACGAATTCTCTCCTATAAAAACAGACCTTTTAATTATATAAAAAATTCACACATTTGTCAAGATGTTCTGTTTTTAATAAATGAAGAATTTTCGCAAAAAACCGCATAAATAAGCCGTTTTTTAGAGCAGAGGGTAGATAATGGGACAGTGGTTTATGGTATAATATTATTAAAGAAAAGGAAAGGAAAAACCTAATTAAAAGGGCAATAACAATAATTGTTACTAAGTTAATGAAAGGCGAAAATTATTATGTTAATGAATTGTAAAAGAAAGATCCACGAAAAGCTTGTGTTTGAAAACGCACCGCAAAATCCCGAAGCAATCAAGGGTATCCGTGCATACCTTTTGGCGCTGCTTTCCTATGCAACGATGTCGAAGAGATGTGAAAACGCTGACTTTGATTTGCATATTGATATTGAGGGCGATGAAACGCTTTTTGAAACCGAAGACGAAAGTGCGGGCGAGATAATCCAGAAGCTCGGTAATCACGGCGGATTCACAATTGACATCACCTGCAGCGGAAAATTTGTGAATATCGTCAACTGTTCCGATGAGGAATTTATCACGGTGGCGTGTTTTCCCGACAAAGTTCCAAGCATTTTTGATTGCCTTGAAAATTCGGGAGAAAAGGACTTCAAGTACGGGAAAATAGCTTATTTTGACGGCATTGATTTGTGGTTATCTCAGTACATTGACGATAAAACCTGCATGGACAATGTTTTTGATTTTGGCGACATTGTTGAGAAAAAGGACTTCGCAATTTCAAATTTGTGGAATAGTGAAATGTTTCTTGTTATCGCATTTGATTTTGAAAAGTATCACGATGAAGCTGAGGAAATCAAGAATATATCGAAAGATATATTTATGTTGATGATGAAAAAGCATTTAAAAAGTGCCGCAAAAAGTGGGATGAGGAAATGATAATCGGAATTGACGGTGTGCAGTGGATTCCCGAAAATGTGGGAGAAATCGTTGCATTTACCGATGAAATCAACGAAATGCTTGCTCGCCTTGACAAGGATGAAGATGTAGGAATTGAATCGTATGGACTTTTCTGCAATATGGACGAGTTCTTCTCGGCGCAGATTTATGCAGACAATGAGGAACATTGCTTTAAAGTTGTTGCGGTTCAGTCCGTAGTATGAAAAAAGGGAAGGATTTCTCCTTCCCGATAAAAAGTTTGATTATTCTATTATGATGTTTTCAACGCCGTGACTGAGAATTACATTGATAAGCTCGTTTCTTGAATAATTTGTTTCTGCGGCAATTTTGTCAAGCTTTGACAATGTATCTTCACGGAGCCTTACGGTGATGAGCTTGTGGCCGTCCTCACCTCGTTTTTTTATTACTAATGCTTCATTTTTAAATTTATCCATATTGATAACCTCTGAATCAAATTTGTTCACTAATACTATTTTATATTGACAATATCTATTATAATATGTTATGATGTGATAGTAATGACGATATCAATAGCGATATCATAAAATATTACAAAGCAATATGCTTAAAAATACTTTAAGGAGAGGTAATTATGAGTGGAAATGATAAAAAGATAGATGAAGCGGCAATATCCGAAGAACGGGCTGAAACAGCAATTTCTGAATCTGAAACGGAACAATTATCGGAGAATAAAAACGGTGACTGTGAAAATCATAATGATGGTTCAGAAAATGATACAGTGCAAACTTGTACAGAACTTGCGGTTATTGATTTAGAAAATACAGAAAAGAAAAGTTTGATTTTTGATAAAATAAAAAAATCAAAGAAGAAAATAATTATAGTTGCTTCATCAGTTGTTGTTTTAATTATAGTGTTTATTATTACATTTTCTGTATTTATAAGTCCAATGCTAAAATATAATAATGCGAAAACTTTAATGGAACAAAAGAATTATAGTGAAGCAAAGGCAGAGCTTAAACAGCTTTCTGATTATAATGACAGCAAAGAATTATATAAGGAATGTGAGTATAACGAAGCCGTTGAACTTTTTGACAGTAAAAAATATGAAGAAGCAAGGACTGCTTTTGAAAAGTTTGGTAATTATGAAAAAAGCAGTGATTACATCGTGAAGTGCGATTATAACATAGGTATCCAGTTGCAGAAAAGCGGAAAATATGATGATGCTATCAAGCAATTAAAAAAGAATCCTGATTATGAAGACTCGGAAAATCGAATTATTTTATGTTACAGACATTTGCTGATTGATTACATTAAAGAAAATGGCAGTTTAGGTGATGACGGAACATCATATACGATTACTCAAAGATATGATATGAATACTTCGAGTTTTAAAGCAGGAAAGGATACGGTTTTTACAAAACCCTATAATTATGTTTTAATGCAGACAAATGGCAGTTATATTAGACTTTCATGTGGTATTTATGGATTGTCAACATCAAAAGTCGATAGTGATATATCGGTTGGTGATTCAATGTTTATGTATTCTATTCAACTTGATGGTGATGATATTAAAAATGATGCGGCGGTAGGTTTATATAACATTGATTATGATTCAATATCCGTAACAGTAAGTGACAAAGGCGAAATGCTTGTTGATACAAAAAATATTACCAAAAATGCTGAGTGTTTATAAGGAAGTATTCTAAAAACACAGTAAAATCGGCATTGCAAGGGCGAAAATAGGCACTGACCAAATTGGTTGGTGCCTATTTTTCTGCAATCGGCACATTGGTTTTATTGAAAAATCTTTTGTAAAATGTAATTACACAAAAACAAAGGAGGATTTTCAATGAAATCTATTTATGAAAATCTTGGCGGAACTTATAAAGCAAACGGTGATTACATCTGCCGACATTTGTACTACCAAAGGAAGAACCATTTGAAATTGGTGTGTGGGGACAGCGATATCTAAGACATCTGAAAGAAAATCACCGCATAATTTACTACAACTATTTAACAAAAGGCATACTTAACAAGCACATTACAGAGGTAGATATACGAGCCGAAAAAATATTTCAGCAGCTTGTGAAATCACTTGCCGAAAAAGAAAATGTTACAGAAAGTCTGAAAGCCAAAGATATGATGTTATGGGTTCAGAAGATGAATAACATCCGAAATCGAGCAAGTGAAATCGTTAACACGGAAGTGATATTTGTATGAGAAAGTATCATATTTATCTCACACCGGAAGAACGAAAACTAATAATCGAAAGCCTTATTTCAGAGAAAAACACGCTTATCTCAGCTGGCAAATATACGGACTGTATTGATGATATTCTGCTCAAAATTCTGCAAGCCAAGAAGAAAAAAGTCAAAGTAATTTATACATAATATAACGAAAAGGCACAGCCTTCGGAACAAAAGAATCCGTTGGTTGTGCCTTGTTTTGTATGAGCCGAAGTTTTCTGCTTAATCTTAGCGAGCAGTGTATTTGGATAACCACGGTTACCAAATACCTCGTTAGGGGGTGCACCCTAAGACCTTGCTGTACACTAAATGGTTTTAACTTAACTCTTATAGCTAAACGACACTGTTTTCAGCAATAGCGGTTTTTCCTATTTCTGAGATATTCAAATCTACAATTTCCTTTAGCACAAGATATGCATTTTTGAAAATCAATTGCCATTCTTCGTTTAATGGGTCGATAATTTCGTGAAAAAGTGCATTCCTTAAACGATAGACAAAACTTAAAAACCAAATTACGCTATTTTGATTTCTTGTTTCGTATAGCTTTTTATACCACGATTCTTCGCTGGCTGTCAAAACTCGATTAGGCTGTAAATCAACTTCCATATGATATTCAAAATAATTCAAAGGGTTTTGCCTTATAACTTCGTATGAATTGCGTGACCGAATCATTTCATCGTACGTTTTATTGCTATCATCCTTTGCATTAAGCGTAAATATAGACCATATAATTGAGAGTGCTCGTTTTTCCAAACTCTGAATTTTGGTTAATTGTCTTGAAGCATATGTCGTATGTTCATAATGTTCTTTGAATGCCTGAATTATACTATGACTTACTTCGCTGTTAATTTCCCTTAGAATCCAAGACAAATAGTCTTGTTCGCTTGTCTTTGGGTGCTTGCTTATGTAATCGGTTGATTGAGATAAAACATCTGAAATATTACAAGCAAATTGTACATTTTCATTATATTCTACGCCGTAATGTTTACCGAACAATCGTACGAACCCAGTAATGACGAAACTCCATTTTGTACCGCGATTTCGGTTCATCTTCATACCGACAATCAAACACTCTGATTTGTCAGGCGGAACATCACGATAAGTATACTCGAAGTCTTCGTTCGCTCTGTAAAAATCCCAAAAATAATATTCCGGATAGTTCTCCATAATCATCTTTCTGCCTTCACGATACAAAGCTTCAATATGTCCCATTATTGTATCGTCTACTATAAACTTCTTTCTGCCTTCTTGGAGGTAGAACTTATTGTAGGCATACAAATATTTGCCGTCTCCTCGAGTGTTTTGTGCTTCAGGAAACATTACTCGTAATGTAGAAATATAGGCAAACCAAGTCTTGATAAAAAGTGACACGAAATCAGCTTCAGTAACAGCCTTCCAATTCTTATATGTTTGTATCTCTGACATAGTTATACCTCCGCATTTTTACCTTTCAACCATTTCATAGCTTTTTCTTCTCCCAGCTCAATAGCAATCTCAACTGCTCGTTTTGCATTTTCAAGAAGTTGTTCAGATTGATGACGCAGGGCAAAGGATTCTTGCACTTTCGTGGCAATCTGTTTTTGTACGGATTGCTCGATTTTCGGCAAAGGCATACTCAAAAACTCGTCTTTTGTAATAGCAGTCAAAATTGTGCCCGAGCAGCGTTGCTTTAATAACGCTTGAATCGGTTTAGATTTAAACAAAACAAGAAGTGATTCCGGATTGATATAATCAGAGTCAACCACATAAAACCCTGTAGAGCACAATGCACCACTATATTCATCTGTAATTAGCGCACAACTTTGTAAGGAGCCTTCAACAGATGCAATAATAACCTGACCTGATTTTACCTTTCTACGAGCTCTTGATGGAAGATTTTTCCCAAGCACACTATCAACATCATTTATGTCACCAGAATTGCCCACGTTTGCAAGTTCGATGTAAGCATATTCAACGTCGTCTTTAGGAACAAAATTTTTATCATATAGATTACACAGGGTATATACGGTATCTTCCGTTTTCAAAGCCGCCTTATAGTCATCGTATATGGGTTGGTAGTATTCTGCGTCCAAACGACCACTTGTCAAAAAACTTTCCGAAAGAGATTTGAGCGACGTTATGATTTTAGTTGAACTTCGATCTACCATATCAATAGTGGAAACCAGCATCTTTTCGGCGTAACGGTATTTTTCTTGAGATGCTGCAATTAAATTCTCACTATTGATTATGAGATTACTTATTACTTTATAAAAAGCATCTGAAAAGGTGGGAATCGGAATTAAACACATATCTCCAACATTAAGTTAGGTTGAGCATTGCCACTTGTTCTTCGAGCTACTAACTTTTGAGCAAGTGAGCAGTTAAGATAAGCAACTAAATAATGCTTGAAACTTTCTTGATACTTTTCTAACTTAATACCAATATTGTTTTCACTAATATTACAATAGGGTATTCGCTTATCTATACGTGCAAAATATCCAATGCTATTTCCTACTTTTGACAATACTATATCGTCCACCCTTAATGCGGAATTTTTAATACGATTATTGTCTTTTTCAGAAATATACATAATGTTTAATGTATTAACATAAAATCCACCTTTTATATTTTCAATTCTAATAAATGGAACAGGTCCCTCAGACAAATAAGATGCACTCTTTAATGTTGAACCAAAGGGGCCACTTACAACATCTTCTTTATTTAAACAAAGATGTGACATTTTTCTAATCTGTGTATCAATAGTGATAGCTCTCTTGTTGTAAAACTCTGCATCAATCCTAAAGATTGGATTCCAATTGTGAATTTCATTAAAACGAATTTCACTGCATTCCAGCCCATCCATCAAAGCCTTGTACTTGGCTTCATTAAAAGGTTTAACAGATGGGCTCATTGAAAAAAACTTAAACCTTCTTTTTTCGCAAATTCTATAAAGCTTCTGCGATACCGTCTTCTGTCATTCCATCGTGATTGTATAAGTCGTGGTCAACAATAAAGTGATTATGGTGATCGAGTAGAATTTCGCCGTTTTCATTTTTTACATAGATTTTTTCACCGGAATTATCCTTGCTTGGCTTTTGCATTGTTGCAAAGAAAATAGGATAATCTTCTTTTTTAGGGCATAGCTCATCATCCATTTCTGCACAAACAAAACCGAGGTTTTAGTTCCAGTATGGGGTTTAAAAACATTTCCGTGCAAACCTACGACAGCAAGAATACGGCAACGTTCAGCGATAAATTCACGAATATACTTATCACTGGAATTGTTAAAACGACCTTGTGGGAGAACAACAGCCATTCTTCCGCCCGGCTTCAAGAAGTTTAGGTTGCGTTCAATAAACAGAATATCTCTGCCAACTTTTTTCTGCCATTTGCCTTTATCGTTCTTTGCAAGTTCGTAATGGGAAAGAATAGTTTGCTCTTTGATATCTCCTGCGAATGGTGGGTTTGCCATTACAAGGTCAAAATTGAACTTGCTAAAATCACTGCTGCCCTTTGGCTGCAGCTTTTTTCAACTTTTTTAAAACCTTCATTATATGTATCGTTCCAGTCTTCTTGCTTTGTTACCTCATTCCAGCGAGAGTAATCGAGTGTATTTAAATGTAAAACATTAGTCTGCCCATCACCAGCAATAAGATTAAGGGTGCGAGCTACACGCACAGTTTTTTCGTCAAAATCAATCGCAAATACATTATCACGTACAAAGTCTCTTTCGTCATTTGTTCTTTCTGAAGCGGTGAAATCTTCGCCAGGTTCAAGACCTTTAGAAAGACGAATTTCTTTCCATACCTTAAAAATGCTGTGAACAGTAAAGCCGGAGCTACCGCAAGCAGTGTCAATAATTTTATCATTGATTGTTGGATTCATCATTTTTACGCACATATCAATGACATAACGAGGTGTAAAATATTGCCCTTTTTCACCTTTTTGCGCTTTGCTCATCAAATATTCAAAGGCATCATCAACAACATCCAAGTTGTTATTAAAAAGCTTAATATCTTGTAAAGTTGATACACAAACTGCAAGGTGAGAAGGAGAGAGTAGTATTTTACTTTCTTCAGCAAACACACCTTCCCACTTCTTTTTTGCATCGTCAAACAGGCCTTGGATTTTTTCTTTCAATTCAAAGTCAGTATCACCACTATTACGGAATTTTAAATATGCCGTTTTATCGTTGGCGCAAATCAGCTCGTCATACAATTTTGCAAAAATGAGCTTGAATATTTCCTCGAAAGAATCTACGCCGGCACTTGCAAGCACTTCATCTTCCATTTCTTTTATAAGATTTCTAAGAGAACGTTTCTCTTTACTGATTTTATCTCTGCTGCGTAAATCGTCATAAGTGTATTTCTCACTTAAAATCTCTGATAATTTTTGATTAGCTTGCGGAATATCACTAATCATTTCAAAGAAGTTTGGATCTTTGCGGTTATAGCAGGAAACCTGCTCACCGTTTGTCCAAACGCCAATAGGTGCACCTGTTGCATTGCAGTATGATTTGAGTTGTTCTTTTCCGTCAGTTAATTTAGGCTTTTTAAGTTCAACAATTATATACGGAACCATAGGACGGTCTTTGTCCATAATTGTAATATCTGCACGCTTAACTTCACGTCCAAAATGTATAGGTGTTTCAAGCTGAATACGACTGGTTGGATAACCATAATCGTGTACTAATTTCCAAATATATAATTGACGAATCGCTTCTTCCGGTGTTAATTTAATATCTTTTTCTCGAACAAGGCATTTGAAATAAGGAACTTCTTTCCCTTTTATATTTTAGTAAATATCCCTTTTCAATGGTTGTGATTTGCTTCGGAAGAAAACAATGTATCATCATAAGACGTGTTTTTGAAAAGTTCATTTAATTTCATTATATATCCGCTCCAGTCTTTTTTAATTCTAAATAACGCTTATAGGAAATAACAACATTCTGTGGTTTATTTTGTTTTTGCACAATTAAAACTTTATCGTTATCAGCTACTTCTTTGAAAATTTTTGACGCTTGCCCTTTCAAGAACGGCGTAACCGATTCATAATCAGGCAATACAGGCTTTTTTTGAGACAATCGCTACGCCTCCTTTAAACTATTTATATTAGTGTATAATACCACAAAGTCATTACTTTTGTCAATATAAAAGTAATGACTTTATGGATGAACCTTGCTCTCTTATATTTAAATGATATGCTTCAACACGCTGAGGTGTCGTCAAATGGCGACACCTCACTACGAATTTGAAAATAGCTATTGAAATTCAGAATTAAATGATGTAGACTTGTAATATCAAATGAATATTTACGATTTCTAATCGAGCAAGCGGAGATAGTTTTTAAGAAACTAAGCTACCAAGCGCCGTACGAAACCGGATATACGAAGGGATAATTGTACCCTTTTGTGTATCTGTTTCTGCGGTGCTTTTTTGTTGCTCGATTTTGTTTCGTACAGTGTTAGGGCCTTTCCTGCTTGTTCGGGAAAGGACCTTTTTGTGTTTTTTAATGCATTATAACGAACTGATTTTGAAATATCCTTGAAGGAAAATATTATTTTTTGAAAATGAGAATATGTGATTCTCTTTCAGGTCTTAGGGTGTCCCTAAAGAATAAAATTACCGTTTGGATATACAAACGGTCTGCTCGCTAAGATTGAACATAATAGAATTTCGATTTAGATTTCCGAGAGATTTTTTCGGGGATCTTTTTTTATTTCACGCAAAAAATTGAAAGTTTTTAGAAAAACACCCTGACTATTTCCTCTCACAGTTCAAACAAGTGAGAGGAATTTTTTTAGTTTGTGGTTATTTTGGGTGTGCATTTTGGCACCCTTTGTCCAAATGAGTAGAGAGGCAAATATTAAAAAATATAAATTTTTCAACCCCCAAAAAAGCGTTCCCGCTTCTAACAAGTGAAGGGGTAATAAAAAAATATTTGGCAGGGGTTAATTTTTGACCGTTTTCGTTGCCTACCAAGTGAAAGGAGTTTTTATAATGTCGAGATTATCAAAGAAAGCAAAACAAGAATGGGCGTTCTTCCTAAGTCCCATCACCGACAGAAGAACTTACAACAATCTATGCCGTAAATGCTTAAACCAATGCAAACAAAGCTTTCGAGCGGTTGTTGTCAGTTGTCCAAAATATCATTCCAAAAGAGGTGTCAAAAACGCACCCAACGGCAACGATTTTAACGACACAGGATAAGGCAAGGAATTACACTTATTCAAAAATCAAACGGCTTACAGAGGGAAAAATCAGAAAAATTAGCACCTTTTTCATACAGAAAAAGTGTGACTATAGGTTGGAAGTTAATTTCGGAAAAAACAACACAGAAACCCTTCCCCTATAACTATATAAATAAATATATATTCTCTCTACCAGCCGGAAAAGAAATTACTGATTAAGAGAAAGGAAACATTATGATAGCAAATAAAGTATATAGCTGTGCAGAAATGCGTGAGGAAAGAATTTACACGGGAGATTACAGATTTATAGACAAAGAAGGTGAATATATCGCCACATTGATAATGCGAGCAGAAGCCGGTTCAGGAATGCTCCGCCTATTCTTCCGGCTGGTAAACGGAAATAAAATCATCACTCCGGTGTTCTGGTGGCAGAAATATCTTGGATTTTATGACATAGATAACGGAACAAAATTAAAGCTCATATACGAGAAAAATACCAAAGGCATTTATCTGAAAGCCGTAGAGATTTTGAGCTAAAGAGAGGTACTTACAATGACAGAAAGAATTGAAAAGATAAAAATAGACGCCCTTATCCCCTTCGAAAATCATCCGTTCAAGGAAAGAACCGGCGAGGAACAAGCGGAACTTGTGGAGAGTATTCGTACAACAGGTATGTTGGTGCCGGTAATTGTCCGCCCGCTTTTAAGGGGCAAATATGAAATCATCAGCGGACACAGACGAGTGGCAGCTTGTAGGGAGTTGGGCGTTGATACCATTCCCGCAATAGTAAAGGAACTCACAAAAGAAGAAGCGGTTATCACAATGGTGGACGCAAATTTACAAAGAGAAAATCTGCTACCCAGTGAAAAAGCTTTTGCTTACAAGATGAAAGCTGCGGCGATGAAGGCACAAGGAAAAAGGACGGATTTAACTTCGTCGCAAGTTGCGACAAAGTCGGATACTGCAACTACAATCGGTCAGCAATTAGGCGAAAGCCGTGACCAAGTTTACCGATATATCCGTCTTACTTACCTCATCCCCGAACTGCTAAAAATGGTGGACGAACAGAGGATAGCGTTTACTCCTGCTGTTGAAATTTCATATTTACCCGAAAGAGAACAACGAGTCTTGATTGATGAAATTGAATATACCGACGCTACTCCGTCACTCTCACAGGCTCAGCGTTTGCGAAAATTCAGCAACCAAGGAAGATTGTCTGTTGACACGGTATTTGCTGTGTTAAGTGAGGAAAAGCCAAACCAAAAGGAACAAGTCAAATTTATGACGGAGGATATACGAAAGTATTTCCCAAAGAATTATTCCAACAAAGATATGCAGAAAACAATCATAAAACTATTGGAGAACTGGCAGAGAAAACGAGAACGCAACGCAAGGGAGGAACGATGATGAATGACAAATTTATTGGATTAGAACATAGTGATATATTTCCGTTTCAATATGAAGCCAACAAACCTACTATCCATAAAATCGGCGGCAGATATTTTGAAGTAAGCTCCCGCTTTGATGATAAAGGAACGGAAAGTGTTCTGCATCAGTTTATCGAACTATTAAAGCAGGAAAATCTCATATAAGCAAAATTACACATTCGACAACAATGGCGTTGCAGTATATACTTGCATTATCTTGCAATGCCCGGTTGTCGGAAAGGAGCATTTAATTATGACAACTAAAAACAATAATAACGGGCAGGAAAAAGAGAAAATAACAGCACTCTATTGCCGCTTATCTGTTGACGATGATAAAAAGGATATGGAATCCAACAGCATAACCAATCAAAAGGAAATTCTTTTGGATTATGCTAAGAAACACGGATATTTACATCCGCAATTCTTTGTGGATGACGGCGTAAGTGGGACCACCTTTAATCGTCCGGATTTTCAGCGTATGCAGCGAATGGTAGAGAATGGCGAAGTCGGAGCAATCATCGTAAAAGATGTTTCCCGTTTCGGTCGTGAGCAAGTGGAAATGGGCAGATTGACACAGGTTGTTTATCCGTCATTAGGCGTTACCTTTATCGCCATTCAGGAAAATGTAAACAGCACCACCGGAGAGGGTATGGAAATGCTTCCGTTTTACAGTATTTTCAACGAATGGTATGCAGCGCAGACAAGCAAGAAAATTCGTGCAGTCAACGAACTCAAGGCTTCACAAGGAAAAAGAGTATCCGCAACAGTTCCCTTTGGTTACAAAAAGATTGAAGGAAACAAAGAACAATGGTATATTGATGAGCCTGCAGCAGAAGTTGTTCGTAAGATTTTTAATTTATGTTTAGCAGGCAAAGGACCATTGCAGATAGCTAAACAGCTTGAAAAAGAGAAAGTGCTTGTACCGTCTGCATATTATGATTCGATAGGCAGAAAGCACAGTAATCCAACTCCGGCTAATGTGTACGGATGGGACTGCACAACGATAAGAAATATTCTTGAAAATCAGCAATACACAGGATGTACTGTAAACGGAAAGTCCAGTACCGTCAGCTACAAGGTGCATAAAAAAGTTCATAAGCCAAAAGAGGAGTACCAGATTATCTTCAACACTCAAGAAGCAATCATTGATGAGCAGATATGGCTGAGAGTTCAGGAACTGCGAAAAAACAAGCGAAGAAATACGGCAACAGGCAGACAGAGCTTATTTGCGGGATTGCTGTTCTGTGCTGATTGCGGCTCCAAGCTTCATTTTTGTGCGGCAAAATCTTTGAAACGAAATCAGGAATTTTACCGCTGTGCCAACTATAAAGACGGCAGAGGTTCCTGCACAATCCATTATATCCGTGATGTGGTTTTGCAACAGATTGTGCTTGATGAAATATCGGCTTTGGCGGATTTCGTTCGTTGCTATGGTTCGGTATTCCGTATAATTCAGCAGAACAAACAATCCTCATTACACAAAAAGAGAGTTCACGAATTAACGCAAACTCTCGAAAACAGTAAAAAACGTATTGCAGATCTGGACAAGCTTTTCACTCGTATCTATGAAGACAATGTAATCGGCAAGCTACCTGATGACAGGTATTCCAAAATGGCTGTTGCATACGAAAAGGAGCAAAAGGAATTGGAATTGCTTATATCCGATTGCGAGAAAGAACTTCGTGACGCTGAGAAAAAGACGGTGGATATGAAAACCTTGTATCAAGGCTTAATGGAATTCACAGAGATTAAAGAGCTTACGCCCACGATTGTAAACAAGCTGATAAAACGAATAGAGATTCATAATCCCGAAAAGAAACACGCTCACAATTCCGTAAAGGTTGATATTACCTTTACCGCTATTGGTCTATTTCAAAACCCGGACGAGGCAGAACTTAAAAAGCTTATGCAGGCAGTTAAAGAAAATTCTAGTGAATACAAACAAATATCTGCATAAAAGCAAACGGAGTAACACCCCGAAAAGTGTTACTCCATCTACATTTCAAAAAACTTCCTTATGCGTAGTCAGCAAACACACCGATTGTTTTTTTGACATTTGAGAGAAGCTTGGGATCGACTGTAATAAATAGTAATTTGAGTGAAAAAGATGCAGTTACTGCTTGTTCTCAGGTAGCATTTGAAAAGTTGGTTGATAAATTAAATGATATTATGGACGGCAGTGATATTTCACCGTCTGACATAGGATTTTTAAGTTTATGATATGAGGAAGTATAAGCATGAAAAAGTTATTATCATTTGTAATTTCAGTAAGTATGACAATTTTATCGCTTTTTTGCGGTTGTTCCGAAAATTCGTCAAAAGCAGATAAAAGTATAGTTGAAACAACAAAAGCGACAGAACAACAGACTACAGAACAGACTACAACTGTTGCCCCGACAACAGTACAGCCTACAACTGCACCGCCAAGTGCCGTAAAGATATTTGATGAAAATAAATTTTTACTTTCGCCAAACGAGTATATGAAACTTTTTGATGTATATTTGCAAGATGTGAAAACAAAAAATGACTATGGACTTACACTTATGAGTGACTCATATTTATCAAGAGATGAGATTGAAATCCGATACGGAAGCGATTCATCAAAAAGTGTTTATGTCATTAAACGGCAATGACAGCCTTAATGATAATATGAAACAGGTAACTCTCTATGTTGACTTTGACCAACTTATGAATAATTACACTGATTATCGTTCTACAATTATCAGTATCCTTGGTGTTTTACCGTATTCAATTGATAATAAAATCAAAACTCCGGAAAAGGGAAAAGATTTAATAGTTGAACTCTTTAATAAGGTTACAGTTGATGATTTTTCAAAAATTCCGTCATCGGGAAAACATCGCTTTAAATCAGGCAAGTTGCCTGTTAATCTTAAAAAGAACGGTGTAACATATACATTATGGCAATATGGCGACAGGGTTTGTGTTACTGCAAGCATTAAATCTGCTAAAACAGAAATTGCTCCTATGTCTGATAAAGACTTTATTATATACTACGAGGACGGAACAGAGGAAGATGCAATCAAAGGAATGCAGGAACATGATTCCGAAACTTTTTATTTCTTTGATGATACAAACAATATAGCTAACTACACCGATTCAATTACAGATGATGGTTTGGACTATTGGACTTACAGAAATATAAGTACTGGTTCAAGCAAATCTGCCGTGAAAGCTGTGTATGGTGACGGTATTTCAGGTACAGTAGATATAAGTACAGATGAATATTATAGACCATGTTATTTTAGTGATGATGAAAATGAAGCCGAAGTAAGGTTTCATGATTTGTTTGAACAGGTATGTAAGACATACATTGATTACTACGGGAAAGGACATAAAATCAGATTTTATTTTGACAGCAATGATAAACTTCGTGGTGTTTCATAGAACTATAACAAAAACGAGGAAGGTACAAAACCTTCCTCGTGATTTTTTGCTATTTTGTTAGAGTTAAAAAGTGAAAATTCAAAAATTAAAACTCAATTGCATCTGTGAAATCGTCAGCTTCATCTTCCGGCTCGTCAAAATAATCGGTATCGTCAGAATTGCTTTCGTCTTCGGGAATGTCAATCATATCGAACTCGTCATATGTAACAGCCTTATTGAGCTTGAAAAAATTTGTCTGGCAGAAGTAACGGCAGACACGGATGTAGTTGAGAAATTCGGGAGTTTCATTCTCATAGTCCTCGGCAGAAACACCCTCTTTGATGATAAGCAGCATCTCGACAATCTGCGAGTTACTGATAAAGAAGTTGTTATGCTCCTCAAAGATGATGAAAATATCGTCATCGTCAAGGTCATACTTTTCGCAAGCATAAAGAGCCTCGCTCTTTGAATTTCTCACAACTCTGTAAATCTCAAAATCAATCATATCAGGCTCATCACAATCAATGTTGCCCATAACGCAGAGTTCAAGAAAAGTCTTGCTCATAACAGCCTTGTCGGCTAGTTCAAGGTCAAAGTGCTTTTCAAGAGAAATGATAAGCTCGTCCTGTGACTTTACACCCGGTGTGATGAGTGGCTTGTATCGTTTGATGAGTTTGTTTTTATAAAATTCCGAATTTTCATACTTTAATGAAAGATTAGCGGCAATGTTGTCAAATATATTCATCGTTATCTCCTTAAAAAACAAGTGGTTTTTATGTTTACAAGTAAATTATAATCGAATTTAAGGATAAAATCAATATGCTTTTTGAATATAATGCCCAAACAGATTTATAAATTCGCAGTTTTAATTTATAATCTTAATGTAGAATGACAAACTTGTAGGGGCGGATATCATCCGCCAGCCTTGATGCTATCATATGTTTCTCCTGAATACTTTGATATGATAAAAATTGTGTATTCGTAATATTGAAGTAAAATATATGATAAGCAGAAAACGATAAGGAGGAGAGTTATGAGCTTGTTTGATAAAATGAAAAAACATCAGCCCCCTGAAAAACCGAATGACGGCGAATTTAAAAGCGATGTAAACACGATTCTGCACGGTACAAGCGTTCAGAACAGAAAAGAAATGTGCGAGCTTGAATACATGAAGGCAAGACGGCTTTTGAAAAATCCGACCGTTGAAACCGTTGCCCGTGCTAAAAATATAATGAATACCCTTGCAACCGATTTCGATTATCTTCCTGCCGTATTGTGGATGGCTGAATTTTCCGTGAACGGTGTCAAAAATCCCGAACAGGCGGCTATGTGGTACAAAAAAGCCGCAGACCTTGGCAGTGCGAATGGAGCGTCCAAAATTGCAGATATTCTTATGGACGGCAGAGGCGTTACCCGCAATCCTAAACTTGCAATGGAGTACTATAAAATTGCCGCCGATAACGGCATAGCGTCAGCGTCATTCGCATTGGGTGAATATTATGCAAAAACAGGCAATAGGGAAGAGGCAGTAAAAGCCTACGAAAAAGCCGCCAAAGGCGGATATAAAGATGCCGAAAAAAAAGCTTGCCAAATTGAAGAAAAAGTTTTGATTGGTAAGATTTTAATTTAGTCAAATAATATATAAATGAAATAAAGTAGTTGTCATTTTGCAGGGGAGAACCGTGTTCTCCCATTGCAATTAAATTGTAAGCTTTATAAAAATGTTCTGATTTGATTGATGTTGTGTTTAAATTTGAACGCAGTAAAATGTGCAAAAAGAAAAGGTACTCATTTTTCGAGTACCTTTTAGTATGGAGCGGATGATTACTTTGTGATACAGAAGTTGCCAATCTCGTCTTTGCCTAAAGCGTTTAGGCTTAACTTGGATCAACGCTACGCCCCTAAAAACAGTTCACTGAACTGTTTTCTAAACGGGCTTTCGATTCCCATCCGATTGATGTATTTCTTTAATATGCAAAAAGAAAAGGTACTCATTTTCGAGTACCTTTTAATGGAGCGGATGATGGGAATCGAACCCACACGATCAGCTTGGAAGGCTGAAGTTCTACCACTAAACTACATCCGCTTATCTGTAACATTGTTATTATATCACGCAGTTTGGTATATGTCAAGAATTTTTTTGTTGTGAAATATACAGGGGCATTCGATGAACACCCCTGATGAATTTAAATAACTTATTATCTCACAAATTCGAACTTGTTTCAAATCGTTTTCGCAATTGTTTTAACGCTTTGGTTTCGATGCGGCTGACATAGGAACGGGATATGCCTAACATTTTGGCAACACTTTTTTTGAGTCATGGCTTCCTTGCCGTCAAGACCGTACCTCAGTACAATAATCTTTTGCTCACGCTCGTTAAGTTTCCTCTTTTATGAACTGACCGAGCTTTTTTGAATTAAGCTTCAAATCAAGATTGTCGATTATATTATCGTCAACCGACATAATATCAAGAAGGGTTAGAGGGTTGCCGTCTTTGTCGGTATCAATTGTTTCGTTTAAAGAAATATCCTGTGCACTTTTCTTTGCATTTCTGAAATGCATAAGAATTTCGTTTTCAATGCATCTGCTTGCATAAGAACTTAATTTTATGTTTTTGTTCATGTCAAATGTGTTGATTGCCTTTATCAGACCAATTGTGCCGATTGATACAAGGTCATCCTGTTCGCTTTGTGTTCCGTAATATTTCTTTATTATGTGTGCAACAAGCCTCAGATTGTGTTCAACGAGCATATTTCTTGCCGCAATATCGCCGTTTGCACTTTTTTCAAGACATTCACGCTCTTGCTTTTCTGTTAAAGGTTTCGGAAACGAACCGCCTCCGCAAACATGAAGAATGAAGAAACATATATATTGTCCTAAAAATCCGAGTAACTCAATCATAACAGCACCCCTTAAACTAAAGTTTATCGTTATATAATTTTATTCGTGAAATGTTCAATAATTGCCTGTACCTGATTTTCCTCAAAAAACTTCACAAAGCAATCAAAAACTTGATTTTTGCAATGAATTTGTATAATATACCACTTGAAATTTTGGCAAGAATAAACTACAATTTAACTATGTCGTGTTTCGACAAAATATTTTAGGGGGGCTTTCTTTTGGAAAAAAAATTTTCAAACTGAAAGAAAACGGCACTAATGTCAAAACCGAGATTATTGCCGGCATTACAACATTCCTTGCAATGGCTTACATACTCGCTGTAAACCCGAGTATTCTTTCTGCCGCAGGAATGGATCCGAATGCAATCTTTGCAGCAACAGCTGTATCGGCTGCTTTCGCAACACTCATCATGGCATTTTATGCTAACTATCCTGTAGTTCTTGCTTCCGGTATGGGACTGAATGCATACTTTGCATACACAGTTGTTCCGCAGCTTGCAGAGCAGGGTATCACAAATCCATGGCAGGTAGCTTTGACAGCTATCCTTGTTGAGGGTATTATTTTCATTATTCTCTCAATCTTCAAATTTCGTGAAACACTTGTAAACAAGGTTCCTCAGAACCTCAAGTACGGTATTTCGGCAGGTATCGGTCTTTTTATCACGATTGTAGGTCTTAAGGGCGCAGGCGTTATCACAACAGACGCTTACTACGACGGCAAGGCTGTTCAGTCATCAACTCTCGTTAAGCTCGGTGATGTCGGTTCTGCTCCGGTGGTTCTTGCACTTGTCGGTATCCTCATTGTTGCTACACTCTGGCACTACAGAGTTAAAGGCTCAATCCTTATCGGTATCCTTGCAACATGGGTTCTCGGTATCATTGCTCAGCTTTGCGGTTGGTATCAGGGTGCATCGCTCATTCCTGATTTTGCAAACTACTCTGTATTCGGACCTATCCAGAATATGGCAACAGAAACTTTCTTCAAGTTTGATTTCGGTTATGTGGCACAGCATGCGCTTAACTTTGCCGTTATCGTATTTGCATTCCTCTTTGTTGACCTCTTCGATACAGTAGGTACACTTATCGGTGTTGCTCAGGAGGGTAATCTCCTCAATGAAAAGGGCGAGCTTCCCCGTGTAGGCCGTGCTCTTATGTCTGACGCACTCGGTACATGCCTTGGTGCCTGCCTCGGTACATCAACAGTAACATCTTATGTTGAGTCAACAACAGGTGTTGCAGAGGGCGGCAGAACAGGTCTTACAGCTCTTACTTCTGCAATTCTCTTTATCCTTGCTATTCCGCTTTATCCGATTTTCCTTGCTATTCCTTCATTTGCAACAGCTCCTGCACTCGTATTTGTAGGTCTTCTTATGATTAAGAATGTTACAAAGATGGATTTTGAATCAGACATTGCCGATACAGTCGGCGGTTTCGTAGCAATCATCTTTATGCCGTTTGCATATTCAATAGCAACAGGTATCATGTTCGGTATCCTTACTTGGGTTATTCTCAAGATTGTTACAGGCAAAATCAAAGAAATTCATCCGATTATGTGGGTTGCGTTTGCTTTGTTTGCAGTAAGAATTGTAACAATGATTTGCGGTGTATCGTCGTAACTTCATATATAAACTCTGCGGGGGCGTTTTTCGCTCCCGCTTTTTGTGTTTTCTTACAAGTTAAATAGGTTATTGTTGTGCAACAGGCTCATTGACATATACAGCCGTTTATGATATGCTTTAATCATATTATTAATATATGAATAGGGTGGTTAATTTGAAAATTTCAACAAAGGGCAGGTATGCGCTCCGACTTATGGTTGACCTTGCTCAGTGTAAACAAGGGGAAAATGTAGCCCTAAAGGAGGTTGCCGCCCGTCAGGGAATATCGCTTAAATACCTTGAACAGATTATTACCGTACTTACAAAGGCAGGTTATGTGCTCAGCGCAAGAGGTTCAAACGGAGGATATCGTCTTGCTCATGAACCCGAATATTATACTGTCGGTATGATTTTAAGACTTACCGAGGCAGTCTTGCACCCGTGGCTTGCCTTGAGGGTAATGAAAATACCTGTGATCGTCGTGAACAATGTTCAACGCTTTTTGTGTGGGAGAAACTCCAGAAGGCTATTGACGATGTTGTTGACAACATTACTCTTGCCGACATTATTGCAAATTCGGCAGATAACTATGTAATTTAATATAATCCGAAAGCATCCTTTACGGGTGCTTTTGTTGTTTACACAGCAATTTAGTGGGTAATGCGGTGTTTTACCGTTTGCAAATGATGCTTTTGAATATTAGTTTTAAAAAATCAGAAAAAATTTCAAATTGACTGCTTAACGGTTGAAATTTAAAAAACGGCTTGAATATCGGCTTTTTCGACCTTTTCAATAATCAAAACCCAGTAAACCTACTAAACCAATAGGAAAGATAAGAAAAAATTTCAAAAAACCTATTGACAAATAAAAAATCTGTGGTATGATATAGACAATCCAATTAAAACCCACCAATCAAATAGGAAATATGGGAAAGGTGATCCAAATGAAAAATCTCAGATTTAAACGATGTTGCAGTAATGCACGAATGTGATACGGGACACATCAAATCCGCAACATAACTTCTGAAATTAAAATGAAAATGAAATGAGGACATTAAAATGAGTAAATTAAGCGAAAGAAATCTTAAATTTGAAACAAAACAGCTTCACATCGGTCAGGAAACAGCAGACCCTGTAACAGACGCAAGAGCAGTTCCGATTTACGCAACTACTTCTTATGTATTCCACGACAGTCAGCACGCCGCAGACCGCTTTGCACTCAAAGATGCAGGTAACATCTACGGCAGACTTACAAACCCGACAGAGGATGTTTTTGAAAAGAGAATTGCAGCTCTTGAGGGCGGCACAGCAGCCCTTGCAGTTGCATCAGGTGCAGCAGCAGTTTCATATGCACTTCAGGCTCTTGCAAAAGCAGGCGACAACATTGTAGCCGCAAAGACAATCTACGGCGGCACATACAACTGGCTTGAGCATACATTCTCAGAGTACGGTGTGACAACGAAGTTTGTTGATCCTGACGAAGAAAACGCATTTGAAAATGCAATTGACGAAAACACAAAGGCTGTTTTCATTGAATCACTCGGTAACCCCAATTCAAATATTATTGATATTGAAGAAGTAGCAAACATTGCTCATTCACACAAGATTCCGCTTGTAATCGACAGCACATTCGCTACACCTTATCTTCTCAGACCGTTTGAGTACGGCGCAGATATCGTTGTTCATTCGGCAACAAAGTTCATCGGCGGTCACGGTACGGCTCTCGGCGGTGTAATCGTTGAAAGCGGCAAGTTTGACTGGGCTGCATCAGGCAAGTTCCCACAGTTCTCAGAGCCTAACGCATCATATCACGGTGCAGTATTTACAGAGGCTGCTCCGGGCGCTGCTCTTGTAACTTATGTCCGTGCCATTCTCCTCAGAGATACAGGCGCTACACTTTCTCCGTTCCACGCATTTATGTTCCTTCAGGGTCTTGAAACGCTTTCACTTCGTGTTGAACGCCATGTTGAAAATGCACTCAAGGTTGTTGACTTCCTCTCAAAGAACCCGAAGGTAGAAAATGTTAATCATCCTTCACTTCCTGACAGCAAGTACAACGCACTTTACAAGAAATACTTCCCGAAGGGTGCAGGCTCAATCTTCACATTTGAAATCAAGGGTGACGCTGAAACTGCAAAGAAATTCATCGACCACCTCGAAGTATTCTCACTTCTTGCAAATGTTGCAGATGTTAAATCTCTTGCAATTCACCCTGCATCAACAACTCATTCACAGCTCAGCGAGGCAGACTTGCAGAACAGGGCATTAAGCCAAACACTATCAGACTTTCAATCGGCACAGAGAATATCGACGATATTATCTATGACTTCAGGAAGCATTTGATTCACTTGATGACTGATTTTAATTTGTTGAATTTTGAAAGGACTTGATTTTTGTGAGCAAAGTATATACAAGTGTAACAGAACTTATCGGCAGAACACCGCTTATCGAACTCGTTAATATAGAAAAGAAATATGACCTCAAGGCAAAGGTTGTTGCAAAGCTTGAACTCTTTAACCCTGCCGGCAGTGTTAAGGACAGAGTGGCAAGAGCTATGGTTGAGGACGCTGAAAAGAGCGGTAAGCTCAAAAAGGGTTCAACAATCATTGAACCGACATCAGGTAACACGGGTATCGGTCTTGCATCTGTAGCTACTGCAAAGGGCTACAAGACAATCCTCACAATGCCTGAAACAATGAGCGTTGAGAGAAGAAACCTCCTCAAGGCATACGGTGCTGAAATCGTTCTTACTGACGGTACAAAGGGTATGAGCGGTGCAATTGCAAAGGCTAAAGAGCTTGAAAAGGAAATTGACGGTGGCATTATCCTCGGTCAGTTTGAGAATCCAGCTAACCCTAAGGCTCATTTTGATACAACGGGTCCGGAAATTTGGGAGGATACGGACGGCAATGTTGATTTCTTCATTGCAGGTGTCGGCACAGGCGGTACACTCAGCGGTGTGGGTAACTTCCTCAAATCAAAGAAGGCTGATGTAAAGGTTGTTGCAGTTGAGCCGCAGACTTCTCCCGTACTTTCGGAAGGTCACGGCGGTCCTCATAAGATTCAGGGTATCGGCGCAGGCTTTGTTCCCGATACTCTCGATACTAAGGTATATGACGAAATTCTTCCGATTGCTAACGAAGCCGCTTTCTCGAATGCAAATGATATTGCAAAGACAGAAGGTATCCTCGTAGGTATCTCTTCAGGCGCCGCTCTTGCAGCCGCAATTGAGCTTGCCAAGCGTGAAGAAAACGCAGGTAAGACAATCGTTGCATTGTTCCCCGATACAGGTGAGCGTTACCTTTCAACAGGCGTATTTAACAGCTAATAAGTAATTGGATTACTTCCCGATATTGACAAAGGACAGCCACGCAGACTGTCCTTTGTCTTTTTTTATTGCAACCGTTAATTCGATATGGTACAATTATTTTGTAGGTGAGTTTATGAAAGTTAAAATTTGCGGAATTACATCCGCCGAAGACATTAAGATAGTAAATGCCTGCAAACCCGATTTTGCGGGCTTTGTAATGTTCTTTCCAAAGAGTAAGCGGAATATTTCTCCCGAAACCGCCAAGAGCCTGATTGAAACGCTTGATAAAAATATTTTGTCGGTTGCGGTAACTGTTTCTCCGACTCTTGAACAGGTGAAAACTGCATATGACTGCGGTTTTGACTGCATTCAAATTCACGGTGAGGTTAAAGAATATGTGCTTTCAAATCCATATCTCAAGGTAATCCGTGCATTTAATGTGAGCGACCTTGAAAAGTTTGACGAATACAGAATGAACACAAATATTGTAGGATATGTTTTTGACGCACACGAACCCGGCAGCGGAAAAACCTTTGACTGGACAATGCTTGAAAATCTGCCTCGTGATGATAAATTGTTTATGCTTGCAGGCGGTCTGAATCCCGAAACTGTGGAAAAAGCTGTAAAAGCCGTTAAGCCTGACGGAGTTGATGTAAGTTCGGGTGTTGAAAATTCAGACGGCGACGGTAAAGATTTTGAAAAAGTGAAGAAATTTATTATATCGGTTCAAAGTGAAAAATAATAAAACAGTAAAAAAATGTTGACAAACCGTGGTTTTATGTTATAATGAATCTGTTATGTTGTGTACATAACAATCCTTGCGGTGAAAACCGCCATAATGTCCAGAAGGAGGTGCAATATTAATGGCAGTAACAGCTAATTACGAAACAGTAATGATCGTTTCAATGAAGAAGGGCGAAGAAGGTATCCAGGCCATCGTTGAAAAGTTCAAGGCTCTCATTGAGAAGCATGCCACTTTGAAGAATGTTGACGAATGGGGCAAGAGAAAGCTTGCTTACCTTATCAACAAAGAGAGCGAAGGCTATTATGTTCTTTTCGATTTTGAAAGTGAAGCTGAGTTCCCTGCAGAGCTCGACCGTATCTACAAGATCACAGAAGGCGTAATGCGTTCAATGATAATCAAGAAGGAAGTCGAATAATCAATTTGTAGGGGTTAACCCGAACACGAAAGGAAAAGTATGTTAAACAGAGTAATCTTAATGGGCAGAATTACAGCTGACCCTGAATTAAAAACAACAAACACAGGCGTAAGCGTTACAAGCTTCAGCATTGCAGTTGATCGCAACTATGTAAAGCAGGGCGAGGAGCGTAAAGCGACTTCTTTAACATTGTATGTTGGAGAAGTACAGCGGAATTTGTATGCCGTTACTTTGGAAAGGGTTCTCTCATTGCTGTTGAAGGACAGCTCCAGAGCCGTCAGTTCCAGGCTAAGGACGGTTCAAACCGTTACGTTGTTGAGGTTGTAGCAGACAATGTTTCGTTCACAGGCGAACGCCGTGACAACAATGCAGGCGGCTACAATCAGTCCTATGGCGGCAATCAGTCATACGGTGCTCCGTCTTACGGCGGAAACCAGGCTTATCATCAGGAACCTGCTCCGCAGCACCTGCGTCTTATCAGAGCGGTTCAAACTCTGATTTTCAGGATATGCCGTTGGACGATGATTTACCATTTTAACTTCAACTTAATTTAAATAATTCTCATTGAAAGGAGAACTTCATCATGGCAGACAGACCAATGAACCGTGGCAGAAAAGCTCGCAAGAAGGTTTGCGGCTTCTGTGTTGACAAGGTTGAGAATATCGATTACAAGGATATTGCTCGTCTTCGTCGTTATATGTCAGAAAGAGGAAAGATTCTTCCTCGCCGTGTAACAGGTACTTGCGCAAGACATCAGCGTGAGCTTACAGTTGCTATCAAGCGTGCTCGTCACCTTGCTTTGCTTCCTTACACAGCTGACTGATTTTAATAACAGCTTTTAACACCGTACATTTTGTACGGTGTTTTTTATGCAATAAAAGCAGGGTATTTTTAGTACCCTGCTTTTTTGTTAAAATAAATCGCTGTGTGAACCTGTTCTTGTAAGAAATAATATCAGTTCATCTTCTAAATACTCATAAATTAACAGCCAGTCAGGCTCTAAGTGACATTCATGTTTGCCTTTGTAGTTTCCTATCAGCAAATGGTCACGATATTTGTCCGGAAGAATTTCGTCATTTGCGAGCATATCAATTACTTTCTTCAGAATGTTTAAATCTTTGTTTTGCTTTTTAATTTTTTTAAAATCTTTTTTTGAATTGATTTGTGGGTTTGATTATATATTTCATTTATCCAAATCCTCAAATAATTCATCGGCACTGCTATAGCTCTTATAAAGTTCGGGGTGTTTTTTCATTTCTTCAATTTCAGCGAAAGCGGCTTCGGTTTCTGCATTATATTTGCGAATAGTAAACGGAATACCGTTAAATTCAAGCGACTGCTGAATGAAAAGATTGATGGCGGTAGTCATATCTAGTCCTAAAGATGAAAACAGTTCCTGTGCTTTTAATTTTTTATCAGCATCAATTCTGATGTTTATATTTGTCATAGCCATAAAATCATCTCCTTGTTATTATGTTATCACAATGTAATAACAATGTCAACATTATCTTGCGCATATTTTTTGTTAGTTTTTTCTGTAATTAACCTATTGACAAATACCCCAACGGGGTATACAATCATAACTGTAAGATACCTACAGGGGGTATTTTAAAGGGCTTTGAATAATATATCCCATTTTGAAATTATGAGGTTGATATTATGGAGAATAATAAGTGTGAACATTGTGCAAAACACAAGCACCGTACCGAAAAAGAATATAAGTCGCTTGTAAACCGACTTAATCGTATTGAAGGTCAGATACGGGGGATAAAGGGTATGCTTGAAAAAGATGCCTACTGTCCCGATATTTTGGTGCAGGTTGCCGCCGCCAATGCGGCACTCAACGCTTTTAACAAGGAGTTGCTTGCTAATCATATCCGTACTTGTGTTGCAGATGACATAAGGGCAGGTAATGATGAAACAATTGACGAGCTTGTCGGTGTTTTGCAAAAGCTTATGAAGTAGGAGAAACTATGACTCAATACAATGTAACGGGTATGAGCTGTGCCGCCTGTGTTGCCCGTGTTGAAAAGGCGGTATCAAATATTGACGGAGTAAATTCCTGTTCCGTCAGTCTGCTTACAAATTCAATGAATGTTGACGGTTCAGCCGATTCGTCTGCAATTATAAAAGCCGTGCAGAATGCCGGCTATGGTGCGTCTTTGAAAGGCAAAGAGAAAAAATCGCCCGATGCAGAGGATTCTCTCAAAGATACCGAAACCCCAAAAATCAGAAAAAGACTTATCGCATCTCTCATTGTCCTTGCGGTGTTGATGTATTTTTCAATGGGACATATGATGTGGGGATGGCCGTTGCCGTCATTTTTTGACAACAACCATATTGCAATGGGACTTGTTCAGCTGATTTTGTCAGGCATAGTGATGGTGATTAACCAGAAATTTTTTGTCAGCGGCTTCAAGGGGATTATCCGCTTTGCGCCGAATATGGACACGCTTGTTGCACTTGGTTCGGGAACAGCCTTTGTTTACAGCACAATTGCGTTGTTTATGATGACCGATGCACAGGTGAGAGGTGATTCGGCGGCGGTTATGTCGTATATGCACGAGTTCTATTTTGAATCAGCCGCAATGATTTTGGCACTCATCACAGTCGGTAAAATGCTTGAGGCTCACTCAAAGGGCAAAACTACCGACGCTCTCAAAGGTTTGATGAAACTTGCACCAAAGACTGCTACGATTGTAGTTGACGGTGTTGAAAATACTGTTCCGATAGAGCAGGTGAAAAAAGGCGATATATTCGCAGTTCGTCCGGGTGAGAGTATTCCTGTTGACGGAGTCGTTATTGACGGTGAAAGTGCCGTCAATGAATCAGCGCTGACGGGTGAAAGCGTTCCTGTTGACAAGCTTGTCGGCGATACGGTTTCAGCCGCAACAATTAATCAGTCGGGATATATCCGCTGTGAGGCTACGAGAATCGGTGAGGACACAACGCTGTCGCAGATTATTAAAATGGTCAGCGAAGCGTCTGCCACCAAAGCGCCTATCGCAAAAATTGCCGACAGGGTATCGGGTGTGTTTGTTCCTGCGGTAATCACAATTGCCGTGATTACTGCAATCGTGTGGCTGTTGCTCGGTCAAAGTGTAGGATTTTCGCTTGCAAGAGCCATTTCCGTTCTTGTAATCAGTTGTCCGTGTGCATTGGGACTTGCAACCCCTGTTGCGATTATGGTCGGCAACGGTGTCGGCGCAAAGAACGGAATCCTCTTTAAAACCGCAGTTTCGCTTGAAATGGCAGGCAGAATTGACACGGTTGTTCTTGACAAAACAGGCACGGTTACCAAGGGTGAACCCGCCGTTACCGATATTGTTACAGTCGAGAATATTTCGGAAACCGAGCTTTTGAAAACAGCCGTTGCTCTTGAAAAATCAAGCGAACATCCGCTTGCAAAGGCAATTGTAGTTTATGCAAATGACAGACATATTATCGGCGATGCCGTGACTGAGTTCAATGCCGTAACGGGTAACGGACTTACCGCAAAGATTGATTCCGAAAGTGTTTACGGTGGCAATTACAGATATATTTCACAGTTTGCGGAAATTTCATCAGACGAAAAAGCAAAGGCTGAACAGCTTGCGGAAGAGGGTAAAACTCCGCTGTATTTCTGTAAAGGAAATAAGCTTCTCGGTATTATAGCTGTTGCAGACATAATAAAAGAGGACGGCAAACAGGCTGTTAATGAACTCAAAAATATGGGTGTGCGTGTTGTAATGCTTACGGGTGATAACGAAAAAACCGCAAAAGCCGTTGCAAAAAATGCAGACATTGATGAAGTTGTTGCAGGAGTTCTTCCTGACGGTAAGGAAAAGAATGTAAAAGAGCTGAAAAAATACGGCAAGGTTGCAATGGTCGGTGACGGCATTAACGATGCGCCTGCCCTCACAAGCGCTGACTTGGGTATTGCAATCGGAGCGGGAACGGATGTTGCAATTGATGCGGCAGATGTTGTACTCGTAAAGAGCCGCCTTGCAGATGTTCCTGCAACAATCAGACTTGGCAGAGCAACACTCCGTAACATTCACGAAAATCTTTTCTGGGCATTTATTTACAATGTAATCGGTATTCCGCTTGCAATGGGTGCATTTATCAATCTTTTCGGCTGGCAGTTAAATCCGATGTTCGGTGCGGCGGCAATGAGCCTTTCAAGCTTTTGTGTTGTAACAAATGCATTAAGGCTTAATCTTGTTAAGGTTCACAGCTCAAAGCATGACAGAAAAATAAAACATAAAAATAAAAAGGAGAATAAAACCATGGAAAAAACAATGAAAATCGAAGGTATGATGTGCCCGCATTGCGAGGCAACAGTAAAGAAAACTCTTGAGGCAATTGACGGTGTTGAATCGGCAGAAGTAAGCCACGAAAAAGGCTCAGCCGTTCTTACAATGTCAAAAAATGTTGAAGATTCCGTTCTTAAAAAAGCAGTAGAGGACGCAGGATACAAAGTAAATTGAAAATTTAAAATGTAAAATTGAAAATTAAGGTCGGGAAGAGAGTATGTAAAATGAAATGCTCTGTTTCCCGACCTTTGTTTTGCTGTTTGTAGCGGCGATCAGTGATCGCCATTTGATTTGTGTTTACACACAAATCAAGTAATTCATAAACTCAAAGTGATTTTACAATCGTTTCGATTGCTGTTCATTGGACGCCGCTTTTAAGATACATTTTGTTTTTTGCAAATATTATTTGATGATATGAAAGCCGTGTATCGTTTGTAGGGGAGAACCTCGTTCTCCCGTTATGGTGAAGTTATTTGCTTAGGTCGCTCCTACGGGTTGATTTGGTTTTACAACCAAATCAATTGGCGGTCACTGACCGCCGCTACGGTTGAGATTGTGGGAATGGGTGTTTGTTGTACGAAAAAACGGTGCAATCAAATTGACTGCACCGTAAATTCAATGTTAAATTACATTTTGTTTGCAAGGGCTCTTTCAAGCCAGATGTCTGCAATATCCATAGCAAGGAACAATCCCTTTTTCTCACTTGACTTAACAAGCTGTTTTCTCGGTGAAAGATAAGGGCCTGTAGCCATTAGCTGAACTGTTACCTTATCGGCAATCTCAGTTCCGTTGACATCCTTTTTGCTTTTGATTTGCATTCTTATAACATACGGTTCTTCCATACTGCCGTAGTAAATCTCGTCATTGCAACGAACGAGCGGTCTGCCCTTGTAAGTCGAAAATTTCTTTTCGGTCTTTTTGGTATCTGCCACAAGGCATCATCCTTTCTTAAACATTAAGATACGATTTTACCAGTGCTTCAAGTAGGTCGTCACGGTCGATCTTGCTGATGATGTTGCGAGCGTTATTATATGTTGTAATATAGGTCGGATCCTCGCTTAAAATATATCCCACAATCTGATTAATAGGGTTATATCCTTTTTGGCGGAGGGCATCATAAACGATTGTAAGCCCTGCTTTTATCTGGTCATCTTTTTCCTCACCAAGAGAAAAAATCATTGTTTTATCCAACATACTGAAACACCTCCTATTCTGCTACTATACCATATTTCAAAGTAAATTTCAAGCACTTTTTAATAAATATGCCTAATTTATGTTATTTCAATGTCAAAAACATTGCTTTGTGTGATAAAACAGCAGTAATATTTTTTAATTTTATCTTATGCTTGTCAGATTATGTCACAAAAAGGGGACGGAAAAACCGCCCCCATAATTTTTAGCCTCTGAGCTTTACTCCGTTTTCAGAAAGATTTGAAATTATCTTGTCCATAATCTTCTGAACCTCGCTGATGAAAGTGTTCTTTCATTTGATGAGAACTCAAAGCGGATTGTTACGCTGTGAACTGTATCTGTGTCATATGTGTCAACAATCTTTGTGCTTTTGAGAATCTCTCCGCCTTCGTTTTTCCAACACTCTGCAAGGTGTGAGAAGAACATTCCCTGAGGAACTTCAACGCTGATGTCGTAGTCCATCGGCGGGAACTTTGACGGTTCGTCATAAACAATCGGAGCGGCATCTGTGTTTGCATAAGCGTTCACATCAATTTCTGCAAATACAATTGCGGCTTTTTTGTCAATCTTCTTGCTTACTGTCGGATGAACAATGCCGATTGTACCGATATTTCTGCCGTCAAGGCATACCGAATAGAGGTTTACGGGGTGTTCGTAGCTGTGAGTCGGTTCAGCCTTTTCAAATGTGAGAGCCTTGTGCTTGATTTCATCTGTTACAACTGCGAGAATGTCACGAAGTTCAAAATAGATGTCCTTAACATTTCTTGTTTTGCTGTAAAGTGTGATTGCAAGCTTTTTGTTCTCAATGCAAAGACCGTTTTCATCAAGACCGTTTACAACTCTGCCGATTTCAAAAATACCGAAATCGTTTGAGAATGAAAGGTTTGATTTAATCTGACAAAGCTGTGTGGGAACAATTGAATTTCTTAATGTTTCAATATTCGGGTTAGTTGCGTTTGCAAGCTTAACATTATCCTCAACAGGAATGTCAATTGCCTTGAGTTCATCGTTGTATGCCCATACATATGAGTGAAGCTCGTGGAGATTGTATCTCTTAACAAGCATATCCTTGATTTTGTTTTCCGTAGTTTTAATAACGCTTGCTCTTACGGGATAGAGCGGAGAGCGTGTTGTGTGAATTTCAAAGTTGTCATAGCCGTAAATACGGGTGATTTCTTCAATGATGTCAGCCTTGATTGTAACATCCTTTGTTGCTCTCCAGCTTGGAACCGTTACGCTGAAGTTATCGTTGTTGAGCTCAACCTTAAAGCCGAGGCTTTCGAGTGTTGCAACAATTCTGTCGTTGCTGATTTCGATGCCTGTGTAGCGGTCAACAAAGTTTTTGTCAAAGTCAAGAACAACTGTGTCATACCTGAATGCGTACTCGTCTGTGAGCGAAGAAACAACCTTGATGTCGCTGTCATACTTTTTGAGAAGATATACAAATCTTGCAATTGCAGTAACAGTCATTTCAGGATCAAGACATTTTTCATATCTCATTGATGCGTCTGTTCTGTGAGCAAGTCTTACTGTTGACTTTCTTACGGAAACTGCGTTGAATGTTGCAGATTCAAGTGTGAGAGTGGTTGTATCGTCAACAATTTCCGAATCAAGACCGCCCATGATACCGGCAATTGCTACGGGAGTGTCGCCGTTGCAAATCATAAGTGTGTTTTCGTCAATGTTTCTTTCAACACCGTCAAGTGTTTTGAAAGTAAAAGGCTTGTCAAAACGCTTGATTCTGATTTTTTCAACCTTTCTTGAATCGAAAGCGTGCATCGGCTGTCCCATTTCAAGCATAAGGTAGTTTGTAAGGTCGGCAAGATAGTTTATTGCTCTCATACCGCAGTAGAAAAGACGGATTCTCATATTTACGGGGCTGACATTGCGGTTGATGTTCTCAATCTGTAAGCAGCTGTATCTCTGACAGAGAGTGTCCTCAATCTTCATATCAATCTTTTTAAGACCGTCATATGCCTTTAAATCGTCAAGGTCAAGAGGTTTAAGCTCTCTGCCTGCAAGTGCGGCAAATTCTCTTGCAATTCCGTAGTGTCCCCAAAGGTCGGGACGGTTTGTAAGCGACTTGTTATCAACCTCAAAAACGATATCGTCAATTTCATAAATGTCTTTAAGGTCTGTGCCGTTTTTAACATCATCTGTAATTTCCATAATGCCCGAGTTGTCGTCGCTGATACCGATTTCAGCCTCACTGCAGCACATACCGTTTGATGTAAAGCCTGCAAGAGGTCTTGGTGTAATCGTGATTTCGCCGATTTTAGCGCCAACCTTTGCAAAAGCGGTTTTAAGACCGACTCTTACATTCGGAGCACCGCAGACAACATCAATAAGTTCATCTTCGCCTGCATCAATTTTGAGGAGATGAAGTTTCTTTGAATCGGGATGATTTTCAACCGACTTAATTTCACCTACAACAATACCGCTGATTTCACTGCCCTTGCGGAGAATATCGTTTTCGACCTCGGCTGTGGAAAGAGAAAATTTGCGGATAAGTTCAATTTTATCAAGACCGCTCAAATCAACAAAGTCCTGAATCCAGTTCATAGATAAAAACATTTTGTATCTCCTCTCTTATTCGTCATCAGTAAACTGTGAAAGTGCTTTAAGACTGCCACTGTTAAGGTCACGGATATCCTTGATTCCGTACTTCATCATTGCAAGTCTTGTAAGACCGAGACCAAATGCAAAGCCTGTGTATTTTTCGGGATCAATTCCGCCCTCACGCAGAACATTGGATGAATCATACCGCAGGGGCATAGCTCAAGCCAACCGCTGTGCTTACATGACGGACAACCCTCGCCGCCGCAGATAAGACAGCTGATGTCGAGTTCAAAACCCGGTTCAACGAACGGGAAAAAGCCGGGGCGAAGTCTAACCTTGATATCCTTTTTGAATACCTCGGAAAGCATTGTTTTCATAAAGTAGATAAGGTTTGAAATTGAAATGTCCTTGTCAACCATAACGCCTTCCATCTGGAAAAATGTGTTTTCGTGACAAGCGTCCGTAGCCTCGTTTCTGAAGCATCTGCCGGGGAAGATGGCTTTTATAGGTGTGCCGTTTTCAATAAGTCCCTTGCCGTACTTTTTAAGAATTGCGTTCTGTGCGGCTGATGTGTGTGACTTTAAAAGCTGACCGTTGTCAAGGTAGTAAGTGTCCTGCATATCTCTTGCGGGGTGGTGCTTAGGAATGTTAAGAGCCTCAAAGCATTCGTAGTCGGTTACGATTTCGGAGTAGTCCTCAATGTTAAATCCCATTGATGAGAAAATCTTTTCACATTCTCTCTGAACAAGGGTGATTGGGTGATAAGAACCCCTTGCAAGTGCAACGGGCGATGTAATGTCAAACTGCGGCATCAAGGCAATTTCACGCTGAATTTCCTTTTCTTTAAGCTCCGCAAGTCTTTCTTCAATAAGCTGTGCGGCCTGTGCTTTGAGCTTGTTTACCTCAGCACCGAAAGTTTTTCTTTCCTCGTTTGGAAGGTCTTTCATACCCTTTAAAAGAGCCGTGATGCTGCCCTTTTTGCCAAGATAAGAAACTCTGATTTTATCAAGGTCGGTCAAATCTTGTGTTTCGCCGAGTCTTGACTTGATTTCGTCTTTTAAACTTAATAATTTCTCGTTCATAAATTACCTCCGTAAAAATAATAAAGCCCTGCGTAAAATCAATTACGCAGGGACGAAATAATCCGTGGTACCACCCTGATTTTTGCATCAAAGCAAACACTCCCGAAAGCAGACACTTTCACAACCTGTAACGGAGTCAGCCGTTGAGATCTACTGAAAATTTCAACCTCACCACTCGGAAGGGAACTTCACACCTGCAACACCGTTGTATGCTTTCAGCCTCGGCACACATTCTCTTTGACGGTATCACGCAAACGCTACTTTCTTCGTCATCATGTTATCTTTTTCTATGATAACACCAAAACATTTTTTTTGCAAGAGTTTTTGTATCTTTTGTTGAAAAATACAACAGCCTGTGATATCATATGAAATATCAATCATAAAGGAGAAAATACATTGAATAATTTTAACGAACAGGTTGTAAGACGGGTTAACAAACCTAAAAATCTGATTATAAAAATTGTTTCGGTGCTTTTGCTTATTTTAGTACCGACAACATTGTTTTTACTTGCTTTTGCAACAATTGCATATCTTATCTATGTGGCTTTTTTCGTGTTTGTAGGCGGAATTTATGTTGTTTGGTATGTGTTCAGTATTCAGAAGGTCGATTTTGAATATTCGGTTTCGGGCAATGAGCTTGAAATTGCAAAGGTTGTTGCATTGCGCAAAAGAAAAACCATGTGCAAGGTTCAGATTAACGAGATTGAAAGACTTGAAAAAGACGATACCGAAATCAAGAAGATGAGATTTCTCAAAACTTTTATCGCCGCAAGAGATATTGACTCCAAGGACGAAAACTATTTTGCTGTTTTCAACAGTCCTGCATACGGCAGAAGCCTTCTTGTTTTCACTCCGAATGAGGATATTCTCAACGGTATGAAACCGCACCTCAACAAGAATATTGTAGTTCAGTTATTCTATAAAAGAAAAATGAGTTGATTGTATGACAGTAACAGATGTAAATGTTGTAAAAAGTGCAATTTTTGAACGCCCCGATGATGCAAACAAGGGAACTCTGGGTTCATTGCTCTGCGTTTGCGGGAAGCTACGGAATGGCAGGGGGCGGCGGTTATGGTCGGCAAAGGGTGCGTTAAGAACGGGCAATAGGTCTTGCAAAATGTGCCTTGCCGA
>ENA-OQCF01000009-OQCF01000009.1-human-gut-metagenome-genome-assembly--contig:-NODE-9-length-68903-cov-30.198063_pt1 | contig 68903 bp, 75 predicted proteins | sample MGYA00242756_ERZ504573 | MGnify/ENA primary metagenome ERZ504573 (study PRJEB26092, sample SAMD00036240) | human gut metagenome | host: Homo sapiens | study: EMG produced TPA metagenomics assembly of... | reverse complement strand
GGTCTTCGGTGAAGATGCCGGAGACCACCTCCACCCAGTCAGGCCGGATCATACAGTCGGCGTCAAAACGGCCCAGCACATCGCCGGTCGCGGCGTTCAGGCCAAAGTTGCGGGTGGGAATCAGCCCTGTTCATCGTTCTGGTGCAACAGTTTGACCGGGGCCTCGGGATGTTCGGCGATGAACTGTTCGACAATCGCGCAGGTGTTGTCCGTAGAACGATTGTCCACCACCAGCACCTCATGCGGCATGATGGTCTGGCGAGTGGCGTTCAGCAGACAGTCGCGGATGCGTTCGGCTTCGTTCCACGCTGGATGATGATCGAAACGTTGAGCATAACATCAACAATAGAAAAGCGGGTGTACGCCGCCGGCGTATCCGAGCTTCAAACCCCTCGCTACAATGGGGAGCCATGAGCGAACGCGCGCGAAACATAAACAGCACCGACACGTCGAGAAGCGGTGCCGCAGAAGCCGGGGCAGACCCGGACGACGAGAATCGTATCGACTTTGGTACTTTGTTCCCCGCCAAGGGAGATTCCCGCAGGCCACCGGAATGGTTCGGCCGCGCGCTGCTGTATGTGGCCCTCGCCGTCATCGTATTCATGTTCTGCTGGCGCTCGTGGGGCGACATCTCCTATCTGGTGTTCGACATCATCATCTCGCTGTTCCTGGCGCTGGCCGTCGAACCGCTGGTGGTGGCGCTGGTGGCTCATGGCTGGAAGCGTGGCGTGGCTTCCGCCGTCAGTCTGGTGGGCGTGGCCGTGGTCGTGGGTGTGCTGCTCACGCTGTTCGGCAATATGTTTGTACAGCAGATGATTGCCATGGTCCGCGGTTTGCCGGCAATGTATGGGCAGATTCGTGAGTTCGCGGACCAGTACACCACGTTCAAGATGCCGGAGATCAGCAATCTTGGCATGGAAATCTTCAACAATATCCAGACCTCGTGGGTCACCGATTTCGCCGGCACCGCCATGAGTACGGTGGGTGGCCTGTTCTCCTTCCTGTTGAACCTCATGACCGTGGTAATGACCACGTATTACATCTCCGCCGCCGGCCCAAAGCTGCGCCGCTCCTTCTGCCAGTGGCTGGCCCCCAACACGCAGCGTCGATTCCTGCTGGTGTGGACCGTGGCCCAAGGCCAGATTTCGTCCTTCCTGTTCTCCCGTTCGATTCTGGCGCTGATCAACGCCACCTGCACCGCCATCTTCTTGGAGATCCTGCATGTGCCTACTGGCTGCCGTTGGCCCTGTTCTGCGGCGTGGTATCCCAGTTCATCCCCACGGTCGGTACCTATATCGGCGGTGCGCTGCCGGTGCTGTTCGCTTGGGGCAACCGCGGGTGGACGTACGCCGTGGCGGTGCTGGTGTTCATCATCGTCTACCAGCAGATCGAGAACCTGATTCTCTCGCCGAGGATTTCGCAGCGCACGATGGATATCAACGCGGCCGTCGCCTTCCTCTCGGTGCTGGCGTTCGGCTCGCTGTTCGGCGCGTTCGGCGCGTTCCTGGCGCTGCCGGTCACCGCATCGCTGCAGGCCATCTTCCGTGCGTACACCAAGCGCTATGAGCTGATTGACTCACCGCTGATGAACGATCCGACTCCGGAGAAGAAGTCCAAGATCGTCGAGGCGTCCGAGGCGTTCGGCGAGCACGTATTGCAGCCAATCGGCGAGCACATGCCGCGTGCGGCCAGGGGATCCACCAACCGCGTGCCGATGAATGAGGAACTGCGTTTGCTGCAGGAACAGATTTATGCGATTCCGTCGCACGAGACGAAAGAATCCGATTTGGACGATTCCGCCACCGTGGCGATTCCGAAGAACGTGCTATCCTCCAGCGCTCGCAAGGGATTACGCGGCACTGAGCCGGAGTCGGATGCCGATGATACCGATAACGCCGATAATACAGTCGGTGCGGATGCAAGCTTTGATGAGCCGGATACGGCGGCGATTCCGCAGCGTGGTGCCGCGGATACGCAGCAGTCTGAGCAGCCCGAGCAGCCTGAGCGGTCCGCCGAACAGCCTGAGCAGCCCGAGCAACGCAAGCAAACCAAGCAGTCTGATCAATCTGCCTCCAGCAATCCTAGGGCAGGGTGGCGCTGATGACTCTGCTTTCCGTACTCGATATTCTTCTGATGATCGTCGGCGGTGCCGGCATGATATATCAGGGACTGTGCATCGTGATGTCCCTGTTCGCCAAGCCCGTGCGCTTCCCCGACGCCCCGATGACCAACCGGTATGCCGTGCTGATCTCCGCGCGCAACGAAGAAAAAGTGATCGGCAACCTTATTGGGTCGATTCGCGATCAGACCTACCCGTCCAACCTCATCGACATCTGGCTGGTGGCCGACAACTGCACCGACAACACCGCCGACGTGGTGCGGTCTTTGGGCTGCCATGTGGTGGAACGCCACAATCTTGAGCTGGTTGGCAAGGGATATGCGCTGACGTATCTGTTGGGGCATATGCTCGACATCGGTGTGGCCGATGATTATGAGGCCTACTTCGTGTTCGATGCCGATAACAAGCTGGACAAGCACTACTTCGAGGAAATGAACAAGGCGTTCTGCTCCGGATTCAAGATTCTGACCAGCTACCGTAATTCGGTGAATCTGGCGGATAACTGGGTGTCTTCTGGTTCTGCGCTGTGGTTCATCCGTGAATCGCGATTCCTGTCTAACTCGCGTATGATTCTCGGTTCCTCTTGCCATGTGGGCGGTACGGGATTCATGTTCTCCCGCGAGGTGATGAAGCGGAACAAGGGATGGAAGTTCCATCTGCTCACTGAAGATCTTGAATTCACTATGGATTCGATTCTGCATGGCGACCGCATCGGCTATTGCGGTACTGCGATCCTCTACGACGAGCAGCCGGTTACCTTCTCGCAAAGTTGGCGTCAGCGTTTGCGTTGGAGCAAGGGATTCCTGCAGGTATTCCGTTATTATGGCTCGGCATTGCTGAAACGCGCGGTTCGCGAACGTGATTTCTCCTGCATCGACTTCACATTGATGCTGTGTCCGTTTACCGTGTTGGGCGCGATTCGCGCGGTGATGGGCTTGCTGTTCGCCGCGTGTGGCTTCGTGAGTTGGCCGAGCCAGCTGCAATCGCTGGCCGATTGGTCCAGCGGCATCATCATATCGGTGTTGGGCCTGATGGCATTGGCTGCATTGACCATCATTGTCGAGCGCGACCAGATCGGTGCCACGAACAAGGAGCTGCTCGCCTATGTGCTCAGCTTCCCGATTTACATACTCAGCTACGTGCCGATCTCCTTCCAGGCCATCTTCGCCAAAGCCCAGTGGAAGCCCATCGCGCATAAGGGTTGACCGAGTCCGCTAGTCCGGAGCCGCTCAGCGGGGCAATCCAACAGCAACCCGGGGGTTTGCTTCGCTGAGGGTTGACTGGTGGGGTAGAGTGGATGTATGAGCTTAGACAATACTCAAAGGAATGTCGGATTTCAGCCGCCGATGATGCCAGCCGCCGCCCCCGCGCCTGCACAGCCGTCGCAACCGCAGCCACAAGCATGGCCGCCGAATCCGAATGCGGCGGTGTCCATTCGTGGCCTGTTCAAGCACTTCGACCGGAAGATCGCCGTCAACGGACTCGTGCTCGATATTCCGGTCGGCTCGTTCTATGGACTTGTAGGCCCCAACGGCGCCGGCAAAACCACCACGCTCAATATGGTGACCGGTCTATTGGTACCGGACGCCGGCACCGCCATGATTTTGGGCCATGACGTGTGGAGCGACGTGAACACGGCCAAGCGCATGATCGGCGTCATGCCCCAGCCCGACCAGATCTTCGACCGACTGACCGGTTTGCAATTGCTCGTCTACTCCGGCATGCTGCGCGGCATGAGCCGCGATGAGACCACGCGTCGCGCCCAGGACCTGCTCAATGCTTTCGACTTGGCCGGGGCCGCCAACACGATGGTCACCGATTATTCGGCCGGCATGACCAAGAAGATCTGCCTGGCCTCCGCGATGATTCATAGCCCGCGCATTCTGGTCCTGGACGAGCCGTTTGAATCCGTGGACCCGGTGTCCAGCGCCAACCTCAAAGACATCCTCATCGAATACGCGAAGACCGGCGGCACGGTGATTATCTCTTCGCACGTGATGGCATTGGTCGAAAAGATGTGCACGCATGTGGCCGTAATCAACAACGGTCTGGTGTGCGCGGCCGGCACGGTGGACGAGGTCGCCGCCGGCGAAGAACTCGAAGACCGCTTCCTGCAACTGGTCGGCGGCCGCCACGAAACCGCCCATCTCGCATGGCTCGACGGCGGGCAAGCCCAAGCCCAAGCACCAACTTCGGTCCAGCCGGTCCAGCCCATTCCGCTTACAACCGCCACGCCCGCCATACCCACCGATGAGGCCCGCCGATGATCAGCAGCGCCATCACCCTGGTCCGCCTGCGCTGGACGCTCACGCTCGCCACCCTGCGAAAATCGGCGTGGCAGACCGTCGCCTATGTCTTTTCCGCCGTACTCGCGGCCGGCACCATCATCGGCACCGGCGTGCTCGCATGGTTCATCGGCATACTGCCGCCCTTCACCGTGAACGCGGATGGCTTTCCGCTGAACATCCTTGGTTCCGGAGGCATCGTCAACATAGTCGTCGTGCTGGTCGGCGCGACCATGACCATCTTCATCGGCTTCATCCAGCTCATGATGCTTGGCGAAGGCTCCACCATGAACCCACGCAAATTCGCGCTCTACGGCATCGCCGACCGCAACCTGCAATTCGGCTTGCTGCTTTCCGGCCTGTCCGGCATCCCCGCCCTTACCGGCGTGGCCTCACTGATGCTCTGGACACTGGCCTATCGGCATATGGGACCAGCCGTAATCATCAGTTCCCTCCTCGCCGCAGTGCTGGCCGTCATCACCATGATGAGCATCTCCAAACTGCTCATCGCCCTATCCACCACGCTGGTGACCAGCAAACGCGGCAAAGGCGCGTTCTATATCTTCATCGTGCTGACGTTCGTTATCATCTGTCAGTTGCCGAACATTCTGGTCAACTCCGGCGTGGCCTTCAGCCTCAACACCGAAACCTGGGGTGCGGCGACCACCATCGTCGCATGGACGCCGTTCGGCGCGGCCTTCCAACTACCGTTCGACGCGCTTACCGGAGCCTGGGCGGTGCTGCTCGCCCGCATCGCCATCCTTGCCGTCACATGGATTGTCTGCTTCGCCGTCTGCACCTGGTGTCTGAGACATGAACGGCTCACCATCGGCGCAAACAGTCCGTCCGAGACCGCCAAAGGCATCGGCGCATTCGCATGGATGCCCGATTCGGCATCCGGCGCGGTTTCCGCACGCCTGATCACCTATCTCAAACGAGACCCCCGTCAAGCCATGACCTTCGCCATGCCGGTCCTGTTCCTGATCATCTTCGCCTTCCAGCACACGGCATCAGCGCGGTCGTCTGGCAGTCGCTGATCTGGTGCGGCTGGTTCATGTCCGTCGTGGAAAGCAACGGGCTCGCATATGACGGCCGCGGCTTCACCATGGAAGTCATCGCCGGCGTGCGTGGCCGGACCGACAGAATCGGCCGCGTACGCGTCTACGTCGGCATCATGGTCGTCTACATGGTGCTGCTCTATCTCGCCGGCATCGTGCTGGTCGGCGCACTGACCGGACGCTGGGCGCAGCCCGATGACCTCGCTACCGGCCTGATCTTCCTCGCCACGGGCATGGGCATCGCCTTGAGCGGACTGGGCGTGGCCGAAGTCACCTCCTGTGTACTGATGTACCCGGTCGCCTCAATGGACAAGCCGTTCTCCGCGCCTCAAGGCCGCGCCATGGCCCAAGGCTTCTTCCCGTTCGTCTACATGCTTGGCAGCCTGCTGCTCATGCTGCCCACTGGCATCGTGGCGCTGGTCATGCTGCTGACAGGAGCCGAAGGCGGCATGTGGCTGGCGATTATTCCGGTCGCGCTGGCCAATGGCATCGGCATTCTGGCACTCGGGACATGGCTGGGCGGTAAGCTGATGGATGCGCGAATGCTCTCGATTGTGGCAACACTCGACTCGTTCGCCTCATTGCAGAAATGATTGCCTTGGCATAAGGAGCACGATGGTATCTACAGCGGTATCACGCCGTCAGCGACGTGAAGCGCAACGGCGGACCCAACGATCGCATCGCCGAACACTGACCGTCATCATTTCCGCACTGACCACCATCGCCCTGTTCGCGGGGTACTGCGCCGCCGACATCACCGACGTGGCCCCCGGATTGTTGACGTTAAAACCTGTCACCGCACCTGTTTTCGCCAATCCGGCCACCGCCAAATCAGGCGGCACCATCGCCGGTGCCCTGAACGCGAACAAGGCCATTGATTCCACGGCCGCTTCTGCACTGGTCAACGAATTGCTGTCCGCGCAAGGCGTGGGAAACGATGCGTCGGTGATCATTGAAGACGCCCAAGGCACCGTCGCTGCCGAACATGAGTCGAACACTCCACGCGAGCCTGCATCCACACTGAAAACGCTGACCGCGCTCGCCGCCTCATCCACCCTGAACATGGCATCCACCTTGGATACCCAAGTGTTCCTGACCCAATCCGATGACGGCACCAATACGTTGACCCTCAAAGGCAATGGCGACATGCTGCTGTCTGCAGGCGATTCCGACGCACACCATACCAACGGACGTGCCGGTCTGAACACCTTGGCCAAGGCCACCGTGGCCGCGCTCGCCCAGCGAGGCATCACTTCCGTCAATCTCGAGTACGACGACACCCTATTCGGCGACTCACGCATTCCCGCAGGTCTGTCGGAAGGCGGCGCGGTCTTAAGCGACTACACCGTCTACTTCACGCCGGTCTCATCAATGGCGATTGATGGAGGCCGCCAATACACCGCCGATACGCCTGCGCCGGCCGACCCTGATGATTCGGCCGGATACCCGGAACTGTCCCAGCACACCGCCAGCGACGTGGCCACGAAATTCGCCGAACTGCTCCAATCGAACGGTGTGGCCGTTACCGGAGACGTGACGGCAAACACCGCTCCATCCGGCGAAACGCCTTTGGCTTCGGTGAGTTCGGCAACACTGTCCGAAATCATGGCATACACGTTACGGCATTCGGACAATACGCTGGCCGAGGAGTTCGGCAGACTCACCGCTTTGGCGAAATCAGCGACAAACAGTCCTGAAGGCGGCACGGAGACGGTCAAATCCACTCTGAACGATCTCGGTCTCGATACATCCGGTCTGACCATGGCCGATTGCTCCGGCCTGTCTCCCGGCTCCCGGCTCACCGTACGCACGCTGGCGGCCGTCCAACAACGTAATCTGACCACCAAGAGCGGCGCGGCCGGCGCGGAAGGTCTATCCATCGCGGGATTGGTGGGCAGGGCGCAGGATCGGTATACGGATGATGCCGTGGCTGGTCTGCTGCGCGTCAAAACCGGCAGCCTCGGCACGGTTACGTCGATGGCCGGCAATGTGTCCCGCACCAATGGGGGAGCGTTGTCGTTTGCCGTGGTGGTCAACAATCCTGAGGATTATGCCGCCGCGCGTAGCGCCATCGACTCGTTCATCACTAAGCTCGCGGGGCTGTAAAAGACCCATCAAGTGCCATCAAAGGCTACAAAGGCCGTAAACGTCCATAAACGCACGAGTACACATAACCAGAAAAAGGGTGGTGAGTACATGGCATATTCCGCACGATTGCGCAAGGCCGTAGGCGCGGTCCGCGCAACGCTGAGCGCTGTGGAACTATGCGATGTGCAGGCTCCCGAATTCGCGCAGCATGGGGACCATGCCGTTGCCGCCGATGCGCCGCTCGTGCTCGTGGCCTGTTCAGGCGGGCGCGATTCGATGGCACTGGCCGCGGTGAGCCATATCGTATGCACGTCCATGGGCGTGCGTTGCGGTGTCGTGATTGTGGATCACGGCTTGCAGGAGGGTTCCGAACAGGTCGCCGGCGAGGCTGCGAATCGTTGCCGTGCGTTGGGACTGGGCCCGGTCATCGTGTGCAACGCAACCGTGCAGGTACGCGGTGAGGGCCTCGAAGCGGCCGCGCGGCAGGCCCGGTACAACGAGCTGTGCGCCGCGGCGCGTGAATCAGGTGCCATTGCCGTGCTGTTGGCCCACACTATGGACGATCAGGCGGAAACCGTATTGATCGGACTGCTGCGCAGCCGTGGCGTGGATGCGTTGGCCGGCATGCCGCAGGTCTTCACACGCAGTGGCGTGACTTTTGCGCGGCCGCTGCTTACCCTTACTCGAGCCGAAACCACCGGCATCTGTGAAGACTTAGGTGTGGAATATTGGGATGACCCCACCAATGGCGATGCGGTAGACGGCGAGTTGCCGAACGACTATCCGTTGCGCTCGCGGGTGCGTCATGACCTGCTGCCGGCTATCGAGCGATTCGCTGGATTCAATGTCGCCCGCCATTTCGCTGAAAGCGCACGGTTGGCCAGAATGGATAAGGAGTATCTGGATCAGCGATCCGACGAGGTGACGGGGGAGGCGGTTACGACAGTTGATTGGCCGGCATCGTCGGCAGCGGTATCGACCGATACGCCACGAGCCTGTGCGGCAGGCGATACCAACGATTCGAGCCATGGTGTCGGCCTGATGATCAGCGTCAGACGTATTGCACGTGAGCCAGAGGCGATTCGGTTGCGGGTCATCGCTCATGCGCTGAGCCAAGCCGGTGTGAACGCCAGTGCCGCCCAGATTGCCGCCATCGACCGGCTGGTCGTCGATTGGCATGGCCAAGGCGGCGTCTCACTTCCCAGAGGTTATTCAGCCAATCGCAAGAAACACGTCATTCGCGTGTGCCAAGATGGTGCGCATGCGAATCGCTGACGTTGAGGAAGATATTGACCACGAGCTGGTCAGCAAAGAACAGATCGATGCCAAGATCCACGAGATGGCCGCTCTCGCGAGCGAGGATTACCGCGATAAGAATCCGCTGCTCGTTGCGGTGCTGAAAGGGGCCGTGAATACGCTGGTCGCGTTCACCCAGGCCATGAGCATTCCTGTACAGATCGACTTCATGAGCCTGTCGAGCTATGGCTCGGGCACAGTGTCGAGCGGTGAGGTCACAGTCAGGCAGGATTTGTCCGCCGATGTTCGCGGACGGCACATTTTGATTGTGGAGGATATTGTTGATTCAGGACACACGCTCGCGTGGCTGGTCGCAGAACTGAAACGTCGTGGTGCCGCTTCCGTGGAGGTCTTCGCTTTGCTGAGCAAGCCCTCCCGCCGAGAGGTGGACGTTGATGTGAAGTACGCCGGCTATGAGATTCCGGACGAGTTCGTCGTCGGCTTCGGCCTCGACTTTGACGAACGCTACCGCAACCTCGATTCGATCGCGGTCCTCAAGCCGTCCGTCTACCAAGGAGTGCAAGCATGAGCTTCCCGCAAGGCCGGGTAACGGCAATAATCCGAACCCGAACAACAACCGTAACAACGGCAACCCGTTCACCAACCCGTTCAACCGTGGCAATAACGGGAACAATGGCAAAGGCAACAACAACGAGAACCGCCCGATATGGCAGTCCCCTTGGCTATGGGGTGCCGTGCTCGTGGTCATGGTCGTGCTGATGTTCCAGATGTTCGCCGGCGGTGGCACCAAAACCATCGACACCAAAGATGGTTTCGCGCTGATCAATCAGGGCAAGGCCACGTACGCCGAGATTACGGACAACAAGCAGGTCGTCCGCCTTAAGCTGAAGAACGACTACACCAAGAAGAATGCCGACACCGGCAAGGTGACCAACTACGGCAAGAACGTGCAGTTCTACTACACCTTCGCGCAGGGAGCCCAAGTGGCCAAGGCCGTGGAGAACGGCGATCTTGAGAAGGGCTGGACCTCGAACATCGAGCAGACCAGCATGCTGAGCTACCTCGTCACCTCGATCCTGCCGTTCATCATCTTCTTCGCCCTGTTCTGGTGGCTGATGAGCCGGATGGGCGGCGCCGGCGGCATGCTCGGCATGGGCGGCAGGAAGAACAGCGGCAAACTGCTCGACGGGCAGACCCCCACCACCAAGTTCGCCGATGTGGCCGGTGAAGACGAGGCCGTGGCCGAAGTCGAGGAGATCAAGGACTTCCTCAAGGATCCGTCCAAGTACAAGGCGCTGGGTGCGCGCATCCCGCGCGGTGTACTGCTGTACGGCCCTCCCGGCACCGGTAAGACGTTGCTGGCCCGAGCCATCGCAGGCGAGGCCGGCGTGCCGTTCTACTCGATGGCCGGCTCCGACTTCGTCGAAATGTTCGTGGGTCTCGGTGCCTCCCGTGTGCGCGACCTGTTCGATGAGGCCAAGAAGAACGCCCCCGCCATCATCTTCATCGACGAGATCGATGCTGTGGGCCGCAAGCGCGGTTCCGGCATGGGCGGTGGCCACGACGAGCGCGAGCAGACGCTGAACCAGCTGCTCGTCGAGATGGACGGCTTCGACAACGACACCAACCTCATCATCATCGCCGCCACCAACCGTCCCGACGTGCTCGACCCCGCCCTGCTGCGTCCGGGCCGATTCGACCGGCAGGTGGGCGTGGCGGCCCCCGATCTGGAAGGCCGTGAGGCGATCCTGAGGGTGCATGCCAAGGGCAAGCCGTTCGTGCCGGACGTCGACCTGCACATGGTCGCCGTGCGCACGCCGGGCTTCACCGGTGCCGATCTGGCCAACGTGCTCAACGAAGCCGCCCTGCTGTGCGCCCGTGCCGGTGCCCAGTTGATTGACAACCGCGCCATCGACGAGGCCATCGACCGTGTTCAGGCCGGACCGAAGCGCAAGTCCAAGGGCATGGCTCTGGAAGAGCTGCGCAACACCGCATACCACGAGGGTGGTCATGCGCTGGTGGCCGCCGCCCTGAACAACACCGATCCGGTGACCAAGGTGACGATTCTGCCGCGAGGCCGCGCCCTCGGCTACACCGCCGTCATGCCGACCTCCGACCGCTACTCGCAGTCGCGCAACCAGCTGCTCGACCAGATGGCCTACGCGATGGGCGGTCGCACCGCCGAGGAAATCGTCTTCCACGACCCGACCACCGGTGCCTCGAACGATATCGAGAAGGCTACGAGCATCGCCCGTACGATGGTGATCGAATACGGCTTCTCCGACAAGCTCGGCGCCATCAAGTGGGGTTCCGACGACGATCAGACCACCGTAATGGACGGTCTGCAGCCGCGCAAATACTCCGACCGCACCGCCGAAGTGATTGACGACGAGGTGCTGAAGCTGGTGGAAACCGCCCACACCGAGGCGTGGACCATCATCAACGACAACCGCGATATCCTCGACGAGTTGGTCCGTCAGCTGCTGGTCAAGGAGACCCTGAACGAGAAGGAACTTGCGGAGATCTTCGCGCCGATCAAGAAGGCTCCGGTCCGTCCGGTGTGGCTGTCCAACGACCGCCGCCCCGACTCGGACAAGCCGCCGGTGGAGATTCCCGAAAGCCTCAAGCGCTCGGTCGGCATGAAGCCGGAAGAGTAGACACGATGACGATTCGGCCCGACCTGTTCATGTGGTTTCTCACGTACGCAGGCCGGACCGACGTCGTTGTGGACAATGACAAGGGAGAGATGAGATGAACGAATATATAGAGTCTTGCCATCGGGAGAAACACACATACGACGAGGAAGGCGTGCGCGAGGCCGTACGTCTGTTCCTGAAGTCGATTGGCGAGGATCCCGAGCGCGAGGGGCTGGTGGAAACACCTGACCGTATCGCCCGCGCGTGCCGCGAGCTGTTCGCCGGTCTGCAGGCTTCCCCGGCCGATGTGCTGGAGAAGCACTTCGACGTGGATACCGACGAACTGGTGCTGGTCAAGGACATCGAACTGTATTCGGTGTGCGAGCATCACCTGCTGCCGTTCCACGGCGTGGCCCATGTGGGCTATATTCCCGCCAAGGACGGGGTGATGGGGCTGAGCAAGCTCGCCCGACTGGTCGAGGTGTATGCTCGCCGGCCGCAGGTGCAGGAGCGACTGACCCAGCAGATCGCCGACGCGCTGGTCGAGTACGCGGGCGCACGTGGTGTGATTGTGGTGACCGAATGCGAGCACCTGTGCATGTCGATGCGCGGCATCAAGAAGTCTTCCGCCCGCACGGTGACCTCTGCGGTGCGCGGTCTGCTACGCAACCCCGCCACCCGAGCCGAAGCCATGAGTCTGATTCTTGACAAGTGACGCAACCTAGGCTCCCCTCTCTGAGGGGAGCTGTCGCCGTAGGTGACTGAGGGGAGCGAAGGGGAAACAATGAAGGGGAGATGACCTATGACTGATTTGCAGGCGTTGCATGACGCCACGCACACCATGGTGATGGGTGTGCTCAACATCACCGAGGACTCGTTCTCGGACGGCGGCCTGTGGCTGGACCCGGCCAAGGCGGCCCAGCACGGGCGCGACATGATGGCCGCCGGCGCGGATATCATCGACATCGGCGCCGAATCCACGCGCCCCGGTGCCAAGCGCGTGTCCGAGGCCGACGAACTGGCCCGTATCACCGGTGCCGTCAAGACATTGATTCCGGCCGGTGCCGTACTGTCCATCGACACCACGCGCGCATCCGTGGCCGCCGCCGCGCTGAGCGAGGGCGCACAGATCATCAACGATGTTTCCGGCGGCACGCTGGACGCCGAGCTGCCGCATGTGGTCGCCGACCACGACTGCCTGTACGTCGTGCAGCATTGGCGCGGCTGGCTCGTCGGCTCCAAGGGCGCGAACCCCGATCAAGACACCTCCGTATACGAGCATGGCGTATTGACCGACGTGCACGACGAACTCATGCGCCAAGTCGACGGCGTGCTGGCCGCCGGCGTAAAGCCTGAGCGCATTATCATCGACCCGGGCCTGGGCTTCTCCAAGCCCGGCATCGAGCATAACCTACCGCTGCTGACCGGGCTCGAGACCTTCCGCGCCACTGGATATCCGGTGCTGATTGGCCAGTCCCGCAAACGCTTCATCTCGGCGATGCTTACCGAGGCGGGTGCTGCCGGTGCTGATGGGCCGATCATGGCCCAGCGCGATGACGTGACCGCAGCCTTGTCCGCCCTGTCCGCCGAACATGGCGCATGGGCCGTGCGCGTACACGACGTGGCCAAAAGCCGCGCCGCCGTCATCGCCGGCAACACCTGGCGCGAATACGCATGATTCCCCTGGCTCCCTGTTTTGGTTGCTTCTAGGCCTTGGCTCCCCTCGGGCGAGGGGAGCTGGCGCCGAAGGCGACTGAGGGGAGCATTTGAGCAGAAAGCCTTACCAATGGACACCATCACACTTACCGGCGTACATGCCAACGGCACCCACGGTGTGCTCGCCTTTGAACACGAACGGCCACAAACCTTCGTCGTGGACGTCACCCTGCACCTTGATCTGGCCGCCGCCGGTCAATCCGACGATCTCAACGACACCATCGATTACGGCCGTGTGGCCAAGGATATCGCGGCTGTCATCGAAGGCCCTCATGTGGACCTGATCGAGCGTCTGGCCCAACGTATCGCGGATAAGATCCTTGCCGCCGCGCCGGCCGTCGCCTCCATCGACGTCACCGTGCACAAGCCTCATGCGCCCATCGTCGTGGCTTTTGCAGATGTATCGGTCTCCATCTCGCGCGTGCGTGCCACCGATAATGGACGCACTGCTGAAGAGCATGCCATCCATAACGCGGTGGTGGCCTTGGGCGGCAATGTGGGCGAGGTGGAATCCACCTTGCGAGCCGCCGTTCGGGAGATTGACGCGCTGCTCGGCACACAGGTGACCGGTATTTCGCCGCTTTACCGCACGGCCGCGTGGGGCATGGCCGACGGTACGCCGGATTTCCTGAACGCCGTGGTGGAGCTTGAAACCACAATGGGCAGCCACGAATTGCTCGCCGCGTTGCAAAGCATCGAGGCGAACCATGGGCGAATTCGTGAGAATCATTGGGATTCCAGGCCGTTGGACTTGGACATTATCGACTTTGATGGCATCACCAGCGCGGATCCGGATCTGGCATTGCCCCATCCGCGTGCTTGGCAGCGCGCGTTTGTGCTGGCTCCCTGGGCGGCGCTGAATCCGAACGCCAAACTTGCCGGAGCCCATGAGGGGCCTGTGGCCGATTTGCTGGCCGCCGCACCGGACCGTAACGCCGTGCAGCTCGAGAGCGAAGACTGGATGCTCGGCGGGCATGCAGTCAAGCAAGAATCCGCGTCGGAGTCGGCACCCGTCTCACGCAAGGCGATTATTTCGCTGGATTCCACCTCGCAGGATGCCGAACGGCTGTTCCGCGAAACCATCGTTTCCATCGACAGTGTTCCTGGCAATCAGGTACAGGGCATCTCGCCGCTCTACCATGTCAGCCATTTCGACGGCCCGGACGCGATGAGCGCGGTCATCCAAATCGAAACCAAGTTGCCGCCCGCCGACCTGATTGCCGTATTGGGCAGCATCGAAAGTGTTCATGATCTGGCAGTCGACCTTGACCTTGTCGACATGGAAGGCGTGACTTCCGACGAGCCCAACTGCAGCATTCCTTGGCCGTCGGCCCGTAACCATGCGTCGGTATTGGCACCTTGGCTGGATATGGACCCGAATGCTACTCTGGGCGGCGACCCGGTGGCCTTCCTTTTGGCCATGGCACCGGATGCCGGACAGGTCGGATTGCTATCGGACAACTGGATACTGTCGAACAGTTGAGCTGATGGCAGAACCAGTTACGAACGGTAGGCTAGAAACCAGACGGTGACGGACCGGTCTCTGACCTCGAACAGCCAGGCACGGCAGTGACGAAAACCAAATCAAGATGAGCAGCCCAGGAGCGAGGGCCGTTCGCAAACAGCAAACAGCAACGCAACGATAAGGAGGCCGGACATGAAAACACGGCGAACAGCATGGTGGCAGTATGTGATCGGTGCCGTGCTGGGCCTGTTGGCGGGTATCGGTCTGGCCTCCTACGGCGAAAGCTCGGGACTGTCGCTGATTGGTGCGCCTCGGATTGTGACCGGATTGCTGGCCGTGCTGGGTGTTATCGTGCTGATCTTGGCCCTGCAAGTGCATAAATACGCGAATACCGACCCCAAGAAGCGTCCGCATAGCTTCATCAATCCCACCATCGCGGTGTATACGCTGGTGCTGTCTAAGGCACTGGGATTGGCGGGCGCAACGCTTGCCGGCTGGTATGGCGGTCAGATTGTGGTGAGCTTGAGCCATATCGAGGCGGATTTTTATGCACACGCCGTCACCGAGTGCGCAATTGCGGCCGTGGTGTGCATCGCCGACATGATCATCGGCATTATCGGCGAATGGTTGTGCCAGCTACCGCCGAACGAAGGCCCCGAAAACCCGAAAATCAGGGAAGCCAAGCGCCGTAGCGACATAGCCCAAGCCTACAAGCGGTAGGGGTGACTATTCCTACGGCACGCGCACCATAGCTTCCTGAGCGATGGCCGCCACCAAGTCGCCATTCTGCGCATACACTTTGGCGATGCCGAGTCCGCGCCCGTGCGCGGCGATAGGCGTATCCTGCACATACAAATGCCAGTCGTTGATATCGATATCCTGATACCACCACATCGAATGGTCGATGGACGCATAGGAAATGCCCGGTGTGGAAATCGACAGTCCGGCGCGGCGCAGCACCGGTTCCATCATCACCTGATCGCAGCCGAGTGCCAGCATCGCACGATGCATGACCTGCGGCACATCGACGTGGCCATCGGCCTTCATCCACACCATCTGCTTGCCAGAATCATGCTCGGCGGAATCCTTGTCCGCGCGCAGCATCACGGTCGGCGTCACGTGGCGGATATCGAACGGCGATTTCTCGGCATAGTAATTGGCGAACGGCGACTGTGCGGCATACGGGCGCATGAGCTCCTTGGCGGAAACCAGCGTCTCGGGGTCGGCAGATCCTCCGGCATCGGATCGGCGAATGACACGCCTTCCTGGCCCCGCTCCTGGAAGGAGGCGATGGCCGTGAGAATCGACCCCTCGGCTTGGGTGACGTTGACCCGACGAGCGGAGAACGAGCGGCCGTCGCGAAGGTTCTCGACGTCAAACAGCAGGTCTTGACGAATATCGCCGGCGGCAATGAAATAGCCATGTACCGAATGCGGCAGGCGTGAAGGGCCCACTGTTTTGGACGCGGCGAGCACCGACTGGGCGATGACCTGGCCACCGTAGACGCGGCCGGTGGGGAAGTACATACTCTCGCCATTGATGTACGTGTGATTGCGGTAAGCGGAAGGCTCGCCCAACTCCAGCACCTTCACCAGATGGTCCAATGGAGTTACGGTGGTTGCCTGAGCCATGGCGTTCCTCGATTCTTGTTCTGCTGTGTTCAGTATTCGGTTATCGTATTCCAACCTATGGTTGGCAGTCTATCCGGTGGGGGTTAAGAGTTCCGGGAGCGAAATGTAACGAGACTGTTTGGAAGGTAAACGGTGGGTTATGCGGCGCATTGCCGCTACGTTGCTGCTGCGCTGCCGGTGTGTTGCCGTAGGCGACTGTGGGATTTTATGGGATGCGGGGCGGGGCAGTCATGGGGGCAATTATGGGAAAGCCGCCCCTGAGGGACGGCTTTCGACGTATAAAGCGCGTTGTGGCACTAATGCCGGCGTATCTCAGCCGCGCACAAGCTTCTTGTGCAGGCGGTGCGGGCGGGCCGCATCCTCGCCGAGGCGTGTCACCTTGTTCTCCTGGTAGGCCTGGAAGTTGCCTTCGAACCAGTACCACTTGGCCGGGTTGTCGTCGTCGCCTTCCCACGCGAGGATATGCGTGGCGACACGGTCGAGGAACCAACGGTCGTGGGAAATCACCACGGCGCAGCCAGGGAATTCGAGCAGCGCGTTTTCGAGGGATTCCAGGGTCTCGACGTCCAGATCGTTGGTGGGCTCGTCGAGCAGCAGCAGGTTGCCGCCCTGCTTCAGGGTCAGGGCCAGGTTCAGACGGTTGCGCTCACCACCGGACAGCACACCGGTCAGCTTCTGCTGATCGGCGCCCTTGAAGCCGAAGCTGGCCACATAGGCGCGGGTCGGCACCTCCACACCGGCCACCTCGATGAAGTCGAGGCCGCCGGACACGGCTTCCCACAGGTTCTTGTTCGGGTCCAGGCCCTCACGGTTCTGGTCCACGTAGCTGATTTTGACGGTGTCGCCGATCTTCAGCTCGCCGCTGGTCAGCGGCTCCAGGCCCACGATGGTCTTGAACAGCGTGGACTTACCCACGCCGTTCGGGCCGATTACGCCGACGATGCCGTTGCGCGGCAGCGTGAAGGACAGGTCGTCGATGAGCACACGCTCGCCGAAGGCCTTGTGGATGTGGTTGGCTTCCAGCACGGTGGAACCCAGGCGCGGGCCGGCCGGAATCTGAATCTCGGAGAAGTCGAGCTTCTTGTTGTTGCGTGCCTCGTTTTCCATCTGGTCGTAACGCTCCAGACGGGCCTTGTTCTTGGCCTGACGGGCCTTGGGGGAGGAGCGCACCCAGTCGAGCTCGTTCTTCAGTCGCTTGGCGAGCTTGGCGTCCTTGGCTCCCTGGATCTCCAGACGCTTGGCCTTGGTCTCCAAGTAGGTGGAGTAGTTGCCCTTGTACGGGTACAGGTGGCCGCGGTCGACCTCGCAGATCCATTCGGCCACATTGTCCATGAAGTAACGATCGTGGGTGACGGCGATGACGGCGCCCTTGTACTGGTGCAGGAACTGTTCCAGCCACAGGATGGACTCGGCGTCCAGGTGGTTGGTGGGCTCGTCGAGCAGCAGCAGGTCCGGGGCCTCAAGCAGCAGCTTGCACAGGGCCACACGGCGGCGCTCGCCACCGGAGCACACGTTGACCGGGGTGTCCGGGTCCGGGCACTGCAGGGCGTCCATCGCCTGCTCGAGCTGGGAGTCGAGGTCCCAGCCGTCGGCGGCGTCGATCTCGGTCTGCAGCTTGCCCATTTCTTCCATCAGCGCGTCGAAGTCGGCGTCCGGATTGGCCATTTCTTCGCCGATTTCGTTGAATCGGGCGACCTTCTCGGCAATCGGACCGAATGCCATCTTGATGTTCTCGCCCACCGTCTTGGTGTCATCCAGCGGCGGCTCCTGCTGCAGGATGCCGACCGTGAAGCCCGGGGTCAGCGTGGCCTCGCCGTTGCTCACGGTCTCCAGGCCGGCCATGATCTTCAGCAGGGTGGACTTACCCATGCCGTTCGGGCCCACGACGCCGATCTTCGCGCCGGGCAGGAAGCTCAGGGTCACGTCATCGAGAATCACGCGGTCGCCGTAAGACTTGCGGGCCTTGATCATCTGAAATACGAATTCTGCCATGTTGTGCAGTTACTCCTTAAAAAGGGGTTGGAATTCCGCTGTTTCTTTAGTCTTTAGTTTGTGATGGATACGCTGTGTGCAGCGCGGAGCACGCCCCCCGAATCACGGATCGCGGTGCGCCGCGTCAGGCCTGTGCCGCCCTGTCCGCATAACGATCGAATCCACGCCAAACCACCGCCCACCATGGTATCGGAAGGGCTGGAATGGCGGGCGTCGCTATGGCTTGGAGGGGTAATGGATGGGCCTGACATTGCCGTGGCGCGACGCGCCGGGCGGCGCGCCGTGGTCCAGTGATGCTGTAGTATATCCTCTTGTGCTTCATTGAGGTACAGATGGCCCCGTAGCTCAGTTGGTTAGAGCGCCGCCCTGTCACGGCGGAGGTCACCGGTTCAAGTCCGGCCGGGGTCGCCACCAAGCTCCTGACAAATGTCAGGAGCTTTTTTGTTCTTTTGCCGTATTTCGTGGTGTAGGGCGAAATATGGGGTTATAGGCCAAAATGTGTGTCTGGTGTTTAGTCGTTTGATGGCCATTCGACTCTGGCATGGAAGCTGTTTCAGTCGATGCCGATGCCGTATCGCATGGAAATACCGAAGGTTTCGTGCTGGCCTTGGGGCTCTGCTCGACACGCCGATAGTCTGAATGACAACGTTTGCTATTGAATGACAACGTTAGCGTTAACAGTGCTTATAAATGGTGAAAAACGTGTGCAGGGTCACATTGGCAGAACGTGCGCGAGATATGACAAATCATGAAAAATACGCTATGGGAGGTCATGGCAACTCGTTACTATTTTCGCTGTCTCGTACGCCACACAAGCCTTCAAGGAGTAAGCCATGACCACGCTCGCCATTGATATCGGAGGAACTAAGATCGCCGCCGCCGTCTGCGATGAAAACGATAGCATCATCCAGCGCTGGCGCGTCCCCACGCCGATGGATGCCGACGCCATCAACCAGCACATCGCCGAGGTGTACCGCGAGGCTGTGGCCGCCGGACACACCGATATCGAGGCCATCGGCATCTCCGCCGCCGGCAACGTGAGCGCCGACCGCAAGACGCTCACCTTCTCCGCCAACATCCCGGCCTGGATCAACTACGACCTGTCCGAGCACGTCGGCGCGCTGATCGACCATGCCGTGCCGGTCGTTGTCGAGAACGACGCCAACTGCGCCGGCTGGGGCGAATACGTGCACGGTGCCGGCCAGGGCAGCTCCAACATGGTCGCCCTGACCGTGGGCACCGGCCTCGGCGGCGCCATCGTGATCAACGGTCAGCTGTACCGCGGCTCCTTCGGCATGGCCGCCGAACTCGGCCACCTGCCGATGGTCCCGGACGGCGACCACTGCGGCTGCGGCCTGCGCGGCTGCGCCGAGCGCTACACCTCGGGCACTTCGCTGGAGAACTTCGCCAAGTCCGCCGTGCGCCGTCGTCCGCAGGATGCCAAGCGTCTCATGGAGCTGTGTGGCGGCGACATCTCCAAGCTGGAAGGCCCGATGGTCTCCCAGGCCGCCCAGGAAGGCGACGTGCTCGGCCTGTACGCATTCGGCAAGATCGGCGAATGGCTTGGCCGCACGATGGCCGCAGTCTCCGCCGTGCTCGATCCGGACCTGTTTGTGATCGGCGGCGGTGTGGTGGCCGTCGGCGACATTCTGCTGGAGCCGGCCCGCTACAACTACCAGCGTTTCCTGGAAGGCAGCGCCTACCGCGGCCATGCCAAGATCGTCGCCGCCACCGCCGGCCAAGACGCCGGCCTCATCGGTGCCGCCAACCTGGCTCTGCGCTGACGATGCCGCTCCGGCAACGGGGCGTTAGTCTAATGGTGAGTCATGGCCGGTGCCATGGCTCACTGCCGCGCTGATAGTGCGGTCGATGAGTTTCCGCTGCCTGACCATGGAATCGAATTTCGGGTTCTCGGCGATTTCCTCATACTCGTGTTCGGTGGTCACGCCGGCGATTTCGGCGATAATCTCCTCATAGGACGTTTCGACGGTTCGATGCACGCCGGTGACGTGCCCCTGACGTATCACGACAATGCGGTCGGATACCGCGAACACATCCGGCAGATCGTGGCAGACCATCACCACGGACCGGCCTTCGGAGCGCAGTCGCTTGATATATGCGAGCACTTCCGCCGACTGCATCACCGACAGTGCGGCGGTCGGTTCGTCCAGCAGAATAAGCTGCGGGTCATTGAGCAGCGTGCGCGCTATGGCCACGGTCTGGCGCTGGCCGACGGATAAGGATGCGATAGGGGAGCCGACCCGAATCGCCGAGCTCAGGGTCTTCAGCACGGAACGGGCACGCGAGTTCATCGAATCGTCATCGCGTATGCCAATCTGATTGATCTCCTTGCCGAGGAACAGGTTCGAGGCCACGTCCAGGTTGTCGCAGAACTCCTGCCCCTGGAACACCGATGCGATGCCCATGCGGTCCGCCTCCCTGATCGAGGGAATGGTCACCTGTTCGCCGTTGAGATAAATATGGCCGAATCCCGGCTGCAGAAATCCCGCGATGACCTTGATCAGAGTGGACTTTCCTGCGCCGTTATCGCCCACGATGGCGATGACCTCCTGGCGCTGGATGGACAGATTCACCGATTTCAACGCCTCGACGAAGCCGAACTTCACACAGATGTCCTCCAGCCGCAGCAGAGGAGGTGTGCTCGAATTCCTCATGGTGTGTTCCTTCTTATCACTCTTCTCCTGGTACCGGTCACTGGCTGACGTCATTGCGAACCGAGAACTCGATGGCGCATAATGCGCCGCCTAGCGCGCAATTGTCGTCCGGGTGGGATGACACGAGTACATCGATGGGTGCCACGGCATCAGGGAACAGCATGCGCTGCAACGCTTCATTGAACGGTTGGATGAATACGTCGCCGGTCATGGCCAGCTTGCCGCCGAGCACAATGACCTCCGGATCCACGCTGATGCACAGATCAGCCGCCACCTGACCGATACGCACGGCCGCGTCGGCGATGATGCGACGGCAACCGGGGTCGCCTTCGTTGGCAAAGGACACCAGATCATCCAGCGTCATATTGCCGTGTGTGACGCTGAGCAACTGCACCAGCCTGTTTTCCGCCACGACGGTGTCAAGGCAGCCGCGGTTGCCGCACGAACAGATGGCACCCAGCGGGTCGACCTGGATATGGCCGATTTCACCGGCCAGGCCGGTCACGCCATGCATGATTTCGCCGTTGATGACGATGCCTGCGCCAACCCCGTCGCTGGCTGAGATATATACGAAATTGCGTTTGCCTGCCGCCACGCCCATACGGGATTCGCCGTATGCCGCGAAATTCGCGTCATTATCGACGTATACGGGAACGTTGAACGCCGTGCGCAACGGGGACGTGATATCGACGCCGTCCCATCCGGCAGAATGCCGGGAATCGCTATGGTGTGGTCGCTGGTGGCCACCGGTGCGGCCACGGCCACGCCGATGCCGACCAGCTCGCTGGCTTCGGCGTCGATGCTGCTCAGGGTCTCATTGATGAGCAGCATGGCGCGTTCCAGCGTTGTGTCCGCCTTGTGGCCCAACGGCAGGGGGAGCGTGTGCTCAGCGATGATTGACTTCGAGAAGTCAACGATAGAAAGCGTAAGATGACGTCGCGCGATCCAAAGCCCGACGCCGAGGCCCTGATGCCGTGCAAGGGTCACCAGAGTGGCTCTGCGACCGTTGCGAACGGTGCTTTTGGTCTCCAGCTGGTCTTCGTCGACGAGCTGATGGACGAGCGTGGACACGGTCGCAGTGGACAGTCCTGTCACCTCTGCGAGTTCGACCTGTGTCATGGCGCCGAACTTGTGGATGCTGGCCAGCAAGTTGGCGCGGTTTGCCTCGCGAAGCGAGGTCTGCGAACCGAAAAGCCTTGTTGCCATAAGAATCCAGTGTAGTCGTTACCGGCATGAGGCACAGCGAGGCGCAGAGCGTGGATTTTTCGGCGTGTCGCCTTGTGATGCGCGAAAAAATCGCCATTGCGTTCATTGGTCGAACGCAAACGACAGGAAATTCGCTTTCTTGAGTTTGACAACTTAACTTAATACGGTATTCTATGAGATGAACCTGAGGTTATTCTCAGGTTCGGGCGACCAAGGAGGGTTCGCCATCCCCTCGAAGATGAAGGAGAGCAAATGAAGTTCACTAAGAAGATCGTCGCCGTGGTGGCAGGCGTTGCCATGTGCGCGGGCCTCGCGGCCTGTGGTGGCAGCCGTAGCGGCCAGGCAACTGGCGGTGATGCCAAGATCGAAAAGGGCTCCACTATCGGCATTTCGATGCCGACCAAGTCCGAAGAGCGTTGGAACAAGGACGGCAACAACCTGAAGGCCAAGCTGGAGAAGGCCGGATACAAGGTCATCCTGTCCTTCGCCGACGATAAGCCGGCCCAGCAGAACGCTGACATCGAGAACATGGTCAACAACGACGCCAAGATCGTCGTGGTCGCTTCCAAGGACGGCACCGCAGTGGGCCCCGCCGTTGAGAAGGCCCGCGATGCAGGCGCCAAGGTCATCGCCTACGATCGACTGATCATGAACACCGACGCCGTCGACTACTACGCCACCTTCCAGCTGGAGCAGGTCGCGTGCTCGAGGCCACGTGCTCATTGACCAGCTCAAGCTTAAGGATGGCGCCACCGGCCCGTTCAATATCGAGCTGTTCACCGGTTCCCCGGATGACAACAACGCCAAGTACTTCTTCAAGGGCGCTTGGGATCTGCTGCAGCCGTACTTCGAGAAGGGCGTGCTCGTCTCCCCGTCCCAGCACGGTCAGGGTGGCGTGACCAAGGACTTCACCGTTGAGGATTGGCAGAAGATCTCCGTGATGAGCTGGAAGACCGAGCAGGCGCAGAAGGACATGGAATCCATCCTTGACTCCACCTACGCCCACGGCGAGAAGCTCGACGCGGTCCTCACTCCGTACGACGGCATCGCCCAGGGTGTGATCAACGCCATCGAATCCAAGCGTCCCGACATGAAGCCGGGCACCGACTCCTGGCCGTATATCACCGGTCAGGACGCCATGGAGATCGCAGTTGCCAACATCGCCAAGGATAAGCAGGGCGAGACCGTGTTCAAGGACGTGAACAAGCTGCTGACGCCGTGTACGACATGGTCGTCGAGATCGCCGAGGGCAAGGAAGTCTCCGGCCTGAACGGCAAGTTCAACAACAACAACATCGACGTCCCGTCCAAGCTGCTTGACCCCCAGAACATCACCAAGGACAACCTCCAGGATCTGGTCACGGCCAACTACATCACCCAGGATCGCTTCGACGAGCTGACTAAGTAGTCCTCATCAGGCAATCCGTAAACAAACACAATGACATGCGGCGCATAGCCGATATGCGCCGCATGTCCATGAACACAGAACTGTGACGAGGAGTGGTGACATGTCATCAAATGACACCATCTTGACGATGGAAAACATCACGAAGACGTTCGGTCCGGTCAAAGCCCTCACCGATGTGAATCTTTCCGTCGATCGCGGCGAGATCCACGCCATCTGCGGCGAGAACGGTGCAGGTAAATCGACCCTGATGAACGTGCTTTCGGGTGTGTACCCATACGGTAGCTATTCCGGCAAAATCACCTTTGATGGCAAGGAATGCAAATACCATACTATTAATGATTCCGAGGCCGACGGCATCGTAATCATTCATCAGGAACTGGCGTTGAGCCGTTCCTGTCCATTGCGGAGAACATCTTCATCGGCAACGAGCAGGCCAAGGGTGGCGTAATCGACTGGGACAAGACCCGTGCCGAGGCGAAGAAGCTGCTCGATCGTGTGGGACTTCCCGAAGACCCGGATACCAAGGTTATGGACATCGGCGTCGGCAAGCAGCAGCTCGTCGAAATCGCCAAGGCATTGTCCAAGGACGTGAAGCTGCTCATCCTCGATGAGCCGACCGCTGCACTGAACGATGAGGATTCCGCCCACCTGCTTGACCTGGTTCGTCAGCTACGTGACGAGCAGGGCGTGACCAGCATCATCATCACTCATAAACTCAACGAGGTCGCCGCCATCGCCGACAATGTCACCATCATTCGAGACGGTTCGACCGTCGGTGTGATGTACGTGACGCCGGAGACGCCGCTCGACCAGGAAGAACTCATCCGCAAGATGGTGGGTCGTCCGCTGCACAACCTGTACCCGAACCACCCCTCCAATACCCCGGGCGAGGAATACCTGCGTGTCGAGGATTGGACCGTGCATCATCCGCTCGACGCGGAGCGCGTGATCGTAGACCATGCGAACATCAACGTGCATGCCGGCGAGATCGTCGGTCTGGCGGGTCTGATGGGTGCGGGTCGTACCGAGATGGCCATGTCCATCTTCGGCCACTCTTACGGTTCCAACATCTCCGGCAAGGTGTTCGTCAAGGGCAAGGAAGTCAAGATGCCCAACGTGCAGTCCGCGATTGACGCAGGTCTCGCCTACGCCACCGAGGATCGTAAGGGCAACGGTCTGAACCTGCTGCAGAACATCCGAGAGAACGCGTCCCTGGCCTCCCTGACCAAGATCAGCAAGGGCGGGGTTGTGGACGACAACCTTGAGCGCAAGGAAGTCGAACAGTACCGCAAGGACTTCAACATCAAGTGCCATGACATCGATGTGAATGTCTCCACCCTCTCCGGTGGTAACCAGCAGAAAGTGCTGCTCGCCAAGTGGGTTATCTCGCAGCCGGACATCCTCATCCTCGATGAGCCGACCCGAGGCATCGACGTCGGCGCCAAGTATGAGATCTACGAAATCATCGATAAGCTTGCCGATGCAGGCAAGGCCGTCATCGTGATTTCCTCCGAGCTGCCCGAGCTCATCGGTATCTGTGACCGCATTTACACGGTGTCCTACGGTGTCGTCACCGACAATGTTGAGAAGAATGGATTTACCCAGGAATACCTGATGAAGGGTATGACCAAGGAAAGGGAGGTGGCAGCCTGATGAGCGCCGCAACTGCAACACCTGCAAAGAAAGAAGAAAAGACCGGCCTGCTGGCCACGGTTGCCAACAATGCCCGTCAATACGGTATTGTCGGCGCACTGCTGGTCATCGTCGTGGCCTTCGAGGTCCTGACCGGAGGCGTGCTGCTGAAGCCGAACTCCTTCGTGTCCCTGATTCAGCAGAACGCTTACGTGATCATCCTGGCCATTGGTATGGTGATGGTCATCATCGCCACCCACATCGACCTTTCGGTTGGTTCCTTGGTAGCCTTCATCGGTGGTGTGTGTGCACTGCTGATGGAACGCGCCGGAGTCAACTGGATGCTCGCCATCGTCATCGCTCTGGTCGTCGGCCTGATCGTCGGCGTCTGGCAGGGCTTCTGGGTCGCCGTCATCGGCATCCCGGGCTTCATTACCACTCTGGCCGGCATGTTGATCTTCCGTGGTCTCGCCACCGTGATCGTCGGCGAATCCGTGCCGATTACCTCCCTCGAATTCCGTGGCATTGCCCGTAACTACCTGCCCAACATCCTTGGCTGGTGGGGTCCGTTCGATGGTCTGACCATTGTGCTCGGCATCCTGTGCATCGTCGGCTTTGCCTGGAGCCAGCTGCGCAAGCGCGCCCGTGTGGCCAAGGTCGGCCTGGTGCCCGAGCCGATGAGCCTGACCGTCCTCAAAATTGTGCTTGCCGCGGTCGTCATCGCCTTCGTCACCTACCTGCTGGCTTCCTCCGGTAACGCTGATCAGGGTGGTACCCCGATCATGCTGGTGATCGTCGGTGTGCTGGTCTTCATCTACAACTTCATCCTGACCAAGACCGTGTTCGGTCGCCACGTGTACGCCGTTGGTGGCAACCGCAAGGCCGCCATCCTCTCCGGTATCAACACCCGCCGCGTGGACTTCCTGCTGTTCGTCCACATGGGCTTCCTGTCCGCAGTGGCCGCTGTCTGCATGCTCTCCCGTCTGGCTTCCGCAACTGCTCAGGCCGGTATGGAGTTCGAGATGGACGCCATCGCCGCCTGCTTCATCGGTGGCACGGCCGTTACCGGTGGTATTGGTACCATCCCGGGCGCTGTGATCGGTGCATTCGTGATGGGTGTTATCAACCAGGGTCTGTCGATCATGGGTGTTGACACCGCCGTGGTGAAGACCATCAAGGGCCTCGTGCTCCTGCTGGCCGTCGCCGTGGACATCATGTCCAAGCGCAAGAAGAGCTGACCTTCCCCTTTCTCCTCCTCGATGTGGGATTCGTGCCGGTGCCGCTGGTGCGGATCCCACACTGTTATCTGCCGTCATTCTTGTAATCAAAGGACTTTTTCCGCCATGAAACTCACCGCGCGCTCCACCTCCCGTATGTATGCATTGACCTGCTTGGCCTGCGTTATCTGGCTCTGGCAGTCACTGGTCGAGGCCAATAACGATGGCTCGCTGTTCAATTGGGCCACTATTGTCTTCTCGCTGTGCTTGCTAGTGGTCATCGGATGGAGTGGTTGGAATGCCGTCGCCGGGTGGAACGCCAAGGAGACTGAGGCCGCCACGGCAGGTGCCAAGGATGATGAGGGCAGCACTGATCGGTAGCGTATATACGGCTGTTGTTGCCGGGGACATATAGGTCCCGGCAAATCTGCAGCGATATGTGCATTGCAAGCCAGGGATTCCCTGGCTTTTTTATGTCGAAACGGAACTCGACACGGGCGCGCAGGCCGTTGGGTTTGTCTAGAGCCTGCATATAGTTACTTATGGTAATGACTATTGGTAACTAATTGGAGGTTGGGCCAGCGATGTGCGATTCCCGAACCGGTACCAAGACCGGCTTGCTTCCGGTGAATGAGGTGCGGAGCCTCCTGGATGTCTGCTGGAAGGCCAAGACCATCACCGAACTGATGCCGGCATTGCCGAAAGGTATGAAACCGCGCTATGTCCACGTGATCGACGCCGTCTGGCATATCAACGAACCGAATGGGCAAGATACCGGCACCGCGCGCGTGGGCGACGTCAGCGCATTCCTCGGCGTCACTACGCCGAGCATCACCAAGCTCGTCGGCGAAATGGCCGACCTCGGACTCGTCGTCAAACACGCCGATGCCGCCGATCGGCGTGCGGTGACGCTCACGCTCACCGAACGCGGCTTGGATATCCGCCGTATCTATGTGGAGGAATATCACGCGCATTTGAGCCAACTGCTGGGCGGATTGACCTCGGACCAGTGCGAAACCACGGTACGCACCTTGACCGAGGCTCTGCGACTCATGCAGGAAGACTTCCAACGTCGTAGTCAGAATATCTGAATGAATGGAGGAGAGAACAAGATCGTGACTCATTCCGCAACACAGCTGCCTAACGGCGGCAAGCAACCGGTCTCCAACAAACTCGTCATCGCGGTCGTCTCGCTCGCGATCCTGACCTTCCTCGGCATCCTATCGGAAACGTCACTGAACATCGCCTACTCCACGCCGATGGAGGAGTTCTCCATCGGCGCCTCGGTGGTGCAGTGGCTTGTCACCGGTTATCTGCTCTTGCTGTCGGTGTCGATTCCGAGCTCGCCGTTCATGGTGCGCAAATTCGCCACCAAAACACTGTTCATCATGGCCATCGTGATTTTCACCGCCGGCACATTACTGGGCGCGCTCGCGGTCAACTTCCCGATGCTGCTCGCCGCCCGACTGGTCATGTCGCTCGGTACCGGCATCTCCCTGCCGCTTATCACCAACATCCACTGGCACGAAGAAGCGTGATTCCAACATGCAACGCCCTATTATGACTTCGCGGTCGTTTTTGCGCACGCCGTCTGAAGCGGCTGGGCCCGGCGACGAGGCAACTATTCAGGACCTCGTGGATACGTTGGAGGCCAACCGTTCACGGTGCGTGGGCATGGCCGCCAACATGATCGGCGTGAGCAAGCGCATCATCGTCTTCGTGGACGAAGATCTCGGTGGCCGTATCACGGTGATGCTCAACCCCGTGATCACCGCTTCGGATGGTGCCTTCGACGCCCAGGAAGGCTGTTTGTCGCTGACCGGTGAACGCCGCACACTGCGCTGCCGCCGTATCGAGGTCAACTACGAGGACCGTCGGTTCCGCGCCCGCCACGCCACCTTCACCGGCTGGACCGCGCAGATCATCCAACACGAAGTCGATCACTGCAACGGCATCATCATCTGATTCATTCGGTGCTCGTTGCAGCCCACCCCCCCCCCTCCGAGGCTGGTCATCGCGATTACGATGCAATTACATCGCAACCGCTATGACCAGTTTTTTTATGTGCACTGGTGGGGTGGGTGTTCTCAGCGGTGTTGGGGTGCCATGCGCTGGCCGGTTGGCTTCGCTGAGGGGTGTGGGTGGTGTCATGTTGCCAGCGGTTGGCTGGTTGGCTTCGCTGGAGGTTCTCTCAGCGTCGGTGATGTGCCAAAGAGTGGCGGGCTGGCTTCGCTAAGGAGCGTTACCGTCGGTGGAGAACCAGTGCGTGACCTGCTGCCGACGCTAAGCGTTCATTAAGCGTCGTTAGCGGCCAAAACTTGGACGTGTAACGATGCTGGGCGGTTTTAGCGTCGTTGCTGTGCCAAGTTGTGGTCCTCTGCCGACGCTGCCAGTGCAGTAGCGTCGGCGTTGGGACAGGTGTTGGGCCTTTGCCGACTCTATAAGCGAGGGAAAATCATTCGCCGGTGCCTAAGTGGGTCTATTGCCATGCTGAATACATCTGCTGAGTGTAGCTATGCGTTCGAAGGCGATTTCGGGACCTTTCTCAGTAGCAAATATGCCTAATGCGCGGAGTTATACACTTCACCGTGCACTTATACACGCCAAACGAAGCAGAAATCGACTGCTGACAGTGGACGACACGCCAGAGACGATGTGGATAACCCAGAGACGGTGGATAACAGCTGCGCGATCAGTGGATAACCTGCAAGAAAGTGCGGTTATCCACCGACGGTAGCCACTGTTATGCACATTCCATACCCTTTGGAATCATTGGGTTTTCCACTTATCCACCATCTCGCCATGCGGGCTTGCGGGCCACCGCACGAACGTCATACAGTGTGCCTCACGCGGGCAACGTAGCCCGCCGTCCACATCACATGAAGGGGGAAACACCATGAGCACCGCAACCACTACTACTGCCGAAAATGCCGGTTTGCCAGCAATGCTGGACACCAAAGACGTAGCCGAGATGTTCAAACGCTGCAATCTCGCCGTCTATGCCGAAGCGAGACGCATATATTATCGCGAAGTGAATCTGAACCCATGCAAAAAGTATCCGAAGCAGGTGCTGCAAAGGGTCGAATGGTGGTTCTGGGATTGGTTTGCCTATGACTGCGCCGTCAGCGGTATTGGACTGACCGGCAATGAATCCGAAGATTTACGTATCGAATTGCAGTACGGTCCGGGCGCAGGTATCTCGCCATTCCTAGCCTTGGCCGAATTCATGTATGACAAGGACGAACGTATCGGCACACGCGAGATACGTGATTTTCGCGAACTTGATGACACCAATTTCGCTTCGATGTTCTGGATTCGCGATGCCAGCGCGGTCAAAGGTCGTCTGACAGTTGAGGACATCATTCATGGTGGTGTCTACGAGGTGGCGGACGTACATGCCGCCTCGCAATACGATGGTGCGCACGGCGGCATGATCGTCAATCGCATCGCACATGTGAGAGGCGTGTGGCGATCCTGTTCCATCCCGATCTATGAGGCACGAAGGCCTGATGACCCGCAAATCGGTGATTCGCTGGCCCGTTCATTCCGGGAAACCGGATATAAACCGGACTTTGCCGGTCTGGTGCGGTTTTTCTACGGGAGGGCCAAAGACACCGGTCTCGACTGGGAAGATGTGGAAGCCGCGCGCCAAGCCGGTACTTTGGACGCGCTGATCAAGAAGGCCAGCAATCGGTGAAGGATTCGCCTAACGCTGCTGTCCAAGTCGGCGGCCGCGATCACGAATGAAGAGTGACGCAACCAAACAGACCGCGCACACAATGGCGACCGTGCGGAACGAAGCCCGCACGCCAATGGCCGATGCCGCCGCTTCCGGCACTCCGGTGCGCATGGCCGCCGCGGTGTGCGTGTTCATGATGGTGACCAGCAGCACAGCCGCAGACGTCATGATCGCGAAGCCCAGTAAGGCGAGCGGCCGGCCACCGATACGGTCATACATCTTGCCTGCCACCGGGTTCAGGATGCCCATGGCGATGCCGCTCGGCATCATCACCAGACCGGACACCAGTGCATTAACGCCAAGAACATTCTGCAAATATGCCCATCGCGTACAGGAACAGCTGGCGGGTGGTGAAGGTCTCGATGAGGAACGCGGTGATCGGGATCATGATGCCGTTGGTAAGCATGAATCCGGTGGTCAGCCATTGCACGGTGCTGCTGGGCACGTCGAACTCGTGCATCAACGTGGGCAGGGCGGAGATCATCAGCGTTTGGTTGAGGATGGCCACAAACGAGCCGATCATCAGGGTGATGACCATGGCGGTGGTGTTGGCGGGGGTGGTGCTGTTGGAGTTGGCGGGGTGGTGGAGCCGGCCTCAGCGGTGGCCGGCGAGGAATTGCGTGACGTCAATTATCAAGCCTCGTTTTCTTGGCTGAGTTGTCTTTCTTGGCTTGCCCATACTATCTGTGCCTTGACTCATTCGAAAACCATTGCAATGCTGGCAACACGCTGAGACGCGGCGTATTAATTCAATCATTTGACAAACTTAGTTCGTTCGTTTTATTATTGGTCCTGCAATCCGTAATATCGCCTACTGCAAAGGAGCGCCCAAATGGGTCTGTGGGATGTTGACAAGATCGAGTACGTCGGCCGCGCCAAAGGACCGAAGGAAGACTTCGCCTTCCATTACTACGATGCCGACAAGGTCGTTGCCGGCAAGAAGATGAAGGATTGGCTGCGCTTCGGCGTTGCTTGGTGGCACACCTTCAACCAGGAACTGGTTGATCCGTTCGGCACCGGCACCGCGCACCGCCCGTACTACAAGTACACCGATCCGATGGACCAGGCTCTGGCCAAGGTCGACTACGCCTTCGAGCTGTTCCAGAAGCTGGGCGTCGAGTACTTCTGCTTCCACGATCGTGACATCGCCCCCGAAGGCGACACCCTGCGCGAGACCAACGCCAACCTCGACAAGGTCGTTGACAAGATCGACGAGAATATGAAGTCCACCGGTGTCAAGCTGCTGTGGAACACCTCCTCCCTGTTCACCAACCCGCGCTTCGTGTCCGGCGCCGCCACTTCTCCGTTCGCCGACATCTACGCCTACGCCGGTGGCCAGCTCAAGAAGAGCTTGGAGATCGGCAAGCGCCTGGGCGCCGAGAACTACGTGTTCTGGGGTGGCCGCGAAGGCTACGAGAACCTGTGGAACACCGAGATGAAGCGCGAGACCGACCACATCGCCAAGTTCTTCCACATGTGCGCAGATTACGCCAAGGAAATCGGCTTTGAGGCCCAGTTCCTGATCGAGCCGAAGCCGAAGGAGCCGACGCTGCACCAGTACGACTTCGATGCCGCCACCGCCATCGAGTTCCTGCGCAACCACGACCTGACTGACGTCTTCAAGCTGAACCTGGAAGGCAACCACGCCAACCTGGCCGGCCACACCTACCAGCACGAGATCCGCGTGGCCCGCGAATCCGGCTTCCTCGGCTCCCTCGACGCCAACCAGGGCGACAAGCTCATCGGCTGGGATATGGACGAGTTCCCGACCGACCTGTACGAGACCGTCGCCGTCATGTGGGAAGTCCTGCAGGCCGGCTCCATCGGACCTCACGGTGGTCTGAACTTCGACGCCAAGCCGCGCCGTACCTCCTTCTACGAGGAGGACCTGTTCCGCTCCCACATCGCCGGCATGGACACCTACGCCGCCGGCCTGCTGGTTGCCGACAAGATGAACCAGGACGGCTTCATCCAGGACCTCATGGCCGAGCGCTACAGCTCCTACGATTCCGGCATCGGCAAGGACATCGACGAGGGCAACGTGACCCTGGCCGACCTCGAAGCCTACAGCCTCGACAAGCCGCAGTCCGAGCTCATCGCCGCCACCAAGTCCGATCACCTCGAGTCCGTCAAGGCCACGATCAACAACTACATCATTGATGCCCTGTCTGAGGTCGAGTGACCATCGGTCTGACCGATTGAATTCGCTCCATCGGGCGCGTACACATCAATTATGATGCCAGTGCGCCCGATGGGCTGATTCGATAATTTCGCCATGTGCGGTGTTGTGTTATGCCCGCATGGCACCTTTCCATTCCTTCTTTTTTCCTTTCTCTCCTTCCACTGGAAAACCGCCTGAGGCAACGTCGCCAAGGGCGGTTTTCTGGTTGTGGCGGGGCTGGGGGTGGATTGGGGGGGCGAACATGTTCGCGGCGGGGTGCGTTGACGGTGACGTGTTGGCGACGATGAACATATCGGCGGCAGGAGAAGATAAGCTGTTCTCAGGGAAACATCAGCACAACAAAGGAGTTACGCATGCGAGATTTCATTTTCCATAACCCAGTGAAGATCTACTTCGGCAAAGGGCAGGCGCGCCATATCGCACAGGAGGTGGAGCGTGTCGAGGGCGCCGTTCTGGTGGTGTATGGCGGCGGATCGATTAAACGCAACGGTGCCTATGACGATGTAATGGCTGCGCTGGCAGGAACCGGGCGCAAAATCATCGAGCTGCCCGGCGTTACGCCGAACCCGCGATTGGACAAAGCGCTGGAAGGCGTACGACTGGTCAAGGAGCATGGCGTCGGCCTGATTCTGGCCGTCGGCGGTGGCTCGGTAATCGACTGCGCGAAATTCATTTCGTTGGGTTCCGGCATCGGTGACGATGAGGATTTGTGGGATGACTACATCGAAACCGGCAAACCGGCACCTGAAGGGCTGATTCCGGTTGGCGTGGTGCTCACCACCGCGGCAACGGGCTCGGAAATGGGAGATGCGGCCGTGCTTACCAATTGGGAACGCAACCGCAAGCTCGGCTATACGTCGTTCCCGCTGATGCCCAGGTTCTCCGTGCTGGATCCAAGCTACCTGATGACATTGCCCGCCGAACAGACGGTGTATGGCTTCGAGGACATGTTCTGCCACACGTGTGAGCAGTATTTCTCCTATCCGGTGGACGACAACCTTTCCGACGAAATCGCCGAGGGCATCCAACGTCATATTCTGCGTTCGTGGCGAGCATGCTTGGCCGATCCGAAAGATTATGAGGCTCGCTCCAATGCAATGTGGGATTCCACGTTGGCTCTGAACCGCATTATCTCGCGCGGCAAGGAAGAGGATTGGGTGACGCACGGCATCGAACACGCGCTGTCCGCATACACCGATATCGCTCACGGCGCTGGTCTGGCCGTGGTTCACCCGCATTGGATGGCATACGTGTATCTGGTCAACGATGAGGTGACGGCTCGCTTTGCCCGCTGGGCGGTCGACGTGTGGGGTGTGACGCCCACCGGCAAAACCGATCGCATGGTGGCCGAGGAAGGCATTGATCGCTATGTCGATTTCCTGCGCCGCGTAGGTGCGCCGCTGATTCTTTCTGAGGCCGGCGTGCCCGACGATCCCGCCTCTCTCGACAAGTACGCCGATCATGCCGGTGAGGCCGGCGGCTCATTCGTGCAGATTCACCGTGACGATGCCCGAGCGATTCTCGAGGCATGCAAGGAACCGGTGTCGTTCTGACGGTTGGACTAATCCCGTGATTTGAGCCGCCGCGTGCTGTCCCGCACCACCAAAGACGTAGAAAGAACCACGCGCTTCTGAATCTTGCGTCCTTCATTGGTATCGATGACCATGCGGGCTGCAGTGGCGGCCATGTCTTGCAATGGCTGGCGGACCGTGGTCAACGCCGGGCCCATGTACGCGGCGGTCTGTATATCGTCGAATCCGATAACGGACAGATCTTCGGGGATACGGATTTTCAGTTGACGGGCCGCCTCGTAAACGCCCATGGCCTGTAGGTCATTGCCTGCAAAGATGGCGGTCGGGCGACTTTGTTCGTCTTCAAGTAACGCCATGGCTCCTTCGTAACCGCCTGGCGTGGTGAAATCGCCTTCGGTGATGAGTTCGGGAGAGGTGGGGATATTGCGTTCGGCGAGGGCCGCCGAATAGCCGTCAAGCCGGGCACGTGAGCAGAGCATTTCATCCGGTCCGGTGATGATGCCGATGCGCTTGTGGCCGAGTTCCAGCAGATGACGGGTGGCGATGACGCCGCCCATCCAGTTGTCCGCCTGTACGGAGAGATCATCTAATGCCGGATTGCCGGAAGGGTCGAAGACGACGAACGGAATGCCGTGTGATTGGAACATGCTGCGTTCCTTGTCCGTCAAGTTGGAGAACACCAGAATAGCGCCAATGGGCTGTCGGTCGATGATGCTTTCGACCCAGGAAGAGTCGGGGTGCTGCCGGTCGCCACTTTCCGCAACCATGACATTGATGTTGTGCGGCTTGGCCTCCGTGATGATGCCCCTGAGCACTTCCAGCGCCCAAATGGTCTCGAAATCCCGAAATACCACCTCGATGGTGCGTTGTTTGCGGGAAGGGGAGACGCGGCGAATGTAGCCGTTGTCTTTCAGGGCTTTGTCAATGGCCTGCCGGGCCGCTTCCGAAATATCCGCCTTGCCGTTCAGGGCTTTGGACACAGTGGCCAGTGAGTAGCCAGTCTGTTTGGCGATGTCTGCAAGTTTGACCTTGTTCTCGCCGTTGCTTTTGCGCTGTTCTGTCGACGCCATCATTGACCGCCTTCATCAGAGAATGTTGGTATCAGTATATTCGAAACTTTCGTAAAGTCAATTTGACGATAAAGAATGGTGTACATAAGTGAAAAAGGTTGGAATTTCAACGATTTTGATAGTAAAAAAGCCGATATAAATTTCGTTTGACCGTCAAACTAAGGCTCTCTATGATAGAGATATCGAAAACATAAAGCGAGTTCTCGATAAAGTTAAAGAAGGTTGATGGAATAGGTGAAACGGCGAGGTTTCACTGAAAACATCATTAATTACCAGCTGTTAGATATGTAACCGGCTGATATACCTTTCGAAACTTTCGTAAATCGCGGATCGGTTTCATGCTGGTCAAGAACAATAAGGAGACGATAATGAAGTTCAAGTCCGTGGCCGCCGCACTTCTGGCGGCGGTAACCTGTGTCAGCATGGCCGCTTGCGGGAGCGGCGGCGACACGAATGCCGATGGCAAGGTGGAAATCACCATGTGGCACAACTCCACCACTGGCGACGGCAAGGCATACTGGGAATCCGCCGCCAAGGCGTTCGAGAAGGAAAACCCGAACGTTACCATCAAGATTGAAGCCATTCAGAACGAGGATATGGATGGCAAGCTGCAGACCGCTCTGCAGGACCCGAATTCCGCCCCCGATATCTTTATGGCGCGTGGTGGCCAGAAGCTACGTGATGTGGTCGAAGCTGGGCAAGCCATGGACCTGACCGACAAGATCTCCGACACCGTCAAGAACCAGATGGCCACTGCTGAAGCCACCGGCACCATCGATGGCAAGATCTACAGCGTGCAGCAGTCAGTGCTTCCCGGCGGCATCTGGTATTCCAAGGATCTGTTCGAGAAGGCCGGTATTACTGAAACTCCGAAGACTTGGGATGAGTTCAAGACCGTGGTGCAGAAGCTGAAGGACGCCGGCATCACGCCGATTGCCGTAGGCGGTAAGGACGCCTGGCCGGCCGCCCACTGGTGGTACTGGTTCGCACTGCGCGAATGCTCTGCTGACACCTTCGACAAGGCCCAGTCCGATAAGGACTTCAGCGATAAGTGCTGGACCCGTACCGGTGATGATGTGCAGGCGCTGCTCGACCTCGATGCCTTCAACGATGGCTTCCTGACCACTCCGGCCCAGCAGGGCGCAAGCTCCTCCGCCGGCCTGCTCGCCAACCACATGGCAGCTATGGAACTCATGGGCGGCTGGGAGCCCGGCGTGATCAAGGACCTGACTCCGGACAAGAAGGACATGGCCGACCTCGGCTACTTCGCATTCCCGACCATGGACGGTGGCGAAGGCGATCCAACTGCCATCATGGGTGGTTCCGATGGCATGGCCGTGGGCGAGTGGGCGCCTGAAGAGGCTGTGGACTTCCTCAACTTCGTCTCCGAGAAGGAATGGCAGGAGAAGTACGCTGAGGCGTTCTCCACCATCCCGGCCAACAAGGAAGCCCAGGATGTGGTGACCAACGAGGCTCTGAAGCAGGTGCTGACCGTCTACAACGACGCATCCTCCGTGTCCATGTGGCTCGACACCGTGTTCGGTCAGAACATCGGCAACGCACTCAACGAAGGCGTGGTCAACATGATGGCCGGTCAAGGTTCCGCCCAAGACATTGTCAAGGGTGTTGAAACCGCTGCGGCCAAGGGCTGATTCGCTCTGCCCCGACCGTAATTCCCGGGCCGCGGCGAATGCTTGCACAGCAACAACCGCGGCCCAATTTGTTTTCTTAGGAAGGCCTCAACAATGTCAGTTTCAGCAGGCGCGAAGGTACAGCGCCGCACGTCGGGCTTAAGCGACAAGGTTCGCAAACGTATCGAAATCACCATCCTTTCGCTTCCTGCCCTGATCATGTTCCTCGGATTCGTCATCCTGCCGGTGTTCATGGCCGGCTACTACGGATTCTTCAAGTGGAAGGGCTATGGCAAGCCCACCGTCAACGGCCAGTTCATCGGTTTTGAAAACTACAAGGTCATTCTGACCGACCCGAACTTCCAGCAGGCATTGGGACACACGCTATTCGTGGTCGTCGCTTCGCTCGTCATCCAGGGGCCGCTGGCCATCCTCTTCGCCCTGCTGCTCAACCAGAAATTCAAGGGCCGCGCACTGATTCGTACCCTGATTTTCGTGCCGTACGTCGTTTCCGAAGTCATCGTTGGCACCGGCTGGAGTCTCATCCTCCAGACCACAGGCGCATTGAACGCGCTACTCAAGAAAATAGGACTTGGCGGGGCGGACTGGATCTCCGATCCGAAAATCGCCATCTGGACATTGATGTTCATCATTTCGTGGAAGTACATCGCTTCGCCGTCATCCTGATGATTGCCGGCATGCAGTCGATTCCCGAAGACCTCTATGAAGCCGCGAAGGTGGATGGTGCTGGATTCTGGCGTCAGCAGTGGAGCATCACCCTGCCACTGCTCGGCCCCACCATTCGTATCTGGGCATTCATGTCGATTATCGGTTCTCTTCAGCTGTTCGACTTGGTCTACATCATCTGGGGCCAGTACGTGTCGTCTACCGCAGGAACGTCCACCATGGCAACCTACATGGTGCGCGAAGGTCGACTCGCCAACAACTATGGTTACGGTTCCGCCGTGGCGTGGTGATCTTCATCATCTCGCTGGTCATTGCCTTGACCTACCAGCGGTTCGTACTTAACCGAGATCTCGAAGGTGCGCTCACCGACGAGAAGGATGCCAAGCGTCGTGCCAAGCGTGCGGCGAAGGAAGCGGCCAAGCTTGCCAAGGCCAATGGCAATGCCGCAGCAGTTGCAAATGAGGTGGTTTCACAATGACGACCGCAGTCTCCCCGTCCGTGGGCAAGGGCAAGAACAAGACCTATGATCCGTATGCATTGAGAAAATCCGCAAAGACCCCGTGGGGCAACCCGGTCGTCTACTTCTTCTCACTGCTGCTTGTGGCGCTGTGCGTTGGCCCGGTGCTGTACATCATTATCGGCGGCTTCCGCACCAATGCGCAGATTACGAGGGACCCGGCCGGCTGGCCCGATCCATGGAACTTTGAGAATTACAAGACGGTGTTCACTTCGAACATCTTCTGGCCGGAACTCGTCAACTCCCTGATCGTCTCCATTGGCACAATGGTGGGCATCGTGGTGCTGGCCTTGATGGTGAGCTTCGTCATTGCCCGATACGAGTTCAAATTCAACAAACTGCTGTACTCGCTGTTCGCCGCCGGCATGATGTTCCCCATCACCGTGGCCATCACCCCGTTGTATCTGCTGCTGCGCAATCTGCACCTGATCAACTCGCATCTGGCATTATTCTGCCCCAGATAGCATTCGGCCTGCCACAGGCCATCATCATCCTGGTGCCATTCCTCAAGTCCATTCCTAAGGAACTGGAAGAAGCGGCAGAGCTGGACGGCTGTTCTCGCATCGGCTTCTTCGGCCGTATGGTGCTGCCGTTGAGCTGGCCCGGCGTGGCCACCGTCGGCATCCTGAGCTTCGTGAGCAGCTGGAACGCTACATGCTGCCGCTGTTCCTGCTCAACGATTCCAGCAAGTACACCTTGCCGCTCGGCGTGCAGATGTTCAGCTCCCAGCATTCGGTCGATACCGCTCAGGTACTGGCCTTCACCTCGCTGTCGATGATCCCCGCGCTGATCTGCTTCACCATTTTCCAGAAGAAGATCGTTGGCGGCCTGACCGGTGCTGTCAAGGGCTAGTCGCAGCAACCATAAACGTGCCGTGGAAAGGTACATGGCTCTTTGGGCCGATTCCTTTCAACCTCTTCCTTTCCTCCTTCCCACGGCACCCATTCTTTTCAATGAGGAGAAAACCATGAAGATCTCCAATCCCGTACTCCCCGGATTCAACGCAGATCCCTCGATGATTCGCGTCGGCGACACCTACTACATCGCCAATTCCACATTTGACTGGTGGCCGGGAGTCCGTTTGCACGAATCCCGCGACATGGTTCACTGGAATCTGCTGCCCGGGCCCTTAAACCGCGTTTCCCAGTTGGACATGAAGGGCAACCCGTCTGGCGGCGGCATCTGGGCGCCTGACCTGTCCTACGCGGACGGCAAATTCTGGCTCATCTACACGGATGTGAAGATCGTCAACGGCGCGTTCAAGGATTGCGCGAACTATCTGGTCACTGCCGAGGACATCCGCGGCCCGTGGAGCGAGCCAATCCGTGTCAATGGCGTGGGCTTCGACGCCAGCCTGTTCCATGATACCGATGGACGCAAGTATCTGGTGCAGCAAACCTGGGACTTCCGTGAATATCATCATCCGTTCGACGGCATCACCTTGACTGAATTCGATGTCAAAACCATGCAATTGAAGCCGGAAACAGCCCGCACCATCTGGCGCGGCACCGATGTGAAATTGGTCGAAGGACCGCACCTCTACGCCATCAATGGCTGGTACTACCTGTTTTGTGCGGAAGGCGGCACCCAATACGAGCATCAGGAGTCCGTGGCCCGTTCGCGTACCTTGGGTGAGCTTTCATTCGAAAGCATGCCGAGCAATCCGTTCCTCTCCAACTTCGATACCCCCGGCACCTACCTGCAAAAACAGGGGCATGGGGCGCTCGTGGATACGCCTAGCGGCGAATGGTATTACGCTTCGCTGTGCGGCAGGCCCTGGCGGCACGAGAACGAGCCGGCTCATGGTGTGCGCGGCTGGTGCACGCTCGGCCGAGAGACTTCGATCCAGAAGGTCGAGTGGGATGGCGACGGTTGGCCGTACGTGGTCGGCGGCCATGGGGGAGAGCGTTACGTCGAAGCCCCAGCCGACGCCATCGCAACCGAGGCCCCTACGAATCATAGCCAGCATGACGAGTTCGAATCAAACAAACTCGACCTCAACTGGAACACCCTGCGCGTACCATTCACCGAGACCATGGGCCGCGTGGGCGGCGGCTCGCTGACCTTGCGTGGTCAAGGGTCGCTGGCAAACCTGTTTGAACTGTCGCTGGTAGGACGCCGTTGGCAGGCGTTCGATTTCAACGCCGAAACCAAGGTGACATTCGATCCAAGCAACTACATGCAGATGGCCGGCCTGACCAACTTCTACAACCACCTGTGCTGGTCATGGGCATTCATCACCTGGGACGAGAAGCGAGGGCAGCGCGTAATCGAAGTCGCCCAGAACGATTTCGATACGTACACGTCGTTCCTCAAAGACACAGCCATCGCCATTCCTGATGACATCGAATCCGTATGGTTGCGAACCAAAGTGCGTACTCGTACCTACACCTACGAGTATTCGTTCGATGGCAAGACATGGCATGAGATTCCGGTGACGCTGGACGCCGCCGTGCTCTCCGATGATCATGTGGCCCAACGTTATGGCGGATTCTTTACCGGCGCGTTCGTCGGGTTGGTGGCCGTGGACCTTTCCGGATACGGCAAAGAAGCCATTTTCAGCCATTTCGATTACATGGAAATATGATGACGCCAGGCGGCTTTCCTGATAATCAGGGAAAGTCGCCTGACTATTCGGCACTGGGGAATGAAAGGCGACACTTGTGCAAGCGACAATGAACATTGCGGCGACCGTGGCCGCGAATGTACCATAACCGTCTCCAACCCGGTGCTGCGCGGCATGTACCCGGACCCGTCCTGGATCTGGGATGCGACGCGCGAGGAAATCGTGCTGGTCAACTCCTCGTTTGAATTGGTGCCGGGGTTGCCCATTCATACGACCCGTGATCTTGTGACGTGGACGCACACGGCGAATGCGGTGGATGAGGCGATGTCTCATCGACTGCTCATTGATGGCGTCGAGGATTCCGGCGGCCTGTACGCGCCGACCATTCGCCGTATCGGCGGGCGATATGTGATCGTATGCACCGTGGCCCGCGTGAATGAGGTGAAGGCGCTCGCTGCAGGATGCTCGCAGAAGGATGTCGATGGCTGTCGCGCCGCCCAAGGCAATTTCGTCATCGAGGCCGATGAGTTGACCGGACCATGGCGCGGTCCGTACTGGGTGGCCGGGGCCGAAGGCATTGACCCGGACATCTTTGAAGACGGCGATGGCACAGTGTGGTGGACGCAAACGCGCCCGGCATTACATCCGCAGTGGGATGGTCAAACCGAGATCTGGACGCAGCCCATCGCCCCAGGCACGTGGACGTTGCAAGACCATAAAACCGTGATTTGGCGCGGCTATGGCATGGATGCGGTATGGGCTGAAGGGCCGCATTTGTACCGGGTGGGCGATTACCTCTACCTGATGACCGCCGAGGGCGGCACCAGCTTCGAGCACAGTGAGATGATAATGCGCACGCACGCACCGCGCGGATTCGCGGCGGCGCTCGCCGGTTTTGAGAAGAACCTTGCCGCGCAAGATATCTGGATTGAGCCGGCGCGTGACGGTGAACGAAGCGTGGTGGGTCACGATAACCGGCTGTTTGAGGCTTGCAAACGCAATCCGATCCTCACACACCGTCATTTGGGAGCGGGGGAGCCGGTCCAATGCGTTGGGCACGCCGATCTGCTGCTGCATCCGACCGTCGGCTGGCTGCTCGCGTGTCTTGGCATACGCGAGACTCCGGGCGAGGAACCCGGAGAAACGTTCAGCTACTGTGGCCGGGAAACGTTCGTGGCACCGGTCGTATGGCAGCACAATCCGGTCTCGTGGAAGCTGGACGGTGGGGAGCCGAATAAGCGTATCGATATCGTCGATCCCGGTTGGCCGGTCGTGGCTCCGGGGCTTGGCCGGCTTCCCGAGAAGTTGGTCGTGGACGTTGACGAGGATGGATTGCCATGTGCAGTGAGGGGTGTGGATTCTGCGGGGTGTGATTGCGCTGCTGGTAATAATGCCGCATGCCCTGCTGAGCTCATCCAGCTCGACGATACCCGCCTAGTCGGCGTTCGAGGCCGTGACGATTACCGGTTCCTGCGTGTCGACGGGCAGGAATATGCCGCGTTCACCCGGCCCGAATACACGATGATGATGCATCAGGATTCCACCCATGCTGTCATGGTCATGGCGGAAGCGGAATCCGGCCAATTGACGGCCGAAATCACCGATAGGGGAGATAAGCGGTGCATTGCGCTTGGAGCGCTTGGGGCCAACGAATGGTTCGGATTGCGCTTGCATGGCAATCGTTTGGAATTCCTTGCCGGGCAGCCTGCACCTGACAGCATTGATGAGGGAACAATGCCTGATATTGCACTAATTGCGCACGCGGACGTTACTTATGCTCGTATCATGGCAGATTGTGATGCGCGATTCCTCAGTACCGAATGGGCCGGCGGATTCGTGGGTTGCCTGATCGGCGTAAAACGGCGGTAATGGTCTCAGCCCGCTCTACAATATTGTACAATCATATTGTTTAATCGTTAAACAAATGCAAGGGGGCAATCGATGGCGCACGATCTCGAACAACTCAAGCAAGATCACCCGGATGTGGCGAAACTGTTCGCCGATGACTGGTTGCAGTACCGTAAGTCGGAGATTTTGCCGGAACTTACGCGCGAGGCGCAGTCCACGTGCGACCGCATCAATCGCATCTACTTTGAAGACACCGCCGAAGCTGAGCGACTGTTCCGCGAACTCGTGCCCGAGGCCGGCGAGGGCGTGGACTTCCGCCCGCCAATCCGGCTTGATTACGGGCTGGGCCTGAAAATCGGAGACCGTACGTTCATCAACATGGACCTGCTGATTGTGGGCGGCGGCCCGATCTCCATCGGCTCCGATTGCCTGATCGGCCCGCGCGTGAGCATCTATACGCCAAACCACGCCATCGCCCGCAAGCCTCGACTGGAAGGCTGGCAGCACAACGCCGACGTGACCATCGGCAACAATGTGTGGCTGGGCGGCAATGTGGTGATCTGCCCCGGCGTCACCATCGGAGACAACTCGATTATCGGTGCGGGCGCAGTCGTCACCCACGACATTCCCGCCGATTCCATCGCTGTGGGCAATCCGTGCCATGTGATTGCCGAAGTCCCGGATGACTGGACTCCTGAAGAGCGGGCCGCTGCCGAGGGTCGGTAGGTTTGCTGCTCTGGCCAACTGTCACGGCGAAACCGGGATACAGGAGAGAAAGGAACAATGCAATGACGCAATATCATGTTTCCGCGCAGGCGGCGAAGACGAACGGCGCCGGCAGCGCGGCCGACCCGTTTCTGACCATCGGCCAAGCGGCGGCCATCGCCCGAGCCGGCGATGAGGTGGTTGTGCATGCCGGCACCTATCGGGAATCTGTCGACCCCCGATTCGGCGGAGAGAGCGCCACGAACCGCATCGTCTACCGCGCGGCCGCGGGCGAACCGCGCCCGGTAATCACCGGCTCCGAACGTATCGACACATGGCAGCCCGAAGGCGATGGCGTGTGGAAAGCCGTAATCCCGAACGCATTCTTCAACGGATACAACCCGTACGTGGAAACCGTATTCGGCGATTGGACCGTATACCCGGACCCAAAGGTCGAGGTACGCCACCTGGGCGATGTGTATCTGAATGGCAAATCCTTCTACGAAGTCGCCTCGCTGGACAAGGTGCGCAACCCACAGCGTTGGGATACCGGCCGTGACGCCGCCACCGATTCCATCGTGCCGCTGATTGATCCGGATGCCACCGTGAACGTGTGGTGCTGTGCGGTCGATGATGAGGCCACAACCATTTGGGCCAATTTCCATGAAGCCGACCCGAATGCGGAACTTACCGAAATCAACGTGCGCGAGACCTGTTTCTACCCGAGCCGCCCGTTCGTCAATTACATTACGGTCTCCGGCTTTGAAATGGCGCAGGCGGCCTGCCCTTACACGCCGCCGACTGCCGATCAGGTCGGGCTGGTGGGCCCGCATTGGTCCCGCGGGTGGGTTATCGAAAACAATCGCATTCATGACGCGAAATGTTCGGCGATCTCGCTGGGCAAGGAGATTTCCACCGGCGACAACGAATCGACGCGCACCCATCGTAAGTCCGGGTACCAATACCAAAAAGAGGCCGTCTACAAGGCGCTGCATGCCGGCTGGGAGAAAGGCGTAGTCGGCGGGCACGTGGTGCGCGGCAACGTAATCTACGACTGCGGCCAGAATGGTGTGGTTGGTCATATGGCTGCGCCTTCTCGCTGATTGAAGGCAACCACATATACCGCATCGGCGCCAAGCGCGAGTTCTTCGGCTGGGAAGTGGCCGCCATTAAAATGCACGCAGCCGTCGACACGGTGGTGCGCGGCAACCGGGTGCATGATTCGGTGCTGGGTATGTGGCTCGACTGGCAGGCGCAGGGCACCGTGGTGGATTCGAACGTGTTCTACCGCAACACGCGAGATGTGATGACCGAGGTGACCCACGGGCCGATTACGTTTATGAACAACGTGTTTGCCTCCGAGTTCAGTTTCGACGATTATGCGCAAGGCGCGGCGTTCGTCAACAATCTGTTCGCCGGTCGCATTCGTCACACCGCCGTCTTGGACCGATCCACGCCATACCATTTCCCGCACGTCACCGATGTGGCCGGCGAGGCATTCGTCTACGGTGGCGATGATCGGTACGTCAACAACCTGTTCTTGGCTGTGGACGATTCCGCCAAACCGTTGTGTACCGCGGATGCCGCCGGTGCGGCCGGTATGGCGGAAGCTGGAACCGCGTTCTTTGACGGCTATCCGCGCTCGCTTGAGGAGTATGAACAGCTGATTGAAGAGGCTGGCCTTGGCGATGAGGAGTTGTATCGCAGCGTGAAGCAGCCGGTATTGCTGGCTTCGAACGCCTATGTTTCGGGCGCGAAGGCCGCTTCCGGCGAAGCCGAGGCCGTGGTGAGTGGTGACGGCTCTTCGTTGGCATTGCGCGAAACCGATGATGAGCTATGGATGACCGTTTCGTTGCCCGAATCGATTCGGTCGGCAACTGGACCGGTGATCTCCACTGCTGATCTTGGCCAACCGCGTATTGTCGAGGAGTATTTCGAGAATCCTGACGGTTCGCCGATTGTTGTGGACCGGGATATCACCGGTGCTGCGCGCGGCGCATGCTCGGCTCGAGGCCCATTGGCGGCGTATGGCGATGGGGAAGTGCTCATCTGGTCGAAGTGACGGGATCGCGGTTTCGACTGTTGCCTCTGCCTCGGCCTTTGTGTGGCACTGAGTGGGGCTGGGCTGCCAGTATTTGGCAGGCCGGCCCCTTTTCGATTTGCATTGGTAACAAATATGATATATGGTTAAATCATTAAACTAAATACTGTAAGTCCATGCATACCTACGCAACGTCAATGGAGATACTGCTATGCGCGCACATCATGTTCTGCTGCTGTCGCTCTGCCTGTTGGCCGCAGCCTACGCCGTACTGCTATTCGTTTCACCAGCCGCTGCGCCGATTGGCGTCACGCTAACCGTTGTTGGTCTGGTGCTGGTCTCGACGCGCTATGCGTGGCGCGCCAAATTCCTGGCTCTATTCAACGAAGCATGATTTGATGAATCTTCTTCCTCTCTTCTCCTTTTAAGCCCGGCCGCTCGCCGGGCTTTTTCTTTTGACCGAGGTCGAAGTGGGGAAGGGTGTGCTATGGGCACTTTCGTGTCGGGGGTGCCGTGTTCTCGACAACGGCCTACCGACTTGGGGTGTATTTCGACAATATGATTCGGCGATGTGCCTCAGCGGATATGTGCGGCCAATGAAAAAGCGGGATACCGATGTCGATATCCCGCTTTCAGCGAATAGGTAAGGCCAGAGCTTACTTCTTCCTGGCTTTCTTGACGCGCTTGGGGGTGGGAGCCATTTTCTTGGGTTCGAAGAACGGCCACTTGTGCAAAGCCCAGGCGTGCAGTGCGGGGATCTTGGCAACGGCGAAGCCGATGACCAGACCGATTACCATGGCCCAGGTCTCCAGATCATGGCCTGCGACCAGCAAGCCGATGAACACTATGGCAACGATGAAGCTCACCATCTGCGAGGCCTTTGACTGCTTGGCGGTCACCAGGTCGGCCTTCATGGGAACAAGCCCCAGAAACAGGCCGCAAGGTATGCAGATGACGGCCAATATCGCGCTGAGGGTTATTGACAATGTGGTTGCATCCATGATGTTCCTTTAGTGCTGTGGGTTGTGGTTTTCTTTGGCGTCTGCGGTGTCGGTGTCTGCGGTGTCGGCAACGTCGTCGTGTTCGTTTTCTTCGGCTTGTTCGGCTTCGGCCTCGGCGTCCGTGCTGTCGGTTTCGTCGTCATCAGCCGCGTCATCCTTGCCGGGCTGGCGCCACCACAGGATTAGCGCGTTGGCCGCGCAGTAGATGGCCGCGATGCCAATGCATACCAGAAAAATGATGTTCGAAGTGCTGATGATCGTGCCGTCGTTCATCGACTCTTTGACAGACTGCCATATCCACATCACGCAGGCGACGGCGGTCAGGGCGTACAGCATCATACGGGAGCGGTCGTTCATAGGATCATCTCCAGACTTGTTCAAACGACTTGATTATAGCCGTATTTGTGGATTGCGTGGGAAACGAAAAATGCCGCCATGTGTGCTTCAGCGAGGAGCGCGGTATAACAGCGGCTCTTCGCGATGCTCGCCATGGCGGCATTCATCAGGAATCGTTATTCAGTTGTTATCTCATGGATTTGCTGGCAGCGTATCAGCCGCGGGCCTTGGCGTACGCCTCGTACACGGCTTCGGTGGGCTCGCCGGTCTCCACGCCCTCGATGGTGAGCTGCCAGGTCGGCGGTTCGGCCTCGCCGGACAGCACCCAGGCGGCCTGACGGGCGGCGCCGATGGCCACGTATTCGTCGGTGGCCGGACGGGTCACGTCCATGCCGAGGATTGAGGGGGCCAGCGTGCGGATGGCCACGGACTTCGCGCCGCCACCAATGAGCAGGATGCGGTTGATCTCGGCACCCAGCGAGCGAATCAGCTCGAGGCAGTCGCGCTGGGAACACAGCAGGCCTTCGACGAACGCACGGGCCAGATTCTCCTTGGTGGTGTTGTGTAGGGTCAGGCCAGTCAGCGAGGCGGTGGCGTCCGGACGGTTCGGCGTACGCTCGCCGTCGAAGTACGGCACCAGGGTGATGCCGCCGGCACCCGGCTCGGCCTTGAACGCCAGTTCGGCCAGTTCGTCGTAGTCCACGCCTAGGGCGGCGCGACCGGCGTCCAGAATGCGCGAACCGTTGATTGTGCAGGCGAGCGGCAGATAGTGGCCGGTGCAGTCGGCAAAGCCGGAAATGGCGCCGGTCAGGTCGTACACCGGGTTTTCAGCGATGGCCGCGGCCACGCCGGAAGTGCCGAGCGATACGGACACATCGCCCACGGCCATGCCGAGGCCCAGCGAGGCCATGGCATTGTCTCCGCCGCCGGGGCCGATGATGCAGCCGCCTTCAACGTCCTTGCCGGCAATGGCGGGGTCGGCCTTGACGGCGGCTGCCTCACGCGGGCCCAGCACGGTGGGCAGCACAATGGCGTCGGCGTGGGCCTTGGCGGCTTCCTCGCCCTCGGCAGGGGCCAGCACCATGGCGATGAGATCGCGGCGGTACTCGTCATGCGCGGCATCGTAGTAAATGGTGCCGGAAGCGTCGGAACGGTCGGTGAACAGGGCTTCGAGATGAGCGTCCTCGCCCTCGGCCACCGGGCCATAGCCGGCGATACGCCAGCTCAGCCAATCGTGCGGCAGACAGACGGCGGCAATCTTCTTGGCGTTCTCAGGCTCGTTCTCGGCCACCCACGCCACCTTGGTCAGCGTGTAGGAGGCGACGGGGGAGGATCCGACGGCCTTGACCCAGCGTTGCTTGCCGCGGGCGGTCACGTCGTCCGGTTCGTCGCCCTCGGCCGGAGCTGCACCGAGCTTGTCGATCAAGGCGGCGGCCTGCGGGGCGGAACTGGTGTCATTCCAGAGCATCGCATCGCGAATCACGTTGCCCTGCTTGTCGAGAATGACCATGCCATGCTGCTGGCCGCCAACCGCGAGGGCCGCGACATCGTCAAGCCCGCCGGCCTGCTCGGCGGCCTTGGTGAAGGCCTCCCACCAGAATTCCGGGTTGACCGAGGTGCCATCCGGGTGCTTGGCCTGCCCGAACCGAACCTGTTCGCCGGTGGCGGCGTCCGTGATGCGGACCTTCGTTGATTGGGTTGACGTATCTACGCCGGCAACCAGTACTCTCGTCATGCATTCCTCCTCGATGAGGGTCGCGCTCAAAAGTTTCGGCGCGCCATAGCCAATAAGTTAGACGATTAAACTATACTGTATCTCAACGTTCGATTGCAAACGGAAACACGCGAAGGTGCGGTCCGATTCAATCGTTTGACGCACAATATCATGGTGTGATAGACGGATGTGAGCGCCTGTGCGGCGCTCGAGACTAGGGGTGCGAGGAGGTAGGGGCCAATGGCAAATCTACGCAGGATCAATCAGGAGGATCTGCGCAACCATAACCTGTCGGTGACGCTCGACACCTTATTGCGTGCGCAGAAACCGATGAGTCGTGCCGATCTGGCCAAGGAGACGGGCCTGACCAAGGCCACGCTCTCGCTGTTGGCCTCGATGCTCATTGAAAGCGGCGTGGTGCAGGAAGGCGAGCCGGTCGTTTCCACCACATATGGGCGGCCCAGCACGCCGCTGGAGATTCGCGGCGGATCCATCGCCGGCATCGGCCTGCAGATCAACACCGATGGTTACGGTTGCCTGGCACTCGATCTGAACGGCGACACTCTCGGCCGGGAGTGGGTGAGTGAGGATATGACCGGCACTGACCCGTACGAGATCTTCGCCAAGCTCGATGCGATGACTTTCCCGTTGGAAAGCCGGCTCAAACGACGCGGCTGCAAGGTGGTGGGAGCCGGGTTTGCGCTGCCGGGCATCGTCACCGACGACATGTGGCTGTTGGTGGCCCGCAATCTGGGTTGGGAAAACGTCAACCTCACCCGGTTCAACGTGGTGCGCCGGCTGGATGTGGTGGCCGGCAATGAGGCGAAGATGGCCGCCATCGCTCAGATTCCGGGGTATGCCACCGAACGTGCGCCCTTCCTGAATGTGGTGGACCGCACGGACTCCTTTATTTACCTGTCTACCGATATCGGCATCGGCGGCGCGGTGGTGCGCGACGGCGAAGTGGTGATGGGCTCGCACGGATTCGCCGGCGAGATCGGCCATCTGTCCGTGGCGATGGATGGGCCGTTGTGCAGCTGCGGGCGTCACGGGTGTCTTGAGGCGTTTGCGGGCCGTCGCGCTTTGGTCGAGGCTGCCGGCATTGCCGAGGATGGGGATGCCACCAGCAGCGAGGCCATCGATATGTTCCTCCAGCGTTGGCGAGCCGGGGATTCGGATGTGGCCAAAGTGGTCGATCAGGCCGCCGATGCGCTGGTTTCCGCCATCGCTTCCGCCGTGAATCTGGTGGATGTCGATACGGTGCTGTTGGGCGGACTGTGGACGCACTTCGGCGACGAGCTGGCCACCGTGCTTGAAGGCCGGCTGCGTTCGGAAATTCTGGGATACCCGAATGTGAAGATTCGCGTGTTTGTGCCGCCGGTGGCGCTGCATCCCTCGCTATATGGCGCGGCCGAAATGGGCTTGCGACGGTTCATCGAGAACCCGTTGGGGTACATGGGGGAGAAGTAGCGCCGGGAGATGCTGCTTGTTGCTGGCGGGTGCATGGTATGGGTGCATGGCGCGCGTGCCGGCATTAGCGGGCTCGTGCTACACTTTGGCAAGTTGGCTGTTTTACGCAGCGAACGTGGGGCCGTAGCTCAGTCGGTTAGAGCATGCGACTCATAATCGCCCGGTCCAGGGTTCAAGCCCCTGCGGCCCCACTCTTTTGCGTCGTCTCCTGCGGCGGCGCAGCGCGTCTTCACGTCCAGATAGGCGTGTACAATCCCTTAGGTTCCGGTTCACGTCTTGCCATAGGGGCATGACGACCCGGGTCCCCCGAATCCATAGGAGACGTAAAATGCAGCAGGGTATCCATCCTGATTATCACCCCGTTGAGGTGACGTGCTCGTGCGGCAACACCTTCGTGACCCGCACCGCTGGCAAGGAAGATCACATGTTCGTTGACGTGTGCTCTCAGTGCCACCCGTTCTACACCGGCAAGCAGAAGATTCTTGACACCGGTGGCCGCGTTGCTCGCTTCGAGAAGCGCTACGGCAAGAAGAGCAAGTAGCATACTTCACGCCAGTCCGATTCGATTTGGCATGCTCCGGCATACCCGATCGAGGACTGGCGTTTTTTGTATTCTTTGACAAGTTTTGTTGCAGCATTGACCTGCGCAATCGAATAATCGAACAGAACAGCACCATACAGAAGAAAGTGTGTTATGGCAGACGAACAGTTCCCGGCGGCGGCAACCGCGCTTGAGGAGTACCAGTCCATCGAAGAGCAGATGGCAAGCCCCGAAGTCGTGTCCAACCCGGACAAGCTGCGCAAGCTGGGTCGTCGTCACGCCGAACTGGGTGCCATCGTGGGTGCCTACAAAGCCTGGTTGCAGGTGAAGGACGATCTGGCAGCCGCTCAGGAGATGGCCGGCGAGGACGCCGACTTCGCCGAGGAAGCCAAGCGTCTTGAAGACGAACTGCCCGGTGTCGAGGAGAAGCTGCGCACCGCGCTGATCCCGCGTGACCCGGATGATGCGCGCGACACCATCATGGAGATCAAGGCCGGCACCGGCGGCGAGGAAGCCGCACTGTTCGCCGGCGACCTGCTGCGCATGTACACCCGTTACGCCGAGAAGCGTGGCTGGAGCGTGAACGTGCAGTCCGAGAACACCACCGAGCTCGGCGGCGTCAAGGACGTGCAGATCGCCATCCGCGCCAAGGGCACGCCCGCTCCCGAAGACGGCGTGTGGGCTTCGATGAAGTACGAGGGCGGCGTACACCGTGTGCAGCGCATCCCCGTCACCGAATCGCAGGGCCGTATCCAGACTTCCGCTGCCGGCGTCATCGTGTTCCCCGAGGCCGACGAGGATGACGACGAGATCGAGATCGATCCGAAAGACCTGAAAATCGACATCTTCATGAGCTCCGGCCCCGGCGGCCAGTCCGTGAACACCACGTATTCCGCCGTGCGCATGACCCACCTGCCAACCGGAATCACGGTGAACATGCAGGATGAGAAGTCGCAGATTCAGAACCGTGCCGCCGCGTTGCGCGTACTGAAGTCCCGCCTGCTGGCCATGAAGCATGAGCAGGAGGCCGCCGAGGCCGCCGACATGCGTCACTCGCAGGTACGTTCGCTTGATCGCTCCGAGCGAATCCGCACATACAACTTCCCGGAAAACCGTATCGTCGACCATCGCACGAATTACAAGGCTTACAACCTTGACGCCGTGCTCGACGGCGACCTGCAGGCCGTCATCGATTCCGACATCCAAGCCGACGAGGCCGACCGTCTGGCCAATCAGAAATGACTTTGCCGGATGGCTCCCCTCTGTGAGGGGAGCTGTCAGCGAAGCTGACTGAGGGGAGCCTAATGTCCGATCAACGGAGACCGCCAGTGCTTATTACCGACATCATCAACCAAGCCTCTTCGCAATTGCGCGAAGCGGGTATTGAGACGCCTGAGCATGATGCCAAGTTGCTCCTTGCCGAGGCGGCAGGCGTTGAACTGCGCGACGTCGACAGGGCTCTGCTTATGGGGGAGGAACTTGGCACAACCGGACAGCTTGCCGTCTTCCGTGCCATGCTCGACCGCCGTGCCAAGCGCGAGCCGCTGCAATACATCACCGGGCATGCTCCTTTCCGCTACCTTGACCTGAAGGTCGGTCCCGGAGTGTTCATTCCTCGTCCGGAAACCGAAACCGTGGTGCAGGCCGGCCTTGACTGGCTGACAAAAAACGGCATGATCCATCCTTGTGTGGTCGATTTGTGCGCCGGCTCCGGCGCGATTGGGCTGTCCGTTGTCAGCGAGGTGCCCGGCAGCCAGGTGTGGGCGGTGGAGCTGTCGCCGAACACCGCCGAATGGACGCGAAGGAATCTGTCGGAAACCGCGAAAAAGTACCCATCCATTGCCTCGAATTACCATCTGGAAATCGCGGATGCCACGTCCTTCGCCACATTGGCCCAATTGGACGGCACCGTCGATATCGTCATCACCAATCCCCCCTACGTGCCGCAGACCGATATTCCCGAGCAGCCGGAAGTGCGTGATTGGGATCCGGAATTGGCTTTGTATGGCGGCTCGATGGACGGTACGTTGATTCCCAAGCGCATTATCGAGCGGGCCTGCCGTCTTCTCAAGCCTGGGGGCGTGCTTGTCATGGAACATGACGTGACCCAGGGGGATCGTCTCGTGGCCTTTGCCAGGGCCACCGGATTCGCTGCCGCATCGACCGGCCAGGACTGGACGGGTCGCGACCGCTACCTGTTTGCAGTGTCCTAAGCCCCACGAATCCCACATTTCCTTGGGATTGTATTCTCGTTTCCGTAATTGCGCTGTCTCATAATAAGAACAATTTATTGCGGGTTCAAAGCCGGTCTGGTTATAACAGTCCGCGACAAACATCGGATGAGAGAGACGTGAATGACGGTCACAAGCCGTGTGATGTAGTTCTGTGGTATGCGAATTATGTGAGTGGAACGTCTCACGCGCACATCCCGCGCGTTGGTTGACAGATGAACGATGTTGAAATATCCCAAGGAAGAAGGAAGAGGATGAACGTGAAGTTCTCCACTAAGTTCGTTGCGGCCAGCGCGGCCGCTGTTATGGCGTTGTCCCTCGCGGGCTGCTCCGGCGGCAGCATGGATGATTCCTCCAGCTCCAGTGCCAAGCTCCGGCGACTCCATCACCATCGGCACCGTGACCACCAACTCCGGTACCGCCGCCGCTTACGGCGAGGCCGAGGTCAAGGGCTTCGAGCTGGCGGTCTCCGAGATCAACGCCAAGGGCGGCATCAACGGCAAGAAGGTCAAGCTCGAGTCCATGGACGACAAGGGCGACGCCACCGAAGCCTCCAACGCCTACAACAAGCTCGCCGGCGACAACAACGTGCTCGCCGTGGCCGGCCCGACCATTTCCGCCACCACCGCAGCCGTGGCCCCGCTGGCCGACCAGTCCAAGCTGGTCACCATCGCCCCGGCCGCCACCTCCGACTCCATCGAAACCGGCAATTACCTGTTCCGCACCTGCTTCAAGGACTCCTACCAGGGTGAGGTGGCTGCACGCTTCGCCGCCGAGAACCTGAAGGTCAAGAAGGTGGCCGTGCTCTACGGCACCGGCGATCCGTACTCCTCCGGCGTGGGAGAGGCCTTCGCCAAGCGCCGAAAAGCTCGGCCTCGAAGTGGTGGACAAGGAAAGCTCCTCCTCCGCCGACGACACCGAGTACTCCGCCCAGCTGCAGAAGATCCAGGCTTCCGGCGCCGAGCTGCTCTACGCTCCGTACTACTACTCCGTGGCTGGCCCGTACATCATCCCGCAGGCCCGCTCCGTGGGTTTCGAGGGCTACGTGATGGGACCCGACGGATACGATGGCCTCAAGCTCACCGGTGACAAGTCCCAGTACAACAAGACCTACTACACCACCCACTACTCCGCCGACGACAACACCAACACCAAGGTGCAGGACTTCATCAAGTCCTACAAGTCCAAGAACAACGCCGAGCCGAACACGTTCGCCGCTCTGGGCTACGACACCATCTACATGATCAAGCAGGCCATCGAGAAGGCTGGCGAGAACGCCACCCGTGAGGATGTGCGCAACGCCGTGGCCGGCATGACCTTCGACGGTGTGACCGGCAAGTTCACCATGGACAAGTCCGGCTCGCCGACCAAGTCCGTGACCGTGCTGGAAATGAAGGACGGCAAGCCGGTGTACAACACCACCGTGCAGCCCAAGTGAATTCCATGAATTCCCACCGCATAATCACGATGTCCTAGCATGACTTCCGCATGAACAGGAGAGCGACCGGTTTTGCCGGTCCTCTCCCTTTCGTGTTTTCATGGGCTCGGATGCATAAGGACAGCCGTCGATATGCGGATATCGCCAGGCGCGGGCGTATCGCGCCATCAATCGCAAGACATACGAATATCTCTACGCGCGCAGCGGTAGAGAACCACAACATTGATAGAAAGGGGGAGCTATGACCGATCAGATCATCATGTTCATCAGCCAGCTGTTCAACGGTCTGAAAATCGGCAGCGTGTACGCGCTGGTGGCATTGGGCTACACCATGGTCTACGGCATCATCCGACTGATCAACTTTGCCCACGGCGATTTCATCATGGTCGGAGCCTACGTGCTCATGCTCACCATTCCGGCCATCGTGCCATGGGACTGCCCGCCTGGGTGGCGGTCATTCCCGCCATCCTGGTATGCGTGGCCGTCGGCGTGATCGTCGAAAAGGCCGCCTATAAGCCGGTGCGTGAAAAGGGCAACTCCATGACCGCCCTGATCACCGCCATCGCCATGTCGTTGCTGCTGGAGAACGGCTCACAGGCCATCTTCGGCGCCGACTTCCAGACCGTCCCGACCATCTTCCACCTGCCGTCCATCGCGTTCGGCAAGCTCAAGCTGCCGGGAGACACCCTGCTGACCATCGTCATCGGCCTGGTCATCATGGTGGGCCTGCAGCTGTTCGTCAAATTCACCAGGCAGGGCAAGGCCATGCGCGCCGTCTCCGAAGACAAGGAGGCCGCCGTGCTCATGGGTATCAACGTGAACTCCACCATCGCCCTGACATTCGCCATCGGCTCCGGTCTGGCCGCGGTCGCCTCGCTGATGTACTGCGCCGCCTACCCGCAGGTCTCGCCTATGATGGGTGCCATGCTGGGCCTGAAGGCGTTCGTCGCCGCCGTGCTCGGCGGCATTGGTTCCATCCCGGGCGCCATGATCGGTGGTCTGGCCATCGGTCTGATCGAAAGCCTGACCAAGGCGTATATCGGCACCATCACGGCGGGCATCATCACCTCGGCGTTCTCCGACGCCATCGTGTTCGCCATCCTGATCATCGTGCTGCTCGTCAAACCGTCCGGCATTATGGGCAAGAACGAAGGGAGAAGGTCTGATCAGATGAAGAAGACAATGCTTTCCACCAAACAGTCCTATCTTGTGTGCTTCATCGGCATCCTCGCCGCGTTCGGCATCGTGATGGCGCTGTGCGAATCCGGCTTGGCCGGCTCCTACATCAAGGGCATCATGATGGCCGCGTGCATCGCCATCATCATGACCACCTCCCTGAACCTCACCATCGGCGTGCTCGGCCAGCTGACGCTGGGATGCTGCGGTTTCGAGGCCATCGGCGCCTACGTGGCCGCACTGACCTCCAAATACATGGTCGCCGCCGGCATTGCCATCGACCCCACCGCCCGCTTCCTGCTCACCACGCTGATCGGCGGCGTGGTGGCCTGCGTGTTCGGCATCCTGATCGGCATTCCTGCCCTGCGACTGCACGGCGACTACCTGGCCATCATCACGCTGGGCTTCGGTGAGATCATCCGCGTGATCATCCAGAACCTCAAGGTAGCCGGCGGCATGGGCCTCGACAAGGGCGCCGCCGGACAGGCGCTGATCGGCATCGAACGCACCGCCAACCTGTACGTCGTGTTCTGGATCATGGTGGTCACCGTGGTCGTGCTCTTCATGTTCGGCCGCTCCCGTTACGGCCGTGCGGTCAAGGCCATCCGCGACGACGAGATCGCCGCCGGCGCTCCGGACTCAACACCACGTACCTCAAGGTGCTCGTCTTCGCGATCTCCGCGTTCTTCGCGGGCATCGCCGGCGGTATCTTCGCCCAGTACATCGGCTCGCTCAACCCCACCATGGCCGGTTGGCTCAACTCCATCAACTACGTGATCATGGTGGTGTTCGGCGGCATGGGTTCGCTCACCGGCTCGATCGTCTCCGCCATCGGCCTGACCATCCTGCCCGAGCTGCTGCGCGCCTTCGCCGACTACCGTATGCTCGCCTACTCGGTGGTGCTGGTGCTCGTCATGATCTTCCGCCCGCAGGCATCTTCGGATCCTGGGAGTTCTCACTGCCGCGTCTGGTCAACCGCATGCTGTTCCGCGGCGCCGCCGGCAAGGGCGCGAAACCCGCGGCCAGCGCCAAGCAGCATGACCAGTCCGACGACAAGACCGTGAAGGAGGCCTCACGATGAGCGACGCAACCCAGCCCATCCTCAAAGCCGAACATCTCGGCATCACCTTCGGTGGTCTGAAAGCCGTGTCCAACTTCAACATGACCATCAACAAGGGCGAACTCATTGGCCTGATCGGCCCCAACGGCGCCGGCAAGACCACGGTGTTCAACCTGCTGACCGGCGTGTACAAGCCCACCGAAGGCGAGTTCTGGCTGGACGGAACCCGGATGAACGGCAAGAAGACCTATCAGGTCGTGCGTGCCGGCATCGCCCGAACCTTCCAGAACATCCGCCTGTTCAAGCAGCTCACCGTCGAGGAGAACGTGCTCGTCGCCTTCGATGAGTCGTTCACCTACCACATGGGCAGCGCCATCTTCCGCACCCCGGGCTTCTGGAAGCAGGAGAACGAGATGCACGAGAAGGCCATCGACCTGCTGCGCATCTTCAACCTCGAGGGACTGGCCACCACCCAGGCGGCCAACCTGCCGTACGGCCAGCAGCGCAAGCTCGAGATCGCACGCGCCTGGCCACCGGCATGAAACTGCTGCTGCTCGACGAGCCGGCCGCCGGCATGAACCCCACCGAAACCGAGGATCTGCTGCACTGCATCAACACGATCCGCGACCGTTTCGGTATCGCCATCCTGCTCATCGAACATGACATGAGCCTGGTGATGAGCGTATGCCAGCGCATCCAGGTGCTGGACTATGGCCGCACCATCGCATCCGGCACGCCGGAGGAGATCGCCAACAACCCGCAGGTCATCTCCGCCTACTTGGGCAGCGACAACAACGATGACGCGGACGGCGATTCCACCACCAAGGCGGAACCGGAGCCAAGCATTGCCAAGACACTGACGGAAGGAGCGCGCTGATGCTGGAAATCAAGGATCTATGCGTTTCCTATGGCGCGATCGACGCGGTCAAGGGCATTAGCCTCAAGGTGAACGACGGCGAGATCGTCTCCCTGATCGGAGCCAACGGCGCCGGCAAGACCACCACCCTGCACACCATCACCGGTCTGGTGCCTGCCAAATCCGGCAGCATTACCTATGATGGCCACGATCTGCTCAAAACGCATGCGAACAAGATCGTCACGCTGGGCATGGCCCATGTGCCGGAAGGCCGCCACGTGTTCACCCGCATGAGCGTGCAGGAGAACCTGGAGATGGGCGCGTTCAGTCTCAAAGACCAGTCCAGTCTGGGTAAGGATCTTGAGATGGTGTTCGACTACTTCCCGCGTTTGAAGGAACGTCGCCGCCAGCTGGCCGGCACGCTTTCCGGCGGTGAGCAGCAGATGGTGGCCATGGGCCGCGCCTGATGAGCCATCCGAAGACCATCCTCATGGATGAGCCGTCGATGGGTCTGTCCCCGCTGCTGGTCAAGGAGATCTTCGACATCATCGTCACGCTGCGCAAGCGTGGCATCACCGTGCTGCTCGTGGAGCAGAACGCGAAGATGGCCCTGTCCATCGCGGATCGCGCCTACGTGCTCGAGACCGGCAAGATCACCATGGAGGGCAAGGCCTCCGACCTGCTGCACGACGAGAAGGTGCGCAAGGCGTACCTCGGCGCGTGACGTCTCACATTACTATGCTCCCGCTGGCGGGAGCTACCTCACGAAGTGAGGCTGAGGGTGGTTATCGGAGATTTCCGGCAACCACCCTCAGTCAGCTCCGCTGACAGCTCGCCAGCGGGAGCATTCATATATCACTGCGCGTAATACTGTAGCGCGGAAGCATCCTTATCCGTAATCTCGCGAATCGGACGGGCCGGATTACCCACGGCCACGGTGTGCGGCGGAATATCGCGCGTCACCACCGAGCCGGCACCGATCACGCAACCCTCGCCGATCGTCACGCCGCCGATTACCGTCACATTGCCGCCAAACCAGCAGTTCGAGCCGATGACAATCGGCTTGCCATACTCGCAGTCGTATGCGGAACCATCAGGTGCCTGCCTCACGTTACGATCCTGCCAACGCAACGGATGCATCGGTGGCAGCAGCGAAACGTTCGGGCCGAACAGCACGTCGTCGCCAATCGTCACCGGGCAACAATCCAGCACAGTGAAGTTGAAGTTGGCGAACACGCGCTCTCCGATGGTGATGTTGCAGCCATAGTCGAAGAAAATCGGCCCCATCACGTCAAGGCCGGCACCGTGGCCGGGCAGCAGCTCATCGAGAATCGCGGCACGGGCGGCATGATCGGTACGCGACGCGGCGTTGAAGCGCGCGCACAGGTCGCCGGCCTTCTCGCGCAGGGCATTCAATTCAGGGTCTACCGAATTGTACAGTTTGCCGGCGAGCATCTCCTCGCGCTCGCTGGCGCGCGGCATACGCAGTTCGACGGGAGGCATGGTGGTGGATTCAGCATTGATTTCGCTCATTGAACACTCCTGTAATTTCGCGAAAGAGCATGGATGGACTCATTGTATCTACGGTCTGTGCGTGTGGGGCGAATCGGAAAACGGCAGTACGGCAAACGAGCGATGATGAACTATGCAAGTCGGGGCGCAATGGTGCAATGGTAGATTGTGAATACACAAGCGAACGGAGGTGGCGTGAGCGTGGAAGGCGGAACAACGCTGAAAGTCACGGATGAATCGCTGGCACAGGCGGCGCGTGTCATCCGGATGGTGGATTGGTCGTCATTCCAACGGATACGGTATATGGAGTGGCGTGCGATCCGCGTAATAAGGCCGCTATCGACCGTATCTACCGGCTCAAGCGTCGCCCGCGCTATAAGGCGTTGCAGGTACTGCTCGCATCCACCGACCAGCTTGATGAGCTCGGTCTCGACCTGCCGTCCCCGCTGAATCGTTTGTCGGCGGCGTTTCTGCCTGGCGCGTTCTCGCCGATTGCCGTAGCCCGGCCCGACTGCACGTTGGAGACTTTGGCCGACACCGCCGATGGTCGCCCCGGCACGCAAGGCATCCGCATCCCCAATTCGGCGCTGTGCCTCGCGATTCTCAAGGCGACTGGCCCGCTGGCCGCGTCCAGCGCCAACCGTTCCGGCGACGAAAGCGCGCAGACCGTCCAGGAGGCGGTTGACGCGTTCGGCAGCGAAGTCGACCTGTATCTGGACGGCGGTCCCACCCAAGGCCATGTCTCCAGCACCGTCGTCAAAGCCGATCCGTACGCGCGCGACGGCATCGAGATCCTGCGTGAAGGCGTCATCGCCCAAAACGTGATTCGCAAGGCCCTCCACCTCAACGGCGGTGGACTCGGCGCATGAGAATCTACCTACTGATTGCCGCCATCGCCGGTGGCGTCACCTGGCTGGTGACTCCGCTGATTCGCCACGTCGCCATCGAAATCGGTGCGGTTGGCGAGGTGCGTGCCCGAGACGTGCACACCATTCCCACGCCGCGCATGGGTGGCCTTGGCATGCTGATCGGTTTTGCCGTGGCTACCGTATTCGCCAGTCGGCTGCCTTTTCTCTCGGGATTGTTCAACGGCAATTACCAGATGTGGGTGATTCTTGCCGGCGGCATCATGATCAGTCTGCTGGGCATGGCCGATGACCTGTGGGATCTCGATTGGATGCTGAAACTTGCCGGTCAGCTGCTGATTTCCGTATTCGTGGCTTGGGGCGGATTGCAGATCATCTCACTGCCTTTGGGCGGTTCGCTGATTACCGCCTCGCCGAGTCTGTCCATGGCGATCACCGCATTCCTGATTGTCGCCTCGATTAACGCGGTCAATTTCGTTGATGGCCTCGATGGCCTGGCGGCCGGTATCGTGGCGATTGGTGGCATAGCGTTCGCCGCCTATTCGTATATCATCGCCCGGTCTTCCCCGAGTTATGCTTCGTTGGCCACGCTGATCGACGTGATGATGGTGGGTATCTGCGTGGGCTTCCTGCTGCATAATTGGCATCCCGCCAAACTGTTTATGGGTGATTCCGGTTCGATGCTGCTTGGCTATCTCATCACCTGCGCTTCGATTGTGATGACCGGACGTCTTGACCCGGCCTCGATTCATGCCAGCATCTATCTGCCGGTGTTCATGCCAATTCTGCTGCCGATTCTGGTGTTGTTCCTGCCTGTGCTCGACATGTGTCTGGCGATTGTGCGGCGTTTGGCCAAAGGCCAGTCGCCCATGCATCCGGACCGTATGCACCTGCACCATCGCATGCTGAAGATCGGGCATTCGGTGCGTGGCGCCGTGCTGATCCTGTGGGGATGGGCCGCGCTGATCGCATTCGGTTCGCTGACGATTCTGTTCTTCAAAGCGCAGCATGTGGCCGTGGGCATGCCCATCGCCGTGGTGGTGCTGACCATAGCCACGATGTACCCCTATCTGCGGCATCGTATTCCCGAGATCCAAGCCGAGAACCTGACGCTCGAATCCGCACGCAAGAACGCGCAGCATGCTACGGTTAAGTCGCAGTCTGCAGTAGGGGAGAGCCGGGATTCGATTGGCTCTCAGGCAGCGGATTCGATGACTGATTCGCCTGCGGATTCGCGGGACTCGCAGGCGGGTGAGGTGCAGGACCCGGCAGCGGATAAGTGAGCGCTCACAAGCGTGTGTCGTGAAGGTCAGCGCGTGTTCATATAGTGTTTGTATGGCTACAAACCTCGATGAATTGAACGCCCAATCGGCGTATGCTCCCCTTCCTCCGATTTTCGCCAAGCTCGGCCTTGCTTATGATGATGTGTTGCTGCTGCCGAACGAGACGGATGTCATTCCCTCCGAAGTGGACACCAGCACTCATCTGACTCGCAAGATCGTGATGAAGGCCCCGGTCCTCTCCGCTGCCATGGATACCGTGACCGAGTCCGAGATGGCCATCGCCATGGCTCGTAACGGTGGTATCGGTGTGCTGCACCGCAATCTGTCCATCGACGACCAGGCCGCTCAGGTCGATGTGGTCAAGCGTTCCGAGTCCGGTATGATCACCGACCCGCTGACCGTCAACCCCGAGGTCACTCTGGCCGACCTCGACAAGCTGTGCGGCAAGTTCCACATCTCCGGTCTGCCGGTTGTGGACAAGGAAAACAAGCTCGTCGGCATCATCACCAACCGTGATATGCGCTTCATCGCCTCCGAGGATTACGACACCCTGAAGGTTAAGGATGTCATGACCAAGGAGAACCTGGTCACTGGCCCGTCCAACATTTCCAAGGACGACGCTCACCGTCTGCTCGCCCAGCACAAGGTTGAGAAGCTGCCGCTCGTTGACGAGGAAGGCCACCTGACCGGCCTGATCACCGTCAAGGACTTCGTCAAGACCGAGCAGTACCCGGACGCCACCAAGGATGAGCAGGGTCGTCTGCGCGTGGCCGCCGGCGTCGGCTTCCTCGGCGACGCCTGGCAGCGTGCCTCCGCTCTGATGGAGGCTGGCGTGGACGTGCTCGTGGTCGACACCGCCAACGGTGAAGCCCGTCTGGCACTCGACATGATTTCCCGCCTGAAGCACGACTCCGCCTTCGACGGCGTGCAGATCATCGGCGGCAACGTCGGCACCCGCTCCGGTGCTCAGGCCATGATTGAGGCTGGCGCGGACGCCGTCAAGGTCGGTATTGGCCCCGGCTCTATCTGCACCACCCGTATCGTTGCCGGTGTCGGTGTCCCGCAGCTCACCGCCGTGTACGAGGCCGCCCAGGCCTGCCGTGCCGCTGGCGTGCCCTGCATCGCCGACGGTGGCATCCACTACTCCGGTGACATCGCCAAGGCCCTCGTGGCCGGCGCCTCCTCCGTGATGCTCGGCGGCACGCTCGCTGGCTGTGAGGAAGCCCCGGGCGAGAAGGTGCTCCTGCACGGCAAGCAGTACAAGCTGTACCGTGGCATGGGCTCCCTCGGTGCCATGGCCCCGCGCGGCAAGAAGTCCTACTCCAAGGACCGCTACTTCCAGGCCGACGTGACCTCCAGCGACAAGGTCGTGCCGGAAGGCGTGGAAGGCGAAGTGCCGTACCGCGGCCCGCTGAACGCCGTGCTCTACCAGATGCTCGGTGGCCTGCACCAGTCCATGTTCTACATCGGCGCCCACAACATCGCCGAGATGCCGGAGCGTGGCAAGTTCATCCGCATCACCGACGCCGGTCTGCGCGAATCGCACCCGCACGATATCGTGATGACCACCGAAGCCCCGAACTACTCCGGCTTCCACAACAACTGATCGGTTGATGCCCGCTAGCTTGCGCTAGTTAGGGGTTGATTCCTTGTGAAAAGGGTCTGCTTATGCAGGCCCTTTTCGCGTATGTGGCTCGAGATAGCTTGTATGCGCTGGGGTATAGTCTGAACTGTTCTTGTAATAACGGGTGACATGACGAAAAGAGGCTTACCATGGTCGACAGCCATGATGCAGAAACTTACAGCGCAAAGGATTCGCGCCTGATTTGGATTGACTGCGAAATGACGGGCTTGGATATCTTCGGCGGCGACGAACTCGTCGAGGTGTCCGTAGTGCCCACTGACTTTGACCTGAATGTGCTGGACGAGGGCGTGGATTACGTCATCAAGCCGTCCGAGAAGGCCGTGAACCATATGAACGATTTCGTGCGCCAGATGCACACCCGTTCCGGCCTGATCAACGAGTGGGAGAATGGCCTGAGCCTGGCCGAGGCCGAGCAGAAGGTCACCGAATACGTGCTGCGCTTCACGCCGGAAGGCGTGCGCCCGCTGCTGGCCGGCAACACCATCGGCTCCGATAAGAAGTTCCTCGACCATTACATGCCGAACCTCATGAGCCACCTGCATTACCGCAGCGTGGATGTGAGCACATTCAAGGAGCTCGCCCGCCGCTGGTACCCGGCCGTGTACGAGAACCGCCCGCCAAAGAACGGTGGCCATCGTGCTCTCGCAGACATCATCGAGTCCTTGGACGAGCTGCGCTACTACCGTAAGGCGTTTATGGCTCCCGCCCCCGGCCCGGACGATGCCGCATCCAAGGCCATCGCCGCCGACATCGTAGCCACCAGCATCCTCAATAAGTAGTCCGCCGTACTTGGCTCCCCTCCCTGAGGGGAGTCTAGAGAGGTTGATATGCGCCAAACCGAAGCCCTGGCCATTCTGAACGCCGGCGCGAACGTGTTCCTGACCGGTGCGCCCGGTGCCGGTAAGACCTATGTCTTGAACGAGTTCATCCGCCAGGCTCGGGCCGACGGCGCCAGTGTAGCAGTCACCGCGTCCACAGGCATCGCCTCCACGCATATCAACGGCCAAACCATTCATTCGTGGAGCGGCGTCGGCGTGGCCACCGCCCTGAGCGCCAGCCTGCTCAAACTCATCAAATCCCGGCGCAAACGCAAGATTCAGGCCACGGACATCCTCGTCATTGACGAGGTTTCCATGCTGCACGCTTGGCTGTTCGACATGGTCGACCAAGTCTGCCGCGAAGTACGCCGTGATCCACGCCCGTTCGGTGGCATCCAGGTTGTCTTGTCCGGCGACTTCTTCCAGCTGCCGCCGGTTTCGGTGTCCGGGCGCAACCGCGACTCATCGCCCCCACGCCCGAATTCATCGCCAGTCGCGAACGGTATGCCCGTGCCGGCTTGAACCCCGAAGGCTTCATCACCGAATCGCTGGTATGGCCCGAACTCAACCCGGTGATCTGCTATCTGACCGAACAGCACCGTCAGGATACCGGCGAACTGCTGACCGTGCTCACCGACATTCGCGAAGGCGACGTGACCCAGTCCGACCGTGACGTGCTCGTCACTCGTCTGGGCAAACTGCCCGAGCCCGGCCAGGTCGCCGTCCACCTGTTCCCGGTGAACCGGCAGGCCGACAATCTCAACGACATGCGCCTGAACCAGATCATGCTTGATCCACACGAGTTCCACGCCGAGACAGCAGGCCCTGCCAACCTGGTCGACCGACTCAAAAAGAACATGTTGGCCCCCGAGCGATTGATACTCAAGGAAGGCGCGGCTGTCATGGCCCTGCGCAACGACACCGATCGCCAGTACGTCAACGGCTCGCTCGGCACCGTGCGTGGCTTCGCACAGGAGAACAAGGGCGGCTGGCCGATCGTGGAATTCGAGAACGGCAACATCGTCACCATGAAACAGGCCACATGGGAGATGATGGACGGCGACACCGTGCTCGCCTCCGTCTTCCAGGTGCCGTTGCGCTGCGCGTGGGGCATCACCATCCACAAGTCGCAAGGCATGACGCTTGACCGTGCGGTCATGGACCTGAAGCGCACCTTCGCGCCAGGCATGGGATATGTGGCGCTGTCCCGAGTCGAATCGCTGGGCGGCCTCTATTTGGCCGGCGTCAACGAACGCATGTTCCTCGTCTCGCCCGATGCCGTGGTGCTCGACGGCGACCTGCGCGAAGCCTCGGCCGCGGCCTCCGACCAGTTGGCCGATGAAGGTGCAAACGCGTTCAAACCCGCCGAGCCGGACGAATTCGGTGCCAATCCCGACGATGACTTCGCCCAGGACGCGTTGTTCTGACATGATTCATGTTGTGTCGCTAAGAGGATTTGCGCTATACTGATACAGCTAATTCTCAGTAAGAGTGGACCTGATAGCCACTTTGAATGCTCAGCAGGCAACTGCTAGGGGCGAGCCATTTGGCTCGCCCTGTTTCGTACAGTTACAATGTTCAAGACAATGATGTGCATTGTAGCTACGGTGAAAGGTGTTTTATGCGGGGGAAGCGTTACCGGATAGGAATTGACGTCGGTTTGAATTCTGTGGGCCTTGCCGCAGTAGAAGTGTCCGATGAGAACAGTCCAGTGCGTCTGTTGAATGCGCAAAGCGTAATCCACGATGGTGGTGTGGATCCTCAGAAGAATAAGGAAGCGATTACGCGAAAGAATATGTCGGGTGTCGCTCGTCGCACGCGGCGTATGAGGCGTCGGAAGCGTGAGCGCTTGCACAAGCTCGATATGCTCCTCGGCAAATTTGGATACCCCGTTATTGAGCCGGAGTCCTTGGATAAGCCCTTTGAAGAATGGCATGTAAGGCTGAGCTGGCTACACGATACATCGAAGATGATGAACTTCGCCGTGAGAGTATTTCTATCGCATTGAGACATATGGCAAGGCATCGCGGATGGCGCAATCCTTATCGTCAGGTGGACTCGCTGATCAGCGACAATCCATATTCGAAGCAATATGGCGAACTGAAGGAAAAAGCGAAGGCGTACAACGATGACGCAACTGCTGCGGAAGAAGAGAGCACTCCCGCGCAGTTAGTGGTGGCGATGTTGGATGCTGGATATGCGGAAGCTCCTCGACTGCGTTGGCGTACCGGTTCTAAAAAACCGGATGCGGAAGGCTATTTGCCGGTACGTTTGATGCAGGAAGATAATGCTAACGAGCTGAAGCAAATATTCAGGGTCCAGAGAGTGCCCGCGGATGAGTGGAAGCCGCTGTTCCGTAGTGTGTTTTATGCGGTGTCTCCTAAAGGTTCGGCAGAGCAGCGTGTCGGTCAGGATCCTCTGGCTCCTGAACAGGCTAGGGCATTAAAGGCTTCTTTGGCTTTTCAGGAGTATCGTATCGCGAATGTGATTACGAACCTAAGAATCAAGGATGCTTCCGCAGAACTTCGCAAACTTACTGTTGATGAGAAGCAAAGCATTTATGACCAACTCGTGTCACCTTCTTCGGAAGATATCACATGGTCTGATTTATGCGATTTCCTCGGCTTCAAGCGGAGCCAGTTGAAAGGCGTGGGTAGCTTGACCGAGGATGGAGAAGAACGTATATCCAGCCGTCCGCCTCGATTGACTTCAGTCCAGCGTATTTACGAGTCGGACAACAAGATTCGTAAACCGTTGGTGGCCTGGTGGAAATCCGCGTCTGACAATGAGCATGAGGCAATGATTCGCCTGCTGTCTAATACGGTGGATATCGATAAGGTGCGTGAAGACGTGGCGTATGCTTCTGCGATTGAATTTATCGATGGATTAGATGATGATGCGTTAACCAAACTTGACTCCGTTGATCTCCCCTCCGGTCGTGCTGCATACAGTGTTGAAACTTTGCAAAAACTCACTCGTCAGATGCTGACTACTGATGATGATTTGCACGAAGCACGTAAAACGCTGTTCAACGTTACGGATAGTTGGCGTCCGCCGGCAGATCCAATTGGGGAGCCTCTGGGTAATCCATCGGTCGACCGTGTGCTGAAAAACGTCAACCGATATCTCATGAATTGTCAGCAGCGCTGGGGTAATCCCGTCTCAGTGAACATTGAACATGTGCGCTCTTCGTTCTCGTCGGTTGCCTTTGCCCGCAAAGACAAGCGTGAATATGAAAAGAACAATGAGAAGCGTTCGATATTCCGCAGCTCGTTGAGTGAACAGCTTCGCGCGGATGAGCAGATGGAAAAAGTGCGTGAATCCGATTTACGGAGATTGGAAGCCATTCAGCGTCAAAATGGACAGTGCCTGTATTGCGGCCGTACGATTACATTCCGTACGTGCGAAATGGATCATATCGTTCCCCGGAAAGGCGTCGGCTCTACGAACACGAGGACCAATTTCGCTGCGGTATGTGCCGAATGCAATCGTATGAAATCGAACACTCCATTTGCGATTTGGGCAAGGAGCGAGGATGCCCAAACTCGAGGGGTAAGCCTTGCTGAAGCTAAAAAGCGTGTGACAATGTTTACTTTCAATCCCAAGTCATATGCTCCTCGGGAAGTGAAAGCGTTCAAGCAAGCGGTAATCGCAAGGCTTCAGCAAACGGAAGATGATGCTGCCATCGATAATCGTTCCATCGAATCAGTGGCTTGGATGGCTGATGAACTCCACCGCCGTATCGATTGGTATTTCAATGCGAAGCAGTATGTGAATTCTGCTTCAATCGATGATGCTGAAGCCGAGACAATGAAAACCACGGTGTCGGTGTTCCAAGGCCGTGTCACGGCATCTGCAAGACGTGCAGCTGGCATTGAAGGGAAGATACACTTTATTGGCCAGCAATCAAAGACTCGTCTGGATCGTCGTCATCATGCGGTGGACGCTTCCGTTATCGCGATGATGAACACGGCTGCTGCGCAGACGTTGATGGAACGTGAATCATTGAGAGAATCGCAGCGTTTGATTGGTCTCATGCCAGGCGAACGTTCATGGAAGGAATACCCCTATGAGGGCACTTCACGCTATGAATCGTTCCATCTTTGGTTGGATAATATGGACGTTTTGCTTGAGCTGCTTAATGATGCGTTGGACAATGATCGAATTGCTGTCATGCAATCGCAGCGTTATGTCCTTGGTAATTCCATAGCACATGATGCCACAATTCATCCGCTCGAAAAAGTGCCGTTGGGCTCGGCGATGAGCGCGGATCTTATTCGACGTGCTTCTACACCGGCCTTGTGGTGTGCTTTGACGCGTTTGCCGGATTATGATGAAAAAGAGGGTTTGCCGGAAGATTCACATCGTGAAATACGAGTGCATGATACTCGGTATTCCGCTGACGATGAGATGGGATTCTTCGCGTCGCAAGCTGCGCAGATTGCTGTGCAGGAAGGGTCTGCAGATATCGGTTCGGCGATTCATCATGCCCGCGTGTACCGGTGCTGGAAGACGAATGCCAAGGGAGTTCGTAAATATTTCTATGGCATGATTCGCGTATTCCAAACTGATCTGCTACGCGCTTGCCATGATGATTTATTTACCGTGCCGTTGCCCCCGCAGTCTATTTCGATGCGGTATGGCGAGCCTAGGGTGGTGCAGGCGCTGCAAAGCGGTAATGCTCAGTACTTGGGGTCGTTGGTTGTCGGTGATGAAATCGAGATGGATTTTTCCAGTCTCGATGTTGATGGTCAGATTGGCGAGTATTTACAATTCTTCTCGCAGTTTAGTGGAGGGAACCTTGCATGGAAACATTGGGTTGTTGATGGATTCTTTAACCAGACGCAGTTGAGGATAAGACCTCGATACCTTGCTGCGGAAGGATTGGCAAAAGCGTTTTCTGACGATGTTGTTCCAGATGGGGTCCAGAAAATTGTGACAAAACAAGGATGGCTACCTCCGGTTAATACAGCAAGTAAGACTGCGGTTCGTATCGTAAGACGCAATGCTTTTGGCGAACCGAGATTATCGTCGGCACACCATATGCCGTGCTCATGGCAGTGGAGGCATGAGTGAATCATGCAAAACCAGTGGCGTGTAATCGACTGTACCGATCTTGACGGCTCCATCTCCTATGAACGGGGAAGGATGCGAGTCGTCAAGAACGATACAGGGGAGTGCGTGGATGTGCCACTTGCTCAGATTGCGGTAGTGCTACTGGGATTGCATGTGCGATGTTCGGCTGCGGTATTACATGAGATGGCACGGTATGGCGTGTCAGTCATGCTCTGCGATTGGCGTGGTGTTCCTGACGCTGCGCTGCATGCATGGACTGACATGCCTACCACAGTTACCACGCGGCAATTGGCGCAGTCGAACATGTCTCTTCCTCGCAAGAAAAGTGCGTGGGCGCGTATTGTACAGATGAAGATTCGTGGACAAGCTGCTTGCCTCGATTCATCAAAACTCGAAGGTGGAGGCTTGCTACGAGGTATTGCAGCCTCTGTTCGTTCGGGTGATCCTTCCAATTGCGAAGGTCATGCTGCACGTGAATATTGGAGGCGAATGTTTCCTCAAGATGAGAAATTCAGAAGGATTCCGGGGCAGGGTTATGGTCGGAATGCGCAGTTGGATTATGCCTATATGGTGCTGCGAGGATTCGCGGTTAAAGCGGTGATAGCAGCAGGATTAATTCCATCTTTAGGCGTGAATCATCACGGGCGCGGCAATTATTTCTGTCTTGCAGATGATCTGTTGGAGGTATATAGGCCGGCAGTGGATTACAGAGTCTCACTGCTGAATGATGAAGACTCGTTGCAGGAGAAGGCAGTAAAGAAGCATTTGGTAGATGCTGTGAATCAACAATTCAACGGTTCCGGTTTGACTATACCGAGCTCATTGAATGATTTTGCGCAGCAATTTGGTTTGGCCTTTCGCTGTTTGGTGTGGGTGGGTCTGTCAGGTGGTGACGGTGCTGAGGTCGAGTTTGCCGCAGGTCAGGTAGATCATGGTGCTGAAGTAGCCCATGTTCTTGAATCCGCGGGCTCGGGTCTT